>Ga0209389_1000067_pt1 | contig 100075 bp, 98 predicted proteins | sample CowpearedBW_FD_187526 | JGI IMG/M metagenome (GOLD analysis project Ga0209389, IMG submission 187526) | Root nodule microbial communities of legume samples collected from California, USA - Cow pea red BW (SPAdes) (version 2) | ecosystem: Host-associated > Plants > Roots > Nodule | place: USA... | reverse complement strand
GCTCGCAGCGAGGCGCCTTGCATACGCATGATCATTAGCGTTACGCGCTCTTCGATGGTCAAGTGGGTGTAGTGAGTAGTCATGCAGCACCTTACCTCGGGTGTTGCACTTGGTCACTGAGACCGCCCTATACGTTATCGCTGCTTGAATTACGCTATACGGTAGGCGTGCGGCGGCATGCACTTCGCCCCATCAGGGCAATTATTTTCGACGCCCGCGCAACGCGGGATCTGTGGTCCCCTTTTACAACTGTTATTTTTACCAGTTTCGTAAGATCGCTGCTTGCGCTATATAAACCACACAACACCCGTCGGGAGAGCGACCACCGCCTTGTTGCTCAAACTCGTGAACTCGCCGAACCGATGAACACCACCTATTCAGCGCCAATAAAACTTGTCAGACGCCTCATTACTAGACTGAAGTTTCGACAATATTGATTTTCACACGGAGCAATACCATGTCAGCATCCAACACTGTCATCCCTGACACTCATGTCAGCTACTGCGTTTACGGCTACAGCAAAGCGCTGACCCTGAAACCTCGCCTAACCGGCTTTAATGGCGCACATTTTGACCCTCACGCACATTACTACCATTTGGGACAAGGCTATCGCGCCTTCAGCCCTACACTAATGAGATTCATCTCCCCGGATCGTATTAGCCCCTTTGGACGTGGAGGAATTAATAGCTACGCCTATTGCAATGGCGATCCAGTCAACCGCACAGACCCAAGTGGAGCCGTTGCTTTCGCTCGACTCGCTCATCTCGCTTTACGCCCCCTGAATTGGGCATACAAAATCTTTTTCAAAAAACCAAATATAAACGTTAATTTTAACAAGCAGAATGTACAGCTCCCCGGCCAAAGCCCTGAAGAAACTGCACGGCTCAGGTTGATAGCTATGGGAGACGGCCTACGCATACTGAATAAACTCTCCAAGCCGGCCCCCCACCTAGTAGAAAAAATAGGCCAATATTTAGCACCTGGGGATTTAACCGCAGCAGCAGCAGCCTCAGACCCCTTCAAAACCGGTGTAACGCCAAGAATCGTCCACCGCATCACAACAGAAAGATATTTGAAACAAGCTGCAAACATCATGGGTGGAGAAGTAACCGACTATCGGAACGATGGCTTGCTAACCATAGCAGATATATTCAGCCTTGACAAAATAGAAGCAGAGGTAAGAAAAATGCAAAACCCTAGTTATTTCGGAGATTCAGATCACTATATCAGCCCACAGGAGCGATATAGAAAGTTAATGGGACATATAAATATTATTCGTAGTATCTTGGAACATCCGGAACTCTGGTCTTAGTTAGGATGGCTTGACCAAAACGGGCTAGCTGTGCCGGCCATTCGCGGGTCTTGCCCTGCGGACCGGCACCGCTACAACGTTACTCGGTCGATCCCACCATAAACTCCACGACACTGATCTCCCGCATCCGGAACTTCTGCACCTTGCCCGTCACTGTCATGGGGTATTCGTCGACGAAACGGATATACCGCGGCACCTTGAAGTGGGCAATGCGCGCCTTGCACCAGCCCTGCAGTTCCTCGACCGTGGCGCTATGCCCCGGGTGCAGCTTGATCCAGGCGACGATCTCTTCGCCATAGCGGCTGCACGGAATGCCGATCACCTGCGCATCGGCCACCGCCGGGTGGGTGTAGAAAAACTCTTCCAGCTCACGCGGGTAAATGTTCTCGCCGCCGCGAATGATCATGTCCTTGTTGCGCCCGACGATGCGCACATAGCCCTGCTCGTCCATCACCGCCAAGTCACCCGAATGCATCCAGCCGGCCGGGTCGATAGCGTCCGCGGTGGCCTGGGTCGAGCGCGATCATTGTGTGCACGTTTAACCGCGAAATAGGGGCCGGACAGCCCAGCACATCATCCATGTTGACGCGGTTTAACTGTGCTCGCCGCTACGAGTGACCGTTACTGGATCACTGAGTCGCGACGGCTATTAAATCCATTAGCCTAGGATTTACACAGAGTTCAATACAACTGACATTTCTGCCAGTAGCACAGGTGCTCTACTTTAGAGCATGCTTCCCGTGATTACCCTACTAAAAGCGGCTTGGCTTGGCCGTACATAGACCGAGGCGAAATCACAGCACTTTCAAGAAGCAAGCCGACAACTGCGCGAAGCAAAGGAGTCATGAATGCCCCCATCAACGCCACACACTCAAAGCCCTCAGCCGATATGCTTTACCCCCTATGGCCACAGTGGGGGGATCGGCGACGCGGCCATCGCCACTGGTTTCAATGGTGTTCCGTTTGATATTCACGCCAATTGCTACCACTTAGGCCAGGGCTATCGGGCATTCTTTCCTGGGTTAATGCGATTCTCCAGCCCCGATAGCCTGAGCCCGTTTGGGCTCGGTGGACTGAACGCGTATGCCTATTGTAATGGCGACCCTGTTAACTACGGCGACCCCCAGGGCACAGCCGGGGTGCCGATTGGGCGGACTGGGAACACCCCTCGTTCTGGGAGGGTCACCGCGAAAGGGCAATTTGGTATTGGCAACACATCGCATCAAGTAAAATCCTATAGGAACGCAATGCGGGAGAATGAGAAGGTGCAGGGAGTCGATATCGCTCTGGACCTCTTAGATCATAAAGTTGATCTATTCAATGCCGTGACAAAGGATCTGAAAAAATTGGATAATACCGCCGTTCGTAGAAACCCCTTCATCCGGGAAAAGCTCATCAAGGCTCGTACTGAGGCGTTTACAGACCATATGAAGAATGTATTAGCCGGCGAGAGGCGACGGTATGCTGATGATGTTATTTTAACCGATACGCATAGAAAATACCTGAGCACCCTCGATTCAGCATTGGTAAGTGCCTACGCTCCGTACCGGGAGCATCAGAGCGACTGGTACCATCCTGGGTACCATATTGAGGGGATAAGGGATACACCCCTGTTCCTGGCACAATGGGCAATAAGGGACGCTAAATTATTGCTCGATGTCGGTGATTCACCACTTTACCGCGGAGTTAAGGATAGTCTGAAGTAGTCATACATTTCTGGCTGACTGCAGTATCTGCCGATTTCAAAAGCGCCAGGCACACCTCTGCTGCGTTGGCCAGCAAATGTCGGCGGGCCATCCACAGATTCGACAGGGCAAACAGCGTCACCATCTGTGCCGCATTCTCTGACAATCCTCGCCGCGATCCCCCAGGTGGCCGTTGATCACGGCCAGAATTCCGTACGCCAACTTATGGTTCTCCAGCAGACGACGGAAGTTGAGGATGGGGGGTTCGTACAGCGCTTCCTCCATCGCAGGATCGCTGTAACCGAACCAGTTCTACATCAGGTGCACGCGCAACATCGCCATATTCCTGGCATGCAGTGACCTCAATATCGAGCCAATGTAATAGATCCGGAATCTGATGCTGGCATGGCTTGGCCTCATCGTGGGTTCACCCGCGAAGAGGCCGGATAACCCAGTGCATCAACCTGCAGAAACAGCCGAAATTTCTGCGACACTGATCTCCCGCATCCGGAACTTCTGCACCTTGCCCGTCACTGTCATCGGGTATTCGTCAACGAAACGGATATACCGCGGCACCTTGAAGTGGGCAATGCGCGCCTTGCACCAGCCCTGCAGCTCCTCGGCCGTGGCGCTGTGCCCTGGGTGCAGCTTGATCCAGGCGACGATCTCTTCGCCATAGCGGCTGCACGGAATGCCGATCACCTGCGCATCGGCCACCGCCGGGTGGGTGTAGAAAAACTCTTCCAGCTCACGCGGGTAAATGTTCTCGCCGCCGCGAATGATCATGTCCTTGTTGCGCCCGACGATGCGCACATGGCCCTGCTCATCCATCACCGCCAGGTCACCCGAATGCATCCAGCCGGCCGGGTCGATGGCATCCGCCGTGGCCTGGGGGTTGTCCCAGTAGCCCAGCATCACGCTGTAGCCGCGGGTGCACAGCTCGCCAATCTCGCCGCGGGCGACGATGCAGCCATCGGCGTCCACCAGTTTGTTTTCCAGCTGCGGCTGGGTGCGGCCGACGGTGGTCACGCGCAGCTCCAGGTCGTCGTCCGGGCCGGTCTGCAGTGACACCGGGCTGGTTTCGGTCATGCCGTAGGCGATCTGCACTTCAGCCATGTGCATCTGGTCGATGACCCGGCGCATCACCTCGATCGGGCAGGTGGCGCCGGCCATGATGCCGCTGCGCAGGGTGGACAGGTCCATCTGCGCGCGCGACGGGTGGTCGAGCATGGCGATGAACATGGTCGGTACGCCGTACAGGATACTGGCACGCTCCTCGGCCACGGCGCGCAGGGTGAGCTCGGCGTCGAAGGCGTCGTTGGGGTAGATCATGGTGCTGCCGTGGGTGATGCAGCCGAGGTTGGCCATGACCATGCCGAAGCAATGGTACAGCGGCACCGGGATCACCATACGGTCGCGGGCCGTCAGGCCTAGGCTTTCACCCACCATGAAACCGTTGTTGAGGATGTTGTAGTGACTGAGCGTGGCACCTTTGGGCGCACCGGTGGTGCCTGAGGTGTACTGGATGTTCACCGGCTGGTCGAATTGCAGGCTTTGCTGACGGGCGGTGAAGGCTTCGGCAGACGTCTGCCCTGCCCGCTCGGCCAGTGCGTGCCAGGGCAGGAAACCGGCAGGCGGGTTGGCGGCCAGGCTGATGACGCCACGCAACTGGGGCAGGCATTCACTGGCCAGCTCACCAGGCCGGGCGCTGGTAAGCTCAGGTACCAGCGCCTGCACCATGGCGTGGTAATCAGACGTCTTGAAGGCTTCAGCGCAGACCAGCCAGCGGCAGCCGGACTGACGCAACACGTATTCCAGTTCGCCCACACGGTAGGCCGGGTTGATGTTGACCAGGATGGCACCGACCTTGGCACTGGCCAGCTGCAAGATGCACCACTGGGCGCAGTTGGGCGACCAGATGCCAACACGGTCGCCAGTGTTCACGCCCAGTGCGATCAGGGCGCGGGCATATATTTCGACCTGTTCGGCCAACTGCCGCCAGCTGTAACGCAGGCCCTGGTGGCGGGACACCAGGGCCTCGCTGTCGCAACAGCGGGCCACGGTGGCATCGAAAGCCTGGCCGATGGTCTGGGTCAGCAAGGGTCGGTCCTGGCGACCGCGGGTATAGCTCGGTTGACTCATGGGTGTCCCTTCTTGTGGTTGTTTTGGGCACGGCTGAAGCAAGCGGGAATACTCTGGCGCAGATTTACGTTTACGTAAAGGTGACGAGTGGATTGACAGTGCCTCCCCGCAGGTTTACGTTAACGTAAAGGTGATGAACGATACCGGAACCTCCGGCATGACGCCGACCCTTGCAGGAGCGGGCTTGCCCGCGAATGCGATCACCCAGGCAATGACGGTGGTCCTGCTGACGCATTCGCGGGCAAGCCCGCTCCTACAGGGGTCGGCGGTTAGGCTTTGAGCTACGGTGTTACCCAATTTCCAAGAACAAGAAGGTGCCCCAGCATGCATTACCCCTCCCTGAACTTCGCCCTGGGCGAGACCATCGACATGCTCCGCGACCAGGTGCGCACCTTCGTCGCCGCCGAACTGGCCCCGCGTGCCGCGCAGATCGACCACGACAACCTGTTCCCCGCTGACATGTGGCGCAAGTTCGGTGACATGGGCCTGCTGGGTATCACCGTACCGGAAGAGTACGGTGGCGCTGGCCTGGGCTACCTGGCCCATGTGGTGTCGATGGAAGAAATCAGCCGGGGCTCCGCCTCGGTGGCGCTGTCCTACGGCGCCCATTCCAACCTGTGCGTCAACCAGATCAACCGCAACGGCACCCACGAGCAGAAGCTCAAGTACTTGCCCAAGCTGATCAGCGGCGAGCACATCGGCGCCTTGGCCATGAGCGAGCCCAATGCCGGCTCCGACGTGGTGTCGATGAAACTGCGCGCAGAAAAACGCGGCGATCACTACGTGCTCAACGGCAGCAAGACCTGGATCACCAACGGTCCCGACGCCAACACCTACGTGATTTACGCCAAGACCGACCTGGACAAGGGTGCGCACGGCATCACCGCGTTCATCGTCGAGCGTGACTGGAAGGGCTTCAGCCGCAGCAACAAGTTCGACAAGCTGGGCATGCGTGGGTCCAACACCTGCGAGCTGTTCTTCGACGGCGTGGAAGTGCCGGCAGAGAACATTCTGGGCCAGCTTAACGGCGGCGTGCGCGTCCTGATGAGCGGCCTGGACTACGAACGTGTGGTGCTGTCCGGCGGCCCGACCGGCATCATGCAAAGCTGCATGGACCTGGTGGTGCCGTATATCCACGACCGCAAGCAATTCGGCCAGAGCATCGGCGAGTTCCAGCTGATCCAGGGCAAGATTGCCGACATGTACACCCAGCTGAACGCCAGCCGCGCCTACCTGTATGCCGTGGCCCAGGCCTGCGACCGTGGCGAGACCACCCGCAAGGATGCTGCCGGGGTGATCCTGTACACCGCCGAGCGCGCCACGCAAATGGCCCTGGAGGCGATCCAGATTCTTGGCGGCAACGGCTATATCAACGAATTCCCGGCTGGGCGCCTGTTGCGCGACGCCAAACTGTACGAAATCGGTGCCGGCACCAGCGAAATCCGCCGGATGCTGATCGGCCGCGAACTGTTCAACGAAACCCGCTGAACATAAGGGACGGGCGCACATGGCTACCTTGCACACCCAGATCAACCCGCGTTCGGCAGAATTTGCCGTCAACAGCGCGGCCATGCTCGAACAGGTCCAGGCCCTGCGCGGCTTGCTCGCCCAGGTTGCCCAGGGCGGCGGGCCCAAAGCCCAGGAACGGCATACCTCGCGTGGCAAACTGCTGCCGCGCGAGCGTATCGACCGCCTGCTGGACCCGGGCTCGCCGTTCCTCGAGATCGGCCAGTTGGCCGCCCATGAGGTGTACGGCGAAGACGTGCCAGCGGCGGGCGTGATTGCCGGCATCGGCCGCGTGGAAGGCGTGGAATGCATGATCGTGGCCAACGACGCCACGGTAAAAGGCGGTTCGTACTACCCGCTGACGGTGAAGAAGCACCTGCGTGCACAAACCATCGCCCTGCAGAACCGCCTGCCGTGCATCTATCTGGTGGACTCCGGCGGCGCCAACTTGCCACGCCAGGACGAAGTGTTCCCCGACCGCGAGCATTTCGGGCGCATCTTCTTCAACCAGGCCAACATGAGCGCGCAAGGCATCCCGCAGATCGCCGTGGTGATGGGCTCGTGCACCGCTGGCGGCGCCTACGTGCCGGCCATGGCCGACGAAGCGATCATGGTGCGCCAGCAGGCGACCATCTTCCTCGCCGGGCCGCCGTTGGTAAAAGCCGCCACCGGTGAAGTGGTGAGCGCCGAAGACTTGGGGGGCGCCGATGTGCATTGCCGCACCAGCGGCGTGGCCGACCACTATGCCGACAACGACGAACATGCCCTGGCCCTGGCCCGGCGCAGCGTGGCCAACCTCAACTGGCACAAGCAGGGCAAGCTACAACGCCTGGCACCGGTGGCACCGCTGTATGCGGCCGATGAGCTGTACGGCGTGGTGCCGGCCGATGCCAAGCAACCGTTCGACGTGCGCGAGGTGATCGCCCGCCTGGTCGATGGCTCGGTGTTCGATGAGTTCAAGGCGCTGTTCGGTACCACGCTGGTGTGCGGTTTCGCCCACCTGCATGGCTACCCGGTGGCGATCCTGGCCAACAACGGCATCCTGTTCGCCGAGGCCGCGCAAAAAGGTGCGCACTTCATCGAACTGGCCTGCCAGCGCGGCATCCCGCTGCTGTTCCTGCAGAACATCACCGGTTTCATGGTGGGCAAGAAGTACGAAGAAGGCGGCATCGCCAAGCACGGCGCCAAGCTGGTCACCGCCGTGGCCTGCGCCCAGGTGCCGAAGTTCACGGTGATCATCGGCGGGAGCTTTGGTGCCGGCAACTACGGCATGTGCGGCCGCGCCTACGACCCGCGCTTCCTGTGGATGTGGCCCAACGCACGGATTGGCGTGATGGGCGCCGAACAGGCCGCCGGGGTGCTGGCACAGGTCAAGCGCGAGCAGAGCGAACGCAGCGGCCAGCCATTCAGTGCCGAAGACGAAGCCAGGCTCAAGCAGCCGATCCTCGACCAGTACGAGCGTCAGGGCCACCCCTATTATTCCAGCGCCCGCCTGTGGGACGACGGCGTCATCGACCCGGCACAGACCCGCGACGTCCTCGGCCTGGCGTTGTCTGCCGCGCTGAACGCGCCGATCGAACAGAGCCGCTTCGGCATTTTCCGGATGTGACCCATGAGCGATTTCAGCACCCTTGAAGTGATCCGCGACCCGCGCGGCTTTGCCACCCTGTGGTTAAGCCGCGAGGACAAGAACAACGCCTTCAACGCGCAGATGATCCGCGAGCTGATCGTGGCCATCGACCAGTTGGCCGAAGACGCCAGCCTGCGCTTTGTGCTGCTGCGTGGCCGTGGCCGGCATTTCAGCGCCGGTGCCGACCTGGCCTGGATGCAGCAGTCGGCGCAACTGGACTTCAACACCAACCTGGATGATGCCCACGAACTGGGCGAGCTGATGTACGCCCTGCATCGCCTCAAGGCCCCGACCCTGGCCGTGGTGCAAGGCGCAGCCTTTGGCGGCGCGCTGGGCCTGATCAGCTGCTGCGACATGGCCATCGGCGCCGAAGACGCCCAGCTGTGCCTGTCGGAAGTGCGCATCGGCTTGGCACCGGCGGTCATCAGCCCGTTCGTGGTCAAGGCCATTGGCGAACGCGCCGCGCGCCGCTACGCCCTCACCGCCGAGCGCTTCACTGGCGTGCGCGCCCGCGAGTTGGGCCTGCTGGCCGAGGTGTACCCCGCCAGCGAACTGGACGACCACGTCGAAGCCTGGGTAAGCAACCTGCTGCAGAACAGCCCACAAGCATTGCGCGCCACCAAGGACTTGCTGCGCGAAGTGGACGACGGCGAACTCAGCCCGGCCCTGCGCCGTTACTGCGAAAACACCATCGCCCGTATCCGCGTCAGCGCCGAAGGCCAGGAGGGCCTGCGCGCTTTCCTGGAAAAACGCCGCCCTGCCTGGCAAACCGTTGACAAGAAGGAGCCGCGCCCATGAGCCGCCCCGCTTTGACCACCCTGCTGGTCGCCAACCGCGGCGAAATCGCTTGCCGGGTGATGCGCACCGCCAAGGCCATGGGCCTGACCACTGTCGCCGTGCACAGCGCCACCGACCGTGACGCCCGTCACAGCCGCGAAGCCGACATCCGCGTCGACCTGGGCGGCACCAAGGCTGCCGAAAGCTACCTGCTGGTCGACAAGCTGCTGGCCGCCGCCAAGGCCAGCGGCGCCCAGGCCATCCACCCAGGTTATGGCTTTCTGTCCGAGAACGCAGGTTTCGCCCGCGCCATCGAGCAGGCCGGGCTGATATTCCTCGGCCCACCGGCCAGCGCCATCGACGCCATGGGCAGCAAATCGGCAGCCAAGGCGCTGATGGAGGCCGCCGGCGTGCCGTTGGTACCGGGCTACCATGGCGAGGCCCAAGACCTGGACACCTTCCGCGCCGCGGCCGAACGCATCGGCTACCCGGTGCTGCTCAAGGCCAGCGCTGGCGGCGGTGGCAAGGGCATGAAAGTGGTCGAGGAAGAAAGCCAGTTGGCCGACGCCCTGGCGTCGGCCCAGCGTGAGGCACAGTCGTCGTTCGGCGATGCGCGCATGCTGGTGGAAAAGTACGTGCTCAAGCCGCGCCATGTCGAAATCCAGGTGTTTGCCGACCAGCACGGTAACTGCCTGTACCTTAACGAACGCGACTGTTCCATTCAGCGTCGCCATCAGAAGGTGGTGGAAGAGGCCCCTGCCCCCGGCCTGTCGCCCGAACTGCGCCGGGCCATGGGCGAAGCGGCGGTGCGTGCCGCCCAGGCTATCGGTTACGTGGGTGCTGGCACCGTGGAGTTTCTGCTTGATGCACGTGGCGAATTCTTCTTCATGGAGATGAACACCCGCCTGCAGGTGGAACACCCGGTCACCGAGGCCATCACCGGCCTGGACCTTGTTGCCTGGCAAATTCGCGTGGCCTGCGGCGAAGCCCTGCCGATCACACAGGAACAGGTGCCGCTGATCGGCCATGCCATCGAAGTGCGCCTGTATGCCGAAGACCCGGCCAACGATTTTTTACCCGCGACCGGCAAATTGGCGCTGTACCGTGAATCGGCACCTGGCGAAGGTCGGCGGGTGGACAGTGGGGTCAGCGAAGGCGATGTGGTGTCGCCGTTCTACGACCCGATGCTGGGCAAGCTGATTGCCTGGGGTGAAAACCGCGAACAGGCACGCCTGCGCTTGCTGGCCATGCTCGACGAGTTTGCCATTGGCGGATTGAAGACCAACATCGCCTTCCTGCGCCGCATTCTCGCGCACCCTGCGTTCGCGGCGGCAGAGCTGGACACCGGCTTCATTCCCCGCCACCAGGATGTGCTGCTGCCGGCGCCACGTGCGCTGCCGGCCGGCTTTTGGGAGGCGGCAGCCGAAGCCTGGCTGCAGGGCCAGGCGGGGCATCAGCGCGAAGACGATCGCCATTCGCCGTGGAGCGGGCGTAATGGACTGCGCTTGGGCCTGCCGGCACGCAGCAGCTTGCATCTGGTGAGTGCTGGGCACGATCAGGCAGTGGCCCTGGAACGCAGCGCTGCTTCTACCTGGCAGCTGCAAGGTGAGCAGTTGGTGCATGACCAGAACGGCGTGCGTCGCCAGCATCTGGCAATCCGTCGGGGTGGCACGCTGTACCTGCACTGGGATGGCGAAATGCATGCCATCGAAGCCTTCGACCCGATTGCCGAGGCCGAAGCCAGCCACAGCCATCAGGGTGGGCTGGGTGCGCCCATGAACGGCAGTATCGTGCGGGTGCTGGTCGAACCTGGGCAGGTGGTGGAAGCCGGTACTGCGCTGGTGGTACTGGAGGCCATGAAGATGGAGCACAGCATTCGTGCGCCGCATGCCGGCACAGTGAAGGCGCTGTTCTGCCTGGAGGGGGACATGGTCAGCGAAGGGACTGTGCTGGTCGAACTGGTGGAATAACGGTGCCGTAGGGCCGCTTTGCGGCCCTAACGCAACACAAGGCCGCCCCTGCAACAGCCCGTAGGAGCGGGTTCACCCGCGAAGAGGCCGTGACTGCTGGCCTTTTCCACCCGCCGTTCACGGTTGCCGCCGCTACCGTATTCGCGGGTAAACCCGCTCCTACGCAGATTGGTGGTGGACACACACCGGAGGTTGGACACAGCCCGTCCTGTAGGAGCGGGTTCACCCGCGAAGAGGCCGTGCCTGCTGGCCAATCTCCATCCGCCGTTCACCGTTGCCGCCGCTACTCAAACCCTTTCAAAAGGCCCCATGCACCCGCACGACCACCCCAAGAAATTCGCAACCCTCTTCGCACAACAGCGCCGGGTAGTTACTGTTCAATGCCTTCAGATAACGCTGCCCACCTTCCTCGGCCAGCTCGCGGAAAATCGCCGGTTTGCCGGGCTGACGAGCGATAACCAAACGCCCCGCCTCAGCCTCTACACCTGGGTCCACCAGCATCCGCATGCCCTGCGGCACACTGCGGCCACTGACAGCGCTCATGGCATCGTTTTCCACGGTTAGCCAGAACGCCTTGCCCTGTGCCAGGTAGTCAGTCTGCTCGAAAACAGCAGGCTCTACAGCCGTTGCAGCCTCTAACTCACTCCAACCCAGCACCGGGTAACGGAAGCAGACGATGTATCGCATGAGGTCGGGTTCGTCATCATCGTCATCCCCCCCAGAAACACAACGTTCACCATCAGCCTGCCCGTGAATACGCAATTGCAAGCGGACGCAGTAGTGGGGCATGCCAATCTCAACCAAAGTGCGGTTCATCGACTCGAGCTTCGGTTGGCGCCGCTTGTTCACCCAATGTCCTACACTGCCTTGCGACACGCCTACGCGCTCGGCAAGCTGCTCTTGGGTAAGCCCTAATTCCTCCATCCGGTCGCGAACGAGGGCAATCCACTTATCCATGTTCATGGCTGGCATGCCCCTCACGTATAGCGGCCTTGTGGCGTGACACAGCTTCGCAGCAACCCGGCAGCCTAGAAGGCCCCATGTACCCGCACCACCACTCCCAGAAACGCGCAGCCTTCTTCACACAAAACCGTCGGATAGCGCGTATTCAGTGGCCTGAGCATCTTGTCTCCACCCTCTTCGACCAACTGCCGCAATACCGCCGGGCGCCCCGGCTGCCGTGCAATGACCAACCTGCCGGGCTGTGCCTCCAGCCCGGTATCCACCAGCACGCGCATGCCCTCGGGCACGCTCTTACCACTGGCCGCGTTCATCGAGTCGTTTTCCACCACCAGCCAGAACGCATTGCCGGCGGGCATATAGTCCGTCTGCTCATGGGACGTGCTCGTTTCAGGCAATGGCCCCTGCAGGTCAGCCCAACTCAGCACCGGGAAGCGGAAGCTGGCATAGAGCAGCGCCTCGGCTGAAACCGGCTGCTCGGCCGTATAGAGCCCTTGCGCTTCACGCACGATGTCGCGCTCGACCACCATGACCTGGGCTTCCAGAAACACCAGCCCAAGCTTCTCCAGCTTTTCATTGATGGTTTCCAGCGTCGGCCGACGCGTGCCACGCAGCCAATGCCCCACGCCCCCCTGCGTCATGCCCAGGCGCTCGGCCAGTTGGAGCTGACTGAGGTTATGTTCGCGCTTGTAGCGCTTGAGAAATGCGTTCCAGTTTTCCATGAGCGGCAACAATACGGACTGTATTAACCGCTGCAATACACAATCTGAATTATTTATTTGGCACTACATAGTACAGCTTGACCTATTCTGTGATTCCAGTGTGCTTGAAGGGAAATCAGCAGGTATTGCCATGAAACCATCGAAAAACGACGAAACAGATCTCGACAGCGAAGCCGCACGCCGCGCGCTCGACTATTACCTCAACCCCAACCCACCGCGGCCCACCCTGGACAACAGAATCTGGACCCTGCACGAAGGCGTAACCGGCGACCAGGCCCAGGAACACGCCATCGCCCTGCTGCGCTGCGCTGCAGCCACCGCCCAGGAAACCGCCACTCACCAGCACGGCAGCCAGCGAGAACTGACGTTCGCGTTGATGCACATGATGGACATGGCTCGCGCACTGCTGGAGCACAAACGCACCGAGTGAGCGGGTTTATAGACAAAAAAGAAGGGAGAGAACGTGATGGCCAGGTAACGGCAAAGGCCCCGATTGCCGGGACAAGGAAGCGCGCCGGTAAAACTTTTTTACCGGATTAGCGAAAATTCATTTGACTGGCAAATGATAACGATTATTATTGCACTCAGCTGATCGCGAGATCCGCTGGATAACCTGAAAGCTTAGGTCGCTCTCAGATTATCTCCTCATCAGGCTAATCACGGTTTTTGACCCGGCTTTTTTGCCGGGTCTTTTTTTTGGCTCTTCAGGCTAATGAAGATCGTGATGGCGCGCATGATAGCAAAGGTGTTTCAGGGCGTGAACGCTCGTTACAAAACTTTGCGGAATCAGCACTTGAGAATCAATCTCGTTTCGCCTACGCTGTTTCCGCATCAAGGAAGATGCCCCCTCCTCCCCTTTACAGAGCAAGGAGCTGTCCATGACCCGTCTGCTGCTGCCCCTTGAGCACCCCACGCCTGCTGCCGAACACGATGCCGACGATGCCCTGCTGCATGCACTGAAGCGGCTACCACGGCGCGTACAGCAAGTATTTCTGCTCAACCGCCTCGATCAGCTGGACTTCGCCAGCATCGCTGCGCGCCTTGACCTGCCACTGGCGACTATCGAGCGCAACATGGGCCAGGCGCTGCAGGCTGGCCGCTCGCGCCGGGATGTGCTGGCGAGCGTGGCCGGGCAATGGTATGTGCGCTTGCAGAGCCCGCAGGTGACGGCGTGCGAGCGTATCGACTTCCGCCGCTGGCTGGATGCCGATACGGCAAACTTGCAGGCGTTTCACGATACGGAACTGCGGTGGCGCAGCCTGCTGGCGCCGGCACGGCAACTGGGCCATGACGGCTGGTATCGGCAAGGCCGGGCGGCGCTGTCGCTGGGTGGCTGCTCGGTTGCGGTCGGGCTGGGTGTGGCGGCGTTGGTGCTGGTTGGGTTCTGGGCTTGATCAGCGCTTCAGCATGCCTGTACGTCCCCGCCCCTGAGCATGCACCGTGCGCATGTCCGACTTCAGCTGCTCGATAGCGTGGGTACAGTCATGCAGTGCCTGGACGCGCTCTTCGTTTCGCACCGCCTCCTGCTTACATGACAGGCACATCCGCCTGTTCGACCAACGCCACCCTGGCTGGCTGTTGCAACAACCCTCGGGGCAACCGAAAACCTTTGAACGGTTGTTGAGTAATTGGGTTGAAGGCCTTTTCCGCGTTCAGCCGATAGCGCATCACACCATCACCCGTCCTGAAGCTCAGGTCCACGCTGGTTGCCGTACGTCCATTGAGCGAACCGCGGCTGAGCAGGCGGAACATCGACCAAGGCCCTCGATACTCCAGGCTGCTGCTATTGCCGTTCTGCCTGAGCAGGGTCAGGTTGCTGCGCACGTGTTGCCCCAAGGTATTGGGCCAGACAATGCCGGTGATCTGACTTGGGCCGTGGGTGTAGGAAATCAGCTGGCCATCCAGATCCAGCAGGCTGGTGCGTTGATTTGCACTGAGCCCCAAAGGCTCGATGCTGAACTGCACGCTGAGGTTACCGCGCTGATCAAAGAACGTTTCGCGGATGCGATCAGCCAGTGCCAGCTGCTCGATCACATCGGGACGGATCAGGGAACGCCCCTGCAGACCAGCCTGCAAGGCTTCCAGATTGTCCTTGAGGAAAAGCTTCAGGTATTGATCCTGGAAATGCTGCAGTCGCCCCTTCGGTCCGAAGAACGCTTCAAAGTCTTCCAGCGAAGCGTCGGGTGCCCTGACGACGAATGGGTAGCGCTCGGCCAGGCGCTGCTGGAAGAAGCTGTAGACTTCAGCATCCCACCGTCGCTCCAGCTCGCGCAGCGCTTCAACGTTCAGCACTTGCGCCGTTTGCTCTGCCACCTTTCTGACGTGATGGTTGATTGGCTCCGGCAAGCCAGTGGCGATGCGTTGCAAGGTGCCGATGGGGTCGTGCCCGGTCATTGAAAAGCGCTGATGCACCGCGTGCAGCGCGGCCTTGCCCCGGTCTGGGCTACCCTGTACCGCCTTGGCATAGTCGTGGACGGCGGCTATGGCTGCGTGCATTTCATCGTAGTAGCTCGGTTTTTCGCCTGCAGCGTGCAACATGGCGCTCAAGCCTGCAAACGCCCGCTGGATGGCCAGCGCGTGTTGTTGCTCGGGCTTGCTGTTGACCGAAACAAGCGAGGGGGCCTCATCCGCCACGCCAACATTCACCGGTGATGACAGCGAACTGTTGTCGCGAACCGTCTCCAGCAATCGGTGCACCGGTGCCGCTGGCCCGGCCAACTGTTCAAGGATCGTGACGCCATGATCCAGGTCTCGAAAATCCGCCACGGAGAATGCGTTCAAGGCGCGGCGCCAGCTGTCGATGTAGTCGGCGCTGTACAGGTTGCGCAGGCGCTCGTTCAGCGCAGCCTGGTCGGCATCGGAGTAGTCCAGTTGAGCACGTTCCCCCAGTGCCCACTGGTCGATCATTGCCATTTCCGTAAAGCGCTGACTACGCGGTTCAAAATACTCCTTGAAGCCTTTGGCGGTGAGCATGGCCGCCAGCAAAACACCGTTGTCGCCCTGGCTCGAGCCGGAAGACGGCTGGTAAACGACATCGAACGCAGGGCCCACCTGATGACGCAGGTCCAGACCAGTATGCAACTGCTCCTGGGCCTGCTGCTTCAGGCCCGCATACACGCGTTGTGGCAACGGCACCTTACGCAGGGTCTGCTGCACGTCGCTGACCCGCTGGCGATACTGCGGCAGGTCGGTATCCGCGTAGGCCAGGGCATACTTCAGGTGCCGCATGAGGTCACGTTGCAGCTGCCCCTGGCCGGGGAAGGCCTGTTGCCACTGTCGCGCCATCCATTCCTCGACCCATTCCGCTCGGCGGTTCCGGCGATCCTCGAGCATCCGGTAAACCCGGAGCGCGGCCATTTGCTGCTCGCTGCCGGGGGGCGCCGCATCCATGGTATCGATCACGCCACTGGCCAACGCAGGCAGGAAGCGCCTGGACAACAAACTGAGGTACGCCTCATCCACGGTAGGCCCGATGGCACGGCCCTGATACAGCCCCAGATCAGCAACACCCGGCCACGCAGCGCGGTAGTCGCCAAACACTGCTACCGCATCGCGGATCTGGTCCAGCGGCGCCAGCAAGTTGCGCCCGGTCGGGTCCAGACGCTGATCCACTTCGTGATGGCTGTATTCCCGGCTCTTGGCCAGCACGCTGGCGGCCTTGACGCCATTGATGTCGAAGTAACGATGCCAGCTGGCGATGGCGACGCAGAAGGCCAGGACGCCTACAGAAGCACCCACCCACAGCAATTGTCGCTTGCGCCGTGCCACCCTGACGTTGTCGCCGGCAAGGCCGGCCTCTTTGTAGATGACCCGCCCAAAGGCCTGTTGAATGAAGTAGGCCAACGCCTTGGCCTGCGGCTTGCCCTCAAGCAAGGGGAGGCTGGTCTTGTAAGGCTGCGCCGCCTCACGGACAAAGGCGTTGCGCACGTCACCGTGCTGTACGACCGACGACCAATACACACCGCGCACCAGCGCCGGGGTGGTGAAACGGTCACTTGCCAAGGTCTCGCGCAGAAAGCTCAACAGGATTGGACGCAATCCAAGCAACTGCCTATGCAGTGAGTAGAGACGTGAACGCAACCCAGGGCTACCCTGCACGTCCAGATGATCGATCACCTACTCGAACAGCTGCTCCAGCAACCGATCGTAATGTTCGCCATACTCGCCCAGCCAAGCGTCGAAGGTGTCGACGGCATCCAGCTTGAACGTGAATCCAAACAGGCTGTTGCGCTTGTCGGCCGAAAGCTTGCTGTAGAATGGGTCGAAGCCGTCCAGCAGATCGAATTTGCTCAACACGACATACAGCGGCAAGCGCGAGCCCAACTGGCTGCTCGCCTCATAAAGACGTGTGCGCAGCAGGTGGGCAAGTGCCGTGCGTTGCTCGACGGTACCGTGCAGTAGCGCGGGCAGGTCGACAACCAGCACCAGGCCGTTGAGGGCTCTCTGGCTTCGATTGCGCTGCAGCCAGTCCAACAGATGCTGCCACAATTTGGCTTGGGTTCCAGACGGTACCGAAGACTCAACGTCTGTGGAGTCACTGCCCAGCGAATCTACGAGGCCGGTCTGGCTGATAAAGGCACCGGGCGGGTCGATGATCACCGCATCATTGCTGATCCACCACCCCACGGGGTAGGCGAGCGCCTGCGCTGACCGGCCCCGTGCCTGCGCCTTGTCGATGCGGGTCAACGAGAAACTTTGATCGGTGCAGTCAATAAAGCTGCTCTTGCCGACCTGCCTGGCGCCCAGCACGAGGTACCACGGCAATCGGTACAGCGCGCGACGCCCACCGGCATTGTCCAGGTAGCGTGCAAGCGCTTGGCTCAACGCCTTCTCTTGTGCATGAACGAACGGTTGCGCCGGATCCACCTCGGCAGCCATCGCCTGCTGACGCTCTGCTTGCAACCGGCGAAAGCGCGTTCTCAACACGATCAGCCAGCACAACAGCGCCACCAACACGAACACCAGGCTGGCCACACTACGATGCGCCACACTGGCCAACGACTGCTGATCGCGCCATGTCCATTGCGGGCCGAGCCACCAGATGGCGACCAGCATCAGCACAGCGCCAAGCCCAAGTAGCAGCGGCATTGCCAGACCGATACGGGTCATCAGCGGCCAGCCCCAACGTTTGAGGTACTTCCAGAGTTGATTCATCGAGGCTCCTGCTCCTTGTTCCTATCGGCCAGCACGTGGGAGGACGCGTATTGTTGAAGCCGCTCAAATACCTCGGGCTCCCAGTCGCTGGCGGTGGTTTGCTGCATCGTGCGCACTACCCCAGCGCACAGGTCCTGGGCTAACCAGGACACGCCTCGTGCGGCCAACAGGTCAGCTGCGATGACGGTGGTATGGCAGCGCTCGCGAGGGGCTCGAAAATCTGCCTGCATCCCCTGCAGCCTTAGCAACACCGGTTCTACGCCGCCGCTTTCCAGCTGGCTGACCAGTTCTTCGCGAAGGTTGGTGAACGCTTGGGAAGCTCCGGCTTGCCCGGATTGCCCGTCTGCCCCTTTGAGCCAGGCCAGGCATTGGTCGTCGACAAACACCCGACCGTCGCTGAAGCACAGCTGCTGCAGCGCTGGCATGCGCAGCACGAAACGAGCGGTCGCCGCACGGATGGCCTCAGCCACTTCGCCCATCGCCAGCCGCGACGCGGCGGTTGCGGCAAGAAAGCTGCCGCGAATCCAGAAAGGCGAAGCCGACACACTTTTTTCGACCCGCTGGAGCAACGCTGCGTCGATTACCGTGCCGGCGATGGCCTCCTCATAGTCGCTGGCAATATCCCGCGGCACTGCCATCAACTCTGTACGGTTGCCCTGCCGGGTTTGCGGTGCGGCCTGAATGTGGGCCCACAGACCAAAGCGCCGCAGTTGATAGCCGGTCGGGTCGTAAGGGTCCTGCTGATTGATCAGCTCGGCCATGCTCAAGATGGCTCGGCGCGTCTCGCGCTCGTTACCGCCCGACAAGCAGGGTTTCGGGGTGGCGATGACATCCGCCAGCGGCGCAGGTTGGGGGCTCTCCACCGGGGCCTTGGGCGCATCGCACTCACCAATACCGTTGGCAAGCGCCGTGTGTTTGTGCAAAAGGCGCTCCAGCTCAACCAGAACAGCCGGGTCAAGCTGGGCGGCTTCCTGCTGACGTAGCAAACGGGCCAATGCACCCTTCGCCGCTGCGGCGTGAGCCGGGGTGTACGTGAAACGATCAAGGCGCGGCAGCGCATCGATCAAGCGATTGAGCACCAGGCCAACGACCTTGCGCTTGGTCAGGAAGCCCTTCGGACCAGGCGCTGGATGAGCGGTTTCCCAATAGCCCTCGATCATTCCGCCCAGTAACGCCAAGGTGAACCCCCAGCGCTCCCAACAACCACTGCGCAGCCACGCAACGCTCAAGTGCGCGACGATCCGCAGATGCTTGCACTGTCGCTCCAGATACTGACCAGAGGCCTCCTCGATGTAGTCCCAATCGATAGAGGCTTCCTGTAGCCCACCCAGCTTGACCATCTCCTGGTCAATGGCTTGGTAGGTTTCGTCTTCCACATCGAACAGCCCCGCCGGCACCTGGGTATCAATGGGTGCGAGCAAGCGTGTGATTTCTTGCGCCTCGACCTCAGCTACCAGCGACATGTCTTGCGAGCCTCGTCGATAAGCGGGTCCAGCCCCTGAGCGTCAAAAACGAGCCCATCAACAGCAGGGTTGTCGCTCTCTACGTGAATGCGATGGGCCCCGATCAATTGCTTGATCTGCTCGATACCCGGCAAGCCTCTGCCGGCGTCGAGCACTTGGCCGTTTTCCATCACTTGCCACGGTGTGGGTGCAGTAGCGCCCCGCTCCCCGCGCAACTGCACCTGCACTCGGCTGGCATCGACGGGTTGGGCGGTGACCAGTTGCAACCTCGAGATGTTTTGCACGCAGCTGATGATCAGGTAGGGGTGCGGTGCAACTGAAGCAATCGCAGGTGCTGAGATCAGGAGCCCGCCCTCTTCAGACCTGAGGCGAAACATCAAGTCCTCGGGCGCCCGCCCCGTCTCATGGATCAATACGCGACGCACCGTGGGCGCCTCCAGCTCCTGCGCTGACCACTGTCGCTGCGGCGTGAATCCCGGCGTACCCGCCGCCTGATCGAAACACGCCAGGCGCTCAATATTGGACACGATCCGTGGGCAGTCCTGCGATGCGCAGGTTAAGGCAGGCATTAATAAAAACAGTAATGAAACGCCGAGGCCACCTGCATAACGAATAATCATCGCACCTTAACGCTCCCACTCAATCGTACACATGCCCCTGCATTAACCCGGCCATTCCAACCGCGAAAAAGAGGCTAGTACATACATTCAACTTTATTCAAGAAATTATTTTGTTACATATTTGAACTCGACGCTCGACGATTATCCAGCGCATGGTTTTTACGCAACGCACAATTCAAACCTCAGGAATCATGTTTATTAAGCGTTTAACGCGCAAGCTTACTTGTAGGAAGCGTCCTGCATATAAAACCCACACTAAAAAAGATATATAACCATGACTAAACCCTCCGACTCCGTTGCACCCAAAGAACGCATCAACATCAAATATGTGCCCGCCACCGGTGACGAGCAGGCCGAGGTAGAGCTGCCGCACAAGATGATGGTGCTGGGCGACTTCGGCCTCGATGACAGCCGCTCCCTCGAAGACCGTCAGGTCATGCGCATCGATAAACACACCTTCAACAACGTGTTGAACGACGCCGATGTGAGCCTGGCCATGTCGGTGCCCTCCGCGCTTGGCGCTACTCCGGATGCAGAGCTGGCAGTCAACCTGCAATTCAAGTCCATCCAGGACTTCGGGCCAGACCGCATCGCACGCCAGGTGCCCGAGCTGAACAAGCTGCTGCAGTTGCGTGAAGCGCTGGTCGCCCTGAAAGGCCCGCTGGGCAACGTGCCCACCTTCCGCAAACAGCTGCAGCACCTTCTGAACGACGCGCATGCCCGCAAGCAACTCGCGCAAGAACTGGACCTGGTGCTTGAAGCGCCAAAAGCCGACTGAGACAACGGAGCGTCCCCATGCCAAAGCCAAGCACAACTGTCACTGTTGAAACACAGGCCGAAACACTGAGCAATGCCACCTTGCTCGACCAGATCATGGCAGAGACCAAGTTGGTTCCCACACAAGAGGGTTACCAAGTGGCCAGGCAGGGTGTATCCGCCTTCATTGCCGAAATTCTAAAAAGTCATGACCCAGATCAATTGATCAACAAACATCGCGTCGACCAGATGATTGCCGAGCTGGATCGGGTCCTCAGCAAGCAGATGGATGCCATTCTGCATGAACCCGCAAGCGCTACCGCTACGACCGCTTTGGGCGGCTGTGCGAGAAGCGGATCGGCAGCAATTGGGTGCAGTATTTCGAGTATGACGCCGAGCAGAGACTGGTTTGCGTGGAGCAGTACCGCAGTGGCGAGCGTGAGCGGGTGGTGTTTGCCTATGACCCGTTGGGGAGGCGGATTAGCAAGGAGGTTTATCAGAGGGACTATCCAGAACCGCGTCGGCGGGTGTTGTTTCACTGGCAAGGGTTGCGCTTGCTGCAAGAAGTGCAGAGTGGGCTGGCTAGCTTGTATGTGTATGCCACTCCGGACAGCTATGAGCCGCTGGCACGGGTCGACGGTAGATCGGGTAGCGAAACGATTTACTACTTTCACACCAACTTGGCAGGTCTACCAGAGCAGCTAACTGATCCTAGTGGCCTGACTATCTGGCAGAGCAATTATAAAGGTTGGGGAAAAGCACCTGATGAGTGGGGCAGCCCGCAGCAGGCGCGAGAGCAGAATTTACGACTTCAAGGCCAATATCTAGATAGAGAAACAGCTCTACACTACAATACATTTAGATTCTATGACTCAGACATAGGACGCTTTACACAACCTGACCCCATACACCTCAAGGGAGGCACAAATCTTTACCAATACGGGCCGAACCGCTTAATCTATATCGACCCACTCGGACTCAACCGCTTACCGATAATTTTCCTTCCCGAAGGCGGAGATGTTCTTCATCCGGGGTCAGTTAACCCTGGTAATCCGGAAGGGATTTACAAAATCAAAGCTACTGGAAATTATGCTGACGATAAGGCAGCTCTCTACAAAAAGGCAAAAATCAATGAACCAATGTCTTCACGATGGATCGGCCACCACATTGAATATCACCCAAAATCCAATGAAATGTCCATGCAACTTGTTAATCCAAAGTATCATCGGCATCCCCACATAGGTGGCGCACATGAATTCAGCTTTATCACTGGCTTTAAATATGGAACAGCCGAAGCTATAGCTGAGGCAACAAAAAGAAACGCCACCTACACTAGGCCGAAAGGAGCACAGCATGGCACAGCCAAAAATATTTGCCCTTAACAAACTTACATTCAACGACTCTTACCCAGGACTGGATATCACCACAATTGAGTCAATGCTACCCTCAAAATTTAAAGGCAGGGAGCATTTTATCGACTTCTACTCAAGGTACAACGGAGGATACTTTGATGGAGGAGCATTCATATACAGAGATTTATTTTACAAAATAACAACCAAAGATCCCAATCTTTTTGAAATAGAGTCTTTCCATTACATTGAGACACCAGGCATTCTCCAACATCCAAGACTCCTGTCGATAACCGAGGTTATTAACAACAAAAAAATCAGCTATCCACGAAACCCTGAATTTTTCCAAAACAACATCCCGTTCGCCGGAAATTGCGGAGACAATGACTTCTGGCTTGACACCGTAACCGGCAGTGTGAAATACACCGCGATGGAAGATGATATAGGCCCCAACAATGCAATATTAGTAGCACCAAGCTTTTTAGATTTCTACACTCAAATCCAAGGCAGTCGAAGAAATTAGCAGATATGCCGCGAGTTCACCCAGGTCACCGATGCCCTCGAAAAGAGCAAGTACCTGAGCTGGAACACGTGCGGTCAGTTGCTCAGCTACCGCGACTGCAGCAATGCGCAGACGCTGTATCACTACGACGCCCATGGCCGCTTGCGTGAAAGCATCAATGCCCGGGGTGAACACACCCACTTTCGCTACGACGCACGTGGCTATCTGGTCGAAAGCGAACGTCCGGACGGTCGCATTGACCGTTATGAGGTCGATGTTGCCGGCCAGCTGACGCGCTACGTCGACCCTGCACAGAAAACCCTGCAATTTCGCTACGACCCCAGCGGCCGGTTGGTCGAGCGTACGGACGCCATGGGCTACAGCGTGAAGTTCCGCTACGACGCCTATGGTCGGCTACTGCAACTCACCAACGAGAATGACGAGTCATACCGCTTCGGCTGGGACGAACTGGACCGGCTGGTGGCACAAAAAGACCTGGATGGCAGTGGCCGCCTCTATGCCTACAACGTGCTGGATGAGGTCATTCGTCTTACCCATGTGCCCTCGCCTGACGAGCAGCCGCCCCTGTCCGATAATGCCCCGCCGACACGAACGACTGCCATCCGCCACGACTTCGAGCGGGACGCCATCGGCCGGCTTCTCAGCAAGCGCACCGAAGATGGCACCACCGACTACCGCTACGAGGCGGATCAGCAAGGAGGTTTATCAGAAGGACTATCCAGAGCCGCGTCGGCGGGTGTTGTTTCACTGGCAAGGGTTGCGCTTGCTGCAAGAAGTGCAGAGTGGGCTGGCTAGCTTGTATGTGTATGCGAATCGGGATAGCTATGAACCGCTGGCACGCATAGACGGCAAATTGGGTAGTGAAACGACACATTACTTTCACACCAACCTGGCCGGCCTGCCGGTACAACTGACTGATTCTGTTGGCAACGCGATCTGGCGAAGTGACTTTAAAGGTTGGGGACAACCGTTTGATGAGTGGCATAGCCTGCAACAAGCCAGCGAGCAAAACTTGCATCGTCAAGGGCAGTATTATGACCGTGAGACTGGGCTACACTTCAATACACTCAGATTCTATGACTCTGACATTGGTCGATTCGCTACTACAGATCCGATAGGACTCAGCGGCGGGCTCAACCTTTATCAATATGCTCCCAACCCACTCACGTGGATTGACCCGCTTGGATTGTGTCGTCGAGGAAATGCAGCAACCAAACGACATATGGATGCTGTCAGAGACCAATTCCTGCGTGACAACAAACTCTCTCCACACCACCACTCTGAAGGTGGACGACAGGTAGGCACTGGTATTGAGCTGAGAGAAACATATTTGAGACCCCTTCACGGCAGCCCCGGCCGAAGCGGCGGTTCTTACACAGACATGACATTCATAGACTCCAAGGGCAGAACAGTATACATTCAAACAGTTGATAAAGGGAGTGTGAACGGAATGTCCAAACGCGAATGGGATAATGCAAGTCGAATTATCCAACAAGACCCAAACTCCATTGTAATTACCGTCATCAAGGGGAAGGTTGTGCCGAGCGGCACGCTAAATACTACAAACATGCCTACGGGCCAAATAATTATAAGGTAACCGCGCATGGCAAACCAAACCCCAACCCTTCTAATATTCATGACTAAAGTGGATGAGGCCAAGTTCTCTCAGGCATTAGTCTCAACCTTACCCGAGATAACCTTTCTTAACATCGGTGACTGGCCTACAAAAAAACCCCTCACGAAAAACACTCTAGGCGATTGCAGTAGCGATAGCCCCCAGCACTCCATATGGAACAAAGCAATATTACCCACAACCGATTACATAGAAAATTTTATTTTTCACAACGAAACTAATAATGCCTACTTTGGAGCAACTATTGGACCTGGCCTAATTCAGTACATCAGACCGAGCATCGCAGATTATGATAATCTTTCCCTCCGCAATGGGCGCCTATCATCATCCTACGATCCAAAAACTGACCCGCAGACTCACTATTTTGTAAAAGAAACATTCAGAATACTAAGAACAGGAGCCAGAAGAGTTTATCTAGTAGATCGTAAAACCGGACAGACAGATGACAAACCTGAACTCCATTTTTTTGCATGGCCGGACGCTGCAGAAAAATACAATGGCGACAATGGTAAATATCTAACTAATAACTTCCTAACCTATTTCGTCGCTACCCCGCGTAAAAAATCGTAAGGCACCACGACTCGCCAGCCCATTTCGGGGCATGTATAAAATGCCCCAAACGAACGACCGCCATCCGCCACGACTTCGAGCGGGACGCAATCGGCCGGCTTGTCAGCAAGCGCACCGAAGATGGCACCACCGACTACCGCTACGACGCGGCCGACAATCTGTTGTCCATCACCTTCACAAACAACAAAGGAGAAAAACAGCAACTCGACTACACCTACGACGCCAACGGACAACTGCTCAGCGAAACCAATAGTGCTGGCTTGCTGCAGTACCGCTACGACGAACTGGGCAACCTGCAGACGCTAGTCCTGCCCGACCAACGCGAACTCAACCACCTGTACTACGGCAGCGGGCACCTGCACCAAATCAACCTGAACGGCCGGGTGATCAGCGATTTCGAGCGTGATGCGGTGCACGACGAGGTCCTACATACTCAATGCAAGGCGGACTCTCCGTACTGCACCAGTAAACTCGCTCAGGATAGGGGGGCGTCCAAAGTGGCAATGGCAAACATCAGCGAGAATGCCATGCTCCTTAAGAACCTGCACAATCATCTGCTCGCCGTCATCGCCTGGAAAATCCGTTGATTCGTGCGTCAATCCAGATACGCAAGACAAGGGCCCAGGACCAGAGAGTAACGCTTCAGCCGCTTGCCCGATTCGCCTTGGCCTACCTGAGGAATCAAACCGCGAATCCCCTCGCCAGCAAAACCGAAGCTCAGAAAAGCTGGCTGATTGAGCAGGGCTTCCCAGGTTCAGGCTTGCACCTGCGCTGACGCATGCTGCCTGCAGGCTATGCGTTTCAAGGGGTAGAGGGAGATTGTGTGAATTTACTTCCAAACCGCCGCGGCGCCACTTCGATCGAAAGCGTTTAACCCCGCGGCGTCCATCGTTGAAACAAAGGTGGAGCCGTTGTTCCGCACCGTGCCACCCGTTCATATCTGGCACTGGCGATGACGGAACCTGAAGAGCAAGCCAGCGTCATAGCCTCATGCAGCAACTCGGCATCAGTGGACTCGATGCCGCCATCCGCATGACTCAGGATGGAGACGGCTCAACGGTTTCGAGCCGTTCGATCTGGAATTGCCAGGAGCAACAACATGCGCAAACGGATGAGTGCAACCAACCTAAAGTGGGCCTGCGGCTGGCTCGCAGCCGCGGTTTTGGCACTGTGCTGGTGGCTGCCGCTACCTTTTCGCTCCACCGCCGATGATGGCCCGCCGCGGATCTACGGCAACCCCGAAGCGCGCTTCACCCTCACCCTCTACGCCGAACTTGAATGCCCGCACTGCCAGGCCTACCTGCCGCAATTGCAGCGCTGGATCGTCACCAACGATCACGTCAACCTGGCCTGGCATCACCTGCCCCTCCCCCAGCATGAACCGGCCGCCAGTCGGGAAGCGCGACTGATCGAATGCATGGGCCAGCGAGAGGGTCGCGAAGGCGTTTGGGGGGCGATGCTCTGGGTCTACCTGCATACCCAAGGCAACGGCCGTGGGTTGGCTGCTGGACACGACTATCCGGACATCGGCCCGTCCCTGCAACGCTGCCTGGCCGGCGAACGGGCTGCCCAAGTCGTGGACACGCAAAAAGCGCAAGCCTTGGAGAACGGATTCAACGCCACCCCCACGCTGCGCCTGACCGACAATCACACCCAGCACACCCTGATCCTGGAAGACCCAATCGATCCCGATGCCTTGCTGTCCGCAGTGGACCTGTTGAGCGCACCCGAGATTTTTGAAATGCCCGCTGACGTGATCAGCGATATGTCCAGGTAGCCCACGGCGTCACGGCCAGGGCGCCGCGTTGTGGTGTTTGTACTTGAATTTCGTGGAGGGAGGGGATTGAGGCAGAATGCATTCGAACGAAAAAAGGCCCCGAAGGGCCTTTTTTCAACGACTTACAGACTTCGAGTGAAACCTGTAGATCTTTATTTGGAGCGGGAAACGAGACTCACATCCGCCTTCCGAGCCGTTGAAATTTAAGGCTTTTTAGCCATCCCTTAAACTGGGATAGCCTTGATTCTGGACTCATTCTCGAGGGTTGGCAATGGCTTCATTGCTCCCCAACCAGATGACTTGGCCGGTCGACTTCCAAGCTTGGCGCGCCATGGAAGAGATCGCGGACTAGCTCATCCAGAACCGGTTATCAAACATCGCAGCCACGTTGGTGTCCGATTGCCAAGCCTTCATACTGTTCTGCCCAACTACCGGCTTGATTGCTGATGACCTAATCGCAACTGATAGCAGTAAGTATCAGGCGGTCGCGTCCTCAAGTCGTGATTTGAGCTTGAAACAGCTCGAGCGCCAGGAAGAGAAGCTGGACAACCGGATTGCTCACTAGCAGGCGCAACTGGACATTGCCAAGAAGACCGGAATTAGTGATTCACGATACCTACAGCACGTAGTTTTTGAACTCAAGCCGCACAATGGCTGGCTCTCATCCACTCTTCGACACCGCCTCAATCTCTGCGCCTTCACCCCCCCCCCCCCGAGGGGGGGGTAAACCCCGGCCAGTCGAGCAATCAGTATCGCCACGAACAACGATCCGGCAATCTGCTCCACCGTACAGATGCCACGCGCCTGCCGACCGAGCGGCGCGAAATCACCGAAGCCGGTGCTGGTCAATACGGTGAAGCTGAAATAGACGAAGTCGAAAAAGTCGGGGGGCGTCGGCTGGCCGCCCAACGTGAATGACCCGGGATGGTAGCTGTCCACCAACGCATAAGGAACGCCCAGAAGATACCGATCAACAGGTACGGCATTGGCGCCCGCGATGGTGATGCGGCCCAGCGGCGTCGGCTCGATGAACGACACCACGGCAATGAAATGAGGAACAAATAGAAACAGCGCTGGTAGAAGATATCCCCCACGGCGCGGCCCACACCTCGAATCAACATAGCAGCGCCCCTCGGAAATGTATGACACAACAATAAGCGGTCGGCTTCACTGATTGCGTCCTGGGAATCGGTGTAATTGAACCAGCCGAGGACGCCCTGCGGGAGAAAGGGGATAAAAATCGTGGCGCTTGGCTAGCGTTGAGTTTGTGGACATAAATTTCCCCAGCAACGCCCTGACACTGGCCGCAGTGTCGAGTTTCAGCTGAAGACCTAACTGACTCTCCCGCCCTAGTACAAAGTACCGATATTATGACGAGCCTCGGAATAACCAGACGCCTGCAGTTTGGAAACATCTTCGCGCACTACCATTCGACTGGCCCCATGCTCACTTACAACTGCGGTCACTGAGGGTAGTTTTCACCAGGGGGAAACCGCCCAAGCAGGATCTGCTGCGTCAGCGCCTCGACCAAACCCAAGTCCAGGCTATTGGTACGCTTGCAGACAGTCTCTTCGCTTTCATGTTGCATGCTTTCGCCCAGGCGCAAGCCATCGCCGCTGTTCTCCAAAGGCGCCGCGGAATGGTGTTTCTTACCGCTGGGGGCGCCACAGTGACCAGGTGTCAGCTTGAAGATGGCGCTAAAAATGAGCTGCCACGAGCCGGCGTCGACCTGAGGTATATCCAAAATACAGCATCGCTACGCCTACCACGCTAAGAAATATCTCAACGTGCGCATAGCCAATGGCCGGCGTATAAAGCACTCCGACGAGCAACGGCCCGAGTGCACCCAGACTGTAGCCGATGCCTTGCACCATGCTCGAAAGCTCCGCCGCTACCTGTGCGTTTGCCGAGCGCAGCACAATCATGGTGATGGCGATGGAGGTCAAGGCACCCTGCCCGACGCCTTGTACCCCGGCCCACAGCCATACCGTGTCGAGCGGCGCGGACAGGCATCCAAGGAAACCGACCGTGGTGAGCACCACCACAAGCACATTGAACCAGGATTGATTCGGCAAGCGTGTGGCGATCAGCGGCCCGAGCAGACAAGCGACCATTTGCAGCAGGATTGAACTGGAGACGATGACGCTGGACTGTAGCGGCGTCATCCCCCGGCCATTCAGAAACGGGGCGAGCCAGCCGAACACGGTGAACGAATACATCGCTTGCAGCACCATGAACAGCGTGAGTTGCCAGGCGAGCGCGCAGCGCCACACCCCTCGTACGCGCGGCGCAGCCTTGGGTGCCAGCGCCGTTCCCTTGGGCAGTTGGAAAAACCAGCAGGCACAGGCTGCCGCTGCCGGCACGGACCACAGCGCCAACGCCGTCGTCCAGCCACCGCCCAAGGTGCTTTGCAGCGCCAGGGTGAACCCTGCGGCAGTCGCCGCACCGCTCAACAGCGCCATGGAGTATAGGCCGGCCATCAGCCCAGTAATCTTGGCGAAGTCGCGCTTGATAAGCCCAGGCAGCAATACGTTGATGATGGCGATGGCGCTGCCGATAACGATCGAACCGACCACCAGGCCGCTGACGTTCCCAACGCCGCGTATCAATAGCCCTACGGACAACGCCGCCATCAACACCAATATCGTGCGTTCTGTGCCCATTTTGCGGGCAAGCCAGGGTGCCACGGGCGCGAACAACCCCAGGCAGAGTACCGGCAGCGTGGTGATTGCACTGGCGGCGGCAGGCGTCAGGCCCAAATTGCTTGATATATCGGCAAGCACAGCCGCAAGGCTTGGGTATGCAGTGCGAAGGTTGAAGGCTACGAAAATAATGCCGCAGGCAAAATAAAAAAGCCGCGAGCCCTTGGCAATTGCGCCAGGTTGCGGCAGCTCCTGTTCATTGCCAGCGTGCGCTGCTGTGTGCTCCACGCGTGTACTCCTTGAACCTTGGGCAATGACAAAGCCATGCAGATAAAAAAAGCCGCACAGTTTCCTGTGCGGCGTGCTCGCTTACTTCTTGATGATGTTGTGTTCCGGGCCGTATGGGAACTTGGTGATGTTTTCAGCGCCGTTTTCGTTGACGATCAGAATGTCATGCTCGCGGTAACCACCGGCACCCGGCAGGCCTTCGGGCAGCATGATCATCGGCTCGATGGACACGACCATGCCAGGTTCAAGCACGGTGTCGATGTCTTCGCGCAGCTCAAGGCCCGCTTCACGACCGTAGTAATGGCTCAGGGTGCCGAACGAATGGCCATAACCGAAGGTGCGGTATTGCAGCAGGTCGTGCTCGAGGAAAATCTCGTTCAACTGATGGGCGATATCGCTGCAGCGCATGCCAGGCTTGATCAGCTTCAGGCCGGCCTCGTGGACCTTGACGTTGACCTCCCACAGGCGCAGGTGCTCATCGGAACAATGGTCGAGGAACAGTGTGCGCTCCAGCGCGGTGTAGTAACCGGCGATCATCGGGAAGCAGTTGAGGCTCAGAATGTCGCCCTTGTTGACCTTGCGCGAGGTGACCGGGTTATGCGCGCCATCGGTGTTGATGCCGGACTGGAACCAGGTCCAGGTGTCCATCAGTTCGGAATCGGGGAAGGTGCGGGCAATTTCACGAACCATAGCCTGGGTGGCGTGCAGCGCCACTTCGTACTCAGGCACCTGGTCTCGCAAGGCCTCGACCACCGCTGCACCACCAATATCGGCAACCCGGGCGCCGTGACGAATGATGGCGTGTTCTTCAGCCGACTTGATCATGCGCATACGCATGCACGGCGCGGCAACGTCCACCAGCTCGGCCTGCGGATAGCGGCTGGCCAGTTTGTCGCGGTTGACCAGGTTGAGGTGGTCGAACTCGATACCGATACGTCCGGCCTTGGGCAAGGCTTGTTGAATCGCGACAAAGTAGTTATCGCGCTGCCAGTCGGTGTAGATGATGTTTTCGGTGCCCACGGTACGCCGCCATGGCTGGCCACCGTCGATGTTGGCGCTGATCGACACCACGGCATCCTGAGTCACCACCAGGGCATAAGGACGGCCGAACGAGCAATACAGGAAATCGCTGTAGTAGTTGATGTTGTGATAAGACGTGAAGACGGCGGCATCGATATTGTTCTGGGCCAGGTAGCTGCGCAACTTGGATTGACGGTTGGCGTATTCCTGGTGCGAGAACGTCGGCTTAACTTTTTCGCCGTTGTGAATCTGTATTGTTTTCGGCATTTGCATGTCTTCAGTCCTTGGTAGGTGATCAGTAGAGAGGCCCTGTTGTCGGTGCCACTGGAGATCATTCGAACAAATAAACGGGAGGCTTTTTTGTGCGAATCCGACCCCTAGATGATCAGATCCGCCTTGCTGTAAACGCCGCTCTGGAAAGGACAATATTGCCCGCAACGGCCGTTCAGGCCTCGCTGCACCAAGCAGATGCAGAGGCTATCGATGAGGGAGAATGAAGGAGAGGAAACGTGCAATGCCGCGCCCATTGCAGGTGCGGATCAAGATAATGCTCGAGGCAGGTTCAGCTCTGGTAGCGGGTGAGCACGCGCTACGGGGTCAACCGGGCAACTCCGATCAGCTCGGCCAATTCGCCCACATCGAGCGTGCGGCACGTCGGTTTGGTCAGCAGCGCCAGCGACTCGCGCACGCTGTCATCGGTACACAACTGCAACTCACTGCCCAGGCACAGAATCAGCACATCCAGAGGCTTGGCCTGGCTTAGTTGTACGGTAGCCGCGACGATACCATTGTTGGCCTTCAGCGGCTGGCCCTCAAGGCTCAGTATCTGCCATTCGCAGACCACGCAGCGGGCCACGTCGTTGGCTTGGCGCAAGGGTTCCAGCGCAGCGGCCAAGGCGTAGAAATCGAACCCTTCGGCCAGCAGGAAGCCAATACGCACGGCGCTGGCCAGGTTTTCGCTGGTTTCAGTCAATTGCTGCATGTACTGCCTCCTTCGGGTCAACTGGGCGTGGGTACATCTACCATTGTCCACGCCACCGCCCCTGCACAGATGTCAGATATCGACCTCTAATTGCCACGTAAAATCAGCGCCCGCGCATCGTCCCACCCGGCATGCACCGTCTGCCCACCCTTGAGCCCAAGCAGGTCGTAATCCGCGTGTGGCCTCTGCACTTGCAGTTCCAGCCCGTTGGCGGTTTCCAGGTAGACGTTGACCATCGAACCAATGAACTCCTCCCCCACCACGGTACACGCCAGGCGGCTGGCAGTGGTCGGTTGCGCGGCCAGGTTGATATGCTCGGCACTGATGCACAGGGTGACTTCTTCCCCTACCGCGACAGGGCGGTCTTCGGGCAAGCGTGCCAGAAAGCGGCCATGCGCCGAGTCCAGTTGCACCAGCCCGGTGTCATCGAAGCCAAGCACAACGCCGCCAAGCATGTTCTTGCCGCCGACGAATTCAGCGACAAAACGGTTGTGCGGTTCGAAGAAAATATCCTTGGGCGTGCCAATCTGCTCAACCCGGCCACGGCTCATGATCACCACGCGGTCAGCCATGGCGAAGGCTTCGGATTGGCTGTGGGTGACATAGACGAAGGTGATGCCAAGGTCCTTCTGCAACCCAGTCAACACCGCCTGCATGCGCACGCTCAAGTGCGCATCGAGGGCACTGAGCGGTTCGTCCAGCAGCAGTATCGGGGGCTCGGTGACTAGTGAACGCGCCAGCGCCACCCGCTGCCGTTGCCCGCCAGAAAGCATGCTGATATCACGGTAGGCAAACTCGCCCAGGTCCAGGCGCTCTAGCCAGTGCAGGGCTTTTTTGCGCCGTGCGGCTTTGCCCATGCCGCGCATGCGCAAACCGAACTCGACGTTTTCAAGCACGTTCAGAAAGGGGAACAGTGCCAGGTTCTGCCATACCAGCGGGGTGTCCCGTTGCCAGGAATACAGGTCGTTGATGCGCTCGCCATTCAAGCGAATTTCACCGCTGCTGGGTTTATCGAGCCCGGCAAGCATGCGCAGCGTGGTGGTTTTACCACAGCCGCTGGAACCCATAATCGCGACGAACTCGCCTTTGTAGATTTCCAGGTTCATCGGTTCGACAGCGACGTAACTGCCGAAGTGTTTGGCCACGTTATCGAATACCACTAACGGTTGAGTCATGGGGAGCTCCTGCGTCGGCATGGGATGTTCAGCTGTTTTTGCGGTCAGCCGGTTTCTTCTGCCGGCGCATGAGCAAAACCTGGGCAACGATCGTCAGCGTGATAGTGGTGATGAAAACGATCGTGCCTATCGCATTGATGGTCGGGCTGACCTGACCTTGCAAGGTATTGAGGATGCGTACCGGGACTGTCTCGTTAAGGCCCGAGACGAACCAGGCCACCGCGAACTCATCGAACGACACGGCCATGGTCACGAACAGTGCGGCGAAAATGCTCGGCGCGGTGAACGGCAGGATCACGTAGCGCATGGCCTGCCATTGGCTGGCGCCCAGGTTCCAGGCGGCGGCCTCCAGCTGCGGCTCCATCTGCGCCAGGCGCATGCGAATCACCGCCATGGCGAATGGTGAGCACATGACGATGTGACAGATCATGACGGTATACAGCTCGCCGGACAGCCCGATTCGCGACAAGAACGCGAGCATCGCCAGGCCCAGAATCACCACCGGAATGGTTGGAGGCAGCAGTGCCAATGCCATGTACACCGACTTGCCAAAAAAGTGATAACGAAAGTCGGTGTAGGCGGCAGTGAAGCCCAGCAGCGTGGAAACCAGCGATACCACCACACCGACAACCAGGCTGTTGTTGAAGGCTTGCCAGACTTGCGGGTCGGCGGCAATCGCCTCGTACCAGCGCAAACTGAAGCCACCCAGGGGCAACGATGGGAAGCGGTCGACGTTGAAGGAAAACACGAAGCTGCCAATGATCGGCGTGAGGATGAACAAGAACACCAGCACGACGAAGCTGCGCAGCATGAAGTTGATGACTCGATGTTCGTTCATGCGCGCCTCCTGTAGGCGTAGCGAACCATCAGGAACGCCGTCGCCAGCAAGGTCACGATCATCGTCGTGGCAATAACCGCCGCGCGTGGCCATTGCTGCCCCGATTTGGTCGTGTCGGTAATCAGGGTGCTCAAGGTCGGTGGTTGGCCGCCGCCCAGATAAAGCGGGCTGACAAAGTCACCGAAGGTCATGATGAAACAGAACAGTGCGGCGATGACGATGCCGACCCGCGCCGACGGTAGCACTACCCCAAAAACCGTGCGCAAACGGCCCGCGCGCAAGTTGTGCGCAGCCTCGATCAGCGTGCGGTCGATGTACATGAGGCTGAACAATTGCAGCAACACCACCAGCGGCAGGCACAGGGTGAAGTAACCCACATAGCTGCCAAAGGTGGTATTGAGCATGGGCAATGGCCCAACTCCCAGCAACGCCAGGGCGCTATTGAGCAGCCCCTGGTCACTGAGAAAGACTTGCCAGGAATAGGTGCGCACCAGGTAACTGGTAAAAAATGGCGTGATCAACAATAGCACCAACCATTGCCGGGTCGATTCGCGGAACTTGAAGGCAATGGTATAGGCGCACGGAAAGGCCACGGCACTGATCAGCACACTGGCACCCGCCGCCATCGCCCAGGTGTGCAAGTACGCATCCCAGAAGTACTCGCGGCTGAGCAGGTACTTCCAGTTCAGCCACTCGAACGCAGGTACCATGCGAAAGTTGCGGACCAACCAAAAACTGATGGTCAGCAGAAACAGCAAGGGCGCTACAAAAAACAGTAACTGCCATACCAGTATCGGCAGCGACAGGCTCAGCCCATACCCCGGCAGGCGCCAGCTGCGCTTGCCGAACTGCCCACGCGTGCGTGCAGGCTCCCCACTGGCGGGCAGTGGGGGCGATAGCTTGTTCGAAATCATTACGCCGCTCCTGTGTAAGCGCCATCAAGCGCCCTTGTACTGCGACCAGAAGTCGTTCCAGTCCTCCAGGCTCTGCTGCACGGGGAGCGCGCGATACTGAATACGCCCCTCGCGGATGTCATCCATGACATTGCGCTGCCCCAGCACCATGCCTTGGCGTCTGGCTTCGGCAAGGTCGGTCTTGTTCAGCAACTCCCAGCCGCGCTTATTGGGAATCAGCGCCGGGTAAGCCTCCATCTTCGCCGACTTCACCTGGCCTTCAGGAGAGGTGATGTATTGAATGAACTTCTTCGCAAGTTCCGGGCTGCGGGCTTTCTTGGCGATGCAATACGACTCGGTCCATTGCAGGCCGCCCTCCTCGGGTATCACTGTTTTTACCGGTGCCCCAGCACGCTGCAAGACCCCGGTAATCCAGTCGCCAATGCCGCACATTGCGTGGATCTGGCCGTTTTTCAGCGACGAGAAGGTACCGCCATAATCGAAGAACCCGGCCACTTGTCCGCGCAGGCTCATGGTTTTGTCCTGGAGCCTCTTCCAGTGCGCCGCGTCGATGTCGTAGGGCAGCCTGTTGCCATTGAGCAAACTGATCTGCCCCAGGTTAGGCAGGTGCCAGTCGAAGTGCCCGACCTTGCCCTTGAGGCTGTCGTCCCAGAACACCTGATAGCTTTTCGCCTTGGACTCCGGCAGCAGTTGGGTATTGAAGGCGATACCGAGAAAGCCGAAGCGGACCATGACCGAATACAGCTCATCGCCCTGCCAGTGCCCTGGAAAGTGCTGAAACTCTGGGTAGAAGTCATCGAAAGGATAATCGGCAGGGTCCAGTCGCTCGATATAGTCGGCGGCGTTGAGTTGTTGCACATACTCGGCATCCGACAGGATCAGGTCGAAGGTGCCCGGTGGCGACTGCGAAATGAGCCCCAGCATGTTATCGCCGCCGGTGTAGTACTTGGCCCGCACCTTGACCCCATGCTCGCGCTCGAAATCCGCGACGATGTCAGGCGCGGCGTGGCCTGCCCACGCCAGTATCACCAGTTCTTTTTCGGCCGCGGCAAAGGTTCTGCTCGGCAGCACCCCGGAAAGCGCCGCGACACCGGCCAGAATGCTGCTGTTCTTGATAAAGGTGCGGCGTGAAAGATCGGCGCGATACGTCATGGAGATGCCCTCGGTAATCAAAAGTGCCTTGGCCCAGCCGCGCTTTCGCCCCGCTTTCCCAAGGTTTTCACCGCCTGTGTGATTACCGATTGCAGCAGATTGCCATCAGGGCAAGTTGTATTTTTCCGACCTGTAATTTGTCAAAGTCGCCCCCCGCCCCAGCCGACCTACCTGAATCGCAGGTCCGTCAGCATTTGTCAAATTCAGGTCGGAAACTGACAAATGAATGTCGTTGTGATCTGATCAAATCGTTGCATGTACTGGCTCGCTGCAAACGGACTACTTCAACGAATACAAGAGCATAGAGAGATTACCGATGAACGAAAGCGTAGTGGTTGGCGAACTCACCTGGCCTGAGTACGCACAGAAGGTAGCTTCCGGCAGCACGATTTTCTTGCCGGTGGGCGCCTTGGAGCAGCACGGTCATCACATGTGCATGGAGGTGGATGTGCTATTGCCTACCGCCCTGTGCAAGGCAGTAGCGCGAGAAGTCGACGGCTTGGTGTTGCCCGCCTTGGCCTATGGCTACAAGTCACAGCAGAAGTCGGGAGGCGGCAACCACTTTCCCGGCACCACCAGCCTGGATGGCGCAACGCTGACCCATACCATCCAGGACATCATCCGCGAACTCGCCCGGCATGGGGCGCGCAAGCTGGTCTTGATGAATGGCCATTATGAAAACTCGATGTTCATCGTCGAAGGCATTGACCTGGCGCTGCGCGAACTGCGTTATGGCGGCGTTACCGATTTCAAGGTGGTCGTTCTGTCCTACTGGGACTTCGTCAATGCGCCGGCGGTCATCGAAGAGCTCTACCCCGAAGGTTTCCTCGGCTGGGACATCGAACACGGTGGCGTTTTCGAAACTTCATTGATGCTGGCCTTGCACCCTGAAAAGGTGGACCTGAGCCGCGCCGTCGACCACCCCCCGGCAAAATTCCCACCTTACGATGTCTTCCCCATCATCCCTGAACGCACCCCCGCCTGCGGAACGCTTTCCTCGCCCAAGGGCGCCAGCCGAGAAAAAGGCGAGTTGATTCTGCGGGTTTGCGTAGAGGGCATCAGCAGCGCTGTGCGGGAGGCCTTCGACCTGCAGAAATAGCACCAACCTCCAGCCCAGAGCACCACCGCCGTTCGCAGTTCACCCTCCTTCAAGAATAAAAAGGGTAATTAGCATGTCCAGCAACTCAACTCTGGCCCCCGGCCTCAAGCAGCGCCATGTCACCATGCTGTCAATCGCCGGCGCTATCGGCGCCGGCCTGTTCATCGGATCGGGGCATGCCATTGCGGCAGCCGGCCCTGCGGCAATTCTCGCGTACATCATGTCTGGCACACTGGTCGTTCTGGTCATGCGCATGCTCGGAGAAATGGCGGTGGCCTCGCCCGATACCGGGTCATTCTCCACCTACGCCGAGCGGGCAATGGGACGTACGGCAGGCTTTACCATCGGTTGGCTGTACTGGTGGTTCTGGGTGCTGGTCATTCCAATCGAAGCCATTGCGGCAGCGGCCATTCTGCATGCCTGGTTCCCCGCGATAGAAACCTGGGAATTCGCACTGGCGGTGACCGGTTTGCTGACCGTGACCAACCTGTTCAGTGTGGCGCGCTACGGTGAATTCGAGTTCTGGTTTGCGATGCTCAAGGTCATCGCGGTACTGGGGTTCATTGCTCTGGGTGCATTGGCACTGACAGGCGCGTTGCCCGATGTTTCAGTCAGCGGCGTGGTCAACCTGAGCCATGAGTTCGGTGGTTTCATGCCCAACGGCATGACCGCTGTCATCGGTGCCATGCTCACCACCGTGTTCAGTTTCATGGGTACTGAAATTGTCACCATTGCCGCCGCCGAGTCGAAAAACCCCTCCAAGCAAATCACCCGTGCCACCAATTCAGTGGTGTGGCGAATGGGGATCTTCTACATCGTCTCGGTGTTCCTGATCATCTCCATCGTGCCCTGGAACGACCCCATGCTGGTGCAGGTCGGTTCCTATCAACGGGCCCTTGAACTGATGAACATCCCGCACGCCAAGATGATCGTCGATATCGTCGTGCTGATTGCGGTCGCCAGTTGCCTCAACTCGGCCATCTACACCGCATCGCGCATGGTCTATTCGCTGAGCAAGCGCGGTGACGGCCCACGCGTTCTGCAGCGCACCTCAGCGGCGGGCGTGCCAGTGATTGCAGTGCTGGCCAGTACCGCAGTCGGCTTCTTGACCACAGCACTCAATTACTTTGCTCCCGACGAGGTGTTTTCCTTCCTGCTGGCAAGTTCGGGGGCGGTAGCGCTTCTGGTCTATCTGGCAATCGCTGTTTCGCAATTGGTTCTGCGTAAGCGGATGGACAGCCAAGGTACCGCGCTGGACTTCAAGATGTGGCTGTTCCCCTGGCTCAGCTACCTGGTCATCTGCGCCATCATCAGTATTCTGACGATGATGCTGGTGATGCCAGGGCATCGCATGGAAGTGGTGGCAACCGGCGCGCTGGCGCTGTCCATCGTCTGCATGAGCGCTATTTTCTCGTCTAAAAAGAGCACTTCGGCCACTGTGGCGAGCAAGCCTGCCTGACCAGACCAAGTCGTTACACACCCTGTGAAAGCATTGCTTTCGCAGGGTTTTTTGCTTTTCGCCGGGGCGCCTCCCAATGCTCAGGCACTGCGTGTATTATCACTCGGACAAATGCATCAACCTAAACATAATGAATTGCCGATTCACGGCAAACAGACGCAAAGCACGTCATTTTTTGCATTCCAGGAGTCATATTGATGGGTACGTTAAAATCCTCGCCGTTGGCACCGGCATACCCTGTCAATGATGCCCCGCCGCTGAAGGTCGTCGGTTTCCTGATCATTCCCAATTTCACCACCATTGGCTTCGCCTCGGCGGTGGAAACCTTGCGCATGGCCAACCTGGCAGCGCGCAAAACCATGTTCCAGACCCTGATCATCGCAGCCGACATGGAGCCAGTGAGTGCCAGCAACGGCATGCGCATCCTGCCCGACTTCAGTATCAAGGATGCCCCAAAGCTGGACATGCTGTTCGTGGTCGGGCCAAACCCGATCGTCTCCGACCACAATACCCGCCCCATCCTCAACTGGCTTCGCAAGCTGGCACATGACCAGGTGCCATTGGGCGGTATTTGCACGGGCAGCCATTTGCTAGCGCGCGCCAATCTGCTCACGGGTTATCGGTGCACCATCCACTGGGAAGATATCGAGGCGCTAAAGGAGCGATTTCCCGGCATTATCATTTCCAACCAACTGTTCGAGCTTGACCGTGACCGTTTCACGAGCTCCGGCGGCGTGGCCTCCATGGACATGATCCTGCAACTGATTGCCCGAGAACCTGGCGGACGGGAAATTGCCAGTCATGCGGCTGAACTGTTGTTATGTGATCGAGTACGTGGTTCGCAAGAGCGCCAGCGCGTGCCTTTGCGGCAAAAACTCGGCACTTCTCAGCCCAAACTCAGTCAGATTGTTACCATCATGGAAGCCAACCTTGAAGACCCGATGACCTTGGAAGAGCTTGCAGAACTGAATGAGATCTCCGTTCGGCAAATGGAGCGCTTGTTCCACAAGCATCTTCAAAACACACCGAGTCAGTATTACTTGGAACTACGCCTGACACGGGCCAGGCAACTATTGCTACACAGTGAATCCCAAGTACGTGATATCGCCCTCGCCTGTGGTTTCATTTCGCCAGCGCATTTCTCAAAGTGCTACAGTCGCTTCTTTGGTGTCTCCCCCATCGGCGAGCGGAAAAAGGAAGCCTCTTCACATCACTGAACAACCCTGTCGTTAGTTTTTTCGCGCGGTCCAGGGGCCCTCGCCATGCTCCCCCCCCTCAGCTGACCTGCAATGCGGGGGGACATCCAGGATATGTCGCTCCATGAAGGCGCCACCACCATTGTTCTCCCGGAAATCGAGGTCATCCCATCCTGACTTGCGCTATCACTTCGATCTGGCTAGATGTCATGCCATTCAGGGCGAAGCGGACTACGCTTGCCACGCAAGCGCGCATTGATGATATTCATGTCATTATTCCTTACCTCGAGCTACAGACATGCGCCATACCATAATAGCGATCGAAGCATTCATACGAAAAAGTGGATCGCCCAAGGATTTCCCACTCCGTTGTTCGATGCGCTGGATACGTTGATTGATGGTGTTTCGGTGAAGTCCAAGGCGCTGGGCAGCCTTGAGTCCGTTGCCGTTTTCCTTGAGCAAAGCATCGAGGGTATGTACGAGTACATTAGAGTGTTTACGGCCGGGCACGAACAGCGGGCCAAGTGTCATTTCGACGAAGTCATCGATTAGCGTGTGGTCGACTATCCCCTGCAGCAAACCCAGCACGCCCAACTCGTTGAAATCGCAGTAACCGCTGTCCGGGCGCAGGTTCTGTGCCACATTCAGCGCCTGACGCGCTTCGTTGAGCACTCGGCGGTAATGTCCGCAGTCTTCAGCCAGGCTCGACAGGCCCATGTACACCTCCAACTCCCCTGCCACTCCGATCAGTTGCTGACGCAACGTGGTCAAGGCTGCCGGCAGGTCATCGGCATCCACTAGCAGCAGCACGAAGAGGTCGCCTGGCATCTCTACCGTCACCGTTCCTGGGCGGCTGCGGCTCCAGGCTTCAAGTTGGTCTTCCAAGGCCTGCCGAGTGGCTTGCCACAACTGCTCGCCCTGAGCCAGGCCTTGGCGCTCAAACAGTGTCTCGATACCAAACAAGCGCAGCGCTACCAGTCGCCGTGGGATATCAAGCGTCAGTTGCAAATGCGCAGCCCGCTGTCGTGCAATGGCTAAGCTCGAGTAATCTCCGGTCAGCAACTGGCCGAGAATGTGGTTGCGTGAGTGTCGTACTTGAGTCATATGCATCAGGGCCCTATCGATCAGGTGGGTCACAAACACCAACCTCAGCGGAGAGGGTTGCTCGATCAGCGGCAAGCCCAACTGTTCAGCACGAACGATCACTGAGGACGAAATGCACTGGGGAAACGAGCCACCAGTAAGAACCACTATCCCGGCAATGCCCGACACAGCACCAACCTCGACCAAAGTGAGCAGCTTGAGTTCGTCACATAGGTAATTGATTTCCGAGATAAATACTAGTTCGCCGCCCATTTTACACGCGGTGATACCCTCATTGCCCGCCACGTATGACCAGCATACTCGACGTTGCAAGTAACGCTCGCCTGCGCGGACCCTCATGCCCTCCAAGCCGGGCAGGTGCAGGATTTCATTAAGGGTCAAGCTCAAGGCTCTACACCCGCCAGGCGCTGCATCTGGCGCCCTATGACTGGCTCGCGCATGAAAATATCGGACTGTACCACGGCGTCAATGCTCGCCGAAAATATTAACTTTAGAAATAGTAGGGACATATCAGTTCTGCTCCTATACCATGACCGAATAGCGCATGCGGTTGAGTCTCAGCAAGCATACAGAAGAAAATTCCGGGAATTTGTAATGATGCTACCTGAAAACGGTCATGTTCACTCACTCAACAGCGAAATGACCGCCATCAACAGGCCGAAGTATAGAAATGCCCTCCCGTAAACTCCAACGACTGGATATTATATAACATTACCACTCTACCCATTACCTTTATGCGCTGCCCCACGCCATCCGACTGGTGGCAGCCAACTATCGAGCTAATGTTTTTCCCTCTCAGCTACTTCTCTATCTGGACAAGTCGAGCAAGCCCCCTTCTTCTTGGGACAGTCTCTCCAACTGTTTTTAGATGGCCTTCTTCTGCGTCTAATCGATTTCATCATGACTGGCTTCCTTGCGGAGAAGCACGCCGAATGCATCGTAGGCCAGCTTGACCAACTCGCCTTCGGTGACCAAGCAAGTATATATACTCATCTGAAATCCCTGATACTCCCGGCCAATGATGATCGGGGGGAACGCACGCCTAGCGCTGGCTTGGGTTGCGCTGTTTGCCGCGATTGCCATGAACGTGAGCATTAGTCGGGTTGCAGTGGTATTGGTCAGGTCGTGACTACTGCCCATCACCCTGGCGACGTGCTCGGCCCCACTTTGCAGACAGCAGCGTGGAGCAGGCACTGGAGCAAATGTTGGCGGGCACTGACTTGGAAGCTGTGCGCACCGGCGAGCGAGAATTCCAACTGGTGCGCCAAGCCAACATCCCGAAAGGCGCGGTGACCTTGGGCAGCACGACCATTTCAAGTAAGGGGCTGGGCGAAGTTACCGAGGACACTGGCGCCTACACTACTGGCCGCATGGCGAGCGCGACCAAGCTACCAATGTCGCTGCGCGCGACGCCGCAATCGGTGACGGTCATCACCCGCCAACGCATCGAAGACCAGAGCCTGGCCAATCTCAATGAGGTGGTGCAGAACACCCCTGGCCTCACCCTTCGCCGCACCGGGCCGGAACGCTCCTCGTACTACGCCCGTGGACTCTCCCTCGACAACATTATGTACGACGGCCTACCCACCAGCCTCGACAGCTCCCAGGTGTCCCAGGATCTGCTGTCAGCAGACATGGCTATGTATGACCGGGTCGAAGTGGTGCGCGGCGCCACCGGCCTTATGCAAGGGGCGGGAAATCCCTCGGCGGCCATCAACCTGATCCGCAAGCTACCGACCCGCGAGTTCCAGGCCAGCATGGAAGGCAGCATGGGGACCTGGGACCGGTACCGCACCGAGGTCGATGTGGGCGGCGCCCTGAACGACACGGGCTCCGTTCGCGGCAGGATGGTGACGGCGCACCAGACCGGCAACAGCTATTGCGATACGCTGGACAACGAGCGCAGCCTTTTTTACGGCATCATGGAAGCCGACCTCAACGACAACACCACGTTGAGCCTGAGTGCCTCACGACAGCAGGACAAACAACAACGGCAACGGATGGACCGGCCTGCCGGTTGGCTTCGACGGCAGCGACCTGCACCTATCTCGCTCGACATCGTTGAGCAATGATTGGAGTACTGGAACAAGACCAGCACCTCAGCCTATGCCGCGTTGGAGCATATCCTGGACAACGGATGGAAACTCAACGTCTCTGCCACCAAGACCTGGGCCGATCTGGACATGCTCGGCACCTACCTGCTCGGCCGCACCGCCACGCAAACTTATGATCAGTTCGTCGGTGCCGGGCACTACCGGGAAACCCAAAACAGCTTCGACGCGTACGCCAGTGGCCCATTTCGCCTGATGGACCGCGATCACGAACTGGTGGTAGGTGCCAGCCACCGGCGCGTGGTGTTCAACGGTGACGTGCCCCACAATATCCTGCTGAAGAGCAACATCGACATCTACAACAGGGATTCCGGCGCCACACCGAAACCGGAGGGTCAGGACAAATACGGCTGGCAAAACACCAATGCCAAGCTCAATAGCTTCTATGCCAGCACCCGACTTAGCGTGGCCGACCCGTTGAAACTGATTCTCGGCAGCCGACTGGACTGGTACGACAACGAGACCGGCGCGCCCTACAAGGGAACCGAGAGCGAGCTGAAGGTCACTCGACATGTCACCAAGTACGCCGGCCTTATCTACGACTTGGATGAGCATCACAGCGTCTATGTCAGCTACACCGATATCTTCAAACCGCAGAGCAGCCTGGATACCTCGGGTAACACCATATCGCCTATCACTGGCAAGAACTATGAACTGGGCCTCAAGGGCGAATACTTCGACGGCGCGCTGAACGCATCGGCGGCGATTTTCCAGATCGACCAGGAAAACCGCGCCAAGGCCATCACCGACCAAAGCCTGTGCCCCTCCTATCCTACCGCCTCGTGCTACGAGGCAGCGGGCAAGGTGCGCAGCAAGGGTATTGAGCTGGAGGTGCAGGGCCAGCTGACCCCGAACTGGGAATTGGCCGCTGGCTATACCTTCGCCGAGGCCAAGTATCTCAAGGATGTCAACAAGGCGAACGAAGGCCGCCTGTTCGACACAGACATTCCCCGCCATCTGTTCAAGATGAGCACCTCCTACACCCTGCCTGGGCAATTCAATCAGTGGCGCGTAGTGACCTCGCTGTATCATCAGAACCGCATCTACAACAAGGGCACCACCTACATGATCGAGCAGGATGGCTACACCCTGGTCGACTTCATGCTGGGTTTCAAACCGACCGAGCACATCGACGCCCGCCTCAATTTTCAATCAGCGCCGACAGGCGACGTCCTTGGATGGCTTCCGATGCCCTCCAGCAATCAGCCACAGGTAGCCGACCGAGATACCCGAAACATCGACCACGCGCTGACGCTCATCTGCGCTCGCGCTGGACAGCCAAGTCTGCATTTCAGGGTTGGGGGTTTTCATCTGAGTTACCTTTCCAGGAGATAAAGCAAATTTATCTCTTTGATAATTTATAGGCGACCTAATATTGATCAAGAAGATTATTTATCACATGGATAAAAGCGGCGATCATCCGCGCATGGATACCAACACCATTCGACGCGAAAACCTGCGAGCCCTTGCGGCGCGCTCTCCCACTCAGGCTGAATTCGCTGCGGCGTGCGGTACGGCGCCGTCCGTAATCAGCCTGATCATTTCATCAAACCCTGAGCGCAACCTGGGTCCGCAGCTGCCCAGGAAGATTGAGGCGGCCGCGGGTCTTGAGCATGGGTGGCTTGACCAGCCGCACGACCACACCCCTGGCAAGCGACCTGTTGAGACGAATGCCAGGATCGAATCCGAAGGCATCGATCAGTGGGCGGATGATACGCCGCTGGATGATGACGAGATCGAACTGCCATTCCTAAAGGAAGTTGAGCTGTCTGCAGGAGGCGGTAAGACAGTGGTCGAGGTAAGCGGAACCAGGAAGCTGCGATTTGGCAAATACACCGTACGCAATCTCGGCGTTCAGCCAGACCAGGCCGTATGTGTGTCGATCTCAGGAAACTCTATGGAGCCGGTACTGCAAAACGGCGGGACCGTTGCGGTGGATCGAGGCAAAAACAAGGTGGCTGATGTGGTCGACGGAAAGATGTACGCGTTGAACCATGCCGGGCACGTCCGAGTTAAGCAGCTATACAGACTGGCGCGCGGGGGGTTGCGCTTGCGCAGCTTCAACCGTGATGAACACCCAGACGAGGAGTACACAGCAGAGCAACTAGTCGATGAAGAGATCGATTATCGGCCGAGTTTTCTGGGGTGCTTCGTTTTTCTAGGAGGTTCATATGCCCCTCACCAAGCCCAACCAGCAGCTGCGCTCGGCGGTCGAACTAATGCGCATAGCTGCGAGACCGAACCCAATCGGATACGGGCGCGACGCCCAGGTCGAGCCATTGATGCTCATAGTCAGGAATATTGAGATCAATGGCTCGTGAAAATTTGTGGATTTGGGAAGAGGACGAACGCAATGCATTGCGTAAGGCTCTCGATGAATTCAACCAGGCGGCATCGCCAGCTGATCGAATCACACTGCGTAAGCTGGCAGAAGCGATGGGCGTCAGTACTATGACGGTGAGCAACTACCTGACTGGAAAGCGACCGCTTACCATAGCGATTGCACTAGCGTTCGAGGAGATTAGCGGCATACCAGTCAGATCGTTCAGCGACAGGCTGGCAGATGAGATTGAAGCAGCACCGCACGCCTCGCAAGATGACGATCAATAGTCGGATCTGCCAGGTGATGCAGGCTCGGGAAGATCGGTTGGAGCACATTGATTGGTCGGAGTTGCTAATACCTGAAACCAAACCCAGATAGATAGACAAAGCCGACTAACAGAACCTGAATAACCATAATAAAGGGATTTTTTAAAGCCTTTGGATTTGCTGGAGAAAGCAATCTTCTAGGAGATCTTGGCACGAAGCTTAATGGCAGCCTATATATTGCCATGACAGTGATCGGCACCGTGCCATTGGCCTTTGGCGGTGCATTTGCCAGCGGGTTTAAGATTGACGATGAGAGAGAGAGAGAGAGAGAGAGAGAGAGAGTGTGTGTGTGGGGGGGGGGACGACTACATTGTGGAGCTATACCTCAGTGATTTTTCGTTACCCTGTAGCATGGATGATAGCAGTCACAGGGCTTTCCGTGCTTGGAGGAATAGGTAACTGCATCGATTCGAACGCCCTGAGACCCACTACTGAATCTCTAAAACCACAAAATAATTCCATCCCCGACCTGAATAATGAAATAATCAGCTACCAAGAAACCATAGAGCCACTTAAGTCTTCGCTCAGACCTTACATACAGAGCTGGTTACAACTCACCTAAAGGCCGCTTATAAGAGCCTAGGACTAACAACTCATGACCGGGTGTCAATATATTATGAGCATGGAAATGACTTCTATCTTCTCGCAAGGCATTCGAAAAATCCGGTTTACGCAAAATCCCACAGGCAAAAATACGCCCTTAACCAAGGGGTCATCGGTCAGGCCTGGCAGCACCAGCAGCACGTCGAAAGGCATTGCCCCGGATACCAAAACCGGGCAGATTACCTTGAGCACATGGAAAACCTACGGTTTTAAGGAGCCTCAAGCCCTAGGTTTCGCCATGAAGAGCTGCAGATATGTGGCCATAGCTATATGCTGATGCAGACTCTCATACAGGGGTTATCGTCTTTGAAAGCACCAACGAGAATTATCTAAATTTCTCAGAAAAATGCATCGAAACCGAGATTATCGCTTATTGCTCTGAGCACCAAGGAATACATTCAAAATTCCTGCGTGATGGCTTAGAGCTGAGCAGAAAGGCGCACATTAAATCTGCACCGAACTCAGCAGAGAAAGACTTTGTTAAAGACTTCAAAAAAGCAGGCGCCAAATGAACAGACTTCAAAACATAGTGGCCTAGCTCTGCAGCAATTACCCGTACAAGCACGAGCTATCCAAAGCCAGACTCACAAATCCAGTGTATTTGGCTGATTGGTTTTCCGCATTGCTTGACGACGAACAGCCAACCGATATCCGATGGGCATTTAATCACTACGACCCATACGTAGATGACGTAATTGACTCAGCCAAAGGTATTCGATCCTTCAATATCCTTCACCAAGAAAACCATTACGACTCCTCCAAGCACTTAATAGAGTTTTTGTGGCGACGCTCGGGATATTGATCTTTCTGACAGGGATGAAGAAATACTGGATGCTGTAATTGAAAAAACGAAGTCAATAGTATTTCAGCTCTTTCATTGATTATGTTTATTCAACCTACCCGGTAAAAGCAAGCGACAGGTACGCCGCGCTTGATCTGGTATCCCTAGCTAGAGAAGTCCAGCGGTAGAGAGATCAGCGCGCTTCGCAGAGAGCCCGCCATTGAGCGGGCTTTTTCATGCCTGCTATCCTGTCGTGACCCTTGGAGGTTTAAGCCATGGTCACGGACAAACTCACACTGGCGCTGCTTTCGCGCCTGGCTGATGCTCAATTGGAGCTGGCCACCTTGATGAAAGGGGTAACGACTGCATGTCAGGGGTACCCTGATGAGGATCTTCAGAGAATCTCCGAGGCTCTGGAGCAGATCGAGGCGTTGATCGCCCAGATCAGGACATCCATTGACTTAGCCAACACGCAAGGCAAGCTGCATTGATCGCCTCAGAGTCTGATCGCGCAGAATTGAGACTCGGCAGCGATTTGTCTGCCTGCTACGCTTTCCTTGCCAGATGGAGGATCGCGTCATGCCTACCAACGACCTCATTTCATCTCTCATCTTCAGGCTCAACGAGAACCAACTCGCCATCGCCGAAGCCGTCGAAGAGCTTTCCAAGTGGATCGAGCAGATTCATGGGCCCGCCGACGGCTCGATCAAGATCCGTCAGTCACTGGCAAAGCTGGACGACAATCTGGAGTTCATTACTCGTGGTGTCGCTAGACTGATGAATGACTGATGTTGACGACTGCCGGGCTCGCCTGTAGGTCAGCTCAGATCTGAGCATTTCTGAGCAGGCTGCCAACTCTGCTAGCCCTGTTAACCTTCAATCTAGATGGAGGATCAGAGATGCCAGCCGTCCCTACTACTGCTGTTCTATACCGTCTGAATCAAAGCGTAATGGCGCTAGGCTCTGCCGTAGATGAGATTCGTATGTCGATCGAGCACGGCGGTGACATCCAGACATCCCTAAAGACCCTGGAGCACCTCCGCTTGGTTGAAAGCAACGGACAGATCATTGCGGACCTCATGTCTGAGGTGGTCGACCGACTGCCGCCGATCAGTTGACCATCAGACCCGCTTACAGAAAGGCCGGCCTACCGCTGGTTTTCCCTGCCTGCTAGTCTTCCCTCATCACCATGAGTAGCCACTATGACCGACCTTCCCGATGATCCGACTCCAGCCCTCCTCGGCCGACTAAACCAAAACATCAATGCTCTCGGCGCCGCAATCGAGGAGATTGGAATCTGGATCGACCAGCGGGGATCGATTGATACGTCCGAGCGGATAAGCGAGCATCTTGAAGTGCTTTCGGATAACAGTGACGCCATAGCCGAGCTGCTGGTGGACCTAATTGCTAGGTGGAAACCTGATGGCCAGAGCGACGAAACAGATTGAGCTGACCAGGCTAAAGATCCCTCTCTGCCCACTTCGGTGGGCTTTTTTATGCCTGCTACGCTTTCCTTGCCACATGGAGGATCGCGTCATGCCTACCAACGACCTCATCCCTTCTCTCATCTTCAAGCTCAACGAGAACCAACTCGCCATCGCCGAAGCCGTCGAAGAGCTTTCCAAATGGATCGAGCAAATTCATGGGCCCGCCGACGGGTCGATCAAGATCCGTCAGTCACTGGCGAAGCTGGATGACAACCTGGAGTTCATCACCCGCGGTGTAGCTAAACTCATGAACGATTGAGGCACGACCTCGCCCAGGCAGCGTTGCTTGCCGAATCAGCGCCAGGTTAAATTGCCGGTCTTGCATGCACTCACATGGCCGCAGGAGCATTTATTGGATGGACGCCTCTACGCTTTTTCTTTACGTCATTACGGTCAGCGCAGTGATGATCACGCCCGGACCATCGATGCTCCTGGCGCTCAGCAACGGAGCCTCCAATGGGATACGTATAGCTTCCTTCGGGATGGCAGGTGCAGCTCTGTCTGACCTCATCCTTATTGGTGCCGTCGGATGCGGCCTGGGCGCCCTGCTCCAAGCCTCGGAGCAGTTGTTCTCTTTGGTTAGTCGGTGTCTCCCACCTGCAAGCTCTCAACGGCCCTGGGATGAACCAAGCGATCTCTAATTTTAATACTCGGTTTTACTAGTCGCCAGTCGCTCCCGCCCCCTAGGTTACGTTCACGCAGACCGAAGACCTTGGTAACTACATGGATTGTCTGCTTGATGTTACAAAGCGTCCCCGCTCGCTGAGCCCTGAGAAACGCTATCTCGTCAGCCTCCAGCCTACATGTCGCTGCATCCACCATGATCGACGCCATGAGTTTAAGAGCGTGCGTGATGGCCTCAACATAAGCCCACGATGCTTGAACAAAACTACGCCGGAGCACTTGACTGGACTGATCTGGGAAAGCGTCGAGGAGTGCATTCAAGTCCTCCCGCAGAATGTCATTCATGCCCAGCAAGCTGACCAGCGCCTTGTCGAAGTGTTCACAAGCGTCTAGCAAACCCATGGCCGTTTGCCTCGCGATAAACTGAGCCAGCAGTAGAGCATACAAGGGAAGACTGGGGTAACGAAGGTGCTGGCAAACCGTCCTGCTGTGCTTTTCCGCCGCCTCTGGACGTGCGCAATGTTGCTATGACACCATGTCCCGTTACCACCAAATCCAGGAAAGTGTTGTGTCATTGAAGCGAAAAATCGGAATTGCGCTTGCAGTAGGGTGTGCGTACATCGTCGTTAAGGGCATGATTAATGCTCCTGACACCCGCGCTACTAGCACTCAATCCGTTGAGGTTGACCCCGTTAAGCAGGCTGTCATGGCGGGTATGGAGAAGCGGCAGATTGAGGCAGAGCGGGTTGCTGCATTGGAGTCATTCACCGCATCCGAAATTGCCAAAGCGTACAGCCAGAACACCTACGCAGCCGACCAGACCTTCAAAGGAAGAGATTTCAAGGTTACGGGCACTGTGGCTAGCATCAATACCGATTTCCGAGGCAAGCCCTACGTCACCATGAAGGGCGGGGCGAATCGCTTTCAGGAGCCGCAGTTTGCAATCGCAGAAAGTGACGAGAAATTCGCAGTCTCTCTAAAGCCGGGCGATGAAATTACGTTGGCTTGTACTGGCAGAGGAGACGTTGCCAAGACTCCAATGTCCGGGCAATGCACCTTTATCTGGTAATGAGAGCTAATGCAAACGCTCACTACTTAGAGCACCAGCACGTTACAGGCGGTTCTCTTCACAAAAAATTGGGTGATTCTTACTTCGATTACGACTTGCAGCCATGAGTCTCGCTCGGTTTTTGATGAGCGATTGTAATGCCGAGACGGAGAGACAGTGCTACGCTTTGAAAGTTCCACTTCAATTGCTCAATCTGAATGGAGCTTTAATCATGAACTCATCGACAGATAAGAATGAGTTGTATTACGCATTTATCGCAATCGCAGCTGCCGCCCTATTCATCTGGATGGCCATCGACGCGTCCGAGGTGCAATTGATATGGGCAATCATCTGTCATTCTTAGATTGGGTATTCATCGTTGCGGCCTTGCTAGGCGTGACCGTAATAACGGTACTGCTACACTGGTTTATCTGATCACTTGCACCAAGTTGGACAACCAAATGAGCCTCTGTGACACGCCCGTAAAACTGATCGCGACCGCCAAGCAAGCCAAACGATATAGCGATAAAGAACGTGTCGCTGCGATAGAGAACTTCCGCAACTCTCGCATATCCCTGAGCAATTTCTGCAAGCAAGAAGGTAATCCGTCTTATCAGGTTATGAAGGCATGGATTGCTGATAGCACCATCGCCTCACACAGCAAAAATTCTGCCACGAACATCGGTAAAATTGATGACTTGGCAAAAAGAACTCCTCCGAAAAGCAAAGATGAGCATATTGAAATTCTGTACAGAAAGCTTGCTGACCTTCGGCTCCAGATGACAGCAATAGAGCATGAGATCATCAAGCTGGAGAATGAGACCGATGATGGTCATGCACCATAGCAGCTAACGTTGAGATGCACTTACTCCAAATCAAGAAAGCCCCTCCTGATCGCAGGCCCTAGTGTTCTGTCTCAAAAATAAGTATCCAATTAGAGTGGGCTTCCTTGGTCAGATAGGACGCGGGGGGGAGCGATGAATTCTCAAGACATCGTGCTCAGTGACGATGAACAAGTTGAGCTGAGCCGATGAGTTCGGTCTGCCACCATCAGGCAACGCGATGGCCGTCGAGCGTGTGTAATTTTGCTGGCCGCTCAAGGTCATTCACGTAATGAAATCGCTGAACTGACGGGCCTCTCCGTGGTTTCCGTCACGCGCTGGTGCAAGCGGTTTCAAGCACTGCGTCTTCAGGGTTTGGTGGATTTGCCGGGGCGAGGCCGCAAGCCTTCATTGCCTGCCGAAGCCTTGAAGCGAACACTCGAGCAGGTCACTCAACCGCGCATCGGTCAGCCACGCTGGAGCTGCCGTAGCATGGCGCGTGTCGCTGGCATTTCTCCTGCCAGCGTTCAGCGGATCTGGGCTGCCAACGACATCAAGTCATACCTCACCCGCACCTTCAAGCTATCCAATGATCCTCAGTCGAAGAAAAATTCTGGGACGTTATCGGCCTGTACCTGGCGCCACCGGATAAGGCATTGGTGCTCTGCTGTGATGAAAAGAGCCAGGTTCAAGCTCTGCAACGCACGCAACCAGGCTTGTCATTGGGCAGCGGCCACATCCGCACGCAAACCCATGACTATGTCCGTCACGGCACGCGAACGTTGTTCGCCGCCATGGACTATCTGCAAGGTCGGTTGATCAGCAGCATCGAAACCCAGCATCGGCATCAGGAGTGACTGGCCTTCCTGAAAAAGATCAACCGAGAAACACCCAAAGGCCTTCAATTGCATTTGATCGTGGAAAACTACGCCACTCACAAGCATCCGGTGGTCAAGGAATGGCTTAAGCGGCATCCACCATTCCACCTGCATTTCACCCCGACCTCAAGCTCCTGGATGAACATGCTTGAGCGCTTCTTCCGGGATATCACCGTTTACCTGCGCGACGGCAGCTTCAGTTCCACACGTGAACTGGCCAGCTCCATTACCACGTTTTTAGCGCTGCACAACGCCCAGCCCTGCCGGTACGTCTGGAGCGCGAAAGGTGAAGACATCTTGCGCAAGATCCAGGTTGCCCGAAAGGCCATGGCGCGCGAGAACAAAGAGAACGTTTTATCGGAGACAGAACACTAGCTGGCGCAGCTGGACATTGCCAAGAAGACCGGACGTTAGTGTTTCACGATACCTACAGCCCGTAGTTTTTTGAACTCAAGCCGCGCAATGGCTGGCTCTCATCCACTCTTCGACACCGCCACAATCACTGCGCCTTCACCCCCGGGGGGTAAACCCCGGCCAGCCGCGCAATCAGTATCGCCACAAACAACGATCCGACAATCTGCTCCACCGTGCAGATGCCACGCGCCTGCCGGCCGAGCGGCGCGAAGTCGCCGAAGCCGGTGCTGGTCAATACGGTGAAGCTGAAATAGACGAAGTCGAAAAAGTCGGGGGTCGTCGTCTGGCCGCCCAACGTGAATGACCCGGGATGGTAGCTGTCCACCATCGCATACAGGAACGCCCAGAAGATGCCGATCAACAGGTACATCGAGGCAGCGCCGAACAGTTTATCAGCCGTCATCACCTCGCGCTGGAACACGTAACGCATCAGGTAACCGATCGCGGTGGCATAGAGCGCAACAGCAATCCAGCGCGACACGATCAGCGCGTGCAGATCACCTGATCGCAGAGCAACCCATTGATAGACTAGTGCCGGGACGGCGAGCACCAGCGCCAGCACGAAAGAGAGCGTGGTGCGGCCGACCGACGCGACCGTCGCCACTATCAGGAAGGCATTGGCGCCCGCGATGGTGATGCGGCCCACCGGCGTCGGCTCGATGAACGACACCACGGCAATGAAGGCCATCAGCATGAGGAACAAATAGAAACAGCGCTGGTAGAAGATATCCCCCACGGCGCGGCCCACACCTCGAATCAACATAGCAGCGCCCCTCGGAAATGCATAATCCAACAACAAACGGTCGGTTTCACTGATAGTGTCCCAGGAAGCGGTGTAATTGAACCAGCCTAAGAAGCTCAACGGCCAAAATCGGATGAAAATCGTGGCACTTGGCCAGCGATGATTTTGCGAACTTAACTTTCCCCAGCAAAGCACGATGACCAGCCCCACTATGGCATTGACTTAGCCGTTTAAGAAAGAGGGGAAATGCTGATCAGCTCTAGCAAGCGACCAATTCGTTGCCCAGCGCATGATGGAGTTCGATGACAAAGGTTAGTGCGGCGGGGCGTTTTGAGAGCACGCTTCGAATGAGTCGTCAAGACGCTGACCTGAGATATTTAACTTTGAACACACCCAGCCACCCACCCACCCCACGCCCCTGCACCCAGAGCGCAGGGGCAGGGGCGTGGGGTGGGTGGGTGGCTGGGTGGCTGGCTGCAGCAGGCACTTCAACACAAAGGCTATACTGCGGGGTTACCGAGAGCACCCACAGTTGCGTGAATCTTGGTGCTCAAGCCACCTCGGGACTTCCCCATGGTCTCGGCGGCTTGTGCTGTTTTTTTGCGGTACCATGCTGATGAACTCGGACGAAGCTACCCTCCAGCATCAGGTATTCCAGGTCAGTGATGGTCTATCTTTGTGCCTCAGTCCCAATAAACACCTTCGCGTCAAAACTTGTCGCACCAAAATCGCGCGCACCGAACCAATCGTCCCTCGCAAGGTCTCCTGCACTGGATCTGAAAATGGTCTCTTGGTAATTGGCTCGCTCGACGAAGGCCCAGCAACGCCCCCGCCGGCGATTCTAGGACGAACGCAGCAGGAGGCTGTGTGCCATGATCTCAATCAAAAGCTGTTACCACCCTATCGATGCCGCCATTCTCTGGTGTGACCTTGCCGACTATGAAGAGGAGATTTTGCGTGTCGATCTCTCACACCCCGGCAGCCTGCTCAAGCATTTCCCGCAATGGCCCTCTCTGCACAAGTATGCGGAATACATCTACGACGCCATCGTCTGCGGTGAGCTACCTGCGACCTACTTGGGGCGCCCGATCTCTTCGGAGAACCAGGCGCACCGTTTGTACTGGTCCATTCGACGTGCCGATCTTCTGGTTTGGTTCCTACGCACCTTTCCGGATGAGAGGCCCGCGTTCCTGTTCCCGCAGAGTGTTGATCATTCAAGTTGCATCAGGCTGGATACCTATCTTGCTCAGCAAGCAGAGCTAGAAGTTGCCCAGCGTACGATAGAAAGGATGCAGCAAACGTATTCCACGACGACAGAAGAACTGGCGGCTCTCACCGCACTCAATAACGAGTTGTCAGCCCGGCTTGAGTCCAGGGGGATATCCTCCGAGGTAACTGAAGACACGCACGACCTGCTCGTCGGCGCCGTACTGGAGGTCACGCTGGGCAAATCGAAGAGCGGCCAAGTGCTGTCGATTTATCCAAGCCAGGCCGCCTTGGTCGCGGCCATTACCCTCCGGTTTCCCGGCGTAAGCGGCCTTAGAAAACACACCATTGATCGGAGATTTGCCGAAGCGCGTCGTCGTTTGGCCCAAGCCCTACAGGGCTGAAGCCGTATTGCCAGGCAATGCCGAGCATTGCCTGGCAATGCTTTTCCGCCACTGCCGGCCTTCACTGACTGTCACATCCCACCACGCGCCACCCGGCGCTACGGAGTGACATCATGCAACCGACCAGCCCTGCCCCTCTGCCTGCCGACCGCCACATCATGCGCCGCGACGAAGTAGAGCAGAAAACCGGTTTCAAGCGTTCGCACATCTACAACCTGATGAAGGCTGGTCAGTTCCCGCAGTGCCGGCGCATCGGCACGCGCGCCGTCGGTTGGGACTCACTGGAAATCGAACAGTGGGTCCAAGACCGGCTCTCCACGAGGGACTGAATCATGGACGTCCTCTCGCTGATCTCGACCAAGGGCGGCGCGGGTAAGACCACCGTCGCCGCCAACCTAGGCGGTGTGCTCGCCGATGCCGGCCTTCGCGTCCTGCTGCTGGACCTGGACAGCCAACCGACGCTATCCAGCTACTACGCCTTGAGCGAGTCCCGTGGTGCCGGCAGCTACGAGCTGATCGCTCAACGGCTCACGGCGCCTGAGCAGATCATTTCCACCACAGTCATCCGGCACCTGGACCTGATCGTCTCCAACGACCGTGCCGGGCACATCAGCACCCTGCTGCTGCACGCGGCCGATGGCCGTCTGCGCCTGCGCAACCTGCTACCCACCTTCGAGAATCATTACGATGTGCTGATCATCGACACCCAAGGCGCACGCAGCGTAGTGGTGGAAATGGTCATCCTCGCCTCCGCTTGCGCTCTGTGCCCAGTCCCTCCAGAAATGCTTGCCGCGCGCGAGCTGCGTCGCGGCACGCTGGGCCTATTCGAAGAGCTGGAGCCCTACCGCTACTTGGGCATTGCCTTGCCGTCAGTGAAGCTTTTGCTCAACCAGGTCAACGCCAATCGCCGTGATACGCGCTTGATCATGCAAAGCCTGCAAGCCTCTTTTCAGGACGATCCCCATGTCAGCGTCTGCAGTTCGGTGCTCCCCGACCGCGTGGCTTATCCCAATGCCGCCTCGCTCGGCCTGCCTGTGCACCGCGTAGAGCCAGTTCCACCGCCCGGCAGCCGCAACCCCTGTGCCGCCGAGATCATGTGTGGCTTGGCCATTGAGCTGTTCCCGCAATGGGCCGAGCAGCTCGGTGCTCTTACCGCGCTTGCATCTGGCCGCCCGGCCACCGCCGAGCACCAGTTGATCCGCCGCGGCTGACCGGAGAATAAGTGATGAAGCCGCCGACCTCCGAAGACATTACACGCCAACTGCAGCAGGCGCACTTTCCGCAGAAGCACGGACGCGACCTCCCGGCAGTCCTCGTCGGCGATACACCGATGGTGGTCAGTCTCGAGCAACTGCGGCCCTACGAGCTCAACCCGCGTGTGGTGCGCAACCCGCTGTATGACAATATCAAGGCTTCAATTCGTGAGCGCGGCCTGGATCAACCGCCCGCCATCACCCGCCGGCCCGATGAATCGCACTTCATCATCCGTAATGGCGGCAACACTCGCCTGAGCATCCTCGGTGAGCTGTGGCAGGAAACGCGCGAAGAGCGGTTCTTCCGCATCCATTGCCTGTTCCGCCCTTGGCAATCGGAAGCGCATGCCTTGCTCGGGCACCTGGCCGAGAGTGACCTGCATGGCCAGCTGACGTTTATCGAGCGGGCGCTGGCCGTGGCGAAGCTGCAGGACATGTTTCAGCCCAGCGACGCCCACCTCACCCAGCGCGAACTCGCGACGCGCTTGAGCGAGGGTGGCTATCCCATCTCGCAGTCACACATCAGCCGCATGTTCGACGCACTCGAGTACCTGCTCCCCGTCATCCCGCAGGTGTTGTACGCGGGCCTGGGCAAAAACGCCATCGGGCGCCTCATCAGCTTGCGACGGCGGGCTGAGGCGATCTGGAACCGGTACTTCGGCAGCCCCGAGCAGTTCCCGCTGCTGTGGTTTGAAGTGCTATCAGCGTTCGACGGTGAAAAGCCCGAGCTGGACTCGAGTGAGCTGCAGGACGAATTGATTGCCAGGATGGCAGTGAGCCTGGAGCAAACACCTCGTCTGTTGGCACTGGAGCTGCACCAGGGACAACGTCCCTCGCTACCCGCCCTGTCTGGCCAGTCCCCAGCAGCCTCACCAACACCTGTCCATGCGCCGGGAAGACAGACCACGGCGCCCAAGCTAGAGCCAGATCCGGAGCCAGCTGAGGCCCTCCAGCCACTGCAGGCACCACGCCTACCCGATATACGCCAAGCGCTGGGTGACGAACCGTTGCCAGACAAGCCCCTGGAAGAGCTCGAGGATGCTCCGAGCCCGATCGTCGCGTCACCATCATGCCCCGGGCCACTGGACGATATCAGCGACTTGCGCGCGAGATGCGCCGCCCTGGCTGCCGACCTTGCCGCTTACGCAGACGCCCGCGACATGATCAGCCCGCTCGTGGACGGCCTGGGCTTCACGCTTTCACCGGGGCATGGCGAGCGACTCAGCCCGCGGCACACCGGTATCCAGCTGCTGCTCTCGGCCCTGCTGCGCCTGCAGGACGACGTGGCCTGGAAGGAACGCCAGCAGTTGCCGGCAGCACTGTTTGGTCAGCTGCTGATCGGCGTTTACGACCTGCCCTTCACCGACCGCCCAGCCCTGACGGTGGGCCTTAAACGCCTTCCTGATGCCCAGCTGGAGCAGCTGTTCACGCTGATCCGCCACGCCCGGCAGTTGATCGAACTGACGCTGTCGTCCACTCGATAACGTGAGGAGCTACCTCATGAACACGACTTTCAATCTGTTGAACCATGCCATGTTGAACCAGGTGCTGCATGAGCTGCGCCTTGGCCGGTTACAGCGCTGCAAAGCCTTGGGCCTAGCCGATGAAGACATCGAGGTGCTGCAGTCGCTGCCGCCGACCACCTTGTCCCACCTGGCGCACTCGTCGATCGCCTGGGTCGAAGTGAAGGTCGACATCACCGTGTTGCGCCGCCTGATCGTTCAGGCCGAGCGCGACGAACAGAACGAGCGCTTGATCAACCGGGCGCTCAAGTTGGGCGCAAGCTCCAACATCATGTACCGCTGCTTCGGCCTGGACCATTCGGAGACCGCGTTGCGCCGCCGTGTGCTGAAGATCGAGACGCACCGCGGTCGGCCGGTCCAGCTCAGTGAAGCGCAGGAGCATGCCGTGTGGAATCGCTGGAGCCAGCTGCGCACAGAGGATCCGGACAACGATCCGCTGGACACCATGATGATGCTGGCCGAGGAGCAACACATCAGCCTGACCCTGGTCTGGCAACAGGTCGAACTGTACGGAGGCACACCATGCTGAGCTTTTACGAGGTCGACTGGCAGGACGTGGTGCGTCAGTGCTACGACGCCCTTCGGCGCCGAAATGAGTGGTACGCGGCGAACGGCAAACTGGTTGTCCCCACCCAGGAGCCCGCGGTGCGGACGATCTACTACGGCGACAACAACCCGCTGCCGCAGACCTTGCTGCTGGACCGCCGCCTGACGCCACTGGAGCGCAACACCTGGCAGGTACTGCGCTGGCTGATCACCGAACGCAAGGTCAAGACGCCACGCTACCAGGACCTGCAGCCCTACCTGGCGACCAGTCCCTGCGGCGCGCAGGCCTCGCGGGAAACCATCGCCCGCGCACTCAATGTCCTGCGCAGCACCCGCTGGCTCAGCTTGGTGGAGCGCTCACGCGATGCCAACGGCTGCCTGCGCGGTTGCGTCTACGTGCTGCACGGTGATCCGTTGACCGCGGCCGAGCAACTGGAGCTGGACAGCGGCTATGCGGCGCTGCTGCGACAGAACCTCTCTCATGCCACCAAAGGGGTCCGGGACGTGGCGCAGCATGTGATCGCCGAAATCCAGGCCGACCCCCAGGTGTCCCAGCTCGACAAGGACAGGCTCGGCTCGCTGCCGCTAGTCCAACAGCAAACACTGCCGCTGATGAACGATGAAACAAAGACAGAGGATTCCGAACCTGGCGCACACGACCTCGTTCGGAATTCTTCGGCTGGCGCAACAGATCCCGAACCCTGCGGCAATGCAGCGGATTTGGCTGTGGTTCGGAATGCCGACGCTGGCCGTACAGTACAGAAAGACCAAAGCAAAAAAAGTACGGTACTGGGGCAGGTGGAGTTTGGTCGTGCGCGATGGCCCGAAGATTTACCGCTGAACCCGAACGAGCGGCGCATGGCCTCCCAGGCAATGCGTCAGCTCGAGCCGGAACAGCAACAAGCGGTGATCAATGAAGCGGCGGTGCGCTGCGCCCGCGGTGAGATCCGAAAACCCGTCGCCTACCTGATGGGCTTGATCAAGCGCGCCTGCCAGGGCGAGTTCACCCTGTGGGCCGCGCGTACCGAGGAAGAGAAATCCTCAACCCCTCCCTCACGCACAGCCAAGCCTACGTCGGAGCAACCGCCCCGCGAGCGATCCAAGCGCAGCGGTCAGCGCACCGCGTCGCCACTTGCCCTCTCCTGCCTGGAGGAACTGAAACAACGCTGCCGAGGGATCACTGCGGCTACATAGGGCTGGAACTCGGTGGATCTAATGTCGATGCCATCGTTTCCATGGAGATCCACTCTCGGGAAAATGCGAGCAATCCACCTTCGCGATGATTCGCGTCGCCGGCAAGGGTTAGGCCCATCGTCGGCGTCATTCCGACGGCGAGGTACTGGCGATGGTCGATCACTACCAACTCAACCTGGGCTCCCTGCGCAGCAGCATCACCCTCACCCTGCACACGCATCATGCGGCGCGGCTGTGGCAGGGGCGCAGCGGCCGCGATGGGGTACACCCGATTCTGGGCATGCCTGGTTACATCAGCGTCACCAACCTGCTCAAGCACGCCAGCAGCCAGGGTGATCCGTATGCAGACTGGTTCATGCTGCAACTGGAGGAAAAGCTGCTGCAAGCCAGGTTGGACATGGCCACGCTGACGCAGCAAATGAGCCGCGTGGAACGGGCCCTGCCCACGCAGGTCGATGTCGGCGACAACCTCAACATCCATCCCGTCACCCTGCCGCTGTTCATTGGCAGCCAGCTGGGCTTTCTCGCGATCTACCTGCTCACCGACTACGACACCCTGGTCCGGCGGGTGCTGCTTGCCCACCATACGGCGCTGATCGGCCGAGCCGACATGGAGTCTTGGATCGATGGCGGCGCGCATCTGCTGCGCAGCCTGTTCGGCCTGGCGCAGCGCTACCGCCTGGCCGGGGTGAGCCGCGACGACATGGCCGCTAACAACGCCCGCGCCCGCGACGCCATCGACAAGTTCGGCACCCTGCCGCAGGACATTCTCGAAGGGACGCGCCGCTCTCAGTTCGCCCCACCGATTGCCCGCAGCCACGCGCATTCCGAGATCGAAGGCCCGAATCCGCCGGAAGCCGAGGAGCAGCCAACAGCGGACACCGCGAACGACGGGGGTGAGGCATGACCTTGGCCGAAGCCATCACCCGGCGTTTGTCAGCGGATGCCTATCGCGAATTCGCACAAGGTGCCTCCCTAAAAGGCCTTTTAAAGCCTTTTAAGGGTAAGGGGGAGCTGCAGCAGTTCGCCCAGACGATCCTGCGCCTACGCACCCAGGTCGCCGAGTTGATGGCGGTGATGCTGGCGATCATGGCCCAGCCACCCTTCTCGTTGCTGGAGCTGCGCCTGGTCGTCCAGCACAGCGCGACGGGCACTGATTTCCTGCGCTGGCGCAGCCCGGATTTTCTGCGCATGGGCGTGCAAGTGTGGCAGGAGGCCGTGGTTCAGCCGCGGCTGCACCCGGAACTGCGGCAGGCGTTGTATCAGCTGGAGACCAATCGCGTGGTGCTGAACCTGCAGATGAGCAGCCTGCAGTCGCTGTATCGCCAGGCCATCACCGGCGTCAGCAAGCTCGAGGCCGCCGAGCTCGCCGTAACCCGTTCCCCCACCGAGGAGTAACCCCCATGAGTACGTTGTTTGTTGGTGAAGGCAACATCGGCAGTGTGCCGGAGTACCAGGAGTTCAACACCAATCCGGATGAACCGCGGCGCCTGCTGCGGCTGAACGTTTATTTCGACAACCCGGTACCTCGCGAAGGCGGCTACGAGGATCGCGGCGGCTATTGGGCGCCCGTCGAGCTCTGGAACCGCGACGCCGAGCACTGGGCCACGCTGTACCAGAAAGGCATGCGCGTTCTGGTTGAAGGGCGCACGGTCAAGGAAGAATGGGAGGACAGCGAGGACAACGCGCGCGTGACGTTCAAGGTGGAAGCGCGGCGCATCGGTATTCTGCCGCACCGCCTGGCCTCGGTGACCATGCGCGAGAAAGCCAGCGACAACGCCAGCTCATCGCGCAAAGGGGGAGGCAATAAAGCGCCACGCAAGTCCGGGTAAGTGCGTGGTACTCAGTGGAATCGCCGCCCGCAGCGCGATATCACTGGAGCCATACAGTCAGCTCAGCGGGCAACATTGGCTACTGCCGTTGCTTTACTCCCGCCGGGCACTCTTTTTCCGCTCATGCTCAAGCATTTGCTTCACTTCCGCCAAATACTGGTCCAGGGCAAGGAACGCCCGCCAGTGCAGCGGACTCTCCTGAACCCATGCAATCAGCCGGGCGCGAGCCTGCTCCTTGTCCGGTTCCAGATGGGTGGCCATGAACAGCTCATAGGCCTTGATCGCTAACGCATCTGCCTCACTCTGGTGGGTTCCGTGCAAGTTGTTGCCTCCGTGGTGACGGTCGAGTCATCCATCTTATTCTTGGTAATACGCCCCGTAAGGTTGTTAGTCAACCTTCTGAGTCGTTCATATCTTTGGGGTGCTGTTCGACCATATAGGTCGAATTGGAGAGCGCCCCCATTGCCCGTCAAAGAGCCTAGTCCACATCACATTGGTCGCCAGCTGGCGAAGTATCGTCGTGCCCAGCACTTGACCCAGGCGCAGGTCGGCGAGCACCTGCAGATCTCCGGCGAAGCGGTGTCGCGCCTGGAGCGAGGCTTCGTTGAGCTCTCGGTGTCCAAGCTGCTGCAATTGGCCGACTTGTACGGCTGCCCCGCCGATGAGTTGCTGCTGGCGATCAGCCCTCGGCCGCAGGACCTGGGCGTGCAAATCAACTCGATCATCAAAGAGCTGGATGAAGCGGATAAGCAGTTCGCCTTGGAGTCTCTGAAAGCGCTGGCGAGCCACCTCGCGCAACGCAAGTAACACCCGTCCGCCGATATGAACGCGGCACCTTCGGATTTCCCCTGGCGCTTCGCAACCACACCCCCACCCTGTCGGTACCCACCGAGAGGGCACGTGTATGCGCCTGTTCATCTGCGAGAAACCATCCCAAGCCCGCGATATCGCCCGGGTGCTGCAGGCCAGCAATCGCGGTGATGGCTGCCTGAAGGGTCAGAACGTCACCGTCACCTGGTGCGTCGGCCATCTGCTGGAGACCGCGCCGCCTGAAACCTATGGCGATTACAAGCGCTGGTCGCTGGACGATCTGCCAATCATTCCCAGCCGCTGGCAACTGGTGGCCAAGCCCAAGGTCGCCAGTCAGCTTAAAGTGATTAGTCATCTGCTGCGCACCTGCAGCGAGGTGGTCATCGCTACCGATGCTGACCGCGAAGGCGAGATGATCGCCCGGGAGATCCTCGATCGCTGTCAGTACCAGGGGCCGATTTTGCGCCTATGGCTGTCCGCACTGGATGAAGCGTCGATCCGACGGGCCTTGAGCGCCTTGCGACCAGGAGAGCAGACCTTGTCGCTGTACCACTGTGCCCTCGCTCGCTCCCGTGCCGACTGGCTGGTCGGCATCAACCTCAGCCGGCTATTTACCCTGCTCGGCCGCCGCGCTGGTTTCGATGGACTGCTGCCGGTGGGACGCGTACAGACGCCCACCCTGCGCTTGGTGGTCGAGCGCGACCGGGCGATCGCCAGCTTTGTGCCGCAGCCATTCTGGACCGTCGATGCACACCTGGAGCAGGACGGGATCCGCTTTCAAGCGCGCTGGCAGGCCCCGACCGCGGTCAGCGATGCGGCTGGACGCTGTATCGACGAAACCGCCGCGCAGCAGGCGCTCAGGCGCCTCACTCAAGCTGGCAGCGCACAGGTCGACAGCGTCGAAGTCGAGCGCGTGCGCGAAGGTCCGCCACTGCCGTTCGACTTGGGCACGCTGCAGGAGATCTGCTCGGCCAAGCTCGGACTGGGTGCACAGGAGACCTTGGCCACCGCCCAGGCCCTGTATGAGACCCACAAGGCAACGACCTACCCGAGGACGGATTGCGGCTACTTGCCAGAGAGTATGCTCGATGAGGTGCCGCGCGTGCTTCACGCCCTGGCCGCAGCCGCACCCTCGCTGGGGGCAGTGCTCAAGGAAGTCGACCCCAGCCGCCGCTCCCGTGCCTGGAACAGCAGCAAGATCACCGCGCACCACGGCATCATTCCCACCGCCGTCACGCTGGATTTGGCGCAGCTCTCCGAGCGCGAGCGGGCGGTTTACACACTGATTCGCGCCCGCTATCTCGCGCAGCTCATACCCGAGCACGAGTACCTGAAAACCCAGGCGCATTTGCACAGCCAGTCCGACCATTTGCTGGCGCGCGGCAAGCAGATCCTGGTTCGCGGCTGGAAGGCAGTGATCAACGAGGCCGACGGCACCGAGCCGGCCGAACAGGCGCAGCGTTTGCCGACGTTGCGTGAATCCGCGACGGCAGTGCTGATCGACGCCACGCTCAACGCACAGCGCACACAACCGCCCAAGGCGTATACCGAAGGCACGCTGGTCAAAGCGATGAAGACCATCGCCAATCAGGTGGCCGAACCGCGGCTCAAGCAGAAGCTCAAGGACAGCTGCGGTCTTGGTACCGAGGCAACCCGGGCATCGATCATCCAGGGCCTGATCGACCACGGTTATCTGACCAAGAAGAAACGCAGCCTGGCTGCCTCAGCTGCGGCCCATACCTTGATCGAAGCGGTGCCACCAGAGGTGGCCGACCCCATCATGACTGCGCTGTGGGAGCAGGCGCTGGACCGCATCGAATCGGGCCAGCTGAGCGTCGAGACCTTTCTCGCCAAGCAGGCAGAGTGGCTGACTCGACTGGTGCGCATTAACGCCACGCTCACCCTGCGCCCGCCCCCCAGCAAAGGGCCCTTCTGCCCGGTTTGCCGCAGCGCCATGCGCCAGCGCATAGGTCGCACCGGCAGCTTCTGGTCGTGTATCCGCTACCCCGAATGCAAGGGCACCAAACCGGTGGCAAAATCCAAACGGGCGAAAAAACGCATGACTTGACGGCACACCACAGCGCTGGTGTAGTGATCTGGCCCCTCGCCGCTTGGCGACTTAGACCGATTCGCTCCGGGCAGTTCGGTCAGACTCCTAGAGTTCGGAGCCACACTTCAGCGCATCTGCGGATGACTTCTCAGCGTTGCAAGTCTCCCAGGTGGATGACCCGTGCGGCTTGTCCCAGGCCTTAGGGGTCATCCGCTTCGGCGACGATGCTCAGCTCCGGTGCCCGCCGGCGAAACACTGGGCACCTTTTGTGCGCGGATGCGTGCCAGTTGATTCCGACCCAGGCCACGACAAGGGTCGGTTGATCCAGGTGGATCGGCAGTGGGGGTCTGCGACGGACTCCGGTGCCACATCGCCGGTCAAGGGTGGTCCAACTCTTCCTAGCCTGATGACCGTCGGGCTATTTTTTCGCCGCCGAGAATCCATAGCAAGCCACCCGATTCCGCCCTCCTAGACTGCCTGAAAAACACCGTTGACGGGTCTTTTGGAGCGTTTTATAGATGAGCTGCACCTCGCTGTCGTTGACAGCACCCAGGTAGCCGGGACCTTCAAGGCTACGCCCGTTTCGGGTGGTTCTCCCCCAAAGTGCGACTCGCGCTCGGCAGCTCGCACGGTCACCGCCCCATCGGTGATGAGCGCCTTCTCAACCGATCATGTGTTTGCACCTCCCCTTGCGGAACTCACCAGCCGCCAGGGCCGGTGGATGTCCGCGTTCTGCTGAACAGGAGCTCCATCATGACTACTGCAAGCAATAACGCCCCCACCACCTACTTCAACCTGCACACCCAAGGCATCGGTTACCTGAACCGGGTTCGCGAAGTCCCGGTTCGCCGCGGCCAAGCGTTCATGGCCTGTGACATCGCTGCCTTGCACGGTGCCTCGGACGACGTCGAGTACACCCGCTTCGACTGCAAGGTCGCCAGCGGTGAGGCCGACCGGCTGATCCGTGAACACCTGGAAGACGTCCGTGCCGAACGCAAAGTCCTCATCGCGTTTCGCATCGGCGACCTCTGGGTCGATCCGTTCATGTACGAGAAAGGCGAGCGCAAGGGGCAACCCGGCGCCAGCCTCAAAGGCCGATTGATCTTCATCGAGTGGATCAAGGTCGACGGTCAGTTCAGCTACCGTGCGCCGGCTCGGACCGACGCTGCTGCAGCCCCTGAGGCTGCTGAATCAGCAGGGTCGGAACAGGTTGACGGTAGCGCTGACCAAGGCCAGCCCACCCCACCCGCTGCACGTAAATCCACCGCCGCACGTCAGTCTGCCTAAGGCAGGTTGACCACCCGCAGCAGGCGCTCTCATGAGCGCCTGTTGTTCATTCACGTCGGAGGTCGCCATGGAAAGCTTCTGGCTCTGTGATGACTGCCTACAGGCGGTCGCCTACGACGACTTCAGCGCGCTGTCGCTGTACTACAGCGAGGCTGACGTCGAGCAACGCATCGCCCTTATGCGCACCCAACTGCAGGCCCTGCTACCCCTGAGCGCCGATTTCGATCCCCATACCGGCGCCGGTATCGAGGCCTTGTCCACGCAACCGTGCGAAGGCTGCCTAAGCCCACTGCACGGCACGCGACATCGCTTCACGCGCCTTTGATCACACACCTTAACCAGCCTGGGGCAAGCCCCCAGGGGCGCTCCATTAGCCACGAGGAACTGCCCATGAACCCCGCCTTGAACCTGGTCGACCCGATCGATCCCGTACTGGCTCAACGCGTCCGTGAGGATGCGCTGATCAGCGAGGCCCTGCAGCTGCTGGACCAACGTCACTTCCAGCGCGGCGAGGTGCTGATAACCCCCGCCGATGCCGCAGCCTACTTGAAACTGCAACTCGCCCCTTACCACCACGAAGTGTTTGCCCTGATCTGCCTCGACTCGCGCCACCGTGTGCTGAGCTTCGACATCCTCTTCACCGGCAGCATTGACGGTGCATCCGTGTATCCCCGCCAGGTGGTGATCAAGGCACTCGAACACAATGCCGCCGCCGTGATCTTCAGCCACAACCACCCCTCCGGCTGCTCGGAACCGAGCGGCGCCGATCGGGTGCTCACCACCCGCCTGACCGAGGCTTTGGCCCTGGTCGAGGTATGCGTCCTGGACCACATCATCGTCGGCGAAGGCACTCCGCTTTCGTTGGCCGAGTATGGCTGGATCTGACAGCCCACTTTGCCCCAGAGGTCACCGCCCGTTCGGGGTGGCCTCGGCGCTTTCGGAGAACAACCATGCCCCCTTCCCTTACCAATCCGTTTCTTCGCGGTTTCCAAGACCTGCGCTACGAGCGTATCCTGCAGATCAGCTATGCCGACGATTGCCCACCGTGCTACCGCGCGCTGCACCCGGCTCAGAACGAGCTGCCCGATGAGGTCATTAGCCTGCAACCGTGCCTGTTCGATGACGACGTCGCGGTGATCACCGACGGTGTATGCGTACCCGAGTTTGTGCGCATGCGCTGCCCTGCCGACGGCCTGGTCAGCACGGTGCTCTACCAGATCCTGGGCAATCAGCTCGGACGCCCGATGCATATCGGCGACCTCGGCAACGTCGAGGCTGCGCAAAACCTGATCGAACAACTGTCCTTTGCCACCGGGCACTACAGCCGTAGTTGGGAAATCAGCAGCGCGCACCTGCCCGCAGACGACTTCGAGTACCTGCAGGTGCGCGCTTGGTGCAATTCACCGGCGAGCTTCTTCGAGTGCTTCGAGCTCAACAGCAACCATGCCGTGGGGTGCAAGCTGTACTCGACACCCTGGGTAGCGGTACATGAAGCCAGCAGGATCGGCTGGGGCGCCAGCGAAGTCTGTGCGCGCATGCGCGATGACCATGTCCCGCCGGTGCTACTCCAGCTGCTGATGCTGGCAGGCCAGGCAGACACCCGCTTGCTGATCTTTGACCCTGACGCCGCACCACTGGCGGAGCTACCGCTCTTCACCGAAGACTGACCAAGGCGCCCTCCCGGGCGCCTTTTTTGTGGTGGCTGATAGAAAAACTAGCTCGACAGATTCGGTTTTCCAGTGGGGACTCGCCTCGCGCCTTCGCCATGGTATCGGCAACATTTGTCGAGACTCGGTCATGGACACATCCCTACTTCCCACCCTCGGTCTGCTGATCGCCCTGGCTGGCTGCAGCACCCCACCTCCGGCTCCTGCACCCGCAGCACCACCCGCTTTGCCGGCGACATCGCCCAAGCCGAAAACCCAGCTTCCGGCCTGGGTCCGCCAGGACCGTTACACCCTGGTCACCACGCGTCCCACGCTGGAGCAGCGCCAGCCGCTGTATCAATTGGTCAACGTGCAGATCGCGCCAGCCCTGAATGCCACCGTCGGTGAAGCCCTGCGTCACGTGCTGCACCGCTCGGGCTACGCGCTGTGTGCCGACAGCCCAGTGGTGGATCGCTTGTTCCGTCGCCCGCTGCCCGCGGTGCAGCACCAGCTCGGGCCGATCTCGTTGCTGGACGCCCTGACCATCATCGGCGGCCCAGCCTGGCAACTCGACATCGATCCAGTCGAACGGAGCGTGTGCTATGCCCTGCGCGTGCCGTCGCCCGTTCCCCCTTTCTCGACCCTGGAGCTCACGCCATGAAGGTCCTCCATTTTCAGGCCTTGGTGGTCGGTGCCCTGTGCCTGGGCGCTGCGGTGCTCGCCGCCGAAACGTACAACCATCACCAGCAGTTGGCCGAACTTCAAGCCGAGGCCCGTAATGCCCCGGCGGATCCAGCGCCAGCACTGCGCCGCGATATCGATGCTTTGTCCTCCAAGTTCACGACGCTGCAGCCGCAGGTCGTTGCGCTGAGCGAGGCGCAAGGTCGACACACCGCGTCGCAGGTCGCCCTCGGCCAGCAGCAGGATGAACTGGCCACCTCGCTCAAGACGCTCCAGGCAGCACCGGCAGGTCCAAGCAGCAACGATCTGAAGGCGCTGGAACAACGGCTGGTCTCGGCAGAGGCGACGTTAGAGCAACTGTCGGTCCACCCTGCTGCGCCTGCGGCCACCAACACACAGTCGCAGGCCTTCAGGGGCGAGAAAGCCAAGGCCAAGCCTCTGACCCCGCCCTTCACCCTGCTGGGTATCGAGACCCGAGGTGACGTCAGGTTCGTGGCAGCCCTACCCGCCGGCGCCAATTCGCTCACGACCGTACACCTGCTACAGCCTGGCGACAGCTTGAACAGCTGGCAACTGCGCGCGATTCGCGCAGACCAGGTGGTGTTCCACGTCCCCGGGCAGGGCGACCTCACACTGCCACTGCCGTGACGAGGTGCGTATGACTCGGATCTCCTTTCTCTGGCTCATCCTGCTCCCCAGTTACCTGTTTTCAGGTGCGGCGTGGAGCGCGCCAGAGCTGGTCGACTCGGCCCCGCAGTTCAGCGAACAGACGCCGCTGGATCGACACGTATCCGCTGCGGCTCGGGCCAAGGCCTGGGGGCTGACCGATGATGAGTGGGCCAAGTTCGAGCGCCTGCAGGCTGGGCCTCGCCACTATTGGTCACCGCAGCTCGACCCACTCACCACCCTTGGCGTAGAGGCCGACTCGGACCAGGAACGGCAACGCTACGCCGAGCTGCAGGTCCGTCTCGAAGCCAAACGTGCCGAGCGCGAGTTGGCCTACCAGAAGGCCTACACCGCCGCCTGGGCACGACTGTTCCCGGGCATGCTGCCCGTGCAGGGCATGGCCGAAGATCCAGCGGCTACCCCTGCCGGCCGCTTTGCCCTGTTTGTGGAGGAACACTGTACTGCTTGCGCCACCAACACCCAGCAGTGGCTGCGTAGCGGCGCACACCTCGATGTGTACCTGGTCGGCAGCCAGGGTGACGATGGGCGTCTACGCCAGTGGGCACGCGATGCCGGCATTACCCCCGCCCAGGTCAGCAGTGGCCAGGTCACCCTCAACCATGACCGCGGCCGCTGGTTCGCCCTGGGCGCCAGCCGCCCCTTGCCAGCGCGCTTCCAGCAGGTGGACGGCAAATGGCAGCGTATCGACTGATCCTGGCGCTGGCCTTGACCGGCACTACGGCCGTTCATGCGGGCTCGCTGCCGCCTCCGGCGTATCAACTGGCCGCCGAGCGCGCTGGCATCCCAGCGTCAGTGCTGTTCGCCATCGCCCTGCAGGAGAGCGGTACGCCGCTGCGGGGTCACCTCATGCCCTGGCCTTGGACCCTGAATGTCGCCGGCACACCGCTGCGCTTCGCCCGCCGTGATGAGGCGTGTGCCGCACTCAAGCAGGCGCTGATCAGCCACGACCCCAAGCGAATCGATGTCGGTCTGGGCCAGACCAACCTCGGCTACCACCCGGACCGCTACCGCAGTGCCTGCGAGGCTCTCGATCCTCGCGCCAACCTAGCTGTGACTGCCGAGCTGCTGCGCGCCCACTATGCCGACAGCGGTGACTGGGTCGTGGCGGCAGGCCGCTATCACCGTCCTGCCGGCGGTAAACCCGCAGCGCAGTACCGCCGACAGTTCAGCCAGCACTGGCAGCGGGTTCAGGCAGTTGTGGGATCTCCGAGAGGGCCACGGCCATGAACCGTCGGTGCTGGGTAACGCTGTGCACGTGCCTGTGGTGGACGTTTGCCGCGCTCGCGGCCCCCAGCCAGCGGCCCGATCCCCGCGCGCTGACGTGGGCCCTGCCCGTACACAGCACACGCCTGTCGCCCGGTGCCGTGCCGCCGAGGACCTTAAACCTGCCAGGGTTCACGCCGCTGTTCCTGGTAGGGCAAGACCCCGCGTCCATGGAATGGCTGGCACAGCATGCACAGAGGCTGCAGGAGCTGGGCGCCAGCGGCCTGGCGGTTGAAGTGGCCGACGCCGAGGCGTTGCGCCGCATCCAGGCGTCAGCCCCGGGGCTGGAAATCTGGCCGGTGAGTGGTAACGACATCGCCGAACGCCTGGAGCTGCAGTACTACCCGGTGCTGATCACGCCCACCGGCCTGGAACAGTGAGGGTGAACCATGGGCGAGCATGCGATGGAATCCCTGCTGCGCCCTGCGGTGGAACTGTACACCGTGGGCATCTGCGCCGGTGCCGGCGCTCTGTGCCTGTATTCGCCCTGGGCAGTAGCCCTGTCGCCCGAGGTAGGCGCAGGCATGGCCCTGGCCTACACCGCATTCGGCCTGAAGCGGCTTAACGAGGCACGGATCGTCCTGCGCTACCGGCGCAACATCCGCCGCCTGCCGCGCTATGCGCTGACCAGTCGCCAGATTCCGGTGAGCGGCAAGCGCCTGTTCATGGGCCGCGGCTTTCGCTGGTCCCGCCTGCACACCCAGCGCCTGCTCGAGGCGCAGGACCCGGCGCTGGCCCGCTACGTCAATCAATCGGCTGCCCACCAGTGGGCGCGGCGGATGGAACACTTGCTGGAGAAGGCCCCACCCGGGCTGTCGCTGCTGCCCCGCCTGACTGCCTGGGATAGTCCATTTAACCCGGTACGGCCACTGCCGCCGGTGGGTGGTTCACCATTGCTGCACGGCGTCGAGCCAATGGAACAGGAAGCCAGCTTGCCGCTGGGCGAACGCGTCGGGCATACCCTGGTGCTGGGCACCACGCGGGTCGGTAAGACGCGCCTGGCCGAGGTGTACATCACCCAGGACATCCACCGACCCAGCCAGGAGGTGGTGATCGTATTCGACCCCAAGGGCGATGCCGACCTGCTCAAGCGCACGTACGTGGAAGCGCGACGCGCCGGCCGCGAACATGAGTTCTATGTGTTCCACTTAGGCTGGCCGGAGATCTCCGCCCGCTACAACGCCATCGGCCGCTTCGGCCGCATATCCGAAGTCGCCACTCGGATCGCCGGCCAGCTCAGCGGCGAAGGCAACTCAGCGGCGTTTCGCGAGTTTGCCTGGCGCTTCGTCAACATCATCGCCCGGGCCCTGATCGAGCTCGGCCGGCGCCCGGACTACCTGCAGATCCAGCGGCACGTGGTGAACATCGATGCGCTGTTCGTCGAATACGCCCAGCACTTCTTCGCCCGCCATGATCCACAGGCCTGGGAAGCCATCGTGCAAATCGAAGGTCGCCTGAACGAAAAGAACATCCCGCGGCACATGATCGGCCGAGAAAAGCGTGTGGTCGCCATCGAGCAGTACCTGACCGCCAAGCGCATCTTCGATCCGGTGATGGACGGCCTGCGCTCGGCGGTGCGCTACGACCGCACCTACTTCGACAAGATCGTAGCCTCGCTGTTGCCGCTGCTGGAAAAGCTCACCAGCGGCAAGACAGCGCAACTGCTCGCCCCCAACTACACCGACCTCGACGATCCGCGGCCGATCTTTGACTGGCTGCAGGTCATCCGCAAACGCGGCATTGTCTACGTCGGTCTGGATGCGCTGTCCGATGCCGAGGTGGCGGCTGCCGTCGGCAACTCGATGTTTGCCGACCTGGTCTCCGTCGCCGGCCATATCTACAAGCACGGCATTGACCACGGCCTGCCAGGCTCCTCCAGCGCCGCGGACAAGGTGCCGATCAACTTGCACGCCGACGAGTTCAACGAACTGATGGGCGACGAGTTCATTCCGCTGATCAACAAGGGTGGTGGCGCCGGTATCCAGGTCACCGCCTACACCCAGACCTTGAGCGACATTGAGGCGCGTATCGGCAACCGGGCCAAGGCCGGCCAGGTCATCGGCAATTTCAACACCCTGCAGATGCTTCGCGTGCGGGAAACCGCCACCGCCCAATTGCTGACCAACCAGCTGCCCAAGGTCAATGTGCAGACCCGCACCCTGGTCTCCGGCGCGACGGACACCGCCGATCCTGATGCCAGGACTGACTTCACCTCCTCCTCGCAGGACCGGGTTACCACGACAGCCGTGCCACTGATCGAACCGGCGCACATCATCGCCCTGCCCAAGGGGCAGATGTTCTCGTTCCAGGAAGGGGGACAGCTATGGAAAGTGCGTATGCCGCTACCGAAGCCTGCTAGCGACGATGCGATGCCTGCGGATCTGCAGGCCCTGGCCGCGCGCATGCGCGAGTCCTACAACGCCAATGCGGGGAGTTGGTGGAGCAGCGCTGGCGGTGCGCCGACAGTCGATTTTGATCCCGAGATGCCTCCACCCGGGCGCAGGCACTCCTGATGAGCACGCTGTGTGCAACCGGATACTCTGGAGCCTATATGTCGACCACCCCAGCCAGCACACCTCCCCCGCAGCGAAGTCCGGGGCTCATCTTCGGCATGCTCGAGCTGTGTCTGCGACTGCTCGGCCTGCTCTTCGCTTCGTTGATCTTCTCCATCGTGCTGGAGTTCGTGGGCATGCTCTGGTTGTGGCCCGAGCAGGGCTGGCATCACAGCCATGCCATGTGGCTGAGTGAACTCGGCTGGCTCAGCTATCACTTCAAGAATTCGCTGCTCGTGCAAGAACCGGCGGAAGCGACCGCCAAGGTCCTCGAATACCTCAACAACTGGGTCGTAGTGCGCTCTGGATGGGCGCATTCCGACGCACAGCTGAAACTGCTCAGTCGAGAAGCGTCAATGCAGGGGCAGTTCGCGCAGGTCTACGTTGTGATACAGGACTATCTGCTGGCTGGCTTGTTTACGGTCTTTACTTTCGTCGTACGACTGGCCGTTCTAACCTTGGCCACCCCTCTGTTCTTGCTTGCGGTGATCACCGGCGCGGTCGATGGGCTGATGCGTCGTGATTTGCGCAAGTTCGGAGCAGGCCGGGAGAGCAGTTTTGTGTACCACCGAGCGAAGCGTACGTTGCTGCCGCTGATGGTAAGTCCTTGGGTGATCTACCTCTCCCTTCCCTTATCGGTGAATCCCTTTTGGGTTCTACTACCATGCGCTGCGGTACTTGGATGGATGGTGGCAATCACGGCCGCCACGTTCAAAAAATACCTTTGACCGTCTGCTCCGACCCTCAGCGGCACGTGGCGAAGCGCCGCTAACGGTCAAAAGCGGACAGCCGCGTCAGGACTATTTCGGCGCCCCCGGAGCGCACTGGTCAACCTCGAGGCACATGCTGACTCTTGGGTACAAACGCATACCATCCTCTACCGCCGGAATACTATTTACAACTTGCATATCCAGCTGAAACCGCTGCATTTCTAACTACCAATCTAGAGCCGCAACCTAGTTGAGTGGCAGTTGCAGCCCTGCGCAAGCCACATGCCTCCTGGTGTGAGAGGCTGAAGGGAGGGATGAGCTAGCCATGTCTGGTGAGCCTTTGCAGAGAGAGCATTTGTATGGTGAAAATGTAACGCTTCCAACTGAATGCTGGCATATTGTCTCATTTCGGGAGATTTTAATCAGAGCAGAGCTGACCTCGCCACGGCAAACGTTGTAGTGGCAGGATCGCTCACCCCTGACCAGATGAATATAAGTTCACCGTTTTCGGACAAGTGATCCCATGAGTCCTTCAGGACTCATGGATTCCAAAAGGACTTCCTTGATGCTTACAACAAAAACGTCGAATGCTCCAAATCCACTTAAAGCCTGGATCAGCGAGTTCCTACTCGATCGTGAGCTGTTCAAAGGACCACATGGCAAGCCCCTCTATAGCTATCAAGTGTCCGAGGAAGAGTACAAATCACTCCTTGAGCTGCTGAAAGAGCAACTCAGAAGAGTGGGCAACCCCTTGCATGCCATTCATCTGGGGGCCTGTTTCTGCCTTTTCGTCAGTGAACAATATCGCCGAAACTACAACAGCTTATGGTCCTGGTCCGGGGCCGAGACGGAACTAGGGATTTCGCTGACCCCGCAACAGCATGCAGCGCTGACCAACGATGGGCTGGCCTATTGGAAGAGACCGATACGTTTCCGGGACAGTGGCCGAGACTGGCTGGGTTCGCTGTTCACCGAGGGCGGCCTGCCCTGGCCGCTGGTGCAAAGCGAGTCACATGGTTTCGGGCGGGCTGTACGCCGGGGCATCAAACACTTCTACCGGACCGAGGGCAATCGTAGGACCACGGCTGATCTGATGGCCGACTTCGAGGAGGGCCTTCCGACCGCTTTCCGCAACCTGGAAACGCGCCGGCTGCTGGCAGGCATCGTCGACCAGCTCATGTATCTGGTTGAGCACTATCCCCTCAAGGATCACCACGACCCAGTCAGCCACCTCGACCAGCAGGCTCCCGGCTGGACGGATGCCTTCCCGATCCCGCTGGATGAAAGTAATGCCCGCACGCTGCTCAACGACTGGCTACGCGATGCCGGCCAGAAACGTCAGGAGCGCAAGGAGGCTCTCGAGAAGAGGCAGGCGTTTATCTGCGAGCACTTTCTGCATGGCTCGCTCCCCCAATGGTCAATACGCACCGATCTGACCCTTCCACCCGAAGAAACATTTGCGGTAGATCCGACGACTCTGGGCAGCACCCGCCTGGAGCTAGCCTATTACGAAGGTGACCGGCTACTGGCCCGTGGTGGTTCCGTTTATGGCCAGCTCACCGTAGAGGGTATCAAGGTCCGTTTCGCAAACCCTCAGGTCACCGTGGAGCGGCGCGCGCTCGAGGAGCCACTGAGCCTGCGCCTGCTGGAAAACGGCCGCACGGTCCATTGCCTGTTCTTCGACGGTAGCGCACTCGATTACCGGGAGGCTCCCCTGGTTTTCGAGAATCGCTCCGAGCGCTGGCAACTGGTGGCCACCTCCAGTTGCTCGGTGGTCTCCGGACTGGCTCGGCTTCGTATTCCTGAGGATTTTTTCATCACCAGTGAAGGTGCCGCGCCAGACACTCTAGCACAGGACGCGGAGAATGGTCGCTGGCTGGAGATACTCTCAGACCTGTCTCTGGCCAAGGGGGCCGACCACTACCAGATAGAGCTGAATCGAGCAGGCGGCGACGACCTGAAACCCACCCTGACGGGCGTTTTCGCACTCTACGAAAGCTCCCCCTCGATCGTCTTCCTGGGCTGGCCACGCCTTGAGCTGCCCGAAGGCTACCCCCACCCCCGGGATGAGCTGGTCGAGTTCGTTAACGGCGAGCTGCTGGACCGCCAGCGCAACAGCAGCTATGGCCTCGCCCGCTACACCCTGCGCAACCGCTCTGGCAAAACGCTGCTGCAGCGCCGCTTCGGCGTCCTACCCAAGGAGTTCAGCCTTTCCCTGTTCCTTGGACTGGGACAGCAGTCCGCACGCCTCCTACCCAAAGGCGCGCAGCTGCTTGATCTGCAGGTCGTCAGCAAAAGCCTGGCAGTGGAGCAATCCGAACATGCTCTGCACTTGCGCCACCATGAGGAGAATCCCCCCACGACCTTCATTCTGGAGGCCGGCCAGGACCTGCCTCCCATTCAGCTCCGTCTACCCTACCCCTACCAGGGGGCACATCTTCTGGACCAGTACGGCAATCCGTCGCGGACCCGCGAGCTGACACTGGTCGAGCTGATCGGCTACCGCATCGCGCTGACCTCCGGTCTTCCACAGGGCCAGACATTCCACATGGAGCTGGAGCTGATCTGTACGGAGCAACCGCACCCGAAACGCGCCTTCAGCATCCGGGTAGGCACGGCGCCTGTCATGCTCAACCTGTTCAGCTACCTGAGCGACATGCAGAACATGCTTAGCGCAGTTGACGAACAGGATGCCTATATCAGGCTTTCCCTGGAAACCGAGCAACCACTGCTGAAACTCGATATCCGCCGCTATGGCGGGCAACTCCAGTGGGAGGGACGGTATGCCTTCTATATCTGCAATACTTCTAATGCCGCAATGCTGGATGGCGTTCAGGCCGAGGCAATGCTGCTGTCCGATCCCAAGCGCACGCCGCTGCATCTGACCGAAAAGACCAGCGAGACGGTGGGCACCGGATGCTTCGATATTCCGCAAAAAATGCAATTTCAGGGGCCATGGCTGATCTATCCGGGCGAACAGTCGAGCGTTCGCTTCCGTCCGGGCCTGTATATCACGCCGGACAACATTTTCGACTCCGAGTCGGAGGTGTGCTCGCTGCACCGCGCCGCCGAGCTTTTCCACCCTCAGCACAATCCGCATGTCATCGAGCAGCAGATTGCCGCCATGGCGGCCAACTTCAACCACAGTGGCTGGCAGTATCTGGCCGACCTGAAGCAGCACTACCGCCACCTGCCGCTGTCGTCATTCGAAACCTGGAAAGTCCTGTCGCGCAATCGGGAGGCGCTGAGCTTTGCGGTATTCCGGCTGGAAATGGATGAGTGGTTCTGCGCACGCATACGCGACGAGCTTGCTGTCATCTGGGAGGCCGTCCCGCTTCCGCTATGGGTACAGGCCTACCGACTCTTCCACGACAGCATGCGCCTGACCGGGCTTCCTGAAACGCTGGTCAACAATCTCGTCTCGAACCGGACCAACGTGCTGCGCTGCATCGTTTCCGGGTTCGACTACCTGGGCGACTATCTGAGCACCGGCAATCGCAGGTCGCTGACCAAGCTGCCACCGGAAAGTGTTCTGCCTATCTGGTACCAGGATCTGCGGCGTCTTCACGAGTCCAATCGGAACTGGCCCACCCTGCTCGGCAGCGAGCTTTCCAGATGGGTTGACAGGCAGCGGCTCCCCCCTCTGGTGAAAGCCCTTTCGCTGGTGGAGTTCACCGACGCCGTGGCCTACCTGCCGATCTTCATGGCCTTCGTCACCGCCGGCAAAGCTAGAATCACCGACCTCCCGGCGACACCGGCCTATCTGAAATTTGCCATTCGCCTGGTTTCCGATTTTGACCGTCAGGGCTGGTTTATACCGGTGCACGCCCTGATGGTGTCCTATCTGCTCGCCTCGCAGGATGAGGCATAAGGAGTTGCAATGCGCTTTTTCAGGAATCTGATCGAGCAAAGCCTTGAGCGCACCCGTGAGGCAACGCTCGGGGTCTTGGGCATCAATCATCCGGGCCTACGTCGTCACCTGAACGAAAGCATGGTGAACACATTGGGGGCTGAGGGCTGCTTCCTTGCCCCGCCGGTATTCGAGCATACCTTTGGCTGGCAGGAAGCCGAGCTGCGCCTGCAGGATCTGCCGTCAGAGGGCTTGCTGTCGCCCAGCCTGCTCGACACACTGGCATGTGCGCCAGCCTACCGATTCCCGAAAACGGCACACCCCTATGTCCACCAGCTACAAGCCTGGCGCACTCTACTCGACGAAACACCACACTCGGCGGTCATCACCACCGGCACCGGTTCGGGCAAGACCGAATGCTTTATGGTGCCGATCCTTGAGGATCTGATCCGGGAGCAAGAGCGAAACGAGGCAGCCCTAGTGGGAGTTCGCGCTCTATTCTTATACCCGCTAAATGCCCTGATCAACTCCCAACAGGAGCGTCTCGACGCCTGGACTCGAAAATACGGCAGCAACATCCGTTTCTGCCTGTACAACGGCAAGACTGAAGAGCGCGCCGACAAGGTCCGCAAGGAGCAGCAAAAGAAGCTCAACCAGATCCTGTCGCGGGAACTTTTGCGCAAGGAGCCTGCACCGATTCTGATGACCAACGCCACCATGCTGGAGTACATGCTGGTGCGTCAGGTCGACAACTCGATTCTGGAGATTTCCAGGCAGCAGAAATCGTTACGCTGGATCGTCCTCGACGAGGCACACACCTATGTGGGCTCCCAGGCGGCCGAAATGTCTCTGTTGTTGCGCAGGGTGGTCCAGGCCTTCGGCCGGCAATCCGAGCAGATTCGCTTCATCGCCACATCGGCGACCATCGCCGGGGCCGATGCGGAAGATCGACTGAAACGCTATTTGGCCAACCTGGCGGGCGTCCCGCTTGACCAGGTAGAAGTAATTGGTGGATCGCGTGTCTGGCCCGACCTTGAGTTTGATTCGCCAGGCAACAATATCGCCTTGCAGGCTATCAGGGACATTGAGCCGGAAACGGCAGTGTCCGCTGCACGCTTCAAGGCCCTATGCGATAGCACCACCGCTAGGAGCCTGCGCCATGCAGTAGTCAGCTCCGGCAAACCCCTAGATCTTGATGACCTGATTAGCGCAGTTTCTAACCAATTGCAGGGAGGCAGCCCCCTCGAGCAGCAGCAGGAGGTGCTCGACTGGCTCGATACCATGACCGGTACTCATCCGGCCGAGCAGCAGCTGCCGTTCCTTAAGCTGCGAGCCCACTTGTTCCAGCGTATGCTGCATGGCCTCTGGTCCTGCGTCGACCCACAGTGCAGTGCCAAATCTGCTCATCTGCAGGACTGGCCCTTCGGTAACGTCTATGTGACCCAGCGTGCGCGCTGCGAGTGCAATGCCCCAGTGTACGAGCTGGGCTTCTGCGACGACTGCAAGACGCCGCACCTGCTGGCAGAAGATCGCAATGGCGAACTGCACCAGCCCAGCCCCTACGCCGGCGATGAGTTCGCCCTCAATCACGAAATCGGTGGCGAAGACGCGCCAGTCGAACTGCTGACGGCGAATGCCATGAGCACGCGTTTGATCATTGCCGCATTGCCGGCGGCGCATGGCCCCTATTTCTCGATCAGCCTCGATCTGGAAAGCCAGAAGCTGGGAGCAGTGAATGCTACCCGCAACATCGGCATTATGCTCACTGAGGAAAAGGACTGCTGTTGCAGCCTCTGCGACAACTCGTCATTTGGCACCAACGACTTCCTGAGAAAGGCCTACCTTGGTGCACCGTTCTACATCGCCAACGCCGTTCCGACCGTTCTTGAGTTCTGTCCTGATCCTGACAAGGAAGACTGCGAAGGCCGCTCACCCGAAGAGCTACCGGGACGCGGGCGCAAGCTGATCACCTTCACCGACAGCCGCCAGGGCACCGCACGCATTGCGGTGAGGATGCAACAGGAAGCGGAGCGCTCCCGGCTACGCGGGCTGGTATTTGAAACACTGAGGAATGCGCAGGCCAAGGCCGATGCCGCTCCGAGGGACATTCCCAACGGCAGTCCAGCCGAACTGCTCACTCTGGCTGAAAATCTGGAAAAACAAGGCTTGGCTGGCATGGCGGCAGTACTGCGCAACCAGGCTGAACTTTTGCAGAGCGGCGCTGCGCCTACCAATCAGGCCGAGACCATTCCTTGGCCGCAGATGGCCGACACCATCGCGGCAGCCAGGGATATCGACAAGTTCATCCTGCGCTACAACCGCTATGCCAATCCGGCGCTGTTCGATGGCAGTGAAGGTGGTCTGACTATGGCGCGCCTGCTGCTGGCCCGCGAGTTCTCCCGGCGCCCCAAGAACCAGAACAGCACGGAAACACTGGGACTGATCAAGGTCGGCTACCAGGGGCTGGAGAAGGTGTCGACGGCTCCACCGCTGTGGGTCGATACCCGCGCCATTCCCGCCCTGGGCGCTGCAAATGATTCCAGAAGTGCTCTGACGCTGGACGACTGGCGCGACTTCCTCAAGGTGGCACTCGACTTCTACGTCCGCGAGAACACCTTCATCCCGATGGAAAACAAGATGCGCCGCTGGATGGGTAGCCGCTTCAGTCCCAAAGCGCTTTACTCGCCCAAGAGCGACGTGCAGGAAAGCAGCACCATCAGGAAGTGGCCGCAGATCAAGACGGGCACGCCCCACCGCCTGATCAAGCTGCTCGAACTGGCAACCGGCCTGAATCGCGCCATGAATGCGGATGCAGACAAGATCAACAGCTGGCTCGAAGCAGCGTGGCTGGCGCTGGTCAATGCCGGCATTCTGGAGTCCTCCGACACCGGCCATCGATTGCGCCTGGAAACCCTCACCTTCTCGTTGCCTAACGAGGGCTGGGTCTGCCCCTTGACCCGGCGCATTTTCGATACCACCTTCCGTGGTTTGACACCCTATCTGCCGCAAAAACTGCTGAGCCAGGACTACCGCTGCCAAAAGATCCAGCTTCCCGCCCTGAGTACACTGATGCCGGACGGCTCCCCGGTACCCAAGCAGGTACAGATCCGTCAGTTGGTCGCAAGAGATCCCGTCATTGCCCAGCTGCGCCAGGGTAGCCTGTGGACGGATATCAGCGACCGCACGGTCGAGGGTGGCTTCTACTACCGAACCGCAGAACACTCGGCGCAGCAGTCGGCAAAACGGCTGGATGACTATGTCGAGGATTTCAAGCGCGGCGATATCAACGTGCTGAACTGCTCCACCACCATGGAGATGGGCGTGGATATCGGCGGCATCTCTGCCGTGGTGATGAACAACCTGCCGCCACATCCGGCCAACTATCTGCAGCGCGCCGGTCGAGCAGGGCGACGCAGCGAGGCTCGGGCCATCGCCTATACGTTGTGCAAGGCCGATCCGCATAACCAGCGCGCCTTCGCCAATCCCAAATGGCCGTTCGTGACTGCTATTCCGGCACCGAGCATCACCCTCAACTCTGCGCGGATCGTGCAGCGGCACGTCAACTCGCTGTTACTGGCGCTATTCCTGCGCATGCACAGCAGCAATGATGGCGACCGTACCAAGCTGACCCTGCACTGGTTCTTTGCTCCAGACGACTCACCCGTTCAGCAGTTCATGGCCTGGCTCGCGGCAAGCCCCAATGAATTTGACCGTGCCGTAAAGCAGCTGGTGCGCGGCACCTGCCTGGAAGGTCGCTCGCTCAGCTCGATCACCGGCGAAACTCGGCTGGCATTGCGCGACCTCGAGGAGCGCTGGCTGGGCGAGTATCGCAATATCAACCACAAGCTGCAGGCCGCCAGCGACGGGCCATACAAGAAGGCCCTGGCGCTGGAGAAGCAGCGCCACGAAAACGAGTACCTGCTCCGCTATCTAGCGTCGTCTGCATTCCTGCCGGGCTATGGCTTCCCGACTGACGTGGTGAGCCTCAAGACCTACAACGTCGAGGACTTCCTGCATCAGCAGCAGAAAAGCGATGCCAGTCGCGAGGACAGCATCTTCGACAACAAGGAAATGCCCTCGCGCAGCCTGAACATCGCCATTCGCGAATATGCTCCCGGCGCTCAGGTGGTGATCGATGGCCGCGTATACCGCTCTGCCGGTGTCAGCCTGCAGTGGCATGCCGACGGGCAGGTCAACGAAGCACAGAAATTCGACATCGCCTGGCGCTGCCCTGAATGCGGCAACACGGGAGTGATCGAAAACGCCTATGCCAACAACGAGGGGCTGTCCTGCTCGCATTGCACGACTCCCATTCCACCCAGCGAGCGCCGCATGGTGCTGCGTCCGGGTGGCTTCGTGACCGACTTCTACGAGGAAACCACCAACGACGTCACTTCGCAGAAGTTCATCCGCGTCGAGCGACCGCGCATCCAGCTGAATGGCGAAAGCATCGCCCTACCCGACCAGCGCTGCGGCTTCATGCGCTTCGGCCATGACGGCAGCGTCTTTCATCATTCGTCCGGCGAACATGAAATGGGTTATGCCGTCTGCATGACCTGTGGACGCGCGGAATCCATGCTTGCCTCGGGCGAAGTGCCCAGAGATCTGCAACCCGATAAAGCTCATCGCCCGGTTGGTGGACTGGCCGGCAGCCGCAAGGAACGCGACTGTTCGGGCGAAGCGGTCAAGGCCAGCCTGCACTTGGGCTACCAGATCCGTACCGATGTGCTGGAGGTCTTCCTCAGGAATCCACTTACAGGTGAATGGCTTCCCGACACTCCCGAGGGCCGTCTGATTGCGACAACGCTCGGCGTTGCCATGCGCGACGTGATCGCCGACCGGCTCGGTATCGCCAGCAGCGAAATGGGCTTCAGCCATCGCCTCGACCGCGACCGTGACACCCGGCAAGGCCGCTCGGTCATTCAGCTGTTCGATGAAGTCAGCGGGGGGGCCGGATTCGTGCTGGCTGGCCTGAGCGATATCGCATTGCTGCTGGGCAAGGCTCTGGATCGGCTGCAGTGCCCGGCCAACTGCGAGAATGTCTGCTCGCACTGCCTGGCCAGCCAGGACAGCCGTGTCGAGCGTGAAGAGCTGGATCGCAAGCTGGCACTGCGGTGGCTGTACGAATCCCGGCTGGTTGAGCATCTGGGGCTGCCCGATACATTTGCTGGCTTGCATGGCGCACGCTATTGCTCGGTTGGCCCACTGCGCGAACTGAGTGCCGCCATCAACTTGCTGGATCGCCGAGATCCGACAGCAGCGATTCTGCTGTGCCTCCACGGCGACTGTGCGGATTGGGATCTCGACCATCCTCGTTTCCGGGAACAGGTGCTGACCTGGGCCATTGCCGAACGACTCAAGGTCCGCCTCGGTATTGCTGGGTCGGCACGGTTGAACGCGGAGCAAAAAGAAACCCTGGCACTACTTGCCCGTCTGGGCGTTGAGCTAGTCGAGTTGCAAACCGGAACGTTGCAAGCTCCTTATCTGGTTGCCCAAGTGTCATCCCAGGCTGGCGCCCGGAGCCTTTACAGCAACATGAACAACGTCGGAGTGCCCGGAGCCGATTGGCTAAAAGGACATGCCGATGTGGTCTGGGCTACCAGCAAACTGATGCCTGCGATTGCGGGCAACAGCATCAACTGCAGCGACTGGAGCCAGCCTCCGCAAGGCGCGCGCATCGTCGAAGTCACTTCTCAGCTCGACGGCCCCGTCAACACTCTGAAAAAACGCATCGCCACGTTAATCGACGACCAGATGCCGGAGTTGGCCTCTTTGCTCGCCAATGATCAGGCCGTCTCCGTAAGCTACTCGGATCGCTACCTGAAGTCGCCCTGGTCGCTGATGCTCCTGAGCAGCTTCCTGGAACTTTTCCGGAATGATCAGCTGCAGTCGCTAGCCGTGCAGACTCTGGCGCCGAGCGGTAGCCAGCCAAGCTATCTTCTCAGCCATGACTGGATGCGCGTAGACGATCAAGAGGCGATTCTCGAGCTCTGGCTGAAGAGTCAGTTCGATATCGCTCCGCGCATCCACGTTATGAACAGCCCCCGCGATCTGCTGCACTGCAGAGTCATCACTGTGAACTGGATGTCGGGCAAGATCAGCAAGATCCTGCTGGATCAGGGCATGGGCTACTGGCGTGGACGGATGCCGTACAGGGATCAGATGGGCTTTGACTTCAACGCTTCCCCTCACGAACAGGCTTTGCAGATGGTCGAAAAACTTTCATCCGCTCACATGCAGCAAAGTGGGGAGTGGCCGACTTATATAAGTTGCTCAATGAACTAAGTCATCCTGGCTGATATGGTCCCCCGCTTGAGCGGTAATAAATTTCCGCCCAAGCGGGGCTGCAACATGGTGGGCAATGCGTAAAAATTGAAGCGAATTCTTCAGTAGTCAACACTGCTTATTGCACTAAGTGGAAAGCCCAGAGTCCGCTTCTAGCCGTGAGCTGCCCTCCGCCAACAGCAGCCTTGGGTCCAGGCTGTGTGAAAACCCCCGCAGCTTTTCGATGATCGCGCTCGTACGTGAAATCTGAAAAGAGATAGCTGCTCAGCAGACCCAGACTTTTCGTAGACGCGCGATTTTTAGGATGTTTTTTGAACAGCCACATCGGTCGGGAGGTTTTCATACAGCCTGGGGCGATTGCAGACATTGGTGAGTAGTTCGTAGCCGATCCCAAACAGTGGCCCCAGTGGCACGCGACGCACTCTCTGCAGCCTTCGCATCTAAAGCGAAGGCTCGCAGATCCCTTTATTCCATGCCAAAAGCTGCCTGACTCCTCAGGGTGAATACCAGTTACCCCGGCTGGATATCGCCATGAAGACCACCTCTTCCACCCTGCTGCTTGTCTGCCTAGTGTCGCTCGGTACCGCCGCTCAAGACGCGCCCGAGCGCTCTGATCTGGACCTCGCGCAGCGGCAGATCACGTCCATCCAACTGTTGGCCGACCGCGCAAGTAGTAGCTCAGTCGATGCCGCAGGGGCCCGCTATCGATTCGATTACTCGAGGCTCGCTGCGGACCTCAAGCGTATGCGTCGAGGCATCCACGAGTACCTTTCGCCTTCCCGCGCGCAACCAACTGACCTGGTCGAGCTCACCGGTGACTACCGCGCTGAAGCGCCTCACTTGAGACCCTCCGATGAACATGACTAACGCCCAACTCAGCGCGTTCTCGGCCGTTGCCGGATTTACTCCGCAGCTCTGCTCGGTGCTGTGGCGCTCATCAGTGCTGGTGCTGGCGCTGCTCTGGTGCGCCTGGACGTTGTGGACCGGCTACCGCGGCTGGGCGGCCGGCAACCTCAATTTTGGTGCGCTCGGCGGTAGCACGCTGCGCCTGGCCCTCGCCCTGATCGTGCTGATGTTTTTCATGCTGTCGTAACCAGGAGACCTCGCCATGAACCTCTCCCTTCGTTGCCATCGCCCGCTCGCTCTGTTGCGGGAGTCCTGTTCCCGAGTCCTATTCGGTATTCTGGTGCTGCTGAGTTCGACGCTGGCTTGGGCTGACCTGCCGACCATGGAGGCACCCTCTCGCGGCGAAGGCTCTGGGTTGATCGACACCATCAAAAACTACGCCTACGATGGCGGCATCCTACTCGGCCTGTTGATCGCCACCCTCGCCTTCCTCGGTGTGGCCTGGCATTCGCTCACCGTCTACGCCGACGTGCAAAATCAGCGCAAGACTTGGAAGGACCTCGGCGCCGTGGTCGGAGTAGGCGCGCTGCTGGTGGTAGTGATCCTGTGGTTTCTCACCAAAGCCGCGACGATCCTGTGAGGTCACCATGTCCGACACCCCTGCCACCCTGCCTGACGGTACGTTGACCTTCCTCCCAGAGCGCCTCAATCGTGACCCGGCCGTTCTCCGTGGGCTCACCAACGACGAGATGTGGGTCGCGCTGATCATCGGCGCTGGGCTAGGTGTGATTCTCGGCGCGCCGCTGGCCGTGGCCACCGTCTCCATCGCGACCCTCCCCACCTGCATGTTCATCTGCATGGCGCTGGTGTTGCTGGGAGGCGGCAAGCTGATGCGCCGAGCCAAGCGCGCCCGCCCGGAAACCTGGTTGTACCGACGCCTACAGTGGCACCTGGCGGTGCACTGGGGCATCGGTACCCACCAGCTAATCCTGCATTCGGGGCCCTGGACCGTCCGCCGTACTCGTCGGCATGCGAGGGCCACCCCATGAGCCGCTTCCGCAACAAGGTGGATGCGCAACAGGCGCATATCTTCAGCCTGCGCCTGGCCGTTTCGATCTTGGCACTGCTGTGCTGCGGACTGTGGTATGGCTGGCAGTCCGCGCCCTCCGAGCTGACCATCCATGTGCCGCCCGATCTACGTTCCGGCAGCACACGTAAATGGTGGGATGTACCGCCAGAAAACATCTACGCCTTCGCGCTGTACATCTTCGGCCAGCTCAACCGCTGGCCCACCGACGGCGAGGTCGATTATCACCGCGCCATTTTTGCCCTGCAGCCCTACCTGACACCGGCGTGCAAAACCTTCTTCGACGGCGACTTCGAGTACCGCAAGGCTGCCGGCGAACTGCGCGGCCGGGTGCGCGGCGTATACGAGGTGCTGGGCCGCGGCTACAGCGACGACCCCGACCTGCGGGTGAAGCAGCTGGATAAGCACAGCTGGCTGGTCAAGCTCGACCTCAACGCCGACGAGTACTACGCCGCCGAGCCGGTGAAGCGCGTGGTCGTGCGCTACCCGCTGCGCGTGGTGCGCTTCGACGTCGACCCCGAGCACAACAAGTGGGGCTTGGCCCTGGACTGCTACGAAGGCACGCCGCAGAAGCTGACGCTGCCTGGAGGTGGGGGATGATGCGAGTCTTGATCATGATGCTGGCGGTAGCCGCAGGCTGGTGTTCTGCAGTCGGTGCGGTCGAGGTCAAATACTGGGACCGCCTGCCGCTGGCCGTTCCACTAGCGGTGGGCCAGGAGCGCGTCCTGATGCTGGATGAGGACGTGCGCGTGGGAGTGCCGGGTGCGATCGCCAGTAATCTTCGTGTGCAGTCCGTCGGTGGCACAGTGTACTTGCGTGCTGCTGAAGCCCTTCCCCCTACCCGGCTGCAGCTGCAGTCGGTGAAGTCAGGCGACATCATCCTGATCGACATCGAGGCGCTTGAGGGCAAAGAGGTGCTGGAGCCGGTTAAGATCGTGGCCCAGGCTCCGGCATCGGACATGGAAACTGCTAAGGATGCAGCACCTGCAGCGACACCGGTACCGGTGGTACTCACCCGCTATGCGGCGCAAAACCTCTATGCGCCGCTGCGTACCGTGGCGCCACTGCCCGGCGTGCGGCGGGTGCCGCTGAGCGACTCCGCCGCGTTCAGCATGTTGCTGCCGACCGAGCGGGTTTCGATCAAGGCCCTCGCGGCTTGGCGGCTGGGCGACTACTGGGTAACGGCGGTAAAGATCGTGAATCGCGGTCCTGGCAAGGTGGTGCTGGACCCGCGCCACCTGCAGGCCACGCTGTTCGCCGCAACCTTCCAGCACGCGGACTTAGGTATCACCGGCACACCTGAAGATACCACCGTGGCGTACCTCGTCACCCGTGGCGGCGATCTAAAGCACGCGCTGCTGTTGCCCCCGCCAAAACCGGAGGCTGCCGATCATGAAAGCTAACGGCCTGCTGAAATGGTGTGTGCCTGCGGTCTTGCTGGGCATCGTGCTGATCATCATCAAGTCCTGGGTGACCACCCCGGATGGCCAGCCCACTCACGATCCGGAGAATGCCACGCTCAGCGCGGAACAGGCCAAGGCCCTGGGCATCGCCGGCGACACCCCGCGCGATACCGTTGCCACGCTGATCGGCCAGGTCAAAGCGATGCGCAGCGAGATGCAGACGCTGAAGAAAGGCAACGATGCGCTGCAGACTGAAAACAGCCGGCTGCGCACACGCGAAGGCAACATCGACACGCGCATCCAGAGCACGCTGAGTAGTGTCACCCAACAGGTCACCGAGCAGCGCCAGCAGGCCAACGATGCCCGGCAGAAGGCCGAGCAGCAGCACCGCGAGACCCAGGGGCTGCTCTCCAGACTCAAGGACCAGCTCACCGGCAAGCCAGCCGCAAAGTCGGATGTACCTGCGGGCTTCGGTCTTGAGCCGGGCGACGAGCAGCAGTTTGCCGGTGCTCAGGCACCCGCAGATGCGATGCAGTGGATCGAACCGTCGAATGCACGCGCCGGACAAGAGGACATCGGCAAAGCCGACGGGCCGCTGTCGTCGCTGACAGCCAAGTTCAAGGACTTGCACGGCCTGGACAACAACGCCATCGACCGTGGCCAGGACCGCTTGCGCGCCGTCGCCAAAGGCGAACGTGACATGGAGAACGTTCAGGACCGTACCGAAGGTGCCCGGCCCGTCTACACCATCCCCGAGAATTCGACGCTGATGGGCTCGATCGCCATGACAGCACTGATTGGCCGGGTGCCGGTGGACGGCACAGTGAACGATCCCTATCCGTTCAAGGTGCTGGTGGGGCCGGATAACCTCACTGCCAACGGCATCGAGCTGCCGAACGTGGTTGGCGCGGTCATGAGCGGCACCGCCGCCGGTGACTGGACGCTGTCCTGCGTGCGTGGTCAGGTCGAGTCGATCACCTTTGTCTTCGGCGACGGCACCGTTCGCACGGTGCCGCAGCCACAGAAAGTCGTCAGCCGCAATCGCAGCAGCACCCAGACCTCGGACACCGAGAAGATCCGCGGCGGCCTGGGCTACATCTCCGACCCCTACGGTGTTCCCTGCATTTCCGGCGAGCGCCGCTCCAACGCCCAGCAATACCTGGGCAGCCAGAGCTTGATCACTGCAGCCGGCGCCGGCTTCGCCGCAGCCTTGGGCAGCGAGCAGACCAACACCTCGTTCATCAATTCGGCCAGCGGTAGCCTGGGTTTGACCCAGAACAGCGGCAACAGCGCGCTGAACTCGGTGATCAGCGGGGGCATTGGCGACATCCGTGAGTGGATCAACAAGCTCTACGGCGAAGCCTTCGCCGCTATCTACGTGCCCCCTGGGGCCAAGGTGGCTCTACACCTGGACCACGAAATCAGCATCGACTACGAACCCAAAGGCCGGAGAGTGAACCATGAAAGCCCATCCGTCTCGGTACTGGATCTGGATTAGCCTGCTGCTCGGCCTGCACCTGGCCGGTTGCTCCACCAGCAAGGAGGAAATGCTGCCCCATGGCGATCACACCATGCTGGATATCTGGAACGGCGGTGGCTCGGTCGGTACTCAGCAACAGCTGCTGGAGGCGCGTGGGGAACTGCGTCGCCCGGTGCTGGGTCCCGAGCGCCTGATCAACGACCAAAGCGCCTATACGCGCACGGCGGCCAACGAAATCCGTGCCCAGTTTCCGCGTCTGCCTAACCCAGACCTAGTCATGTACGTCTACCCGCACCTGGCCGGTACCCAACAGACGCCGGTGCCTGGCTACTCCACCGTATTCCCGTTGCACGAGAAGGTCCAGTACGCGCTGCCCGGCGAGCGCCTGGATGATCTGTGATGGACGATGACGCGAGTAGCAATCCGTCCCGCTGGAAGCCCTGGCGCGCGGCGCAGCGTCGGCGCGCCACGCTGACCGACGAGGCTGCCCAGTATGCGCACAACCCCAGCTTCGCCGACCACCTGCCCTGGGTCGAATACCTCGAGGATGAGCAGTGCTTTCTGCTCGACGACAACCGCTCTGTGGGCGCCGTGTTCGAGCTGCAGCCGATCGGGACTGAGGGGCGTGAACCCGAATGGTTGATGGCCGCTCGCGATGCGCTGGAAGATGCGCTGCAGGACAGCCTCGACGAGCTCGATCAGGCGCCCTGGGTGGTGCAGTTCTTCTGCCAGGACGACAGTGACTTTGCCCCGTACCTTGAAGGCCTGGAGCGCTACATCGCGCCGCGCGCACGAGGTACGCCGTTCACCGAGGCCTTTCTCGCGTCGATGCAGCGTCATCTCGACGCCGTCAGCAAACCGGGCGGGCTGTTCGACGACCATGTGGTGTCCCACCTACCCTGGCGCGGCAGCAATCGGCGGATTCGCCTGGTGGTCTACCGCTGGCTCGGGGAGCAGGCCGACGAGGATGGGCAGAGTCCAGCCCAACTGTTGAGCCGCACCTGCGATCGTCTAGTGGCCTCGCTGCAGGTCTGCGGGGTCAGCCCTCGACGGCTGACCGGGCGCGATTTCTACGCCTGGTTGCTGCCCTGGTTTAATCCCGCTCCTGCCCTCACTGGCGAATCCCCTGCCGCGTTCTATCGGCGCGTGCCCTACCCGGAGGTGGATGACGGCGAGGATCTCCCACTGCCGTTCGACCACGATTTCGCCGAGCGGCTGTTCTTCCAAGAACCGCGCTCCGATAGTGAGCAGGGTCTGTGGTACTTCGATCAGCAGCCCCACGCGGTGATGGTGGTCGACAAGCTGCGCAGGCCACCGCATATCGGCCAACTGACCGGCGAAACGCGCAAGGGCGAGGCCTTGAATGCCTTGTTCGATCAGTTGCCCGAGCAGGCGGTGATGAGCCTGACCTTGGTGATAACGCCCCAGGATGTGCTCGAGGAGCAGCTCAATCGACTGGCGCGCAAAGCCATCGGCGAGAACCTCGCCTCGACCCAGACCCGCCAGGACGTGGAAGAGGCCCGCGCGCTGATTGGCCGCCAACACAAACTGTACCGCGGCACGTTGGCGCTGTACCTGCGCGGTGCCGATGAACAGCAGCTGCGCCAGCGTTCGGTCCAGGCTGCCAACGTACTACTCGGCGCCGGCCTGCAGCCGGTACGCGAGGGTGATGAAGTGGCCGCCTGCAACAGCTATCTGCGCTGGTTGCCGATGGTCTACAACCCCGCGCGGGACACACGCAATTGGTACACCCGACTGCTGTTTGCCCAGCACGTCGCCAACCTACTTCCCCTCTGGGGCCGCAGCATCGGTACAGGCAACCCGGGCATCACCTTTTTCAACCGTGGTGGCGCACCGCTGTCGTTCGATCCGCTGTCACGCTTCGACCGCTCGATGAATGGCCACCTGCTGTTGTTCGGCCCGACCGGCGCCGGCAAGTCGGCAACCCTGGTCTCGATCCTCATGCAGGTCATGGCCGTGTACCGGCCACGACTGTTTATCGTCGAAGCGGGCAACTCTTTTGGCCTGCAGGGCGACTATTTCGCCACTCTCGGGTTAACCGTCAACAAGGTTCAGCTCAAACCAGGCAGTGATGTGAGCCTGGCACCGTTCGCCCATGCCCGGCGCCTGATCGACCATCCGGACCAAGTCGCCAGCTTGTCGACCGAAGACTTGGATGAGGCCGCGCCGGACAGTGACGAGCAGCGCGATGTGCTGGGCGAGCTGGAGATCACCGCGCGACTGATGATCACCGGCGGCGAAGCCAAGGAAGAGGCGCGCCTGACCCGGGCGGACCGCAGCCTGATCCGCGAGTGCATCCTTGATGCCGCCCGCCACTGCGCGACGACTGAGCAGCAAGTGCTGACCCGGCATGTCCGCGACGCCCTGCGTAAGGTCGCCAGCGACACCCACCTGCCTGACAAACGCCGCGAGCGCGCGCAGGAGATGGCCGAGTCGATCGACCTGTTCTGCCAGGGTTTCGAAGGTGCCTTGTTCGACCGGCCCGGCACACCTTGGCCGGAGAGCGACGTGACGATCGTCGACCTCGCCACCTATGCCCGTGAGGGTTACGAGGCGCAGATGTCGATCAGCTACATCAGCCTGATGAACACGGTAAACAACATCGCTGAGCGCGACCAGTACCTCGGCCGCCCGATCATCATGGTCACCGACGAAGGCCACATCATCACCAAGAATCCGCTGCTGGCACCCTTTGTGGTCAAGGGAACGAAGATGTGGCGCAAGCTCGGCGCCTGGTTCTGGCTGGCAACGCAGAATATGGCCGACTTGCCCGATGCGGCGGAGACCATGCTCAACATGATCGAGTGGTGGATCTGCTTGAACATGCCACCAGCGGAGATCGAGGAGATCGCCCGCTTCAAAAAACTCACGCCGGCGCAGAAGGCGCTGCTGCTCTCCGCGAGTAAGGCCTCGGGCAAATACACCGAAGGCGTGGTCCTGTCGAAAAATCTGGAGACACTGTTCCGCGCGGTACCACCGAGCCTATACCTCGCACTGGCCATGACCGAGCCCGAGGAAAAAGCCCAGCGTTGGCGATTGATGGAAGAGCACCAGCAGTCCGAGCTGGAAGCCGCCCTGCAGGTCGCGGCGGAGATTGATCGTCTGCGCGGCATCTCGTGAACGACACCGTCAGGGCTATCCGAGCCGTTCTGCTCAGTAAAAATCGGAAAGAGTACATTTGTACTCCACTGGCAGTTTGCTCATCTCGCGCCGCTAAATCTAGCCCCGACGAAACCGATCACCCCGGACTCGGTTTGTCCGCCCTCCTCCAGCACCGGATCCGGGATGCTGAAACTTGGCGCACGGACGCACACCGCTGCCACCTGCCGAGCGTTGCCCATGAACGTCACCGCCTTCACCCGAAGCAAAGCGCCGAAACCCAGAACGGTTCGCCGTGGCCGTGCCTTCACCGCAGCAACTCTACTGATCGCCGCCGAGCAGTGCCTGGCATTGACCACGCCTACCATTATCGCCTCCGTCACTTCACCGCAGTGCCTGGAGTATCGGGTCGTCGGCATCTGCTACTGGCTGCTCTGCACACCGTTCGGCTGCACGGTGCGGACTTCACCGAAGATCCGTCACTTCATTCCCGAGTTGGTGGTATCGAGCTATGCCGACACCGGGGCCAATCCCTGGAGCGAGATGGCCGCGCTGTCGATGCCGACGCCGGCGTCGCAAGGGGGTGGCAACCTGATCACGCCTTCGCCGCAGCGCGATAACCTGCCCAGGTTCAAGAATGTTGACGGCATTGGCCATCCCGGCGGGGCAGCCCTCACAGCTCTCGCGCATACATTCGGTTATGCGTGCCCAAGCGGAGCCGTACCGTTTGCGCCCTACTACCTCAGCACGCTCGACCCGTTGGCGTGGCGCCAGGCGATCCCCGAGTCCGTCTACCCACAGGCACTGGTCCCGGGGATGCGCGAGATCGGCGACCAGGCACTCGGAGACATGTGGGGCAGCGTGTATCCGCGACACGGCTTTCTGGTGCAGCCTGATGATTTCAAGGCGGCTGCCGTGATGGCCCAGCGCGCCAGCGACTTCATTACCCGCGTCGGCCAGCCGCACGTTTATCTGCCGCTGCAGCCGATGCCAGCTCCCGGCTATTGGCCGCCGCAGCCGGTGATGGAGAACAACGTCAACAACCACCGCTGGCAATTACTCACTCCGGTGATCCAGAACACCTGCGCCATCTTCCCCAGCCCAACGATCCAGAGCGCCGACGGCGCCTATGCCTGGTCGCTGTGGCGGCCCTACCGCTGCTGCCAGCGCATGGGCCAGACGTTCCTGTTCAGCATCGACTTTGATGGAGGCTAGTGATGAATAACCTCGCGCTCGGGTTGGTGTGCTTCCTTGTGTGTGCCGCAGGCCATGCCGCAGAGAACGGCTACCACCTCAGTGACCAGGCACCGGTCTTGGACGACCGCGTGATGTACACCATCGGTGGCGGCTCAGCAGCCGGTGCGCCCTCCTCGCTCTACCGTCCCAATGGCCTCGGCGTGGGCATGTCCTGGCGCGCCAACATGATGTGCGGAAACATGAACCTCTCGAACACCCTGCAAAACCAACTCAATGGCGCCACCCAGGGCTTCCAGCAGATCATGGGCAATGTCATCCAGAACGCCACGCAGGCGGTCATGTCGCTGCCGGCAATGATCATCCAGCGCGCCAATCCGGGGCTGTATGAGCTGCTGAGCAATGGCGTGCTTCAGGGGCGCATCGACTTCGATCGTTCCAAGCTCACCTGCCAGGCGATGGCGGCAAAAATGGCCGACAAGGTCGACCAGGCCGGATGGGGTGCGCTGGCGCAGAACCAGGAGATGCAGCACAACCTTGAGCAGTCCGGCGGCGATGCCGTCATGGCGGTGAAGGATACCGAGTCGAACAACGGCAACAACGGCGTCAGCTGGGTCGGTGGGCAGAAAGCTGGCGGCAACGGCCAGCAACCCATCCGGGTGACATCGGACGTGGTCAAGGCCGGCTACAACCTGCTGCACAACCGGGCCGTCGAGGACACCTCCGCCGTCGGGTCGGCTTGCCAGAATGGTGCCATCTGCCAAGCCTGGTCGAGCTCCGAGGAGGCCTCGGAATGGGCGACACGGGTGCTCGGTGAAACCGAGGTGGAAACCTGCGATGACTGCGAGACGCTGCGCGTCACCGCCGGTATGGGCCTGTCGCCGCTGATCCAGGAAACCTACACGGAACACCTGGAAGGCCTGCAACGCATGGTCTCGGGCGCCGACCAGCCTACCTCAGAGAACCTCAGCAAGGTCTCCAGCCCCTTGCTGCAGGTCTCGCGCGGCGTTATCGAGGGGCTGCGCGATGACCCCGACCAAAACTTGCTGGCCCGGCGCCTGGCCAGTGAGACCGCGCTGTCCAGCGTGATCTACAAGGCGATGCTGCTACAGCGCACGCTATTCGCCGGCAGCCACGAACCGAACGTGGCGTCGGCGCAGCCCGCCACCACCGCCCTCAACAGCAACGTCGAAACCTTGGAACGGGAGATCCGCCTGCTGCAAACCGAGCTGCAGGTACGCCAGTCGCTGGCCACCAATACCGCCAGCCTGGTCCTCGATCGCCACGCCGGAGGCGCCGACGCCTCACGCAGCATTGATCAGCGCGACCCAGTACCGGATCGACTGCGTCGGGCTGAACAGGAAAGGAGCAAGCCATGATGCCGATTTCTGTGAGGTCCATGATCGCCCACGTGCTGCTGATCCTCGGCACCATGCTGATCATGTTGCTGATTGCCTGGATGGCACTACAACTGCCCGCCGCCCAACTGGATTGGCTCGCACCAACGCGGGCAACTGCCACCTACTTCACGTGGTGGCGCGTCCTGCTGTACACCCTGATCTTCACCGGTTGGACCGCAGCGTTGCGCATGCGGCCTGCGCCTGTGGACCAGCAACGGCTAAAGCGTCTGGGATTGATTGGCTTCAGCTCGATCATCCTGGTCGAACTGTCTCGCGTGTGAGGTGCAGCCATGAACATGAGCACCAACAGCTACCTCGAGTACTACCTGTCGCTGCTGGCCTGGATCATCAACAACGGCATCTGGAACACGCTGGCGGACACCGGGCTGTTCGCCGCCCCTTTCGGTGCGATCATCCTGCAGGAATGGCTGTCGGCCCGCCAACAGGGGGCCGACGAAGGCAACAAGGGCCTGCTGTCGATCCCTCGCGTCGAGAACCGGCTGTGGATGAGCTACGTGGTCATTCTGTTCGGCTGCATGCCGTTCTTCCCGTTGAGCCTTTCATCCGTGACCTTCGACGATGCCGCGAGCCAGCGCTGTGGTGTATCCATGGCTAGGCCCGCCGACACGGCTTGGGCCACGACCTTCAACACCATCGGCGAGAAGTCAGCGAACGTGCCGGTGTGGTGGTTTCTCGTGCATGCCATGAGCAAAGGCATCACCGCCGCAGCGACCGCGTCGATTCCCTGCGCACCCGATATCCGTGCAATGCGCATGGAGATCGACAGTTCGCGGATCAACGACCAGGTACTGCTGCAGGAAGTCGCCGACTTCACGCGGGACTGCTACGGCTTTTCGCGCTCGCGGCTGTTTACCAATCGCCCCGAGCTGGACGAGTCGCAAAGCTACGATGCGTCCTGGATAGGCTCGACCTACCTGCTCAACACGCCGGGCTACTACGATACCGACCGATCGCGAATGCCCCGAGTGGATTGGCCATACGACGAGACGCGGGATACCTCCCTGCCCCGGCTCGACAACGGCGCCGGCTACCCCACCTGCAAGCAGTGGTGGGGCGACGGCACGATCGGACTGCGTTATCGTTTGGTGGCCGCGATTGATCCATCGCTGCTATCGCAACTGCGCGGCTGGCTGACGGGGCACACCTCTGCGGAGGTCGAAGACGCCACCTTGCGCGAGCTGGTGAGCCCACGGCAGCAGTCATTGAGCATGGCGCCTGGGCAGGTGTTCCAGGACTACGGCAGCAGCGCCCGCGGCGGTTCGCTGACGCAAGGGCTGAACAACCTAGCCACCAACACCGGCCTGGCCCTGGGCTCATTCAGCAACTTCCCGGCAATGAATGCGCTACGCGCGGCATTGCCGATGGTCCAGGCTTTTCTGATCATGGGCACGATCATCAGTCTGCCGCTGGTGCTGCTGATCAGTACTTACCAGCTCAAGGCGCTCATGACGATCACGTTCGCGCTGTTCACCCTGCACATGCTCACCTTCTGGTGGGAGCTCGCACGCTGGATCGACTCGAGCATGCTGGAAACGCTGTACAACCAGGTATCGGCCACAGACCAGGCGCTGTTGTCGTTGCCGACAGCAGGCTTCATGGACGGGACAGTTACCGCGCAGGTGATCGAATACGTCATGGGCGCAATGTTTTTGGTACTACCGATGTTTTTTCTCGGCGCGATGAGCTGGGCGGGTTACAACGTTGGCAGCAACGTTCAAAGCTTGCTAACTCAAGGCGCAGAAAGCGCCAAACTCCAAGCAGGAAAAGGATCGTCCCAAATCGTTGGAGGCGCCCAAAAGCTCAAGTAATGAAAACTAACGAAGTGATCCGTGATCATCGTACATTTCAGGATACTTGAAACGATGACGAGGATGGCTTACCTCAAAGAAATCGGGCTCATTGTCGGGTGCAGAAATAGGCAGTGCCGCTATGGTCCACAAAGCAACCATTCCGATTGCTATGACCAACGCAAATGACGCAACAGCGAGCAACAGGAGCAGCTTGAAAAGCTGCAAAGCGATTTGCCGATATTTGAACGGCACTGAAGCCAATATGTTGGAGTGCAACACTGACAATTCGAGGCGGCGCACCATCCGACCAGCACCAATCGCAGCACTGATGAGATGCCTGCCGACGCCGGTCCGGCCAGAAGTCGAAGATGCTGGAGTCGACATTGGATTGCCTCCCTTACCCGTCACTGCGATCGAGACCAAGCCGCTGCTGCTAATTTGGATCCAAGCTTTAGCTTACTCCTCCGTCGCTAAATTCCATGACCGTTGATCACTTGGACAACGCGAATTATCGCCGGTGGCGCTCATTGGATAGGGAACATTGCCTCCACTGAAAAACGTCATTGACGCTATATCGGTTCGCTTGGTAAACCAATTATGCAATCGCTGGTTCTCCAGCATCCCAGGTAGCCATGACCTTTGAGGCTACGTCACGCATGTGATGGTTACCCCGAAATGCGATTCGCGTTCGGCAGCTCGCATGGTCACCGTTCCCCGGTGATGAACGCTTTCTACTCCCCCGGGTTCACTGAACCTGCGTTTTCGTTGCACCCTACTCACATCCATTCCAGTGCTGGGAACTCTCCCACACGGGATGGCGTTCCTCCGCACCCTCTGGAGGATCTCATCATGCTGCGTTTCACAGGCACTGAACTTCACGCTGTGTTGGCCGAGGCCGGTATCAATGGTTGCAGACTGATATTGGTGAAGGACCACGGTGTTTACCTCATGTCCGAAATCGGCGAAAGCAAACCGGATGGCGGTGTCCGCAAACGCGTTGCTTATGCCACCGGCTGCAACCCCAACGTCGACGACTTCGACACCTGGTGGAATCGCGCCCGCGATGAATTCGGCGGCGATGATTTTGCCGAGTACTTCGACATCGATGATCCTGTCCTCGCCAGCCTTCGCGGTACTGCGGGATCGCTAGTGGTGGAGGCCACCCCCACCCACCTGTACCTGGCCGCCGAGGTTGACCCCGCAGGCAAATCTTGAACGCACAAGCGAGCTCCACGCGCATCCAGAGCGGCACCTTAACCGTGCCTCTCTGGACGCCTCTCGCATCACGTTTCAGTCAATTGAAGAGCGCCGTTTGTCAGGAATTCAAGGCCGAAAGTCTCCCCTGGAACACCCTGGATAGAGACCTCCATTGGAGTTAGGGATCGGAGATTGACCTCACGGCCAAGCTCGGTTTAATACATGGACGTCCCCTGCTCAATGCCTTGTTCGGATTGAGCAGGTCCGCGCACGAAGCTCACTACAGGTGTCGCGGGATTAGCTACGCGGAGGTCCCAATGCCCAGGATGAAGCGCTTTTCCAACGCCGTTGTACTGAGCCCAGGCGTTTGGCAGCAATTCATTGCACCTGCCACAGGTGAGGAGCCGATCGGACAGTCAGGCCTGCGCTTGGCAGACCTGCTCAACAGCATCCTGACCTCGGCTTCGCGTACCTCACACTGCCCCATCGAGCTGCAACTCGACCGTTCGTGGAGCAACGGCACTTCAGTGCCTGCTCACCTGCCGCAGCTTCAGCTGGCTCGCATCACGCCACGCAGCGGCCCGGCTTTTCTGCTTATCCGGCTATCCGGCGAAATCGTAGTAGACATCGCCGCCCTCTGACCCTGTCAGCACCGCTACTGCCTCACTTACCCCACCGGGAACCCTTCCCGGCTGGGCAGCGTTCCCCCTACATGCCCGGAGAACGCCATGTCCGATATCTATCTGGATGTCACTAACAAGATCGTCAGCGCATTGAGCCAAGGCGTGATCCCCTGGATCAAACCCTGGACCACCACTGGTTCAAGTGCTGACTCCCCTTTTCCCATCAACGCCATCACCCGACGGCCCTACGCCGGCATCAACATTCCACTGCTGTGGGCCGAGGCGCGCCTGCGAGGTTTCAGCCAGGATCGCTGGCTGACCTTCAACCAGGCACGCAAAGCTGGTGGCCACGTACGCAAGGGCGAGCAATCCACCCTCGCGGTACTGTACAAACCGATGAGCAAGGAGGCGCATGACGAGGACGGCCAGGTCGTTCGCGATGACCAGGGCAATATCAAGATGGTGCAGTTTGCCCTCTTGCGAACGCACTGCCTGTTCAACATCGAGCAGACCGAGGGCTTGCCTGACGAGGAATCAGACCCAGCTGAGCACATCGAGCCGCCCGCGTTTATCGACCATGCCCCGGCCGAGCAACTGCTGCTAGCCAGCCGCGCGCAGATCGAGCATTGCTACGGCGATAGCGCGTTCTATCAGCCGCTGCGCGATCGCATCCAACTACCCACCAAGGCCCAGTTCGAGGACGTCGGCAGCTACTATGCGACTGCCCTGCATGAGCTGACTCACTGGTCGGGTCACCGATCGCGCCTGAACCGCGATGGCATCACCGGCGGGCACGCGTTCGGTTCCGCAGCCTATGCCTTCGAGGAACTGGTCGCGGAAATGGGTGCAGCGTTTCTCTGCGCGCTGACCGGAACCCAGGGAGAGTTGCGCCACGAGGAGTATCTAGCCTCCTGGCTGAAGATCCTCAAGGAAGACAAGCGCGCGATCTTCCGCGCCAGTGGCCAGGCCCGTGAGGCCTCGGAGTATCTACTGGCGCTGCAGGCCGATCACACCATTGAAGTGACGGAGCGACTCACGGCGTAATTTCCATCAAATCGAGTAGGAGGCGGCTTCACAGCCGCCGTCCTCTCACACCACCGTGCGTACGGTTCCGTACACGGCGGTTCAGGTTATGCGGCTAAGCCGGTTAATTGTATCCAGTATCGAGACCAGTCCGAGTCTATCCCATAGTTTCTTCGGTAGCGCCTGATTCACATGAGATGCCCCCGAATTCCACCACGGGCCTCGGCCATTGAAGGCCGATTTATAGGCACGTTCCTCGCCCAAGCCCAGGCGCATCAGGTTGCGCGCCCTCGTTGAGGGCCGTTTCCATTGGCGCCAGATGACGCAGCGAAGTTTGTGCCTGACCCAGCCGTCCAATTTCTCAAGCGGGCGTTTGCTCTGGCTGAGCTTGAAATAGCCAGCCCAGCCTCGCAGGACAGGGTTGATTCGCTCGATGACAGTCGCCACTTTGCGGGCCCTTACACTGCGCAGCAATATTCTGAGTCGGTCGCGTAAGCGCCCCAGGCTCATCGTTGCCACGCGCAGTCTTGGTTGCTGGTGCCTGCTCATCCCGTAGCCCAAATAGTCACACTTCCAGGCCTCTGCCACTTGGCTCTTCTTCCGGTTCACCGTCAATTTCAAACGATGGCACAGGAAGCGCTCGATGCTGGCCAACACCCGCTCGCCTGCCCGAGGACTGCGAACATAGATGCTCGCATCATCGGCGTAGCGTACGAAGCGATGACCCCGTCGCTCCAACTCGCGGTCGAGTTCATCCAGGAGGATGTTCGACAGCAACGGCGAGAGCGGGCCGCCTTGCGGCGTCCCCTCCTGCCGCGGACTGACGATACCGCCCGACATGACACCGGCTTCGAGATAGCGACGTATCAGCCTGAGCACGCCCTTGTCTCCGATACGGCGCTCGATACAAGCCATGAGGATGTCGTGGTTGACCCGATCGAAGAACTTCTCCAGGTCGAGTTCCACGCACCAGCGATACCCCGACGCCACATGAGCGCGGGCCATCTCGACAGCTTGGTGAGCGCTTCTGCCCGGACGGAAGCCGTAGCTGTAGTCCGAAAACAGCGGATCGAAGATTGGCGTAAGCTGTTGCTGCAGGGCTTGCTGGATCAGGCGATCTACGACGCTGGGGATTCCCAGTTGCCGTGTGCCGCCCTGCGGCTTGGGAATTTCAACCGCTCGCACTGCTTGAGGATGGTATTCACCGGCCATCAACCTGGCCTTGAGTGTTGGCCAATACTGTTTCACGTGGCCCGCCAAGTCGGCCACCGTCATGCCATCGGCACCCGGCGCCCCCTTGTTGCTGACTACGCGTTGATACGCACGCCTGAGGTTGGCCGGTGCAAGCACCCGCTCCATCAGCGTGCCCGACTCCGCGCTCGTCCACGCCACTGACGCCATCGATACCTTTGCACTGTCAGGCATCATCCTCGGCTTCTGGCCGGGACTCAGGATGATAGTTTCCGCTGTGGGAAATTTCTGCATTACGGCTACCAACGAGACAGTGACGCCTACTGGCGGCATAACCTGTTCGGCCCTTGGTAGCGTGGTTAACCGCCACTTACTACGGCCTCGGCTGACTTCTGCACGCCCATCCCGTCGCCTCTCGACGCTCGGTAGCACAAAGGCAGGTGTGCAGATCTCCCAGGGTAATTCGCGTGACCTTCCTGCTTATGCCTGTCGGATTTACGTCACAGCGTTCCGTGCAAGTATTGGGCTTCGACGATTTGGGCCGCCTTACCCCGCTGTGCCGCCTCTATCCGCTTCCTGTTCGTCAGGCCAGCATTTTGCCTCGGGCTTCCTTCAGATTCGCAGTCACCCGCGACACCCTTGCCTCTGGCTAACACTTCCCCTTGCCGGGTGTGTAGAGGACTTCCACCTCCAAGTCACCCGCCTGGTCACCACAACCAAGCGGGTTGCGCTGACGCGCAACGCGCCATGCCTGGCGCACCCAGCAAAAAGGCCCCGCTTGGGGCCTTTGTTTTGCCTGCAGCGCCAAGTATCGGCCACTGAAAATGCGCAGTCGATTACTGCAGCCAGCTCTCGACGGTATCCGAGCCGTGTTCCTGCTTCCACTGCTTGAGGATCTTGTGATTGCCACCCTTGGTTTCCACGACCTCGCCGCTGTGCGGGTTCTTGTAGCGCTTGACCTCGCGCGGCTTGCGCTGAGCGCCGCTCGACGCGCTAGCCGCACTCACGCTCACGCCTTTGGACGGATCCAGAATGGTGATCACCTGACGCAGGCTCATGCCGTACTCTTCCAGCAAGGCCTTGAGCTTCTGTTCAAACTCGATTTCCTGCTTCAGGCCGGAATCGTTTTTCATCGCATCCAGCTGTTGAAGTTGTGCGGCCAGCTGCGCTTCCAGTGCTTTGAATTCGGCAAGTTTGGACATGAGAAATCTTTCCTAGGGATGCTCCGATCAACTTGTCGTGCAGCCGCGGCAAGTTGCAATTTTCCAGGCACCTACAGCGTCATTGGACGAAAAGTGACCGAAAAATCATGTACGGAGAGCTTTTTCGACCGGTTCTCCGTGTT
>Ga0209389_1000066_pt1 | contig 100317 bp, 90 predicted proteins | sample CowpearedBW_FD_187526 | JGI IMG/M metagenome (GOLD analysis project Ga0209389, IMG submission 187526) | Root nodule microbial communities of legume samples collected from California, USA - Cow pea red BW (SPAdes) (version 2) | ecosystem: Host-associated > Plants > Roots > Nodule | place: USA... | reverse complement strand
CCCTCGGCTTATGCTGGCCTGTCGGAGACTCTCGCGGTCCTCGGCTATCGCGTTAAGGGCCGCTTTGGTTTGCCCGCGATGGGCTCGGACCCTGGTTCCAGAAAACGGCTCAGCTCCCGCGTGATCGAACATATTCGTAATTCCGAGGTCGATAAAATCGTGCTGGAGGCCAATCCCGAACGATGGGCCGACCTTCGTGCCTTCATCTCCGACCTGAGGGTGCTACCTTTCCCTATCGTGTTCGTCCCGGTTGGCGCTGCATCCGAACTGCTTCGACATCCGACGAGGAGCTTGGGAAGTACCGCTTGCGTAGAGATCCAGCCCGGCCCCCTCACCGCAATCGAGCGCGCCAGCAAGCGAATAGTTGATATTATCGGTGCGGGACTTGCTTTGACAGTCTTTGCACCATTGCTCGCGATAGCTGCGGTCGCGATCAGACTAGATTCTCCTGGTCCGATCCTCTTCAAGCAACAAAGATGCGGCTTCAATGGCCGAGTATTTTCGATCCGAAAGTTTCGGACGATGCATGTGCTCGAGAATGGACCAGTCGTCGTTCAGGCAACGCCTTTTGATGCGCGCATCACCAGGGTCGGCAGATGGCTACGCCGAACGAGCTTCGACGAGCTGCCGCAGTTGTTGAATGTCCTCGACGGCAGCATGTCTCTGGTAGGCCCACGCCCCCATGCCGTGGCCCACGACGGACAGTTCGACAAGCTCGTCCGGAAATACGCCTTCCGGCGCCGCGTGAGACCCGGATTGACCGGATGGGCTCAAATCCATGGCTGCCGTGGACCAACGCCTACAGCGACCATGGTTGAGAGACGTGTGGAGTACGATCTCTGGTACATCGACAATTGGAGTCTTCGGCTTGATCTCGAGATCCTGCTTCGGACTCCTCTTGAGGTTTTGCGGGGTCGCAATGCCTGTTGAGTTGCATTGCTCTTGGCGGCCGCTCCGCAAATCCCTTTTCAGCCGCGCGAGAGCGGATGGTGCGATCGGATCAAATCACGCCCGTTGCCGGACCCTCGAATTTGTTTCGCCCAAACGGAACTCCTCGATTTTGCGGCCCGACTTTATAGCTGCAACCAGCCATCGTGGCCGCTTTCCCCGACCCGACCAGGTTTCGGACGTCTGAGGATTGCGGTATTTCGGGAGCACTCGCGGATATTTGCGTCTGGGCTTTCCGGTAGGCGAAATTTCGGGTCCCGTCGAGGAATTGGCAAAAGTACCCATACCGCCTCCGAGCACCGCCAGCCGCTTCTCTAGTTCCTGCTTTTCAGCCTTAATCCGGGCTGATAAAATTCCGCTGATTTCCTCATGAAGCGACCAAAGATCGTCGAGGGACATTGCTTCTAGTTCAAGCTTCTTAGTCGTCATGCGAGCATCCTGTAGTTGCGCCCATTTGATACCGCCCCGGTTGATTAATCAAGTCCGAGTGTCAGCTTTCCATAAAAAATGTATGGAACCGAACCGAAATTCGCGTTCCACTTAACTAAGTAATCGGCGCTAATCAAGGCGGAAAATAAGCTATCCGCAGAATTTAATCGCGGGGAATCGACTTCGTGTCGTCATACGTGGAGCGCGCCCCAGGCAAGCGGCGTTTCCAAAAATGAAGGAATGAATTAGACGGGTCGCAACGCTAATCTGCCACGCCGCACTCTCAGCGAATGTGCGCGGCGGGCGAGGCGGCCGTTCCCCCTTCTGGGGAAACTTTTTATGATGCGCCCTTCCGTCAGCTGCAACTGGAAGCGAATGGCCTCGATGTCGCTGAGCGCGCGCCGGCGAAGCTCAATTTGCTCCTTCAGAGCCCGGACGTCTGTCAATGCAGCCGAGGGGACGATAAACCGGCTGATCGAGCTCTCGAGACGTCTGAGAGGATAATCGACAATATCCATTTTGCTCTTGTGCCTACCGCCACTTTTTGCTCACTCGTCGAGCCAATTAATAAAATAATCCTCGCAATAATTATTAAATAATATACTCTTTATTTATTGTTGCGTCAATTGAAGCGCTGACTTTGGTCCATCGTTTCATTCGCCGCTCGAACAACGATACTCGAAGGGTAAGGATGATGGATCAGGGGTCAGGCAAACGGTGACGAGAATGCTGCGTCGGCAAGATCTCGAAGCCATGGATTTTGAGGAACTTTGGCTCCTCCACGAGGAGCTAACGAAGATACTTGCCGAAAAGATCACGGCCGAGAAGCGGGAACTCGAAAAACGCCTTGCGCAGCTCAACCAGCCGGAGCAGTTGGCCGCAGCTGAAAGCGGTGCTGGCGAAACGGGAACGGGCCAGCCGCCGCGCCGCAAATACCCGAAGGTCGTGCCGAAATACTTCAATCCACTCCAGCCGACGGAGACTTGGTCGGGACGCGGTAAACAGCCTCGCTGGCTGGTTGCGGCGCTCCAATCAGGTCACACGCTCGAAGAGTTCAGAATTCGCGAGAACGGCGAATCGTCTGATCGGAATGCTGGTGGTCGAGGACATTCCTAGCTCCGCGCAACTGCACAGACTTAGGCCGCCTGAAACGTTTCGGCCCCTGCGGATTCCGGAAGCCATATGCCGACCTGGTTAGGTTCCGGACCGCAGCTGATGGAAAACCGTTCCGTGCATGAAACCTGCCGCCAATCCCTCGAAAGCGCTCGTCTGACCGTCAATGGCTTTAGAGACCTTTCCCACACGAACCGCGGTGGCCGTCCTCAACAAAAACTGTAAGGTGGCCGCTCTTGGCATGGACCACAATCCAGGCCGGTGCAGCTGGTTTGCGGATAGCGGGTGCCCTCCGGTAATTTCTGAGGTCCAGGAACGTCATTGCGAGGAAGGGCACACGTGTGGCCGGGAAGCGATTGTCGCATGAACTGCAGACGAGGAATCAGTCGAGAGCGCATCGAGTACGGGACTTCGACCCCGAGCAGCACAGCGAGAGCGAGCAACTGGGTTTCGACCGCGTTCTTCATCAATTCGCCTGAAACATGAGAAGCAAGCTCCTTCCAGTCCAGGCCCTCGACGGAATTGTTCAGGTCGCGCAACTCAACAAGATGCCGCAGATCGAGGTCGCCAAGCCAATAACCTTAGTCTTGGAACTGATCATGAATGATCAACATGAGCGCTCGGTAGGTTGGGGTTGGGATATAATACGCTTGCCCGACCCAGCAGCGCAGGGACACAATGATTTAGCGCATGTCCGGAGCTATGGTAGAGGTACGCTGGGCCAGGAGCGGCCCCCTGCAGATCGATAGTTCCGACATCGCGCGACCGGTTCAGGTCGACGTGCCATCTCTCGCCTTCGGGAGGAGCCTGGTGACGTATTCCATAGCCAATCGCGCCTAGCGCGGCGACTGCACGTTCAGTTTCGTCCGGCATGACCATAATATCCAGATCGCACATCAGCCGAACGCCTCGTCGCTCCTTGGGCGTGGTAGCCAGTGTCGCTGCCCCCTCGAGCAACACCGGCGTAACTCCCTGGCCGTTCATCGCAACGACTGCTTCTTCCAATTGACCTGCCAACCGATCGTTGCGCAGCGAATTTCGCCGATGGATCTGGCGGATATAGGTGCAGACGTCTTCCGGTAACTCCGGTTCGAATTGGTCAACGAAGTCGATAAGCGCCGGCGTCGTCAACGCCTGATTTGCGAGCCCGATTACGGACGTCCAATCTACATCGACGGGCGGCATGCCTCGCAAGCAATTGCAAAGGCTCGTCAGTGCCGCACTATGCCTTGCCATTGCACAAGTCCATCAGCAGCCCCCGAGCCTCCGCCGACTCGGAATAGGTAAGTTGGAACGATCGCGCGCCCGCAACAATACGCTTCAAAGCGAAAAAGCCGGCCTGTGACAGTCTCCCGTCCGCGGCAAATGCACCGTCAATGAGCCGCTTCATCGAACCAAGCTGATCCAACGGGGTCAGCTCGACGGGGCCGCTTGCAACCCGGTTCAGAAAGACGATCCAGCTTGCGGAAAGGCATCCGTTGTGCGCATCCGGAATTGGCAAATACCGCACCTGAGCGCCATCGGGCCGGCAATGCGTCGCGTCGTTCCAATCGCCATATAGTCGCGACAGCACCTCCCACGACCCCTCCTTGAGGGTGAGGGCAAATGGGATTCCACAGATCGTTCCGTCAGGCCCGATCAGCGCAACATCATCACCGGCATACTGAAATCCAGCGTTCACCAGCCGCAGTGTAAGAGTCGATTTTCCGGCTCCCGGTTGGCCGCACAGCAGCAAGCCCGTACCGCATTTAGCAAGAGATGCGGCGTGGAGCGCGAAAACCCAACGATCGCTTCGGATAAGTCGCTCGGTGATGTGAGCTTTGATTGTTGGTGCCAGGGCACCGGCCTCACACCTGTGGACCCTGGCATCGTTCCCACGGAAGAATACCTGATCGTCCAGCACCATTGCCTCGATCACGATATCCTCTTCGCCGCCGTTGTCGTCCAGAGCGCAAAACAGCGGGATCAACTGCTGCAGGAGGTCCCAGTTTGCGGCCCGGACACTGATCCTGCGCCGCCCCAGATCCGCTGAGAAGGTACAATTGGCCGGCATTCGCCAGTCGATGTCGAGCAACGCTCGATCGATCCAGATGTTCATGGCCTGCCGCGTGAACTGGCGCGCTGCGTGCTCATCAATGCCTAGCCGGCCGAGTTCCCGATGGACGTCTTCCAAAGAAGCGCCCTGTGCCAACTTGCACCAAATGAATGCCCCCACCTGGTCCAGCTCATAGAGCTTTTGACTTGTCTCGCTGAAAAGCACTGATCGACCGTCCAGCAGCGCGAAGACTGCACCCACGGCCGGTCTCAACGCCATCTCTACCGATGATTTTTCCAGCACGGCTCCGACCAATATGAACGATATCTGTCTCGCCGTGGTCTCGACGCGGCGACGACAACTTCCTGAGATGCATTGTTCACGGCGATCAAACGAACTGCTGTTGCCCAGAAATTCGGCCTGACCACTACGCGATGCAAATCCTCATCCGGCGCGGGTGCACGTCCCCGGCTGCGCTTTGTTTCAAAATGACAATGTGACCCCAGTCATGCCGCCAGCTGACTGCCCTCGCCCGCCGCAGGTGGAGGAATATTCAACACTTGTTCTTCGAGAAAGCTCGTCCGCGCGATCAACCGGTGAGCTTCCAGCAAATACCGGTAAACTTCTCGAGCAGCACTCCGCTCTCTTAGGACGCGCTCCTTTTCGCCGATGCTCGCTAATTCCTCGCGCATTTGAGCCAATTGCTGCGCAGCCGAGGCGGAATCGTGCTTATGAATTGATTCCCACATCGTCACCTCCGACCGAAAAAATCTGAAGAAATCAGCTTACGCCATTGGCGGCAATTAACAACGGAATTATAATCTTTACCATATAATAAAAATTTGTTTTCATCTTCGAACCGGACGCGACCATTCAAAGACAAAGAAGCACATTGCATTGAGGGCATCGAAGCCGTCGATCAAGGGCTCGGCGCTGTTGAGCCTGATGCCTTCAATGCCTTGCTTCCCGCACGAACAACGGCACAAAATAAATCTGAACAAGAGTCGCAAACCAGACCGACAGCGCCGAATTCAGTTTGCACATTAAAATCCGACGACGAATATTTGCCTGGTAGACGAGCGTGGGAGCGAAGCCAGTGATCGAGTTAGCCGATTGGCCCATCACGGACGACATGATCATTTTCGTCGCGAGACACAATTCCGCATCCGCTCAGCTAGGCCAGTTTTCAACGGCGCCCAAGGAGTTCTCGGGCGCGGCCGCATAATCGATACTCACGCGCTGCCGAGCCAAATTCCGGCAGTATCCAGGGAATCGCTAAAGCAGCGATCCGGCCGGTTGGAGAAGCACCGTCACGAGCACGCCGCCCTTTGCTCGAACAAATGACCCCCAGTGCGCGATGCCCCCCAAGTAACCCGCACTGATGACGACGCACTCCAGCCGGCCGGTCCTCTTCGCTTCAACAATGAATAAATTTCCAAGGGAGGCTCACATGGGTATGGTCATGGTCAAATGCCCGCAAACTGGTCGTGTGATTCCAACTGGTATCAAGTCCGACCGTGAGACCTTCCTGCGGAGCGTTGTGTTTTATGGCAATACGCATTGCCCGGACTGTCGTGCCAATCACAACTGGTTCGCTCGCGAGGCCTGGGTCGAGGAGCCGGTCGTCCGGCCCGTGGAAATGTTCGGTGCCGCGCGTTGTGCCGACGCGTAGCGTATTTCGACACGGACGCAGAGCCGAACTAAGTGGCATCCCGCCAATTCGGGCGGACGGTCTCATCTCGCACCACGCTTGCTGAATTCAGCCGGAGCGGCGTTGCCGCCGGCATGCACCGGCTCAACTGGGAGCCGAGCTTCACGAGATTCTTGACCATCGAGCGCTCAGTCCTCACCCGCGTCATGTCGCATGCATTCGAAATATTTCGACGCATTGTCATAAAGCGAACTGACGATCTGACGATCCCTCGGCTAGGCGTCACGCTGGCACGTCATCAAAAGCTCAAGGTTCCCGTCGCTGATCCAGCAAAGACGTGCTTGGGGGTACTGTAGTGAGTAGTGGGGTTGGCAGCCGCTTGGCCGTTCTGCGACACACGGCCATCGCACTCGCTAGCATGCTTGCTCAATTGGAGAGGCTTCGAGAGAAAGTACGAAGGGCGGAAGCGCGAAGCTCCGGAGAAAGACGGATCGGGCTCGGCGTCGCGGATGCGACGGCCCCGGTCTGGGACGAGGTACCGCACGCGGCTCCAATCCTAGCGAGGGCTTCCAAGTGGCTTTGCTCGACCGAGCCACGCGAGCGCCGGCGACGCACCGCCACTGATCATGTGCTCCACCTGAGTTGGACTTATCCTCTCTGATGTCTGCCTAGCTCGTTCTATTAAGGCGTCGCTTCAACTGAGCCCGGCAGTTGCGCACTCGAGAGGCGATTCGAAAGCAAAGCGTAAGTTGCTTCCGAATCGTATCGCCTTGAAAGTTAAAATTGATTATTCGACATAATAATAATTGCTCCTACGCAAAACGGAAAATAAGGTGGGGAAAACTAATGGGAGGAGTGGATGGAGACCGTACGCCGCTTGCGCGCGATGGCGTTGCTGTGCCGACAGACTTCTGCGCATTATCCTGATCGAAGCTGGAAGCTTCTCGCCGAGGCTGAGTTCTGGGAGCACTTGGCTAATGACACCCTTCGTCGGCATGTCGAACAATGCACGGCCGGCTCCTCGCTCCCGCCAATCGGAGATAATTCGAATACCGCAGTATCGAGCGCGCCCATCTCTGCGTAGCGCTCCGCTGATCTCTACGTTGCCGGCCTCTTCCCGCTTTGCTACTTTCGACACCCGGCTCCGCCGGTTCTTGAGCGCTGCAAATGCTCAAAGAGTCGCTTGAGCATGAGAAAGCCCTGGCCCGACGAGCCGCAGTTGCCGTGTTATCTGCTAGGCTAGCGGCGCAATTGTGCGCGGCGGCAGCGAGCCAAGCCTGTTGGCTGGTCGCCGTCGAGGCTTTTGGCGGAGCACCTGCCTTTGATCGTCCTATAAAATGTGAACGAAGGTAAGCCAGGCCACGACTGCGAGACAAACTGCAAGGCCGGTATAAGGCAGAGCTAGCCTCATCGGAATCCTCCTCGAAAAGAGGTCAGTGAGAATTGACGCTCGTTGCGACGCTCGTATCCAGAACGAGCCTGAGGTAGTTCCTTCTTGTGGGCCGGCTGTTCTGCTGCCTGCTTCTCACTTCGGCCTCTGCCAGGTTGATAAGCCTGCGTAGCCGCTGGATCTCCAGCATTATATCTTTCAGCTTTTGGCCTTCCGAAGAAACACGCTGGAGACGCGCGCTATAAACATCCATTGGCCCCTCACAATATATAATAACAACATGACCTTACCAATTAATACCGCCATATTAGCCTCATTTTGTGGTTGTGGAAATAACCTATTTCACACTGCGCGGACAGCAGATCTTTGTCAAAAATGTCCCTGAACGTGCCCCTGGGACGGCCGCGGAACAGATGGTTTTGGATTGAAGGCTCGCGGGTGCTCCCATCGCCAGCCTCGCGACACCTTCGCAGATAACGGGTTGGTGAACGAAATCATTTACCGCCTCCCTCAAAGCAGTCCGGAAACCGTACGGGTCTAGCTTCCTCTCTGCTGCCGAGGGAGTTTCAAAATGATCATGCTCAAAGCAATTGCAGTTGTTCTTGGCGCCGAGTTGCTCGTGTCGATGTATTCGGGTGACCTCGGCGCCGATGTAGTTCTCGCGATCGTCGCTTGTCTTCTATAAAGCGAGGCTCTCAATCACGATCGCGATCGTGAGCGCCTTTGGCCAGTGTCCGGATGGGGAAAACGGCCGATGGGTCAGATCGTCTGTATTTTCCGAATCGCGCCTCTGTGCTCGTTCTCGCCGTTAGTTTCAGATCTTGCGAGTACACACGCGTGAGCCATTTCCTCTCCATGCTTCTGCTTGCCCTCGCACTGACCCTGACCTTGTGCTTCGGGGTGGCAGCCTGGCGCCTGTCGGCCGGCAAAGACGCCGATATCGCCACAACGATCCGGCATCAGGAGTACGGCTGGAGAACTAGGCCAGACAACTGAAGGTCGTTGCGTTCGCCCTTAGTAGGCCACCGCTGAGCGAACTAGAAACTTGGATTGTTTCTGTGCTCGCACGTTTATGGGCACTACGGAATTCCCGGCCTGAGACGATCGCCGCAAATATGAAAGCCAGCACGCATGCGGCGGCCAACGACCAAAGGGCAATTGCGATCTGCTTCTGCATGGCCAGCGGCAATCGAGGAGATAGCCTCGCCTCTTTTCCAGTTAGGTTCAAAGTCTGCGCGATAAAGCCCGGTGACGCTCAGTGTTCACCAGCTTCTAAAGAATCTTGTCTTCGCAACTTGTCCAGCGCCTGGGGCACGCTCAATCCAATACTTCTCAGGCGAGTACTCGGAGAAACGGCTCCTGCATCCTGGGGCTTAAGCGGGATGCTGGAGTCGTCTCTTCCGAGGTCCTTGTGCGTCCGTCCGGCACAATTGGCTTATGATAACCAAAATTAAATGCTTATTCTATATTAATTTTGGCTTTATTGCACATTTAATTGTTTAATATTTGCCGTCTTCGTTCGGATTCGGCGATTTTCATGTCGACCATGCTACGGTGCAAAACTTCCGACGAGCGCGGCGCCGTTGTCCACGCCGATCTAAGCCGATCTTGCAGCCTTCGGCAGATCAATGCTCTGACTGACGGCCGATCGGGGATTTCGTGTGGAGCAGTCCCAAACGCTTTTCAAGTTCGTCCTTCTTGGCAATGAGCCTCGCCGCAAGAATAGCTTCGACGACGCTGTGGAGGTCCCACAGTTCATCAATGGACATGTCCTTGAACTGCTCCAGATTCATCATTTTCCCGAATCATGTTCCACATAAGCTGGGCCTACGCCGTGCGAGGTGGCAACTAACCGCGAGTTGGCGCGGCGTGAATATCTGTGAATTCCGCCTCTTACGGTGCCAACTCAGGCTTTCGCTGCTGGGAGGGGAATGACGACGGCTGACATGGAAAAGTCGCGCGGCAGATGCGCCAGAAAGTCGACGCCGAGTCGGAGTTGTTCACGCTGGACCACCACCATCGGATGGGCGCCGCGAAGGCGTAGATCTGGTCCTTGCTGTCGGCCGCGACGGAGGCGACGTCGGTGAGCTGCCGGCCGTCCGGCAGCTTCGCCCAATTGACACGATGGAGATATCCGCTCACAGACCGAAGGGATAAGTATCCGCGGCGGCTCCCGATACCGGGGCCTCTAGCGGCGTCACAGCGTGCGTCTCTTCGAACCAGACCATGGCATCGAACTGGTCCGGCAGTGCTGCCTCAAAATAGTGACTGAACAGCTCGGTCTCCGGCCGGTAGACCACGCCGATGGCTCGTTCCAGGCGCGGTCCGGTCAGTGCTTCCCGCAGGCCGCGTCGGGTGCCCGGTCGGAGGTCAGTCAGGGAGCGCGCAACGCCGGTGTGCCGAAACAGATACTCGTAGGAATCCTCACGCGCCGGCCGCACTGATTTGATCTCCATCGCCCCGCCCCAGTCGCTGGCAGCGGCAACGGTCCCGCGATCGGTTCCGAAACCGATCAGGGCCGCGTCTTCGCCATGAGCGTTGCGCACGAGCTCTCCAATGTTGAACTCGCCCGCCCAGCCCATGGCGGTGGCCGAAGCATTACCGACATGGGAGTTGTGCGCCCACACCACCGCCTTGGCGCCGCACCCACGCCGCTGCATCACATATTGCAGCGTGTCGAACATGTGCCGATCACGCAAATTCCACGACTCCGTCGAGCCACGGTACATGATGCGATAATAACGTTCCGCCGCGCGTACGATGCGCGCATTCTGCGTCGCATTGAAGAATGCCTCCCCTTCCCCTGCACCATCGGCAAGCCGCTTCTCCAGGAGCTCGCGCAACTGCTCGGCAACGGCATTCTCGCAATCGTCGCGACCGGCGAGAACGGCGGCCCCGTAGGCGGCCGGGTCGGACTGCCAGGGAGTGAGACAGCCGTAGCGTTGCCGCGCCGCGCGGGCGCGTTCAGGATTGACCTTCTCAAGATAATCGATCACAGCGGCGATGGACCGATCGAGACTGTAAACGTCAAGCCCGCGGAACTCGACCCGCTTGTCCGGTGCACTCGCTTGATTATGCACATGCAGATAATTGGCGAATTCGCGCACCTCGACATTGCGCCACATCCAGGTCGGAAAGCGCTGGAATGGGAGCTCGGCATCGGGCGCGGCGGGTAACTGACGGACGTGACGGTCGATCGCGGCTGCGTCGGGCCAGTCGGCCTCGACCGCCACGACGTTGAAGCCGTGCCGCTCGATCAAGTGCCGCGTGATGGTCGCGCGCGCTTGATAAAATTCCGACGTGCCGTGGGTGGATTCGCCTAGCAACACGATCTTGGAGTCGGCGAAGCGCGCGAAGAAGGCGCCGAATTCATCTCGCTCCGGCGGGGGCAAGTGCTCGCCGGCATCGCGCAGCCGGGAGATGAGTTCGCGATTGAACTCATGGCGAACTCGCTCGGCTTCGCGTGAGAGGGCCATGGGAATTCCCTCCATTGGGTGGCTGGTCACCTCGTCGATGTGGATGCCTACCGCAGGCGAAGACGACGGCGAGCCACTCGGTCCAGCGGAAACTCGGGCCGCGATGGACTGTTCCCAACGGTCCATGGAAACCTTTGCGCCGACCTTTTGTTGGGAATACGACGGTCCGCGTGGTCACGTCGCTGGCTTTTGCTTGAAGCCACCTCTTGCGATGTTCTGCCGCCCTCGATCGCGACAAGCCGCTGGCAGGGCCGTGGCCCTCAACATTTGGACGTTCGCCCACGCCAGCATCCTGGCGGCAAGGTTCGAAGCGCGGCCGGCGAGACAGGTGCAACACACAATGGGAACACGAATGAAAATCGAAATAGCGTTTCGAGCACTGAACTTGCGTTACCATCGAGCATCGGCCAATTGCGGCGCGGCCGTGGCAGCACTAGCGACAATCAGCGCGGCCGTTGCCCACCCGATCTCCACGCACCACGACTCCAATCCCGCAGTCAGCCCTGAGGGCGCGATTCACTTAATTCGAGATGTCGCATCGCCCAATGGGCCAAATAGCCTTGCCGACGTCGCTGAGAGAGTTCAACCCGCTGTTATCGGCGTCATCTCTCGATCTGCCGGATCCAAGCAACTGACGCCAGGCCTGCCGTTCGACGATGTACCCGACGAGGACGCTCCCGAAGACCAACCCGGCAAGGGATCTCCTGGACCGAATGGCCTGGACCCGAGAAATGACTCGAATGCGCGGCAATCGATCGCGATGGGATCAGGATTTTTCATCTCACCGGACGGTTACGCCGTGACCAACAGCCACGTCGTGAGAGACAACGACACTGCTGCAATCCTCACGAGCGACAAGAAGACCTACCCGGCAAAGGTGGTAGGACGGGATTCGCTCAGCGACCTTGCCTTGATCAAGGTCGACGGACGAACGGACTTTGGCTACGTGAAAATGGCGGAACAATCGCCACGCGTCGGCGACTGGGTACTCACCGTTGGCAATCCATTCGGGCTTGGAGGTACGGTCACGGCGGGGATTGTCTCGGCTCGAGAACGCGAAATCGAAAATGGTCCGAGCGAGGGTTTCATTCAGATCGATGCACCGATCAACAGCGGAGATTCCGGCGGACCAAGCCTTAACACCAACGGCGAGGTCATCGGTGTGAACAGCATGATCTTTTCGCTGTCCGGTGGATGGTCCGGGGTTGCCTTCGCGATCCCTGCCGACACCGTGCGATCAGTGATCCCCCAATTGAGGGAAAAGGGCACCGTAACGCGGGGGTCGATGGGCGCCGAAGTCCAATCAGTGACTCCCGAGATTGCCGATAGTCTCGGTGCCGACAACCCTCATGGTGCGATCATCGCCAACGTTCAACAGAATGGTCCCGCGGCGGAGGCCGGTTTGCGAAGCGGCGACGTCGTTACATCCGTGGACGGAGAGTCGATCAAGAGCGCCACTGAATTGACGAAGAAAGTTCACGCGATGGCGCCCGGCTCTACAATTCAGCTCGCGATGGTTCGCGCCGGGAACCACAGCTCATTGAACGTGACCCTGGATCAGCTCCCGCATGAGCCTCAGCAGTCCCAGTCGGGCAAGGCGAAGTAGTCCAACATCGTGTCTTCGGAGGTGAAAGACTCACCTCATTGGCTGATCATGTAACGAGGAACCGGCTGCGGTTCGGCGACGAATCCCGATGGCGGAACAGCGTCCCGGCGGCGTGGCTGCTGGGTCCACCATATAGGCCGATCCAACACAGCGCCTCGCTTCATTGCCCCTGGCTGGTTTGCGTCGCCGCAGACGATCAGGTTGCCAAGCCGGGGCCTGCAATCGAGGCGGCGCGCGGGGCTCCGAAAGGTGAGCTCCGCATTTATCCGGGCATCGATCATTTCGATATTTACGATGGCCGCCTCACGAGGCGGTGGTCGCTGACGAGGTCGAATTTCTTCAACGCCACCTTCTGGGCCGGAACCTGAGCGGAAAGACCTACGCCGGTGCGGGGTTTTCGCGGATCGGTCTACCGGAACGGCAGAAACCTTTGCCTTGACCTGTCGTTGGGCAGAAGACGGCAATCCCTTGTTCAGGAGAACGCCTATGCAAGTCCAGCAGATCATGCAGCGAAACGTAGCAATTGCAGATCCCAACATGACGGTTCGAGACATCGCACGCCGGATGCGCGCCGACAACATTGGTTCATTGCCGGTCGGCGAGCATGATCGTCTGATCGGGATGGTGACGGACCGTGACATTGTCATGCGCGGCGTCGCAACCGATCGTGCGCCCGGGAACATCGCAGTGCGCGAGGTGATGTCGGAGGGAATCAGCTACTGCTTCGAAGATGATGACGCCCAAGCTGCCGCGCAAATCATGGCAAAGCACCAGGTGAGGCGGCTTCTTGTCCTCAATCGCGACAAGCGGCTGGTCGGAGTGGTCGCACTTGCCGATCTCGGCCGCTGCGAAGTTGGCGCCGCACGGGATGCTCTGCAAGGTATCTCGGAGGCGACCGACCAGGAACGTCGCCAGATGCACAGCAACTAGCAAAGCAGGAGGCCGCAATGGCATTCAGCTTGACGAGCCCTGCGTTCCGCGATGGCGAGCGCATACCGGCCAGATATACTGCGGATGGCGAGAACTTCTCCCCGCCGCTGCAATGGTCAGATCCACCGCCGGGCACCAAGAGCTTCGCACTCGTCGTCGAAGATCCGGATGCACCGTCGGGTACTTTCCGCCATTGGGGGCTCTATAACATCATGGGCGAGCGTACCGTCCTGCCGGAAGGTGTTGGCGGCGGTAGGGCGAAAACGGAGGACATCGGCAAAAACATCGGCAAGGGTGTCAACGATTTCGGCGAGCCAAACTATCAAGGACCTGCGCCGCCCAGAGGTCATGGGACGCATCACTATCATTTCAAGCTTGCGGCGCTTGACGTTGAAGCGCTCTCGCAAGCACCCAAGCTCGCGGTCGGCGATATCTGGAAGGCGGCCCAGACGCACCTGCTCGGACAGGCCGAGCTCGTCGGCACCTACAGCCGCTGAGCCTCGCCAATGCAGGAACCTGAAACATTAAAAATAGCCGCCGTCCGGAACGTCCACGGAAGTCATCGGTTGATAATTTAGTGAGCGATCGATGGAATGGCGAGGCCAGAGCGAAAGCTACGGATAGGCCAAACCAAAGATTCGTTCACAAGCCCCGTCAGGTTACTTCGGTAACCGGCGGGGTCTTTTTTGATCGGCGGCTCTCGGGCGAAATGCAGCGACCAAAGCGACGTTCCGATCAGGCCGCAAGAGCGTCGGAGTTGACTTCGCTCTTCGCAAGCGCATCCACCAGACTGTTCCTCCGGCTGAGCTGCCAAAAACATTTGAGCTTGAAGTCGACGAAGACGGAGGAGAATTAGGAACACCGAGACGGAGCAGCGCTTGCAGCATCGGGCAGGGCTTGCGAGGCGATATCGCCATGAACTATCTCGAAAACGTTCCCTTCGACAATGTCCAGGACCATCTCGGTGACCGTGGCTACTTCGTGGCTCCGCTCGACGACCTCATCACATGGGCGCGATCGGGTTCTCTGATGTGGATGACATTTGGGCTTGCGTGCTGTGCGATCGAGCAGATGCAGGTATCGATGCCGCGGTACGACATTGAACGATTTGGTGCCGCTCCGCGCGCATCGCCAAGGCAGTCTGACGTCATGATCGTCTCGGGCACGCTCTGCAACAAAATGGCGCCAGCCCTGCGCAAAGTCTATGACCAGATGCCGGAGCCACGCTACGTCATCTCGATGGGATCGTGCGCCAACGGGGGCGGCTACTATCACTATTCGTACTCGGTCGTGCGCGGCTGCGACCGTATCGTGCCCGTTGACATCTATGTGCCCGGCTGCCCTCCGACGGCTGAAGCCCTGCTCTACGGACTCGTGCTCCTTCAGAAGAAGATTCGGCGAACCGGAACGATCGAGCGATGACTCGACGAGTTTTGGACCGAACCGGATGAGTCCGGCACGCCACTTCAGCAGGTGCGTCCGCACATGAAAATATTCCTTGCAGCCTCCATCTAGCCCCGACGCCGGAAGGATAGCTCGCGAGATGCGTTCGAGGCACAACACAACCAAATGTGAATCGCTGAATGTCTGTTCCCTTGCGAACCATCCTAGAGTGGTGGTGTTGGCGGAGAAGATCCCGAAAGGCGGAGCCAAATCATGAAGCATGCCACACGGATTTATCGCCTCGACCGTTCGAAGCGCGGGGATGCCGAACAGCTCGCTCGCATGCACGAAATGGCCAGGGAAGCCGCCGAGGTGCTGCGTCGACCCATCCCGGACACATTTCTGGGCCGCCGAACGTTCGAACCATTCCCGAAGGAAGAGAAACGCGCTTGACGCGTGGACACACTCTGGCGTCGTGCATCGCCTCAGGAACTCGCTGACCCATTTTGGAGCCACCGACCTGGCCGAAATGCAGGATCGAGATCAGGCGGTACGTGTCAAGATTGGCTTGACGGACAGCCGGTCGCAATGATCGTCCATTGCTCCACGGGCAGCTTGACGACGGGTTGGCATGGCCCCTCAGAACGTTGCGAAGAACCGCAGGCTTCACATCTTCGACTCTGGCTGAGCCTTTTTGGAACGTATCCGCGGACGCTCCATTGCCTTCGCAAACCAGCGATGGAGTGATCCCATGAGCGCCACAGGTCTCGATGTATTCGACAGAACGATCCACCTGACGAACGTCTGGCTGGATGAGATCATGACGACACTGCCGCGCGACAGACAATTGGCGTGGCACGCCTTGGGGGCGGTACTACGGACCGTGCGTGATCGCGTTCCGCTCAACCTCGCCGTTCACCTTGGGGCGCAACTACCGCTCTTGGTGCGCGGCAGCTATTTCGAACAATGGCGTCCGAGCGACACGCCACAGACCTGGAGGTCGGTGGATGAATTTATTGCGCTCGTATCGGCACAGATGAAGTCGGTGAAACCGGTCGATACCGTCGAAGCGGCGCGTGCAGTGTTCCGCGTGCTAAGTCACCATGTCGATCCCCATCAGATAGAGAAGGTGCGACACTCGCTGCCCGAGGAGATCCGATCATTGTGGCCGACGCAAAGGTCGTCAGCAGCCTGAACGAGGAAACTCCGCCACCTCCCCTGCGCTCCACTCGATTGCGGAGAGCAGCATGCGCATCGCATCGTAGGAATTGAGTGCGTAGTTGCCGATCGGCCCATAGTGTTGCTGATAGCGATCGGCGACGCTTTGCGAACCGTGAATTCGTCCGATCTCGGACGTCGCGGTCAGCACCAGGAGCGGCACTTGCTTCCTGGTGTCGGTCACTTCGTCCCTCGCGAAGCACCGAAGGCGCTCGTGGATGCGATCAAGAACATCGTCTACGGAAGCAGCACCGCCTAGGAGACACCATCCCCGATAACGGAGCACGAGCCCTTTCGAAGAAGCATCAGCTTGGGCGCCACTGCCGTTCCGCCGCTATAAACACCGGTACAGAGGCGAGCTGCATCGCGATCGAGAACGTGATCAATCCGGCTCGCGAGTTTTCGTACAGCAGGCCGGTCGCGATACTGCCGAGGAGCCACCCAACGCCGTAGCCCGCATAGTACAGCCCGAACGCGAAGTTTCGCTTTCCTTCGGGAAGCACCTCGGCAACGATCGCCTTGAGCAGCGTGTCCTGAATCGCATAGCCGGCGCCCCAGAACAGCATGCCGAACAGCACCAGCCAGAAGCCACCCAAGAACACGAAGGGTGAGAACACGGCCGAGATGCACACCGCGACGATCACTATGGGAAGCCCGATGCGATCGTAGATCTTTCCGAAGGCCAAGTTCGCAAGAACGCCGAATGCCGTCGAGATCGCAAGCATCACGGAGATCCACTGCTCGGAGGCAATCTTCGCCTTTGATAGATGGTAGGATATCAGCTCGAAGCTCATCAACCCGGACGCAAACAGCGCGCCGGCCAGCATGTACAGCCAGTAGGCCTTGGAGAAGTCCTTAGCCGGTGCCGTGCGGCCCTGTTCCAGATGCGACGGTGTCGGGAAGTTCACCCGGGCGACCACCAGCGCGATGAGCGCCGCCGCGGCCGAGATCGTCAGGAAGGCGTAACCCGTCCTGAAATCCCCCTTCAGCAGGAGCACCAGCGCTATGATGAGCGGCCCCAAGGTCGCGCCGATCTCGTCGAGCGCGGTGTTCAGCGCGTAGACCCAGCCTTTGCCCAGCTCACCCGTCGTGTAGGAGAGCATGGCTTCGATCGTGGGCTTCCGCAGCGCCCGCCCTATCCGCTCGGCGAGAACGAGAGCGGCGGCCAACTGCCAGCTCCCGGCGAGGGCCATCGCCGGCACCGCGAAGAGGTTGATCACGTAGCCGACGAAGGTGATCAGCCAATAGCGGCCGGTGCGGTCCGCGGCGTAGCCGGCGGGCAGACGCAAGGCATAGCCGAGAAACTCACCCAGCCCCGCCGTGACGCTGACGACGGCCGCACTCGCGCCCAGCGTCGCCATGAAGGGCCCGTTAATGCTGGCGCCGCCTTCGTAGGTGATATCTCCGAACAGGTTGACAATACCCGTCGTCATCACGAAGAGAAACGCGGGCGAGCTGCCACCAGCCTTTCGGGACTGCGCCATCCGCTACTCTCCGCCCGATCTCGGCACCTAGCGGGCCAAAACGAAGAAGAATGCCGCCAGCACCAGGGCACCGATAAGCCCGGCCAAGAAGATCGCTCTTCTCGCCGGCGTGCGAAGAATGATCTCTCCGCCCCTTGCCTTCTCTGCCGGATAGGGTTCCTTGGGCGGAGGGGGCGGCTCTGCTGGGCCTTCACGAACCATACCAAAACAACGCCCAGGCGAGACTTTGTTCCAGAACGGCACCCTCAATCTACGATCGCCGACGGGTCAGGATGAACTCTTGGATCAGAAACGTTTATTCCGGGGGAAGAGCGTCCCATCTCTCGCGGCCGGCGCGTGAATGCATCATGCCGGAATACGGCAGACTGCTTGGTCAGACCTGCCGAGCGCCTTCAGGATAAAGCGAATCTGGCCGCGCATGTCTGCCTCCGTGTCTCCGCGCTGTTGAACACAGTGCTCGATCAGAATCGGATGGAAGAATGGCATGAACGCCAACCTGAAGGTGCTGGCTGGTTGGCGATCCTGGAGCAAGGCCCGCGACTACTATCGGCAGATCTCGGCTCCGGTGACGCTCATTTATGGCGACAGCGACTGGTCTCGGCCGAATGAGCGCAAACGCACGCGGTCGCTGATCCCTGCTGCGCAGATGGTGGCGCTCAAGAATACCGGCCACTTCTCAGCTGTTGAGAATCCGTCGGAACTGGCTCGCGTAATATTGGGCGCAGAATGATCGCAATGATGCGCGTGGTTAACAAGCACAATTTCGCTACTTATCGGCTGGCGGAGCGGGTGCGGAACCTGGCGCCGCATTGAAATGCAGTGAGTGCGGCCCTCGAACAGCGTCACGCCGGCGTTCGCAAGCTCTGGCACGAAATACTCGGAAGCATCGGCATCCACGCACCCCGAATCGAATGATTGGAAGCCTTGATGCAGATCAAGGGAGAGCAATCGTCGAGCTCCAACATCCACGCATTGCCGCCCTTCCGCCCATCGTCGGCCGACCGGGAGTTTCGATCATGAAGGCCGTTTCCGTCGAAGAAGCCGTTGCGATGATTCCGGCGGGCGCCAGCGTCATGGTTGGCGGATTCATGGGAGTCGGGACTCCGGAGCGGCTGCTCGACGAAGTCGTTCGCCAGAAGAAGGCAGGCCTCACTTTGATCTCGAACGACGCGGCGACGCCGGGCAAGGGCGTCGGCAAGCTGTTCGATCAGGCGTTGGTATCCAAGCTGACGGCAACGCATATCGGCCTCAATCCGAAAGCGCAGCAGCAGATGCTCGCCAATCAGATCGCCGTTGATCTCGTTCCGCAAGGCACGTTCGTCGAGCGCATCCGCGCCGGCGGATGTGGTCTCGGCGGCGTGCTGACACCCACGGGCGTCGGAACGCTGGTTGCAGAAGGCAAGCGTCAGATCGAAGTCGACGGCAAGCCATTCCTGCTGGAAACGGCGCTACGGGCGCAATTCGCATTGGTGCACGCCTTCCTTGCCGATTATCTCGGCAACCTCGCCTACGCGCTCACTTCGCGCAATTTCAACCCGGTCATGGCGATGGCGGCGGACACCGTCATCGTGACGGCAGAGCATATCGTCCCGGTCGGCGTGATTGCGCCCGATCACGTCGTCACCCCCGCGCCGCTCGTCGACTATCTCATCACCAACGGGTGACATCGTGGATCCCCAGATCATCATCGCCCGGCGCGTCGCCAAGGAATTGAGGAGCGGCAATCTCGTCAACCTCGGGATCGGCATTCCGACGCTGGTCGCGAACTACGTGCCGTCCGATCTGAAAGTCTTCTTCCAGTCGGAGAATGGATTGATCGGCACCGGGCCGATTCCAGAGCAGGGCATGGCCCATCCAACACTCACCGATGCCGGCGGGCGCCCGATCAGTGCGCTGCCGGGCGCCTCCACCTTTGATAGCGCAATGTCGTTCGGACTGATCCGCGGCGGCCACGTCGATGTCACTGTGCTCGGCGGCCTTCAGGTCGATGCACACGGCCATCTGGCCAATTGGATGATCCCTGGCAAGATGGTGCCGGGCATGGGCGGCGCAATGGACCTCGTCAGCGGTGCCAAACGCGTGATCGTCGCCATGCAGCACGCGGCAAAGGGCAAGTCGAAGATCGTGGCAAAATGCTCCTTGCCGCTGACCTCGGCGCGTCCTGTGAATTTGGTTGTGACCGACATGGCCGTGATTGGTTTCCCCGATGGCAAGGCCACGTTGCTCGAAACCGCGCCCGGCATGAGCGTCGGCGAGGTCTTGGCGCTAACGCAGGCCGAGCTCGCCATCCCCGACAGTGTTCCGGAAATGAGACTCTGAGCAGGTTAACCCATGCGAATATTCAGCGACTTCGATGAGATCAAATCTGCCGTCGGCTCCGAGATCGGTGCCAGCGACTGGATCGAGATCACGCAGGACCGCATCAACCAATTCGCCGAGGCGACCTGCGACGAGCAATGGATCCATGTCGACCAGGAGCGCGCGAAGCAAGAGATGCCCGGCGGCAAGACCATCGCCCACGGCCTACTGTCACTGGCACTGGCCCCACTCTTCATCCGCTCGGTCATCGGCCTGAAGGGCCTGCGCAACACGCTCAACTACGGCGCCGACCGGATCAGGTATCTTGCGCCGGTGCCGGCGGGCTCGAAACTGCGCGGCCGCGTCACGATTGCCGAAGCCGAGGACGTGCCGCCGGACGGGCTGCGCGTCAACTATCACCTCGTGATCGAGATCGAGCACGGCAAGAAGCCTGCTTGCGTCGCCGAGTTGATCGCGTTGCACTATCGCTGAATCAAAAAAGTCGAAAAACAACCCCATGCACAGTAGCCATGAGGTTGACGGCATTACGATTTCTTATTTTACGAAAGAGGTTGACCCGTCGGGCAACACAGTGGCAATATGCCATCGTCAGCCATGGCCCAGACTGCCAGCCCGGCTTGGCAACGCGGCGGCGCGATCAATCGATGATGTGATAGCCGCCATCGATATAGAGCACACCACCGGTGATCAGCTTGGCGCCGTCGAGCGCCAGGAACGCTGTGGCATTGCCGACATCATCGATGCTGACGAGGCTGCGCGAGGGAGCTTTCGACTGCGCTTTGTCCATCAGCTCGTCGAATTCGGGAATGCCTGATGCTGCGCGCGTGGCGAGCGGTCCTGGCGAGATCGCGTGGACCCGGATGCCTTTCGGGCCTAATTCGGCGGCAGCGTAACGGACGGAGGCCTCGAGGGCTGCCTTCGCGACGCCCATGATGTTGTAGTTCTCCACCACCATCTGACTGCCGTAATAGGTCATGGTGAACATCGTGCCGCCGTTCTTCATCAAGGGTTCGGCAAGATGTGCCATTCGCAGGAATGACCAGCAGGAGACGTCCATGGTCTTCAGGAAGCCGTCACGGCCGACATCGACGACGCGGCCGTGCAGCGCCTCCTTCGGCGAGAATGCGATGGAATGAAGCAGGAAATCGAGCTGCCCCCACTCCGATTTGATCCGCTCGAACACCGCTTCAATCTGGCCTTCAACCATGACGTCGAGCGGCAGGAAGATCGGCGCCGCTAGTGCCTGCGCCAGCGGCTCGACGTGCTTCTTGGCGCGGTCGTTCAGGTAAGTGACCGCGAGATCGGCGCCGAGTGCGCGAAACGCCCTGGCGCAGCCCCAGGCGATCGACTGGTCGTTGGCGATGCCGACGACGAGACCTTTCTTCCCCTTCAGGGCGACTTTGCTGTCCGGATATACTGGAATCATGACACCCTCTCATGTCTGGGGTTGGGCGATTGGCCGTTCATCAGCAGCGACAACGTATGCTGCGCGATCATCAGCTCCTCGTCAGTCGGGATGACGTAGACCGGGAGACTGTTCTTCGTCGATATCAGCCGTGCGTGGCGGGCATTCGCGGTTGCATCAAGCGCGGCGCCGAGCCAGCCGAGGTGTGCCGCAACGCGGACCCGAATGCCGCTCGAGTTCTCCCCGATGCCGGCGGTAAAGACGAACGCGTCAATACCCTGCAGCGCAGCGGCGAGCATCCCGGCGTTGAGGCCAATGCGATAGACGAAATAATCGACTGCCAGCTTTGCTTGCGGATCGGTGCTTGCCTCCAGTTCGCGCATGTCGTTGCTGACGCCGGACAGACCTTTCAATCCGCAATCGCGATAGAGGAAATCCTGCACTTTCGAGGCAGTCATGCCCTTCTCGGACATTAGATACAGCACGACGCCCGGATCGAGCTGGCCGGGGCGCGTGCCCATCGGCAGCCCGTCAAGCGCGGTGAATCCCATGGTGCTCTCGACGCTTTGTCCGCCCTTCATGGCGCACATCGATGCGCCGCTGCCGAGATGGGCGACGATCACGCGCCGTTCTGCGATCTCCGGTGCAGTCTGGGGTAGCGTTCTGGATATGTATTCATAGGAAAGCCCGTGGAAGCCATAACGCCGCACGCCTTCGGCATGGAGCTGGTGCGGAATGGCGTAATGATCGGCCAGCGGGCCGTGCGTGCGGTGAAACGCGGTATCGAAGCAGGCGACCTGCGGCACGGTCGGGAAATTGGCCAGGATCGAGCGGATCGGCGCCAGATTGTGTGGCTGATGCAGCGGCGCCAGGGCGACGAAGCGCTCCAGCCGCGCCACCACGCCATGATCGACCAGAACCGGCCGATCATAGTCCGGTCCACCGTGCACCACGCGATGCCCGACCGCCATGGGATGGATGCGAACTTCGTTCCGCAGCCATTCGCCTGCCACGTTCATCGCCGCCGGAACGTCCGGAATGGCCTCGACCGGATACGCCCGGTCGGCCATGGGATCGCTGCCCGCGCCGCTCGCCCGCAGGCGCGGGCGGCTGCCGATGCCGTCCACCTGCCCCTTGATCAACCGGCGAAGCGTGCCTTCCCCCTCGATCACGAAGACCTGGAACTTGACGCTCGACGAGCCGGCGTTGACGACGAGGATGCTGTCCATGGCGGTCACGCCGCAATCGTCGGCGCCTTCTGGCGCCGGGCGTGAGCATAAAGTGCCGCGACCGCGCAGGACGCCATCCGTGCCCGCGGACTGTCCGCACGCGAGGTCAGGACGACCGGCACGCGCGCGCCGAGCACAATGCCGGCGCCGTCGGCCTTGGCGAAATAGGCGAGATTCTTAGCGAGCATGTTGCCCGATTCAAGGTCAGGCACGACCAGGATCTGCGCCCGGCCGGCGACCTCGGATTTGATGCCCTTGATCCGCGCGGACTCCAGGTCGATCGCATTGTCGAACGCCAGAGGCCCGTCGAGCACGCCGCCGGTGATCTGTCCGCGGTCCGCCATCTTGCAGAGCGCCGCAGCCTCGATCGTGGATGGAATTTTCGATGTGACCGTTTCGACCGCAGAGAGGATGGCGACCCGCGGGGACTGGCCGAAGCCGGCCTGGTTGTAGAGGTCGATCGCATTCTGGATGATGTCCCGCTTGGCATCCAGATCGGGAAAGATGTTGATGGCGGCGTCAGTGACAAAGATAGTCTCGGCGTAGGCCGGCACGTCCATGACGAAAACGTGGCTTATACGTCGATCCGTCCGCAAACCTCCGGCCTTCGCGGTGACGGCCCGCATTAACTCGTCGGTGTGCAGGCTGCCCTTCATCAGCAGTTCGCCGCGGGCGGCATGGATCAATTCGACGCCCTTCGCAGCGGCATCGTCGCTGTGAGCGGCATCGACGATCTCAAAGCCCGAAATGTCCAGTGCGAACCTGGCGGCCGTATCCCTGATCTTCCGTGCCGGCCCGACCAGCAGGGGCCGGATGATGCCGGCCGCCGCGCTGTCGACGGCGCCCCGCAACGATGTCTCGTCGCAGGGATGCACGACGACGGTCGGGGTCGGCGGGATCGCCTTGGCCGCGGCGATCAGGCGATCGTACTTGCTGGGAGACTGTGTGGCCGTCGCATCTAGTGACATGATGTCGCTCCCGATCGTTGCAACTCGCGTTACGAGGCCTTCGCTTTCGGATCGAAAGGGGCAACGTTCGACGCCTTTTCGGCATCTTCCATCGTGTCGATGCCAAACAGGCCGGCGACCTGCCGCAGGCGGATTGCGCGCTCGCCCGTGATATCCTCACTGGCCGAAAGCACCTGCTCGATCGCCTCAAAAGCCCCGCGGCGACGATTCATGTCGTCAGGCAGCAGCTTCGGAATAGCGCCGAGCGCCCCGTCACGATCGAGCAGCAGCATGAAGAACTGCTCCCGCACCAGCATTTTGAATTCGGCAAGGCTCATGCGTGCGCCACCATGTTTGCGGCGGATCTGGCGCAGAGCCTCGATACTTCGTTCGTCGACCATCCCCCGCGCCGAGCCGACATAGAGCAAGGCGCGCAGCGCCGCTTCACGAAGGCCGCCCTCGCCGATCCGCGACTTCAGATCGTCGATGCGCTTCTCGAGCATGGCGCGATGCTCGACGGACATCTCACGCCGCCCGGATGGCACGGAAGTGGGATCAATTCCGACCGCGGCCTGCAGCGCCGGCGATCCATAGACGCTGAGGAAGATCGCTTCGCTGAGCGCCTCCTGTGAATCGCGCCAGCTGTCCAGGGCATGCACGATCTGCTTCGACATCTGCTCCTGGAACGCCAGGAATGGGTTGTCCTTCGCGACCGGCTTGCGCTCCTCGACGGCCTTCTCGGCCAACGATTTCACTATCGCCATATAGGGATTCCGGCTGCTGAAGAGCTCGTATTGCAGCCGCAGCGGGTGCATGTTGTGGGCCCATTCGGCCATCTGGGGCGTCACCATGGCCTTGATCCATGGCTGAAGAAATTTCCGGTACGCCGCCAGATTGATCTCCGAGACGCGTTTGGCCGTGGCAAAGCGCCGCTCGTCCTCGGGAGAATTACTGCCCATGGCACGGATATCATCGAGGGTCCGCGCCTCGCAGCGCATTACCCACTGACCGACCACCAGATCCGAACTCGCGGTGTCCTCGCCTTTCGCCTCGAAGGTGGCTTCATAAAGCCCAGGTGGAAGAACGTCGATCAGGTCGATGTTGCTGGAAAACTCCGCATGTTCCTTCTTGGCAACGCCACCGGAGACGAAAATACCGAGATGACCGATGCTCTTGTGCACGGTGTAGACGATGGTCTGCCCATAGGCCCTGATCTCGTCGACGTCGGCGTAGCAATCCAAGATCCAATGCAGCGCCTGTTGCGGTGGCGTGATGTTGTCGCCCTCCGAGCAGAACACCACGATCGGCGACCTGATGTTGCGAAGATCGACCTTGCGGCCGTCGGGCAATTCGATGTTGCCTGCCGCAAGATTGTTGCCGACGAACAGCTCGTCGACGATGAACTGAATCTCCTCAGCGTTTAGATTGACGTGGCCGCCCCACCAACGCTCGAATTCGAGATAACGATCTGCCTCGGTGTCGACCTTTGAATAGACGTTGTACTGCTTGGTCCACAGCGTGTTCGACGGGTTCTGGTTCTCAAAATTCTGCACCAGCCAGGCGCCGTCGAATTTGCCGGCGCCGAGATCGCTGGTGAGCGCCGTGAGCCAACTCCCGCCCAAGAGGCCTCCGGAGTAGCGCATTGGATATTTTCCGCGCACGCCGGCCCAATAGCTGAGCGGCGCGCCGGCGATGATCAGCGGCCCGAACAGTTCAGGACGCAGCGAGGCCAGGATCATGACGGCCCATCCGGCCTGGCAATTACCGATCACACAGGGCTTGCCGTCGGCATCCGGGTGAAGGCCCATGACCTTTTCGATGAATATGGCTTCTGCACGCGCGATACGCTCAATGGTCTGACCGGGCATCGGATCCGGCAGAAATCCGATGAAATAGCAGGGATGGCCTGCTTTCATTGCCACGCCGATCTCGCTGTCCGCCTTGAAGCCGCCGATGCCGGGGCCATGGCCCGCGCGCGGATCGACCACAATGAAAGGCCGACGGTTCATGTCGATCTCGACATTCTCCGGCGGAACGATGCGCACCAGCGCGTAATTGACCGGCTCGACGAGTTTGCGGCCGTCCATGATCAGTTCGGCCGCATATTGGAGAACATGCGGCGCGGTTTGCGCGAGGTGTTCCCTGTACTGATCACCGCGCCGGCGCATGATATCCAGGAATAGGACACTGCGTTGTCCCGCATCGACCAAGTATTCGATCGCCGAGGCGAACAGCCCCGACATTGGACCGCCCGGAATTTGCACCTTGTCTATTGACATGTTTCGACCTCTTTGTCGGGTTCGACAATTGACGGCGCCGGGCAAGGACGAACGTTGATCTAGGTCAAGATGATCTGCACGCTCGAAGGACTCTTATCCTGCAATCGAGTTCATGAGACGCGGCTCACTTGACGAGCTGATTTCGCCGGACGATATCGGCATGTCACAAATCGCAAGTTACAGCGCGCAAGCCGTACTGAAGGACGGAACTCCGGTCCAGATCCGCGCGCTTCGAGCGAGCGACGAGGCGGATATGCTTGCTGCCATCGAGCGCACCGGGCCGAGCTCGCTCCAGAGCCGGTTCTTCGTCATGAAGCGATACTTCTCGGAGAAGGAACGCGCCTTCTTCATGGACGTGGATTTCAGCAATCACGTTGCGCTGGCCGCCCTCGTCGAAGAACAGGGTCGTCTTACCATCATCGGCGGCGGGCGATATGTCGTCACAGATCCCGGACGGGCCGAGATGGCCTTCGTCGTGGTGGATGCCTGGCAAGGCCGCGGGATCGGCTCCCTGCTGCTGCGGCACCTCATCGACATCGCGCAAGAGCATGGGATGCAAGAGCTTACGGCCGAGGTTCTGTCCGACAACGCGCCCATGCGCAGCGTGTTCGCGAAGTCAGGCTTCAAGCCTGCGAGAAGCGATGATCCGAGGACAGTACGCCTGATTCTCGATCTTGCATCCCCGCGCCCGGCTTGAGCTTCATCTCAAGGCGATCGTGATCTGACTGATATTGGCCGCAAGCTCGAGTCCCGCCTTCGGGCCTTGCAGCACCATCGTCACGCCCTTTTCGTTGCGGAGGTGAACGCCGCTGACGCCGCCGACCAGCGCAAAACCGCCACCGACGGAGCTATAGGTGCCGGCGAAGTCACTGATCTCGTGGATGCCTGAGGCCCAGCCGTCGAGACGGCCGACCGTGGCGCCGACCGTGATGCCGAAACTCAGGCCGCTGATCTTGAACGGATAGGTCTTACCGCGGTACGTCAGCACGCCGTTGCCGGCGCCACCGCCGACCAGGAGGCCCGCCTTGACGATCTTGACTCCGACATGACCGGCCGCTTGCGCGAAGGACGGCGTCGCCGGCATGGTTAGCCCGACTGCCAGCAGCAGGAGCGCGATCAGGCGAAATGCGCGCCGGCGCCATTCACGGTTTTTGGGCATCGACCTTCTTCCAGGTCTCGTCGGGATCGAACAGCGTGGTCCGCTCGGCAATGAGGGCCGTGCGCTTGCCGAGATCCTTCTGGTAAACGGTGCCGGCATGGTTGACCAGAAAGGTCATCACGCCCGAATTGCCGTACTCCGCAGGCCAGGCGATCAAGGCGAAGCCGCCGATCATCTTGCCCTTGACGACGTAGTTGAGCGCGCCGCCGGGTGCATCCCGCCCCTGCCCCTTGAGGATGCGGAAGTAGTAGCCGTGATAGGGCTCGGGTCCGACATCGCCCGCGCGATACCCCTCCTTCGAGGCTTCGGCCGCCAGCGCGCCGAGCGGGCTCGGGTCGCTGTCGTCGCGCCAGAACAGGCCGTCCTTCTTGCCGGGCGAGGAGACGATGCGCTGCGCATAGACGCCGGCGCCCTCGCCGCGGTCCTTGTCGGCATATTCGTTCTGCGCGTCGACAAAGGCGAGCGCGGTCTGGATTGCGTCGAGCTCGTTGCGGCCGATGCGACGGCGCAGCACCTCGATCCGTCCCTCGTCGGTGTCGAACTCCCAGCCGGTCCTGGTGTTGACCAGCGGAATCGGGAACGGGAAATCGTCCGGCCCCAGCATCAGGGTCGCAGTCTTGTTGCCCTCGGCCTTGATGCCGTGCTTGGCGTCATACATCGACGAGAAGCGCTGGCGGATGTCATTGTCGGCGATCTCGTCGCCGGAGGCGACGATGTCTTCGGCAGCGCGCCCAAGCACCTTCAGAATGTCGCTTGGTCCGCTCTTGACCGCGGCCGCAAGCGCAGCCGCCGCGTCCTCCGGCGTATTATAGGATTGCTGTGCCTGTGACGCAGAGCCAAGCAGAGCCAGCGCCATGATGCCCGGCAGTACCGCGCGGCGGAACGATTTCAGGCCCGTCATGGCGTCACCTCCACGGGAATCTTCGCGCCGCCGGCGAGCCATTCAGCATAGCTGCGGAATGTCAGCCCGAGTTTTTCGTAATGGACACGCAGATATCCATCGCTGCCACGGGTCACAGCGGCAGGCATCACCTGCTCGACCTCCTGCGCCATCACGCCGACATAGGCCTTGTCGCTGCCGATGTAGCTGAAGCGATAGTAGCCGAGGCCGTTTGAGAGCTGACCGAGCAGGACAACGTCGTGCTTCAGCGCGATATCGGAGCGCCGGCCGCCGCCACCGCCGCGGAAGCCGCCTCCTCCGCCTCCACCACGGAAACCGCCTCCACCATGCATGGCCATTCCGCCACCACCGCCCCGCCCAGCAAAGCCACCGCCGCCGCCACCGCGCGGCATGCTTGCCATACTCGAACGCCCGCGCGCCGATGCCGCGGCCGCCGATCGGGCCGACGAAACGTTCATTGCCCCGCCGCGGTTGCCACCACCGCCACGGTTGGCGGCAGCACCGCCGCCGGCTCGATTGGCAGCCTTGGCGCGATCTCCGCCGCCCTTGTTTGCGCCCTTGGCCCGGTCGCCGCCGCCCTTGGCACGATCCGTGGCCCCAGCGCGATCGCCACCGCCGGGCCGATCGCCGCGGTTGCCCGCACGGTCACCTGCGCGATCACCCGGACCCCCACGATCACCGGCCCGGTCGCCCGCCCGATCTCCCGCACCTTGATTCGGTCGCAGCACCTGATTGCCGTCACGACCGCGAAAATCCATCCGGTCCGACAAGCCAGCCTTCAGATTGTTGTTGCCGAAGCGCTGTTGAACATTGGTGTTATTGTAGCGAACGCCCTGGCGATGCGCCGGATTGTGCTGCCAGCCATTGCCGATGTTGGTGGTGCGATGGTTGACATAGACGTTGCGATTGCCCCAGTTGCAGCCGCCGCCCCAGTAATTGCCCCAGCGTCCGATCGCCCAAGCGGTGCCAAAGGCGATTCCGGCGGCAACCATGCCGGCGCCGATATAGGACGGATAGCCCCAATAGTACGGCGGATACTCCGCATAGGGCCAGGTGCCGTAGACTGTCGCCGGATCGTAATACGGCACGTACATCGCCGAAGGATCGGCCTGCTGGATCACGACAACCTGCTTGCCTTCCTGGGACTGGATACTGACCTTCTGCTGCTTGGTCGTGACCAGCTTCTTGTTGTCATAGGCCTTGGTACGCAGACGCTGGATCGCGTCCATCACATCGGGTTGCTGCGCGAGAAAGGCGTCGCCGAGCCTCTTGGTCCAGTCGAGCTGGTCGCTCATCATGGTCAACACGTCGGCGGTACTGGTCAGCGCCTTGACGCTGTCGTCCCAGCCCTGCTTATCCACCTCCGTCTTGAGCGCATCACCCTTGAGCTGCTTGCGCTCCTTCAGCCAGCGGTCGGCCTGCACCACCTCCAGCGGATAAGTTGAGGCCGCCAGCACATTGGCCAGCAGCTCGTCGGGATAGAGCGCGATCGGCGCAACCAAGGCTTCAAGCTGCTCAGGCCTAAGGAGCTCGGCCGACGGCGCGGGCTGGCTCGCCGGCTGCGCCTGCGGATTTGGGGTTGCAGGTGTCGTTGTGGTCTGCGCCGTTGCAGCGACCGAAGTCGCCATGAGGAGCGCAAGCGCCATCAGGGTCTTGCCGCAGCGAAACATCACATCCTCCCTCGGACTTCCAACGTGGGAAGATCAAGCCGGAGCGCAGGCGTTTGTTGATCGAGATCAACGAAACGAGTTCGTCGCGGCTGCTGCAGCGCGAGGACGCACGATCATGCGCCCCAGATTTCAGGCCAGGACGACTTCCCCCACCGATCTAGAGGCATGATCATCAAAATACCGCCTGTCAGCGGGTGATCGGAAGCCGGATCGTGAACAGGGCTCCTCCGGCGAGCTGGTTCGCCGCGACAATTGCGCCGTGGTGGGCCTCGATGATGGTTCGGGCGATCGCGAGTCCCATGCCCATGCCTTGCGGCTTGGTCGTGAAGAATGGATCGAAGACGTTTGCGAGATCGGAGGCGGCTATTCCGGGTCCCGTATCGGTGATCCTGATCTCGGCTTGATTGCCGGCACGGAGGGTTGAAACGCTGACCTCGCGCTTTCCGGTGTCCGCATCGGAGATCGCATCCATCGCGTTGATGATCAGGTTGAGAACAACCTGCTGAAGCTGGACCGGATCTCCCTTGACGTGCAGATGGGCAAGCACAGGCATATAGATCAGCGTAATCCGGCGTCCGTCGGCGACGGCCTTCACAAGGCCGATCGCTTCGCGGACCGTATCGTTGAGCTCGATGTCCTTGACCTCAAACGGCGTCTTTCTCAGAACGCTGCGCAGCCTGCGGATCACCTCGCTTGCACGTTGATCGTCACGCCTGATGTCGGCAAGAATCTGACGAATCTCGTTGATGTCCGGCGAACTGGCCTTGAGCATGAGCTCCGCCGTCTCGGCATTAGTCAGGATAGAGCCGAGCGGCTGGTTCAATTCATGGGCAATCGAGGTCGTGAGCTCGCCGACAGTCGAATAGCGATTGACGTGGGCCAGCTCGGTAAGCCGCTGGCGCGATTCCACTTCGGCGACGCGGCGGCGGCGACGCTCGTGCAGCAATCCGCTGATGAGACCTGCCTGTACCAGGAATACCGCCGCGATCATCAACATCTGCCAACGATAGCGCACCCAGATGTTCGGCTCGCGAAACAGGATCTGGCTGCCGGGGGGCAAACGACTCTCGCTGATGCCCCAGCGCTGCAATTCCCGCCAATCATATCTCGGCGCAGCGAAGCCGATCGGCTCATAATGGATGCTCGCTGGTTTCGCGCCGCCGAGAACGCCGAGCGCGGCGGTGACGGTCCTCGAACTCGTGTCCGCAATCAAAAGCATCGGCCCACCGACCGTGCTGTTACCGAAGAACGGCTCCTGGTAGGAGAAGATCGGAGCATTCGCGACTGCGTGCAGGCTGCGCAAGGCGATATCGCTCTCGTGGACGACCCCAGCCGCATCGACCGACATCAGGCCCCAAAACAGCACAGTGTGCGGCGGGAGCTTTGATGCGCGTTTCAATATTTCCTCGAATGACAAATCCGAATACCAGACGAGCTCTACCCGCTCGCCAAAAGATTTCAGCTCCCGCTTCACCTCCTCTAGCCAAAACTTCTCGAGCGGCGAGGCACCGATGACGACCGCAACCGACTTGGTGTCCGGCAGAACCTGAAGGATGTTGTCGAAGGCCGCTACGAAATCGTTCCGGATCGCCACGACGACATCGTTGTCGCCGAGATCGGCGCGATTGATCAGTCGATGCTCGACTGCCGAGAGAATCAACGGCGTATGGGGGAACAGTCTGTCGCGGTATCTCTGCGCAAACCGGGCGGCAGGCGCGCCGATGCTCAACACGATGTCGGGCATCGCGCCCTGGTACAGCGAGTGCAGATACCCGACGAAAGGCGCCTCGGGACCAGGATTGTTGAAGCGCGCGGTGAGCAGCGCGTGCTCCTGGATATCGAGCGGCCAGGGCGATTGCCGCTCCAGTTCGGCCTTGATGTCACGCGCATACTCACTCCACGGCCGAAATTCGCGACCGAAGGAATGCAACACCAGCACGCGCTTGAGCTCGCCGCGCAGACTTCGCTCGACTGCCTCGGCGCGTTTGGGCGACAGGCACACGGCGACGAACAGGCCTAGGCATAACAGTGCGACCGCGGGTGGCGACGGCCTGACCGAAACACTGGACATGCGCCCGCTCAGCTCCATTCCGGCGGCTGCTTTCCGAGCAATTCTAGCGGGAATTGCGGTTCGCGGACAGGCCCGACGACGCGATCAGATCCCGCTCAATGACCGCTCAGCACAAGTGTCTGGATCGGCAGCAACAGCGCCTGGATACGCAGCAGCAGCGCGTGTACGAGGCCGACGCCGTCCACGACGTGCAGCGCGATCTTCCGGCTGGTCGGAGTGTCCTTGGCCGAGATTTCCTCGTGATTGCTGGTGTAGGCATTGACGATGCAGCTGCTGCCGGGTGTGACCCCATCCAGGCCGCCTTTGTAAAGCGGCTCCAGAAACACCAGGATGGTGCCGGGACGGACGGCGTTCTGTGGATCGATCAGCTGTTCGCCGGCGCGGAATTGTCCGGCAGCGATGTAGTCCTGCACCGTCGTGATCACCATCGGGATGATCACCCATGGCTTCGAGATGCAGGTTGCTTCCGCCACCATGCCTTCCTTCATCACCTGCGCCTCGATCTGGCCGAAACCGGCCTGAAGCGCCTTGCGGCCAGCACCTTCGGGAACGAGAACGCCGGCGGGGCGCATCAGCTGATTGACGACGTCGCCGGGGCGAACCAGGAACTGCTCGACCCGCCCGTCGACGCCGGCGCGCACAAGGGTCTTGTCGAGATCGACCTGAGCCTGGTCGAGCGCGGCCTCCGCACTGGCCTTCTGTGCCGGCAGCAGGGTGGTGACCTGCAAGGATGCCGATTGCTTCGCGGCCGTTGCGGCATCGATGCCGGACTGGCGCTGGTCAACCAGCACCTGGAGCTTGTCGATATCACGCTGCGGGACGATGCCGGGATTGCGACGCTGAAGCTCGCTCTTGACCTCGAGCTCGTCCTTGGCCTGCTGGTAGTTGGCTTTCGCCTCGCCGATCTGCGCCTCGGCCTTGACCACGTCGGCCTGCGCCGTCTGCATGGCGGCGTCGACCTCCGCGACCTTTCGCTTCGCCGTCTCGTAGGCGGCCCGCTGCTTCGAGGCGTCCAGCGTGAACAGCACATCGCCCTTCTTGACCGGCGCAGTGAAGCCGACCTTGACCTCCGCCACGCGGCCCGAGCCTTCGGGCAGGATCGGCACGGTGCGGAAATAGAGAGCCGCCGACGACGTGGACGGATGGAAATAGAAGATCATCGTGATCAGCGATACCGTCAGCATCAGGCAGGCGGTGATGCCCCAGCGCAGCTCGTACCAGATCGAGAAGAAGGTGATCTCCTTGCCGAAGCGTTTGCCCTGGGCGTAGCGACGGTAGAGGTAGTCCGGCAGGATCGTGACGAGGGAGCAGATCAGCAGCTCAAGCATGGCTCGGCTCCTTCTCCTTGGCAGGTCCCAGCTTTTCCGCTGGAGGCGGCGCAGCCGCAGCGTCTGTCGGGATTTCCTCGCCACTGCCGGCCGGCGTCGCCTCTGCAATCTTCTCGACCGACCCGGCAATGCTGCGCAGCGGTGTGCCGAAATCGGGAAGATCGATCAATGCGAGCAAAAGCCCCGCAATCCAGAAGATATGCATATGCGTAAACAGCGAGATCAGACCGAGCACCGCAACGAGCTCGAACTGCAATTTTTGCGATTTGTGCGCCATCCGCTCCGGCAGGCTGTGCAGCTTCCAATAGAGCGTGCCGACCCAGAGCACCGTCCCGATCAGAAATATGCCCATCACCACCATCAGCGTATCGGTCCCGCTGCCCGGCGCGAGATAGAATGGCAGATGGTGCGGGGCCATCGGATGAAGCTGGTCGCTCAAACGTCTCTCCCGGTCAAATGCGCATGTGTGCCACTGTGTTCGGACAGGCTTCCAGTTTGCTTGATTTGAATCAAGGGAACGCCCTCCGCCGGACTTAGCGTTCCCCGGATGCTGATTGGATAACCATCAGGAGCCGCAGCCATGCCCGGCCTCGACGATCTCATCCCCAACGCCGCCCAGATTCGGAAGGAAGCCGCCCTCAAGGAGGCCGAAAAGGCGGAGGAATATGTCCGTCTCGCAACCGCTGCCGAGGCCGAGAAGCGCGCGCTGATCGAGCGCTTGCGCAAGCCCTCCGGCAAGACCGAAGAGGAGAAGATCAAGCTCGCCTCGACCATCATCCAGCGTGCGGTGCGAAATGGCCTGACGGAGGTGCTGGTCTATCGTTTCCCCAACTCCCTCTGCACCGACAAGGGACGCGCTATCAATCAGATGGAAAAGGGTTGGGAGAACACCCTGACCGGCATCCCCAAAGAGATCTTCCAGCTCTGGACCGATTACCTGAAACCGCGCGGCTATCGCATCTCCTATCAGATCATCGAGTTCCCCGGCGGTGTGCCCGGCGACATCGGCGTGACCATCTCCTGGGACGATTGACGAGCAACAGGAAGGATCGGCATGGCCAAGGACGTATCTGCGGAGCGGATGAAGCGTAAGGACTACGAGAAGGAGCTTGAAAAGCTCCAGGTCAAGCTGTGCCACCTCCAGGATTATGTGCGGGAGAACAAGCTGCGGGTCATCGTCCTGTTCGAAGGCCGGGACGCCGCCGGCAAGGGCGGGACGATCAAGGCGATCACCGAGAAGGTCAGCCCGCGCGTGTTCCGCGTCGTTGCCCTGCCGGCGCCGTCCGACCGCGAGAAGACGCAACTCTTCTTCCAGCGCTACATGGAGAGATTTCCGGCCGGCGGCGAGATCGTGATCTTCGACCGAAGCTGGTACAATCGCGCGGGCGTGGAATACGTCATGGGCTTCTGCACCCCCGCCGAGCACGAGCGCTTCCTCACGCTGTGCCCGCAGATGGAGAAATATGTCATCGATGGCGGCATCATCCTGATCAAGATCTGGCTCGAAGTGGGCATGGACGAGCAGGAACGCCGCTTCCATGCGCGCATCGACGACCCCGTGCGGCAATGGAAGCTGAGCCCGATGGATCTAGAGTCCTACCGGCGCTGGTACGACTATTCGCGAGCTCGCGATCTGATGCTCAAGCAGACCAGCACGAAGGAAGCGCCGTGGTACATCATCCGCTCCGATGACAAGCGAAAGGCACGGCTGAACTGCATCGCGCATCTCCTCGGCGCGATCCCCTACAAGCGCATCAATAAGGACAAGATCAAGCTGCCGAAGCGCTCCGAGAAGGGACGCTACAACGACCAGGCCAGCCTAAAGGGAATGAATTTCGTCGCCGAGCGATATTGAAACGCGAACGGGCTGCGGTGGCGCAGCCCGTCGCCTGTTCGGATCACTTCAAGCGGATTGTGACGCCGCCGACGGCCGCCGATACTTCCGCGCCGACCCGCGGGCCGCTGAGCTGGAGGATCACGCCATTGCTGTTCTGCAACTGAACGGCGCCAGCGCCTGCGGCGACTGCCCCACCCGCTCCCCCCACAGCATAAGAGCCTTCGATGGACGCCGGCCCCTTCAGATTGAGGGCGCGGCCGACGAACTTCGTGGTCGACGCTCCGACCGTCAAGCCGACGCTCATGCCGGACACAGTGAAGGGATATTTCTTGCCCCGGTATAGCAGGACGCCTTCGCCGCCCCCGACACCGACGATAAATCCGCCCTTGGTGAACACGACGGCAACCTGGCCCGTGTCAGCACCCGACGGCGTGCTGAATCCGGTAGCGGCTGCGATCGATGCAATCAGGACGGCGCCGATAGTAACTTTCCTCATGACGTTTCTTTCCTCTCTTGTAGTCATTGCGCCAGGATCATCGCGAAGTAGCCGAAGATGGTGAGGAGGATGCCCGAGACGGCATAGCCGACCGGGAATCCGATCCAGGGCACGGAACTCTGGATCTCGACTGCGGCCTCGCGGCACGGGCCCGAATGCGACCGCGCGCCGGCAACGCCGCCCATCAACACGGCCGGATTGATCTTGAAGACGTGGAAGCCGATGGCCCAGACGATGAACGGCGGGATCGTGCAGGCAATGAAGCCGACGATGAAGATCTTCAGGGCGACCGCACCGGTGAGCTGTGCCAAGAGGCCCGCGCCGGCATTGACGCCGACGATGGCGACGAAGACGACGAGACCGAGATCCTCGAGCACGTTGCGCGCCGCATTCGGCGTGTTGCCGAAGAAGCGCAGACGCGACACGATCGAGGACACGATCACGCCTGACAGAAGCAGGCCACCTGCGTTGCCAAGCCCGACCTTGGCCCCGAACGCGGGGAATTCGATCATGCCGATCAGGAAGCCGAGGATCATGCCGACAGACAGAGTCAGCAGGTCGGTCGACGTGTTGGCGCGCGCGATGCGGCCCCACATCTCGCCGAGTTCGTTGACCGCGGACTTCAAGCCGACCACGGAGACGATATCCATTCGCTCCAGCTTGGTCTTGAGACCCGCCGGGATCTGCACGCCGCCGCGCTCGACCTTGGTCACCTGCAACTGGCCGGCGATCGCCGTGTCGCGGAAGGATTCGAAGGTGCGCCCCACCATCTCCTTGTTGGTGACGAGGATATCCGCCTGGTCCATGGGAACGCCGAGCGTCTTGGCGTCTGCGACCTCCGGACCAATCAGACCCATCTTCTCGGTGAGATGCTCGGTCGCGCCACCGAGCGCGACGATGTCGCCCTTTTGTAGGACAAGGTCGGCATCGGCGCCTTGCGGCTCGCCGTTACGTCCCACATTGACGATCCGGTACTCCGGATTGACCGAGCGGAATTTTGCGATGCTCATCCCGACCGTCGCTGGATTCTCCAGCCGGTAGGCTCGCAGGCCGAACTGCCGATAGCCGGTCAGGGCCCCGCCTTCGAGATCCTTGACGCCGAATTCCTGCTCATACCGCTTCGCGGCAGCCTTGGCGTCGACGCCCCACCAGCGCGGCAGATATTTGCAGATCAGGATGATGCCAACGGTGCCCCAGATGTAAGTGATGCCGTAGGACAGCGCGATCATGCCGGACGCTTCCTCGGGCTTCATGCCCTCGGGCAGCTTGACGACACCTGAGGTCACCGCCTGCTCGGCCGAACCGATCGCCGCCGACATGGTCTGCGACCCCGCCAGCATGCCGCCGGCCGCGCCGGGCGGCAACGCGAAGAGCTTCGCACCAAGCACGACCAGGGTCAGGCCCAGAATGCTGGACACGACTGCGAGGAACAGGAACTTGACGCCATCTCCCCTCAGGCTGTTGATGAAGGACGGACCGACGCGCAAGCCCACCCCGTACATGAAGAGGTAATAGAACAGGCTCTTGGCGAAATTGTTCAGCTCGAGCTTCACGCCATAACTGGAGGCCCAGACCGAGATGCCTGCGCCCACCACAATGGCACCGGCGACCATGCCCAGGCCATAACCCTTGATGCTGGCCCGGCCGATATAGACGGCGAGACCGACGACGAAGAACAGCAGCAGATACGGATACTGCTGCAAAAACTGGAAAAAGGCCTGCATGTTCGTCCCCTCCAAACTTATGACGCAGCCTTGAGCTTCGGCGATGCGGTCGGCTTCGGCCGGCCGAGCTTCGCCAGAGCTTCCGTGCGCACGAGCTTCAGCCCCTCCTTGGCGTCGTAGCCATGGATCTCCTTCACATCGAGCTTGCGCATGAAGTCGATGGTCTCCTGGGTGATGACCTGGCCCGGCACCATGATTGGGAAGCCCGGCGGATAGGGGATCACGAAGTTCGCCGAGACGAGTTCGGGGCCGGCCCTCAGCCGCCGGTCGATCTCGGGATCGTTGAGGCGGATGTGCTCGCAACCCGCTACGTCATAGGCCGCGTAGAAGCCGGAGCGGATGTCGCCTTCGTTGGTCTTGGCGCCGGCATCGCCGCGGAAGCTCGGGTGGAAATGCGAGAAGTTCGGCAGGTCCGGCACGTCAGTCATCAGGCTCTTGACCCGCGCCTCGAACGTCTTGCGTTCATTGGCGCCGCCTTGCGCCAGCCCGCGATCGACTTCGCCCGCGATCTCAGCGAGCACGCGCACGAGATGCGCGACGTCGCTGCGGGTGTTGTTAATGTTGGATTGGACCAGGACCGAGTTGCGCGAGGTCTTGTTGACCTGGATGTTGTACTCGTTGGCGAGGATGCCCTTGAACTGGGTGCCGTCATAGCCGGCCATGCCGCACACCAGCGTCATGCGGGTCGGGTCGAGGCAGAACTCGTCCTCGTCCAGGCTCTTCAGCGCGGTGACCCAGTTCACGCCTGGCGCGAGATAGTCAGTAAAACCGCTCTGACGGTATTGCGCGGGCACCATGACATCGGCGCCGAGAATGCGGAAATATTTCGAGATCAGCGGATTGTTGTTGACCGCCTGGCGTATCGCGAGCGCGATCTCCATCGCATTGGCGACGAGCCCATAACCTTCAAGCTCCATCTGCCGCCGCGAGATATCGAGGCTGGCGATGAGCTGCTGGTTCGGGCTGGTGGAGGCGTGGGTGAACACGGCCTCCTTGAATTGCTGCTCGACCGTGTGGAATTCGATGTCCTTGACCGAGAGCATGGAGCCCTGCCGGATCGCCGACATCGACTTGTGGGTCGAGTTGGTCTGGTAGACGCGCAGGCGGATCTGCCGAGGGTCGGGAATAAGCCGAGTCTTGAGCAGAACCTCTTCGGACGGATTCTTGCCGAGCTCGGCTTGCTGCTTTTCATAGGCAGCGACCGACTTCGGATCGCGCATCCACGCCTCGATCTCGTTGGCGGCGCCCATGGCGGTGCGCCGGCGCAGGAACGGCGAGAAGCGCGCAAAGCCGAACCAGGCCTCGTCCCACAGGAAGATCAGGTCCGGCTTGATGGCGAGACATTCCTCCATCACCCGGCGGGTGTTGTAGATGTGGCCATCGAAGGTGCAATTGGTGAGATCGATCATCTTGACGCGATCAAGCCGGCCGTCAGCCTTGGCGCTCAAAAGCGCCTGCTTGATCGTCTTCAGCGGCACCGCGCCATACATCGAATATTCCGTCATCGGGAAGGCTTCGACATAGAGCGGCTGAGCGCCGGCCAGCACCATGCCGTAATGGTGCGACTTGTGGCAGTTGCGGTCGACGATCGCGATGTCGCCGGGCGCGAGCAGCGCCTGCACCGCCATCTTGTTGGAGGTCGAGGTCCCGTTGGTGACGAAGAAGACGCGATCGGCGCCGAGCGCACGGGCAGCCTTCTCCTGCGCCTTCTTGATGTTGCCGGTCGGCTCGAGCATGCTGTCGAGGCCGCCCGTGGTGGCGCTGCTCTCGGCCAAAAACAGGTTCGGGCCGTAGAACTCGCCCATGTCGCGGATCCAGTCGGATTTGAAGATCGACTTGCCGCGGGCGATCGGCAGCGCGTGGAACGTCCCGATCGGGCGCTGCGCGTACTTCTTGAGATTGTCGAAGAATGGGGTGTCGTAGCGATCCTGGATACCTTCGAGGATCGACAGATGCAGCTCCAAAAGCTCTTCCACGGAATAGAAGATGCGGCGGACGACGTCGGCCTCAGGATTGCCAGCGAGCTCCTCGACGTCGCGGTTCGAGATCATGTAGAGATCGAGCTCGGGTCGGACGCGCTTGATGATCTGGGCGAGCCGCAGCGCGGAGGCGTCGGCCTCGTCATTGAGACCGGCCGCGGCCGTGATCGAGCGGAGCACGGGGGCATCGTGCCGCGAGCGCAGGGCGAAGCCTTCGTTGATGATGACGGCGCCGATGTTGGGATTGAGCATCGTCGCGCAGAAGGCATCCTCCAGGCTCCCGACGATGACCGGCTCGTAGATGAAGCCATCGACGGGGCGCCGCAGCTTGCGCCATTCGGCGGCAAGCGCCGGCCATTGGCTGGGTGACACGCCGGTGACGATCAGGGTCTCGAAATAGGGCCTGCGTGCGGTGTGCGCGCCGAAGCTCGGCGGCACCAGTCCGGGCGCATCGCCAGTGCCGTCGTCTTTCACGCTCCAGTCGCCGGCATGCTGGCGGAAGGATCGCGTCGCCAGTGCCTGAGTGATCCGGCTCGCAAGCGCAAACGAGGTTGCGCCGTCGCCTGCGTCCGCGGCCTCGCGCAGCGCCGCCATCAATTGCAGACCGGGATAGCCGTGAAACTCCTCCGTGACCGATAGCTCGGCCAGCGCTGCGTCGTAGACCGCGCGATTGCCGACCCGGGCCCAGGTCTTGGCGGCCTCGACCAGATCACGCCAGTCGTCCGCCCGCGCTCCGGGGCCGGAAAAGAACTGGTCGATGCGCTTGTGCGCGGCCTTGGGCTCTTTGGACATCTGTCTCTCCCGATCCTTTGGGGCGAAGGTGATGCGGGATCGTGAGTGCGCCGCCGGTCGCTCCATTGATCCAAGTCAACGGTCGGTTGCATTGTGACAGCCAATGCCATGCCGTTCGCAATGCAATAGGAAGGCGTCAGGCCGTTCGTGGCGCGGTGCTCGCCTGATCATCGCTCAGCAGGCTATCGAGCGACCGCAGCCACTGGCCGCTGTCGGTCTTGGCCGCGAGTCCTTCGGCGCGCAGGAGGTCGCGGAGCTGCGCATGAGCGCCGACAATGCAGAAGGTCACCCTGCGTGATGCAAGTTCGTCATGGAGATCGTGCAGCATGCGCGCGCCTGCCAGATCGATATAGGGCGACGCCGACAAGTCGCAGGCCACCAGCCGGACGCCCGGCGCCCCCTGGAGGGCGATCAGGACGGTTTCCAGGATCGTCTCGGCATTGATGTAGAGCAGTGACGCTTCGGGCCGGAAGGCGATGATTCCAACCAGCGGCTCGACGCCCTCATGCCTCGCACTGTCCGAATAGCGCCCGCTGCCGGGCAAGCGTCCAAGGAATGCGACGTTTGGCCGCGAGGCCCGCGCCAGCAACAAGAAGATCGACGCGATCGATGCCAGCAGAATGCCCTGGAGGATGCCGAGCAGCAGCACGGAGATCAGGGCAATCGCCGCGGCGTAGAAATCGATCCGACTGACCCGCCACATTCGTAGCAGTGCACGAACATCGACCAGCCTGTAGACGGCGGCGAAGACGATCGCCGCAAGCACCGCCTTGGGGAGATTGGTCAGCAGCCCCGTGAAGAACAACAGGCATAGCCCGAGCGCCACCGAGCAGATCACCAGCGCCAACGGTGTCCGCGCGCCGGCGCTATCGTTGACAGCCGATTGCGACAGGCCGCCGGCGACGGGATAGCCATGGCCTAAGGCAGCGGCGAGGTTCGCCGCGCCCAATCCCAGGAACTCCTGACGGACATCGAGCGGATAGCCGTGCTTGGCCGCAAAGCTGCGGGCTGCCGATACGCCTTCGATATAGGCCAGCAGCACGCAACCTGCCGCGAGCGGAAACAGATCGTCGAACTCCAACAGGCCGAATGTCGGGATTCCCAGCGCTGGCAGCCCTTCCGGTATCTTCCCGGTGACGGGCACACCGAGGGCCGGGAGGCCCAGAAGGGTTGCCAGAATGATCGCAAGCGCAACGATGGTGATGCCGACGGGCTTGCCCGGCAAAATCCGCTCGCCAAGCAGGAGCAACAAGAGCGCGACGGCGCCGATGGCGAGCACAAGCGGATCGATGCCGCCGAGCTGACCGCCCAGCTTGATGGCGCGATCGAAGAAATTGTGGCCGCCACCGGCAACACCGAGCAGGCTCGGCAATTGGCTCATGATGATGGTGAGCCCGGCACCGGCCTTGAAGCCGACCAGAATGCTGTCGCTGACGAGGCGGACCAGCACACTGAGCTTGAACAGCCAGGCGATGAAGCACAGCACGGCCACCGCAAAGGCTGCAAGGCTCGCGATCTGGGCATAACGCAGTGCATCGCCGCCGGCCAGCGCGCCGACGGTGGCGGCGATCATCAGGGAGATCGCCGAGGTCGGGCCGATCGCAAGCTGCCGCGATGACCCCAGCAACGCGTAGCCGATGCCGCCGAGCATGTAGCCGTAGACGCCGACCTGCGGCGGCAAGCCGGCGAGCGCGGCATAAGCGAGCGAGACCGGGATGGCGTAAGCGGCGAGCGTGATGCCGGCGATCGCGTCGGATGGCAGCCATTCGCGCTTGTAAGCGCCAAGCCAACCGGCCGGCGGAAAGAACCGGGTCCAGGTCAGTTTGAGGATAGTATTCATCGCAAGACCTCGCGGTGCGGCGCTTCGCAACGCAGCAGGACAATCAGCAACGCCACCACGGGAATGGCGAGCGCGAGGTTGAGAATGGTCTTGGTGGCGTAGGCACCGACTGCGGCGCCTAACCCGAACACAGCACATAATGCGAAGAAGATACCCGACCGGCGCAGCACCCCGACTGGCGCCCCCCTGCATGCGGCAGCAAAGATGGTCTCGATCCCTTGGCGCATGTTGTCGGTGATCATCACGGTGCTGCAGGCCGTGCCCTCGACCCTTGTGAAAGCCGCGGCCTGCATTGCCGCCACGACCGAGATTCCGAGTGTGCCTGCGAGATCCGGCAAGCGATTATGCAGGATTCCGATCGCAACCAGAAGCAGTATCTCTACCAGCGTGCTGATGGCGCTGGCTCGTTCGCCGGCGATGCGGCGCAACCATGCAGCTATCACAACTCCCACCGCAAAGGCCAAAATCGGCGGCACGAAGTGAAAGGCCTTCGTCCAATCGCCGGCGGTCGCATAGACCCAAAGAAAAATCACATTGGCTGTCTGGGCATTCGCCATCACGCCGTGAATGATCCAAGTATAGGCGTCGATATAGCCGCCGGCGAAGGCGAGCAGCAGGACGATCTCGACCGTTTCATCGCGGCGGATCGCTCCGGCGGCGACGTACAGGGTGCTCATGTCGGCAATACGGGCTGTCGCAAAAATTTCATGAGGTCATAGGCATCGCCTCGTCTCTGCCGAGGCTTGATCTGGATCAAGCAATGTCCCCCGCACCGCCAATCAAATCGCACCAAAGCGCCGGGGGAATGCGACCATGGAAACCGTCAGGTGGATCATCACCACCGCACCGGAGATATTCCTGCTGCTGGCGATTGCGGTGGGTACCATCCTCGGCCGCATCAAGGTTCGCGGTTTCTCGATCGGCACCACCGCTTGCATCTTGATCGTCGCCGTCTTGATCGGACAGCTCGGCAGCTTCACGTTCCCACCGATCCTGCGGGCGATCCTGTTCAGCCTCTTCGTCTTCACGATCGGCTACCGGTCCGGACCGGAATTCTTTGCCTCGCTGAGTGTGCGGACGCTGGCGCAGGTCGTGCTGGCGCTGGTGATCGGCGCGACGGGCCTCATGCTCGTGCTCATGTTCGCTCATGCGTTCAAGCTCGACACCGGAACGGCCGCAGGCCTCACCGCGGGCGCGCTGACGCAATCCTCGGTGATCGGCACCGCATCGGGCGCACTGGCGCAGCTCGGCCTCTCCGCCGATGTGTTGAAACAGCAGGAGGCCAACATCGCGGCTGGCTACGCCGTAACCTACGTGCTCGGCTACATCCTGACGCTGCTGTTCGTTCCCTTCGTCGCGCCGCGGCTGATGCGGATCGATTTGAAGGCGGAAGCGAAAAAGCTCGAGGCCGAGCTTGCCGGCGGTGCGCCAGCGAAGACGGACAATCTGTCCTATCGCAAATTCCAGGCCCGCGCCTATCGCATCTCGGCCGCGGCGGGCCGCACGGTCGAAGCCATCGAGGCGGAGATCGGCAGCCGCACCATTGTGGAGCGGATCGTGCGCCGCGGCGCCGATATTGCGCCGCACCGCAATACCGCTCTCGAGAATGGCGACGACATCGTCCTGACCGGCCCGACTGCGGCCATCGTCGCGGCAAAGCCCGTCATCGGCGAGGAAATCGACGCGGACGAGCTCTTGCGCAGCCTGCCAGGCAACGTGATCGACGTGCTCGTGGAGAACCGCAGGCTGCACGGCCGCTCGATCAAGGAGGTGGCCGATATCGTCGGCGACAGCGCACGCGGCGTTTTCCTGCGCGCCCTCACGAGGATGGGGCGTGAAGTGCCGCTCGGGCCCGAAACGCGCGTCTATCTCGGCGATGTCATGACGCTGGTCGGCAGCACCGGCAATATCGCACGGGCGACGGCGCAGGTCGGTCACGCGCTGAACGCGACCGACCGGACCGATATCGCCTTCCTTGCCGCCGGCATTGCCGTCGGTCTCTTGGCCGGGCTTGCCAGCTTCAAGATCGGCGCGGCCGCGCTGACGCTTGGTGGCGGCGGCGGCGCGCTGATCGCAGGCCTCGTCTGCGGCTGGCTGCGCTCGCGCAAGCCGACCATGGGCGCGCTACCGCCGGCGGCGCAGCAGACTTTGAGCGACATCGGCCTTGGCGGCTTCATCGCGGCGGTCGGGCTCGGCAACGGTCTTGCCGCCTGGTCTGCGATCCAGGCCCATGGCCTGCTGCTGGTCGGCATGGGCATCGTCGTCACGCTGATCCCGATGACGGTCGGAACGCTCGTTGCCTATTACCTGCTGCGCATGAACCCGGTCGTGACCTGCGGCGCGCTGGCCGGCGCCATGACGGTCGATGCCGCCGTCACCGGCGCCTGCGACGTCGCCGAGAGTCAGACGCCGGTGCTCGGCGTCGCCGTGCCCTACGCGGTCGGCAACGTCGTGCTGACGGTGCTCGGTCCGATCGTGGTCGCCGCAACTTTTGAAGGTTGAGGGAGGTCGCGATGCGCCGTTTGCCTGCGATCCTCTACTCTTTCGCGACCACCCTCCTCATCCTTGTCTTCGCATCGTCTGCCCGCACCGAGGACGAGGTCCGCATTCAGGAGGAGATCTGGGCGCTCCCGCTGCCGCTGCCTATGTTCGCTTATCTGGTGCGTCCGGTCGGCGACGGCCCCTTCCCGCTGGTGATCATGAACCATGGCGTCTCGCTCAACCCGACCGACCGCAGCTTCTTTCCATTGGTGGAATTCCGTGATGCCGCCAAATGGTTCGCCAGGCGCGGCTATCTCGTGGTGGCGCCGGTCGGCAGCGGTTATGGCGCACAGGCGATCGACATTCCCGAGCGCGCACTGTTTGGCCCGTTCTTCTCCAAAGTCGGCAAGTGCACCAATCCCAACTTTCATGATGCGGGCCTTGCTGTCGCGCAGGTCGATCTCTGGATCATCGACTACCTCGCCGCCGAGAAGCGGATCATCCCTAAGGACGTGATCGTGGTTGGGCAGTCCGCCGGCGGCTGGGCTTCGATCGCCTTGTCGAGCGTGAACCCGCCGCAGGTGAAGGCGATCATCACCTTCGCCGCAGGCCGCGGCGGCCGGGTCGGCGGCAAGCCCAACAACAATTGCGCGCCCGACAAGCTGGTCGCGGCCACCGCGGATTTCGGCCGCACCTCGCGCGTGCCGATGCTGTGGATCTACATCGAGAACGACACGTTCTTCGGACCCGATCTGTCCAAGCGCATGCATGCCGCCTTCACCGCCGCCGGCGGCCGCGCCGAATTTCATCTGATGCCGCCGTTCGGCAATGAAGGCCATTTCTTCATCGGCTCGCCGGATGCGATCCCGCTCTGGTCGCCGCTGGTGACGAAGTTCTTGGATGCGCAGAAGTGAGCGCAAACTTCAGAGACGCGACTATGCCCCGCCCTCTTGATTGTCTCTGCGGTCTCTTGATGGTTGCAGTCGTCGGGACCGCCACAAGCGCAACCGTCGCCGCGCAGGAGGCCGCGAAAGCCGACAAGCCCGCCGAGGTCGCAACGCGCGGCCAGCGCGAAGCAAAGGACATCAGCTATGGCGCCTGGCAGAAACTCTGCTTCAAGGCCGGCGGTGCGCCGATGCTGTGCCGGACTTCGATAACAGGCAAATTCCCGACCGGTCAGACGGCCGTGCGCGTCGACCTGATCGAGCGCGAGGATGCTTCCACAGCCCGGCTGCAGTTGTTCGTGCCCATCGGCATGTACCTGCAACAAGCCCCCAAGCTGACGGTCGACCAAGGCACTCCCTTCCGCGTGCCCTATACCTGGTGTGTCACCAACCTCTGCATCGCAGCCGACGTGGCGTCGCCAAAGACCCTCAAGGAGATGGCATCAGGCAAGGCGCTGACGCTCGAGCTCGTCGATTCGAATCTCCTGGCCCTCACGACCTCGGTTCCGCTGGCTCAGTTCGCGTCCGTGCGCAACGGTGCGCCGGCGAAGACGCTGGAGCAATATGTCGAGGAGTGAGCGCTCGCGGCCTATGCGGCGGCGGCGCGCATCACCGACTCGATTAGCGATTCTGCGGAAAATGGCTTTGTCAGATAAGCGAAGCAGCCCGACGCGATTGCCGCGGTACGGTTCGCGGGGCAATCATTACCGGTTACATAGATCACCGGCACGATGACGCCGTTCTCAGCCAGTCTGCGACGCACGTCGATGCCGGACTTTGCGCCAAGATTGATGTCGAGGATGATGCAAATCGCGGTGCAGAACTTGCCATGATCGAGCAAGGCACCCGCGGTGTCGAACAGCGTAGTATCGAACCCGTGTCGGCGCAGAAGTCTGTCCATGCTGGCACGCATGGACGGATCGTCATCGACGACGAAAACGGACTCGCGTAGGGGCAAGGCGATTGCCTTTCCGGGAGACGGCGGTGGGATACTGGATACGATTGCGCCGCGTTTACGAGCGGACATGCACTATTGCATACGGCTCGCCGTGCACTGTCAACACGCCTCAGCATTGTCCTTTGGGGCAGTCAGAGCGGGAAGAACCGTACCGCTGCGACGATGCGGCTAATGCTCGTTCGAATCGAGTATTCCGAGCCGCTCTGCGATCGAAACGAGTTCCGCCAGCGAATGAACCTGCATCTTCTCCATCACCTGGTGACGGTGCGCCTTCACTGTGCGTTCGGCGGTTCCGAGTTCATGCGCGATCTGCTTGTTGATTCGGCCGCGCACAATGAGATCAAACACCTGTCGCTCGCGCTGCGTCAGCGTGGCCAGATGACCACGAAAAGCATCAAGCCTGCTGCGCTGGGTGCGCGCCGTTTGCTGACTGGCCAACGCGCGCTCGATCGCATCGAGCAACTGCTCGGAGGATATCGGTTTGGTCAGAAAGTCTTCCGCACCCGCCTTGATCGCGCGTACGGTGGTTGGCGTGTCGGCATGGCCGGTCAGGAAGATAATGGGTAGCACGGAACCGGACGCGATCAACCGGGCCTGCAGGTCGGGGCCGCTCAGTCCCGGGATCCGTACGTCGAGCAGGATACACCCCACCTGCTCGTCATCCGGCGCCGAATCCAGCAGCTCCAGTGCTGAGGCATAGGTCGCGACCTCATATCCCGCGAGCTTCAGCCTGCGCTCGATCGCGGTCCGAAAGGACTCGTCGTCGTCAACAACGTGAACGAGGCCTGGCACTTTCTTACCTCTCGCTCAATTTAATGAGGACGGCTCGACGTCCCTCTTATTCTTCAAAGTCACATCTTCACGTTTTGGAAGTCGGAATATCTGCTTCGCAATATGTCGCATCTCCACCGCGGCAAACTTCTCATCCTGCGCAGCAATCGCCAGTGCTGTCCTTTGGTACAATGAACCTTGGGACAATGGATTGAACTACCACCTTGATCGAAAATCAACTGCGGCGGGAGTGGGGTAGCGCGGCGCATTTCCGGCTGAGAATATTTCATCCGACCGACCAATCCGGCGACAAGCTGAGGAGTTGGCCCATGTTCGTTCGCATCACAACGGATTCGACCCTGCGTCCCAATACCCTCCGCGACCTCGGCATGACAAATCATTCAAATGCGCTGGTCAATTTAAGCGAATTTTCCTACCGAAAGGGATCCGAGATCTACGGCGAGAAAGAGCCGGCCGAGTATGTTTACCAGGTCAAGTCCGGAGCGGTACGAAGTTACAAGCTGCTGTCGGATGGCCGCAGGCAGATCGGCGCATTTCACCTGGTTGGCGACATCTTCGGGCTCGAGAATGGCAGCGAGCACCGGTTCACGACGGAAGCGATCATCGACACCACGGTACGCCTGATCAGACGGCAAAGTCTCGAAACCGTGGCCGAGAGCGATGTCATGGTAACCAGAAATCTGCTCAGCATGACGACAGATAACCTCCAGCATGCGGAAGACCACATGCTGCTTCTCGGCCGCAAGACCTCCCTGGAGCGGGTCGCGGCGTTCCTGCTTGAAATGGACAAGCGCCTGACGGCCGCCGGCGTCATGGCACTTCCGATGTCGCGGCGCGATATCGCCGACTATCTCGGCCTGACGCTGGAGACTGTCTCGCGCGCTCTGTCGCGACTCCATGAGCTTGGCGTTCTCGGCTTCGTCGGCAACACTCAGCGTCAGATCGTGCTGCTCGACCGGCACCAGCTCGCCAGTCTCGATCTGCAGCCCTGAACCGGCGGAGTTCTGGTCCACAATCCACGACCATCAAGATGGGTCCACGCGACTGCGTTGGGTCCGTGGTAAACTTGTGCCGGTCGCTTCCGTCAGCCCGAGATGTTCGAGTGTCTTGCGCAGGACTTCGAACAGAATGGCGGCGGACCAGCCGAACAGAAGAACACCATTCATGGCGGTCAACGGGCCGATCAGCCGCCATTCGCGCACCGGCGTGATGTCGCCGTAGCCCAGCGTGGTGTAGTTGACGAAAGCAAAGTAGAGCAAGTCCGTGTCGGCGGCAGCGGCCTGAACAACATTGTAGGTCGCGGCCCACATCAGGATTTCGAACATGTGGGCGATCTTCAACACGACGGCGGCCGCGATCATGACGCCCATGAGATGCAACCTCGGCCGATTGGTATGACGCAGGCCCGCACTGCGGGCGATGGCGACCGCGACCACCGTCACCAGCGCGTGGAGCCCGATATTGATCACACTGACCAGGATGCCGACAAGGAATTGTAGCATCATAGCGTCGAACCCGACCTCAATTCGGCAGACCCAATTCGTTATGATCGACGACGAGAATCGTATCTATGGTGACCATGCTCGCGCCCATCGACGAAGGGGACGATTGATCTAGGTCAACGGCGCGTCGACGGTTTCCGTTTCGGCAACGGCAGCCTGGTCCACCGGAATCGGCGTAGCCCGGCCGATCCCGATCCATGCAGCCGCCAACTCCCAAGCAACCGACAGGATGATCGGCCCGATGAACAGGCCGATGATCCCATGCGCGAGCGTACCACCGATGACCCCGATCAGGATCACGAGCGTCGGCGTCGTCAGGCCTCGCCCCATGAGAAGCGGCTTCAGGACGTTATCAAGAAGACCGACGGCGACGAGATAGACCGTCAAGAGCAGGGCTACGGTCACGTCCTTGTCCATCCATATCCAAACGACCACGGGAAGAAGCACGATAGCCGCGCCGATCTGAACGATCGATAGCAAGAGCACGATGATTGCGAGCAGCCCTGCGCTTGGGAGGCCAGCGAGCTTGAAACCGATGCCCGCCAGCAGGGCCTGCACGATGGCGACACCGATGACACCCTGTGAGACCGCGCGTATGGTGGCCCCGGCGAGCTCCAGGAAGTGCTCGCTCTGGTCGGGCACGATGCGCAACAGGAAGCCCCGGAGCGCGGCAACAAGCTGCGCTCCGTACGGAAGCAGGAAACCGGCAACGACCACCGACAGCAGGAATTGGAGCATTCCGATGCCGGTGTCGCCCGCAAACGACAATATCGTCCCGGCGAGCGGTTTCAAATACGGCGCCACCTCGCGCAACGCAGCACGGATATTCGTGTAGGCCTCATCCCAGAACGCGTAGAGCTGCGGACCGATCAAGGGCCAATCCCTGATCTGCTCTGGCGCCGCCTGAAGCACGAGATCCCCGCTGCCGATCTGGCCCGCAAGGTCCCGGAGCCCTTCAACCGCACTCAGGCCCAGCCAGGCGGCGGGACCGATGACGATGCCTAGCGTGACGAGGGTGAGAACGGCCGAGGCGATCCGGGGACGATCGCCGAGGCGTTGGGCGAGCCAGGCAAAAACCGGGTAGAACGCCACCGCCAGCACCGCGCTCCAAGTCAGGATCGGCACGAACGGTCGGATGATCAGAAATGTCCATAGGATCAGCAGGCCGAGCAGCGCCAGCCGGATCACAAGCTGGACAACATCGTCGGTGGACAGAAGTTGGCGAAGTGTCTTCAAGGCTTTGTGCCGGATCTCAGAGGCCAGACAGCTTACAGCTTGAAGACCGCGGGGGCCGGAGACTTGATCCAGATCAAGCGAGCGGTTCCGACCACTACGCCCTCCGCCGACGCCGGCGCAGACTACCAAACATCCGCAGCGATCGGCGTGAGACGTGGCGCATCACGACGGACTCATACGATGCTATCCCTTCTTCTCATCAAGCAGCTTGGCCACACGACGCAAGCCGAGCAGATAACCCTGGGTCCCGAAGCCTGCGATGACTCCATCAGCTCGTTTGGAGACAAACGAGTGGTGGCGGAATTCCTCGCGTTTGTGCACGTTGGAAATGTGCACCTCGATCACTGTCCCCTCGAACGTGTTCAAAGCATCCAGGATGGCGACCGACGTATGGGTGAAAGCCGCAGGATTCATCACGATACCGGCAGCCGTCTCGCGCGCCTCGTGGATCCACTCGATCAGCTCGTATTCCCTGTTGGATTGATGAAAGCGAATCTCCAGGCCGAGCTCCTTGGCTAGCGCTCGACAATCCCGTTCCACATCCGAAAGCGTCTCGTGGCCATAGATGTGGGGCTGGCGCTTGCCGAGCAAATTGAGATTTGGCCCGTTGAGGACGTAGACAAGATGACTCATGGAAGTACTCCGTTCAGTGATGGGCGAGGATCTCACCAAGGAACTGCCTGGTGCGGGCATGCTGTGGATTGCGGAAGAAAGCGCCGGGCTCGCCTGCTTCGATGATCTGGCCTTCAGCCATGAAGATGACCCGGTCGGCAACCTGGCGGGCAAAGCCCATCTCGTGGGTGACGCAAATCATGGTCATGCCGTCGTTGGCGAGGCCTATCATCGTATCGAGCACCTCCTTGACCATTTCGGGATCGAGAGCCGAGGTCGGCTCGTCAAACAGCATGACCTTGGGCTGCATGCAGAGCGCACGCGCAATCGCGACGCGCTGTTGCTGGCCGCCCGAGAGCTGAGCCGGATACTTCTCGGCCTGGTCACCGATGCGCACGCGCTCGAGGTATTTTCGCGCGGTCGCTTCCGCCTCGCTCTTGCTGATGCGGCGCGCGCGAATGGGGGCGAGCATGCAATTCTGCAACACCGTCATATGCGGGAAAAGGTTGAAGCTCTGAAAAACCATGCCGACGTCCTGACGTACGACATCGATTGCCTTGATGCTGTCGTCCAGCCGATGACCGTTCACTACGATACTGCCCTGCTGGATCGCCTCGAGGCGGTTGATGCAGCGGATCAGCGTCGACTTGCCTGAGCCGGACGGACCGCAGAGCACGATCTTTTCACCCCGGCGCACAGTGAGATCGACGTTGCGGAGAGCTTGGTACCCGCCGTACCACTTCTGCACGCCCTTCATTTCGATCAGGATCTGGTCCTGCATGGATTCGGCCTCCAACATCGACAGCGGCCAACGCGTGCAGCGCGTCGGCCGCTTAACGGTATTTACTGGGCTGTGAACGGAACGCCGGGGACCGAGTCAGGGAAGGTCGGCACGGGCGCCTTCATCCATTTGGCGTAGAAGCCGGCCAACTTGCCGTTCGACTTGATCTGGTCGATGAACTTGTTGGCGGTCTCGTTCCACTCCTTCTCCCCCAGACGGGTGCAGGCTCCGTTGTACAGCGCGGTGAAGTGAAGCTTGGGCTCGAACCCAAATTCCGGCTTTGCGGCGTTCAGACGCTGCGGGTAGAAGCTGTTTGCGCCGACGGCCTGCACCTGACCCGAGAGCAGCGCCTGGATCGTGGCCGCATCATCATCAAATCTGCGGATTTCGGTGCCCGCTGGAGCGCTATTGGTGACCTGGGTGTCCTGCGTGGACGACCTCGGAACGCCAATGACGTACTTGCCCATATCGGCATTGCTGCTGATCGGCGTTGCCTGGGCCGCGACGAGCGTAATCTCATTGGCGACATAAGGCTTGGAATACTGCACCGCCTTTGCACGTTCCGGCAGCATCGCCATGGTTGCGAACAGAATATCTACGCGGCCTGTGGTCAGCGCCGGGATGCGATTGGCCACCGCCAGCGGGACGAATTCGGCCTTCACGCCAAGATATTCAGCAAAGGCGCGCCCCATATCGGCATCGATGCCATCCTGCTTTCCTGAGCTATCGACATAGCCCCAAGGAGGATTGTCACCCTGGATGCCGATGACGACGACGCCCTTCTTCTTGACGTCTTCCAGAGTGCCCGCATGCGCTTTACCTGCGACGGCGACGGTCCCCAGTATCAGCAGCGCGGCGCCGAGCTGGCGACGATTGATCGAAAATAACATCTGATGTTTCCTCCTCCTGGTGATGGCTCTGTTTGATTGGGCAAGTGCGCCGTTCCTACCTTTGACTGGCCAGGGCGAGCCTGGCCTCCATCCGGCTGCCCCACCATGAGAGTGGCCAGCAGAGGATGAAATACATCGCGCCGACAACGCCGAAGACGAGCAACGGCTGGAAGGTCTGGTTCGATACGATTTGACCGGCGCGGGCGAGCTCGATGAAGCCGACGATGGCAGCGAGCGAAGTGCCCTTGATGAGCTGCACGAGATAGCCGATGGTCGCCGGCAGCGAGATGCGGATCGCCTGCGGCAGCACGATGTCGCGCATGCGGGACGAATAGTGCAGTCCAAGCGCCATCGCCGCCTCGGTCTGGCCGCGCGGCACGGCCTGGATCGCACCGCGCCAAATCTCACCAAGGAAGGCGGAGGCATTCACGGTGAAGCCGATCGCCACCGCGACGAAGGCGTCGAGCTTCAGCCCGGTCAGCGCCAATCCGTAATACACGACGAAAAGCTGCAGCAGCAGCGGAGTGCCCTGGAATATCCCGATGTAAATGCGGATGACCCATTCCACGCCCTTATGACCACAAGTGCGCAGCAATGCGACAGCCAGCCCCGCCGTGCAGCCGCCCGCAAACGCGACCAGCGTAAGCAGCATCGTCCATTGCAGCCCACGCATCAGGAAACCGAACTCAGGGAGGCCAAAATGCGGTGCCATGGTCCCCCCTCAGCGTGTCGGATATGAGAAGAAGCGGTGAGAGATGACCGCGAAGCCCAGCATCAACAGCCAGGAGATCGCGAGGTAGAGGAAAGTGACGAAGAAGTAGACCTCGAAGCTGCGGAATGTATCGCTTTCAATGCGCTGCGCAACCGACGTCAATTCGTAAGCCGATACGGCCGAGCAGATCGACGAGGTCAGCGTCAGCATGATGAACTGACCCGTGAGCGAGGGGTAGATCGCGCGAAGCGCTGGCTTGAGCACAACGAACCGGAATACCTGCCCTTTGTGCAGTCCGAGCGCGTAGCCGGCTTCTACCTGTCCCTTATGAATGGACTGCACCCCGCCGCGGATGATCTCGATGGCGTAGGCGCCGCCATTGACACCGAGTGCGATGACGGCGGTGGCTGTCGGATTGAGCTTCAATCCGACGAGCGGCAGAGCGAAGAACAGAAAGAAGATCTGCACCAGGAAAGGCGTATTGCGCACGGTCTCGACGAAGCCGATCACGAGAGCACGCAACCACGCCGCCTTCGAATCGCGTGCCGCGACGCCGGCGACACCGATCATCATTGCGAGCGTCATGCCGGCAAGCGCCAGGCCCAACGTACCCACGCACCCCCACAGCAGCGCGGGCATCGCATGCCAAACCACCGAGAAATCGAGCGTGTAGCCCATCTTGCGTTTCCTCTCGGGCGTTGTACGTGCCGCTCGCCCATCGGCCGGGTGTCACCCTCCCCGGGATGCAAAAGTGGCGAAGAAGACGTCTGGATCAGGTGAGATGCCCGTGAACAGGCGGAATGCCTCGGTGCCCTGGAAGATCGCCATGCCACCACCATCGACGGTGCGGCAGCCGAGGGCACGCGCCGCGCGCAGCAGTGCGGTTTCGAGCGGGAAGTAGACGATCTCGGCGACCCACAGATCGGGATGCAGCAGGGCCGTCGGCAGCGGCGTGCCCGGATACTTGTCCATGCCGATCGGCGTCGCGTTGACAATTCCGTCTGCGGCAGCGACGGCCGCCGCGACATCATGGCCGGCCCTCAAGTGCCCCTCTACAAATCGGGGGGACAAGCTATCCACCAAACTCTGCGCCTTGGCCACGTCGACGTCGATGATGGTTAGTTCCCGCACGCCCAGCTTCATGAGCGCGAAAGCGACCGCCGAGCCTGCGCCGCCCGCGCCGAATTGGACGACGCGACCGAGCGATGCACCTTGCATGTTGCGGCGAAAGTTCTCGGCGAAGCCGAACCAGTCCGTGTTGTGGCCGGTCATTCGGCCATTCCTGATGACCACGGTGTTCACGGCGCCAAGCGCCTCTGCGTCAGGCGAAAGCTCATCCAGGAGTGGAAGGATCGCCTGCTTGCAGGGATGGGTCACGTTCAACCCGTCAAAGCCCATCCGCCTTGCGGCCGTGAGCAATTCCGGCAACGCCTCCACACCGAGCTTCAACTCTGTCAGATCGATCTTCTTGTAGATATAGCGGATGCCAGCGGCGTCTGCGGCCGCTTCGTGCATGGGCGGGGTGCGGGACGCAGCGATGCCACTGCCGATCAGGCCGACGAGAAAGCTGGACTTCGGATGCATGCTCGGCATCGCCCGTCAGCTCAATGGGACGGTCAGTTCGGCGATGACCTGAGCCGTGCTCGGTCGAACGCCGCGCCACCAGGAAAAAGCTTCGGCCGCCTGCTCGACCAGCATGCCGACGCCGTCGGCCAGCTTGGCTACGCCTTCGGCGCGGGCCGCTTGCAGAAAGGGCGTCAGCCCTTTGCCGTAGGCGAGTTCGTACGCCAGCGCCGCACCGCGGAAGACATTGCCTGGAAGCGGCGGCATTTCACCCCGCAGGCTGGCCGACGTCGCGTTGACGACGACGTCATAGCCCTCGGCAAGATCGGCCAGTTCAGCATAGCCGCTGACGATCAGCGGACCACAGCCGGCAAACTCTTCGGCCAATGCGACCGCTTTCGACAGCGTTCGGTTGACCAGAACCAGCTCGGACGGCTCCTGGCGCAGGAACGGCAGCAGCGCGCCACGCGCTGCTCCTCCAGCGCCGAGCATCAGGACGCGCCGGCCGGCCATTTTGACGCCGAGATTGACGGTGATGTCACGCACCAGGCCGATCCCGTCGAAATTCTCGGCAATGATCCGATCGCCATCGAATTTCAGGCAGTTTGCGGCGCCTGCTCGTTTGGCGCTCTCTGAAAGCTCATTTGCGTAGGCGAAAGCATCGAGCTTGAACGGGGCGGTGATGTTCAGCCCCTTGGCGCCCTCTGTCCGGAATTGATCAACCCGCTCGCTGAAGCCATTGATTGGTCCCTCGATCGCCTCATAGACAAGGTCCTGTCCCGTCATTTTGGCGAAAGTGCCATGGATGAGGGGTGATTTGCTGAAGCCGATCGGATTGCCAATCACCGCATAACGATCGCTCATGGCTTACTCCTGCACTGCAGTTTCGTTGTAGAGAACACCGTCTCGCACCATCGCGTCGATGGTTTGGGCGGACAGTCCCAGCGACTCTGCAATGCGGCGATTGTCCTGGCCGAGCAGTGGTGCCGGAGTGCGCACCGTGATGTCGCAGCTGGAGAAGCGGAAGGGCAGGTTCGGCAACGTCACCCTGCCGAGAACAGGATGCTCCTGCTCGACCAGCATGCCACGCGCGTGAATCTGCGGATCCCTCACGACCTCTTCGATGGTCTGCACAGGAGCGGACGGCACACCTGCTTGCTCGAGTGCGGCAAGACAGGCATCCCGGGACGGCTGCGACAGCGTCCAGTTGCGCACAATTTCCATCGCCTCGGCATAGTGGGCGTTCCGCGCGGCAGGCGTGGTGAAGCGTTCGTCGGATGACAACCTGCTTCCTCCGATCAGCGCCGCCAATCGTCGCCACGCATCATCGACTTGCGCAGCGATGACAAGATTGCCGTCCTTGGCCGGAAAGACCCCGTAAACGGTCGAGTCCGGCTGTCCGCTACCGGTCTGCTTCGGCAGGTCGGTACCGCCGGAGAGGAAGTAACGCTGAACCGCATAGTCGTGCATCGATACCATGCAGTCGTACAGCGCCAGATCGATATGCTGGCCGCGGCCGGACGACGCGCGGCCGACCAGCGCTGCATTGATGGCAGCCACACCGTGAATGCCGGTATACATGTCGGCCAGTGGCATCCGCAGCAGCGGCGGCGCTTCACCGGGGGAGCCCAGTTGCGCCAGAGCGCCCGACATCGCCTCTGCGATCAGGCCGAAGCCCGGACGGTCGGCATAGGGACCGGTGTGGCCATAGGCGGAGACCGAGCAGTAGATCAGTCCGGGATTCCGCGTCGACAGCGCCTTGTAACCGAGCCCGAGGCGCTCGAGTGCGCCGGGGCGGTAGTTCTCGATGAAGACGTCGGCTGTGTCGACCAGCTTCATCATCATGTCGAGACCACGCGTGTCGCGCAGATCGATACACAATCCCTGCTTCCCCATGTTCTGCTGCAGGAAGTAGCCGGATTGTCCGTCCTTGAAATACCCATGGGCTCGGCCCGCATCGCCTTGCCTAGGACGCTCCACCTTGATGACCTCAGCGCCCATCGCGGCGAGGCAACGGCCCATGAACGGGCCGGCCAGGAAATGGCTGTAGTCGATGACGCGAATGCCTTTGAGCGGCAGATCTTGTGCCGTCATGCCTGCTCTCCTGCGGCGTTGGTCTTCGGGCGCATCGGAATCATCAGTCGATGCTCGCCGAGCTGCACCACGTCGCCGCGCTGATTGATCAGCTCTGACGGCAGCACCACGATGCCCCATCCATCACGCTTCGTGGCGCGCATTGAACCGACGCGGAACTTCACGTGCACGGTGTCACCGAGCTTGATCGGTAGCTTGAAATCCCACGTCCAGCCCAGCGACATTCCCGGAAGGAAACGGTAGTCGGCACGGGTCTTCAAACCGTCGGCCAGCGACAGACCGAACAGCCCGTGCGCGACGCGCGTGCCGAATGGTGTGGTCTTGGCGTATTCCTCGTCGACATGGACCGGCGTGAAATCACCCGTCAGTTCGGCATAGGCATTCACCATCGCTTCGGTGACCGTCACCGAGGGGGTGATGCATTCGTCACCGACCCTGGCATCGTCCCAGTAGCGCTCACCGGTCATGTCGCGTCTTCCTCTAACTCTAGGCACGGGGATTGATCGCCAGGGCGGCTTCCACGGCGCCTGCACTGGCTTGCAAGATTTCGACGTTGAGCCCGCCCGGTAGCTCGAGCCAGTTCGGCCCGGCCGGCAACGCCTTGGCGCCCCACGCGGCCGCACGGGCGAGCACACCTTCGTAATCGTCGACCATGATGCCGAGATGGGCGAGACGCCCCTCTGGTCCGGCAAAATTCGGATCTTCGATGAGTTGCACGCTTCCGAGCACCCACACCTGACGTGGGCGCGCGCCAGCGGCGGGTTGCTCGTCGCGAATGGCAAGACCAAGCACCTCACGAAAGAAGTCGACGTGACGATCAACGTCAGGCACACGGATGGCGACGTGTTCGACATAGGCACGGGGCGGCGACATCGTCTCAGGACCTTCCAGGATAGTCGCTGCGGGCGTATTCGATGCCCTTGACTAACGCGACGAGGGTGGAATTTACGGGAGTTGGGACGTTGAGCCTGGAACCCCAACGCACGACGGAGCCGTGGATGTAGTCGACCTCGGTCAGGTTGCCGGACTGCAAACTCTGCAACATCGACGTCTTGAACTCGGGCGGTAGACCAGCGGATGCCATCGTCCAAGCGCGTCGCGGATCGGTGATCGAGATCTTCACGCCGGCCGCCTGCGCGACCGCGATGCCCTCTGAGATCGCGGCCAGCGCGCAACCTTCCAGGATCGGCAGCGAATAGAGACCGCCATACGTCAGCCCGGTAACGGCGGTAATTCCTCCTCCGGCGACATTGATGAACAACTTGTCCCACATCGTGCCCAAGATATTGTCGCTGAGCAGCGTGAGAATGCCGGCACGATTGAACGTCTCGGAAATTCGCTGAGCGCGTTCCGTCAGGCGTCCATCGAGCTCGCCGATGATGGTTTCCTTGCCGATGACCCCGGAGCGGACATGACCGGGGCCGAGCAGCACGCCGCCTACGTAGGTCTTGCCTGCCATGACCCGGTCACGACCGACTTCCTCCGAAAGGATGTCCTCATGACCAAGACCGTTTTGAAGCGACATCACGACCGTCTGCGGTCCGATGATCGGCGCTGCCGCCCGGATCGCATCCCGCGTGTGATAGGACTTGACGAGGACGATGACGAGGTCCGCCACGATGCCGACCTGGGTCGCGGAGGTGCAGGCAGAGACCTTCACAACGGTCTCGGCGTCACCTTCGAGCATCCGGAGACCACTGGCATTGATCGCGTCGACATGAGCCTGGAACGGATCGATCAGCCAAACCTCAGCACCGCCGCGCGCCAGCGTGCCACCGATGGTCGAGCCCAGGGCTCCTGCTCCGATAAAGCAGATCCTCATCCGAACGCTTCTCCCTCGCCCATTTTGGCGTGAAGCGTGGTAGCAGTCGGCTCCGTATTTGGATATGCTATGATCCTTATATCCATTATTGCAGAATGCAATGAAGCACCGGGACCTCTCCGAGACGAACCTGCTGGAGCCGCGCCTGCTCCGGCTCTTCGATGCATTGTTCACCACGGGTAGCGTGACCAAGGCAGCCGAGAAGCTCGGTCAAAGCCAGCCGACCATTTCGATCTGGCTGGCGCGCCTGCGAAAGGAGCTGGACGATCCGCTCTTTATCCGGTCGGCGGAGGGAATGCTGCCGACCCCACGCGCCGAGGCTCTCATCGGCACGGCCAGACAGGCGTTGGAGATGCTGCGTCGTCTGGCGGAGCTTCGCCCCGAGTTTGATCCGGCGACTGCAAAGCGCCGCTTCGTCATCTGCATGACGGATGCGAGCCACATCACGCTGCTTCCGGCCATCCTCGCCCACGTTCGCCGCGTTGCTCCGGGCATCCGCATCGAGGCGGCGCAGATCGGCGGCGATACCCCACGAATGCTGCAGTCTGGTGAGGCCGATCTGGCGCTCGGCTACATCTCGGATCTCGACGCTGGGCACTTCCAACAGGCACTCTTTCCGCAGGATTGGGTCTGCTTGGCGAACGCAAAACATGCCCGGATCCGCGACCGCATCACCGCAAAGGATTTCAGGCGTGAGGCGCACGTCCTCATTCGCTCCGGCACCGGACATCAGTTGCTCGCGGCCGCGCTCCAGGAGCAGCGGATAGTCCTCGACGTTGCGCTTGAGCTGCCGGGCTTTTTGGGGTTACCCGCAATCGTCGGAACGACTGACCTGATCGCCACCCTTCCAAGGCACATCGGCGAAACGTTGGCTCACTATTACGGACTGCGCGTGCTCGACTGCCCGCTGGCGATCGTCGGCTTTACGGTGAAGCAATATTGGCACGCCCGCTTCCATCACGACCCGGCAAGCCAATGGCTGCGTGACGTGTGCGGTGAGCTCTTTCAACAGCAGGAAGTGCGGGGTCTACATCGTTCCGGCCGGCCAAAGAAACGAAGGCCACGCGATTTGCCGTCGTAGTCGACCGTTTAAACGTTCGGTTTGCGCAAAAAAGGCTGCCGATGTCATGTATCCGGCCCTCGAAGCCTCGGTTGGTCAGGGCGGCAAGGCAGCCCTCCACCGCCTTTGCAGCCGACCAATGCGCTACGCAGAATAGGATTTTCCCCTGTCGGACTGGAGCGCAGCTTCAATATCGCAACGCAACATAAATCTGGACGCTCGAGTTTAGCCGTCAACGCCGCAATCGGTTATTGGCAGGCGGCCCCCTCAATGACCCACCGCCCGGACGGTCACGACAATCTCGGCCCGGCAAACCGGGACTTGTAGGACTTTCGAACCGTTGTAATGTTGGAACGTGCGGCGTTCGCATGGCTGCTTCCCATAAAGGGCGCGGCGTCACCATAAGCAGGCGCGAACCAACGCGTCGGTTTTTGGGATCGAGAGCGACATGGCCGATGGCGGATCGTTTGATACGTTCCCCAAGTTGCTTCTGCGAAATGCGACGCAGTTCGGCGCGCGTCCGGCGTTTCGACACAAGGATCTTGGCATTTGGCAGACGTGGACGTGGGCCCAGGTTGCTGCGATCGTCCGGGCTTACGCCGCGGGCTTGCATCGACTTGGACTGCAGCCAGGAGACAAGATCGCGGTAGTGGGTTCCAACCGACCGAAGCTCTACTGGACCATGATGGCAGCGCAGGCGCTGCAAGCGATTCCGGTTCCGGTTTACTCGGACGCAGTGGCTGAAGAGCTTGCCTTTGTTCTCGCGCACGCCGAGGCGAGCTTTGTTGCAGCACAGGATCAGGAGCAAGTGGACAAAGTCTTGTCCGTATGCGAGCGAGTGCCGCATCTTCAAAAGATTCTCTATGACGAGTCGCGCGGCCTTGATGGCTACGCGGACAGCCGGCTGATCGCAATCCACGATGTCATCGAGGACGGTCGCGCAGCGCGTACGGCGGATCCGGCGCTCTGTGGACAGATCGATGAATTCGTCCGGCAGGGTGATGGTTCTGACATCGCGGTCATCCTCTACACCTCGGGAACGACCGGCGCGTCGAAGGGCGTCATGCTGTCGACGCGAGGCTGCATTGACGCCGCGTCGGACACCACCAGGTTCGACGGACTGGCCGACCACGACGTGGTGTTCGCATATCTGCCGCTGGCCTGGGTGGGCGATCATTACCTCAACTATGTGCAAGGCCTTGTCGCTGGCTTCTGCATGGCATGTCCTGAGAGTAGTGAAACGATCGAGCAGGATCGGCGCGAGATCGGACCGACCTTCTATTTCGCGCCGCCGCGTGGTTTCGAGGCCATGCTGACGCGCCTGATGATCCGCATGGAGGACGCTGCGCCTGTCAAGCGTCGAATGTTCAACTACTTTCTCGACGTGGCGCGCCGGTATGGCGAGCAGGTGTTGACCGGAAAACAGGTGCCGCTGCGGGGCCGGTTGCTCTATGCACTCGGGCGCTTGCTGGTCTACGAACCTCTCAAGAATGTTCTCGGCCTGTCCCGGGTGCGTGTCGCGTACACTGCAGGCGAAGCCATCGGTCCGGACTTGTTCGCGTTCTACCGCTCGATCGGACTAAATCTGAAGCAGCTCTACGGCCAGACCGAAGCCTTCCTGTACGTGACGTGCCAGCCTGATGGCGAGATCTACCCCGATACAGTTGGTCCGGCGGCCCCGAACGTCGACATCCGCATTGCGCAATCGGGCGAAGTGCAATTTCGCTCGCCTGGCATGTTCGTCGGATATTTCAAGGATCAAGCAAAGACCGCGGAAACCATGACATTCGACGGTTACGTCAAGACCGGCGATGCGGGCTTTTTCGACGAGAAGACCGGACATCTAAAGATCATCGATCGGGCGAAGGACGTCGGCTGGCTGGCTGACGGCACGATGGTTGCGCCGAAGTACCTTGAGAACAAACTGAAGTTTTTTCCCAATATCAAGGAAGCGATCACTTTCGGCGACTCAAGAGAGTTTGTTTGCGCCATGATCAACATCGACCCGGTCGCTGTCGCGAATTGGGCGGAGCGCAACAATATCGCCTATGGCTCCTATCAGGAGCTTGCCGGGCATCCGCTGGTCTATGACATGGTAGCGAAAGACGTTGCCGCGGTGAACCACTCTCTCGTCAAGGAAAGGGTGCTGGCGGGCGCTCAAATTCGTCGCTTTCTCATTTTGCACAAGGAACTCGACGCAGATGACGGCGAATTGACCCGCACGCAGAAGGTGCGTCGCCGGTTCATTGCCGAGCGCTATGCGCCGCTGGTCACCGCACTCTACGACGGCTCGCATGAGGCCGACATTTCCACTGAAGTCACCTTTGAGGATGGCCGCAAGGGCACTATCGCGGCTCGTGTCAAGATCCGCGACATGCAGGCCACTGGTTCGGCGGAATCTTTGGGGAAGGCAGCATGAGAGCGCCGGACGCGAACGAGATCCTGCTTCAAGTCGAGGGCGTAGCCCTGGCCTTCGGCGGCGTCAGGGCGCTGAGGGACGTTTCGTTCAACGTGAGAAAAGGCGAAATTCGGGCCATCATCGGCCCCAACGGCGCCGGCAAGACCTCGATGCTCAACGTCATCAACGGTTTCTATCACCCTGATCGTGGCGCCATCACCTTCAAGGGGCGCACCCGGGCCAGGATGCAGCCTTTCGAGGTCGCCCGCGGCGGCGTCGCGCGCACCTTCCAGAACGTCGCCCTGTTCAAGGGAATGAGCGCGCTCGACAACATCATGGCTGGCCGCACGTTGAGGGTGCGCCGGGGCCTCTTATGGCAGATGCTGCGTTACGGCCCTGCTCTGGCAGAGGAAGTCGAGCATCGGCACCGGGTCGAGGAGATTATCGACTTCCTGGAGATCGAATCGATCCGCAAGGTGCCTGTCGGGCGCTTGCCATACGGCTTGCAGAAGCGCGTCGAGCTTGGTCGCGCTCTCGCCATGGAGCCCGACCTTCTTCTCCTCGACGAGCCCATGGCAGGGATGAATCTCGAGGAGAAGGAGGACATGTCGCGGTTCATTATCGATGTGAACAGCCATTACGGCACAACGATCGTGCTGATCGAGCACGACATGGCTGTGGTCATGGATCTATCGGATCGCGTGGCGGTGCTCGATCATGGCGTAAAGATCGCCGACGGCACCCCGGACGAGATGAGGGAGAACCAGGCCGTCATCGACGCCTATCTTGGCGTCGCACACTGAGGTGCGTTCGTGATCGCATTGGGTCAATTTCTCGAGGTCCTGATCGGCGGATTGATGTCCGGCGTGCTCTATTCGCTGGTCGCCCTCGGCTTCGTGCTGATTTTCAAGGCATCCGGCGTTTTTAATTTTGCTCAGGGTGCAATGGTATTGCTCGCGGGATTGGCGCTGGTTCGCTCGCTCGATCTCCTCGTGGCCAACGGCTTCCCGCTTTGGGTTGCGATCGTTCTCGGCATCGGCTTTGCCGCCGTGATCATGGCGACAACGGCTTGGCTGATCGAGCGGTTCGTGATCGGACCCCTCATCAACCAGGACGCCCTCACGCTGTTCATGTCCACCATCGGCGTGACATTCGTTCTCGAGGGCGCGGCGGAAATGATCTTCGGATCGGATGTTTATCCGTTGCGGCTATTCCCGACGGACGCCTGGTTCGTGTTTGAGGGCCTCTTCCCGGGTGGAATTCTGATCAACAAGCTGGACGTCTGGGGTGCATTGATCGCAGGCATCCTGGTCGCCGGCCTCGCGATCTTCTTTCAGCGTACCAAGACCGGTCGCGCACTCAGGGCTGTGGCCGATGACCATTTGGCCGCGCACTCGGTTGGGATTCCAATCAGTTGGATCTGGTTCGTGGTCTGGCTCGTTGCCGGTCTCGTTGCGCTGGTTGCGGCGACCGTGTGGGGCACCAAGCTTGGTGTGCAATTTTCCATCACCTTTCTCGCGCTGAAGGCTCTGCCGGTCCTGATCATCGGGGGCCTCACCTCCATTCCGGGAGCCATCGCCGGCGGGCTCATTGTCGGGGCGGGTGAGAAACTTGCAGAGGTGTACCTCGGGCCATCTATCGGCGGCGGTATCGAATATTGGTTTGGCTATGTGCTGGCGTTAACAGTGTTGCTTGTGCGGCCGCAGGGCCTGTTCGGCGAGCGGATCATCGAGCGTATCTGAGAGAGGAGCTAGCTTTGCTTTATCGTGAGGTCGGCCAATTCAAGACAACCTACGCAGAGGATATGGCGATCTTCCCGATCCGTCAGGACCGCATTGCGCTCGCGATCTTGCTCGGCATCGCTTTCATTGGGGTGCCGGTGCTGGCCAGCTTCCATATCTGGCCGTTTGGTAGCGAGTATCTGCTGTGGGCGATTCTGCTGCCCTTCCTGATCCTCGCACTCGCTGCCATCGGCACAAACATTCTCGTCGGCTATTGCGGCCAAATCTCGCTCGGCAGCGGTGCGTTCATGGCCATTGGCGCCTATTCCGCCTACAAGCTGGCGACAGGCGTTCATGTCCCGCTCACCTCGCATGGCTTCGCGATTTCGATCCCGCCTTTGCCCGTATTGGTATCCATTCTGCTTGGCGGGTTCATGGCGGCGGGTGTCGGAATCCTGTTCGGGATTCCCAGTCTGCGGATCAAGGGCCTCTATCTTGCGGTTGCAACGCTCGCGGCGCAGTTCTTCTTCGACTGGGTATTCCTGCGGGTGCCGTGGTTCACCAACTACGCCCCGTCAGGGTCGGTCAATGCGCCGGAACTGAATTTCTTCGGTGTGGTCGTTCGCACGCCGATCGAACGCTATCTGCTGTGCCTGATCTTCGTCACGGTGATCGCGGTCTTGGCGAAGAATCTCGTCCGCGGCAACCTTGGCCGACAATGGATGGCAATTCGCGATATGGATATCGCTGCCGAACTGATCGGCATCCGGCCACTCTATGCAAAGCTCACCGCCTTCGCGGTCTCTTCATTTATCATCGGCGTGGCGGGCGCACTTTGGGCGTTCGTCTACCTTGGCTCATGGGAGCCGCTCGCGTTCTCGATCGACCGTTCGCTCGAGCTCTTGTTCATGGTGATAATTGGTGGGCTGGGATCCATCATGGGCCCGTTCGTCGGGGCGGCGTTTATCCTCATTGTGCCGATCATGCTGAACGTCCTTCCAACCCAGCTCGGCGTGCCGCTGTCGACGGAAACGATCACTCACCTGCAGTTCATTATCTTTGGGTCGTTGATCTGCTATCTTCTCATCAAAGAACCCCATGGGTTCGCCCGGCTGATATCAATCGGCAAGGAGAAGCTCAGACTTTGGCCGTTTCCCTATTGAAGTTGCGATCGCGCCTCGAGCGGATGGCGGCTGTTGACAAAGGAGGAAGGAACCAATCCCCCGAACGGAAAAAGAGGGGCTCAAAGGAGGAGAATATCAACATGGCAAGTATTGCACGCAATGTACTGATCCTGGCGGCCGCGTTGTCGGGCGCGGCGTTTAGTGCACCGGCCGCAGCACAAGACGAGCAGTTCATCCCAATTCTGTCCTACCGGACCGGACCGTACGCTGTGAACGGAGCGCCCTACGCAAACGGCGTTGTGGACTATTATAACCTGATCAATGAGCGTGACGGCGGTATCAACGGCGTCAAGATTCTGACCGAAGAATGCGAGACGAGTTACGCGACCGACAAGGGCGTTGAGTGCTACGAGCGCCTCAAGGGCAAGGGACCGACCGGCGCGGCCTTCATCAACCCGCTATCGACCGGGATCACCTTTGCCCTCACCGAGAAGACCGCGACCGACAAAATCCCGATCATCACGATGGGGTACGGCCGTGCCGATTCCAAGAACGGCGCGGTGTTCGCCTACAACTTCCCATTGCTCGGCACTTACTGGTCGGCGGCGGATATCGCGATCCAGCATGTCGCCAAGGAACTCGGTGGCTTCGACAAGCTGAAAGGCAGGAAGATTTCGCTGCTGTATCACGACAGCCCCTATGGCAAGGAGCCGATTCCGATGCTGCAGGTGCTGGCGCAGAAGTACGGCTTTGCGTTCACCTCGATCCCGGTCACGCACCCCGGTGTCGAGCAGAAGTCGCAATGGCTGGCGATCCGCCAGAATCGACCGGACTATGTCCTGGTCTGGGGCTGGGGCGTCATGAACAGCACGGCAATCAAGGAAGCGGCGGCCGTTGCGTATCCGCGCGAGAAGATGATCGGTGTTTGGTGGTCGGGCGCAGAGCCCGACGTGACGCCGGCAGGCGATCAGGCCACAGGTTACAAATCACTGATGCTTCAGCATGGTGCTGGCAGGTTTCCCGTCCATGCTGACATAGAGAAATACGTCTACGCGAAAGGCAAAGGTTCAACGGAATCTGGCAAGGTCGGCGAAGTTCTCTACAACCGTGGCATGGTCAACGCCATGCTCGGCGTGGAGGCGATCCGGAAGGCGCAGGAAAAGTTCGGCAAGAAACCGCTGACGGGCGAGCAGGTCCGTTGGGGGCTGGAGAACCTCATCCTCACCGATGCACGCATCAAGGAACTCGGATTTGAGGGGATGTTGAAGCCGGTCAGCATTTCCTGCTCCGATCACGAGGGTGCGCGCTACGGGCGCGTTCAGCAGTGGGATGGCAAGGCCTGGAAAGTAATCTCCGACTGGTACACGGCAGACGAATCGCTCATCGAACCGCTCGTCGCCGATGTGTCCGCGAAGTATGCCGCGGAGAAGAAGATCCAGCCGCGCGACTGCGCGAAAGAAACTTGAACCAGTCTGACTGATCCGGGAGGCAGGTCTGCCTGCGCCCGGATCCCCGAAGGTGCAACTGTTTGGAGGTCTGCCGTGTCAACCCCAAGGGTCGCTCCGGCGACGGAAGCGGCAGCTCCGGTTCTGTCGGTCAACAATATCGAGGTTGTCTACGATCACGTCATCCTCGTGCTAAAAGGCGTATCGCTGGAGGTCCCGCGGGGCGCCATTGTCGCGCTTCTCGGTGCCAATGGTGCCGGCAAGACCACGACCCTGAAGGCGATCTCGAATCTGCTGCATGCAGAGCGCGGCGAAGTCACCAAGGGGTCGATTCTGTTCGACGGCGTCGAGGTGAAGTCCCTGTCGCCGAGCGATCTGGTGCAGCGCGGTTGCATCCAGGTGATGGAGGGGCGACGTGCCTTCCCTCACCTCACGATAGAAGAGAATCTTCTGACTGGCGCCTTCACGCGCAGGGACGGCAAGTCGGCGATCACGCAGGACCTTGAGCGGGTCTATGCCTATTTCCCCCGCCTCAGAGAGCGACGTGATTCCACCGCCGGTTATACGTCAGGCGGTGAACAGCAGATGTGCGTGATCGGGCGCGCGCTGATGTCGTGCCCGAAGATGATCCTGCTCGACGAACCTTCGATGGGCCTTGCGCCGCAGATCGTGGAGGAGATCTTCGAGATCGTGAAGGACCTCAACGTCAAGGAAGGTGTTTCCTTTCTTCTCGCCGAGCAGAACACCAATATGGCGCTCAAATACGCGAGCCACGGCTATATCCTCGAAAATGGCCGCGTGGTGATGGACGGCGAGGCACGGGCGCTCGCAGCAAATGAGGACGTCAAGGAATTCTACCTTGGCGTTGCCGGTGATAGGCGAAAATCATTCCGCGACGTGAAGCACTACAAGCGTCGCAAGCGCTGGCTCGGATGACGCAGAGCGATCGGCTCCGCTCGTCGGGAATGTATGCAACCCAGCGTCCGCCAACAGGCTCAAAGAAAGGATTTTCGCGGCTACCGAATGCGGACTGGACCAAGTGCAGCCGCTGACCGCTTGTCGGAATGGCTATCGCGAGGGGTACCCAAGCCATTGAAAAGCTTGGTGGGCGCACCAGGGCTCGAACCTGGGACCCGCTGATTAAGAGTCAGCCCCGAGTTGAGAACAATCAATGGCTTACTGGTCGCACCACTGGGCTTATCCGACTGAAAACGGGCATTCGTCGCACGATCCTAGTGATTGCATTACCTGATATCCGGACACGCGCTACTCGAACCTTACCGGGTCAACTGCGGCTACCAGGCCATCGATCGATAGGTTCAAATCGGGGAGGCGCAACCACCGATACCGACATTCCGTTCGGGTGGCCATCTAACCAAGGGCGTTCCCTGCGTCCCGAACGCAGTGCATCTTCTAAGTCATTGACTTTCTTGATACGGCAGTCCCATCCGTCGCGTTCTGTTCACGTTCGTTTCGCTTAATTCGTTGCGGTTTCATTGCGGCATTTCTTCGCGAGAACGACAACTGACGGCAAGATGAGACCGCTTGTGAGCTTAAACTGGATCTCGTTCTCGGCCGGGCGGTGCGTTTCCAAATGGCAGGTGGCAGCACCTTGCGCTTCCGATAGAGCCGCTGATTAAGAGGCGCGTGTTTGCTAGCAAAATCACACCCCATTCCGACAACTGAACCGTCAGACTAGCATTGACCCTTCAATGGATTCTTCCTTTCGGAATGATGGGTCTCGGTTGATCAGCCCGCGAGAGGAAAGCGGACCGTGAATAGCCGAGGGTTCGAGTCAGGTGAGCCCTACCACCTTTTCCCCACACCAGCCAAACCTACGATATAGGCAGCTCGCGATCCTGGGCGAGAGCCGCGTTACGTTCTCCGCGAAAAACATTGAACGGTCGCGAACCACGGGCCGTGCGAAAGGAGTCGATATCGTGGAAAATGTAGCGTGAGCGCGCGTTTGGCGCTGCCGTCGTAGACGAGACGATCCGATTGGTAGATTCCGACTGATGCGGCTCCTTCACCGCAGACTCGAAGTTCTATCGCATCGAGCAAGACTTTCCCGGGCGCAATTGGTCACAACACGTCGAACTTGACGCCTTGAGCCAGCGGGAGCGTGCGGCCGTAATTGATGGTGTTGGTCGCCCGCCGCATATAGGCTTTCCAGGCGTCGGATCCGGACTCGCGTCCGCCGCCGGTCTCCTTCTCGCCGCCGAAGGCGCCTCCAATCTCCGCGCCGGAGGGGCCGATATTGACGTTGGCTATGCCGCAATCAGAGCCACGCACCGACAAGAATGTTTCCGCTTCGCGCAGATCATTGGTGAAGATGGACGACGACAGCCCCTGCGGAACGGCGTTGTGCAACTCGAGCACGGCATCGAAATCGCGATATTTCATCACGTAGAGAATCGGCGCAAAGGTCTCGTGCTTCACCGGCCCTGTCTGCGTCGCGATCTCGACCAGCGCCGGACGGACATAGTAAGCGTCGGCCGCCCCTTCGACGGCCATGCGCTCGCCACCGTGGACTTGACCTCCGGCAGCGCTCGCAGCCTCGAGCGCACTTTGCATCGCGCGATAGGCCGCGCCGTCGATCAGCGGACCAACCAGGTTACCGCCCTCCAGCGGAGAGCCGACGGTGACAGACGCATAGGCCTGCTTCAGTCGCGGCACAAAGCTGTCGTAGATGCTCTCGTGGACGAACAGGCGACGCAACGTCGTGCAGCGCTGTCCCGCCGTTCCCATCGCTGCAAAGGCAACGCCACGCAGCGTGAGGTCGAGATCGGCCGTCGGCGCGACGATCGCCGCGTTGTTGCCGCCGAGCTCGAGCAGCGCCCGGGCGAACCGGCTGGCGAGCCGCGGACCGACCGCGCGTCCCATCGCCGTCGACCCGGTGGCCGAGACCAGAGGCACCTTCGCATGGTCGACCAGCACCTCGCCGATCGCACGGCCGCCGAGCAGTACTGCCGCAAGCCCTTGCGGCGCGTCCCCGCCAGCCGCGTTGAAGCGTTTGACCGCACGCTCAAACAGGGCGTGTGTCGCAAGCGCGGTTAGCGGTGTTTTCTCGGACGGCTTCCAGACGAGGCTGTTGCCGCACACCAGCGCCAGGGCTGCGTTCCAGGCCCATACGGCGACCGGAAAATTGAACGCGGAGATGATGCCAGTGACGCCAAGCGGATGCCAGCTTTCCATCATGCGATGCTCGCCGCGCTCGGTTGCGATCGTCAGGCCGTAGAGCTGCCGTGACAGACCGACCGCGAAATCGCAGATGTCGATCATCTCCTGAACCTCGCCGAGGCCTTCAGAAACGATCTTGCCGACCTCGATCGACACCAGTCGGCCCAAAGCCTCCTTGCTGGTACGTAGCTCCTCGCCGAAGAGGCGCACGAGCTCCCCTCGCTTGGGTGGCGGTACCACCCGCCAGCGAAGGTACGCCGCGTGGGCCTGATCGATCACCCCGGCGGCTTCAGTTGCGCCGATCTCCGCGACACGGCCAATGATCCCGCCAGTGATCGGCGTACGAACCATGAGGGCGCCCTCCGTATAGTCGGAGCGCTTGACGCCGAGCGCGGCGAGAATCCTGTCGACTTCGCCGGCGAGATCGGCATTGGCGTGATGCGTCTGCGGTGCTGATTTGACGGACATGGCGGTTTTCCAAGTGTTGCAGTTGATCTTAATTCCCTAGCTGGCTCGCGCGCCCATTCCGCAAGGCCGGCACGCAATGCGTTCCCAGGAAAGCCATGGCTGTATCCATCTCGCGCAGGACCATGCGCAGGATGGCTTCGGCGCCCGCCTCTCCTCCGGATGCAAGCCCCCAAAGCGGCAAGCGGCCGAGAAGCACAGCTTCCGCGCCCAGCGCCAGATACTTCAGGACGTCGGTGCCGCGTCGGACGCCGCTGTCGGCCAGAATCGTCAGACGCCCCTTCACGGCGCCGACAATCGCCGGAATGCAGTCCGCAGGAGCCGGCAGACAGTCGAGATTGCGTCCGCCATGGACCGAGACCACGACGCCGTCGGCGCCGATCTCGACTGCCCTTTCGGCATCCTCCACCGCAAGCACGCCCTTGATGGTGAGCTTGCCTGGCCAGATCTCGCGCAGCCAGCACATGTCGTCCCAGCTCAGCCGCGGCTCGATCCGGATCGACTCGGCAATGTCAGCGCGGGTGATGGCGGTGCGGAACGCTTCCGGATAATGGCCGTAGGTCGGCATGCCCTCGCTCACCAAATAGCGCGCCAGAACCCCGAACAGCCAACTCGGATGCAGTGACACGTCGAGCATGCTGCGCAGCCGCGGTTTGAAAGGAATACCGAAACCGTTGCGTTCATTATACTCCCGCTTCGGCGAGACCGGCGTATCGACCGTGACGAGCAGGTTGTCGCAGCCGCAGGCGCTCGCACGCTCCAGGAGGCGTGCGGTCAGGGCGCGATCGCGCCAGACATAGAGCTGGAACCAGAGCAGCGCATCCGGCGCGCCGCGCCGGATCGTCTCCACGGTTGTCACCGATTGCGTCGAGATGCAGACGGGAATGCCGACGCGCGAGGCCGCGCGGGCAAGCTTCGTCTCCCCATCATGCGAAACAAGTCCGGCGAGCGCTGTCGGCGCGACAACGAGGGGCGCGGCGATCCTGCAACCGAACAACACCGTGTCGAGATCGCGCCGATCTTGCCCCGTCAGCACCGCCGGCAGCAAGGTAATGGCGTCAAGCGAGGCACGCAGGCGCGTCAATGCCGTTTCATCCTCCGAGCCGCGATCAATATACTCAAACAAGCCGCGCGGGAGGAATCGGCGCGCATGGCGGCGATAGTCGCTGGCATTGAGGAGCATCGGCATCGGCGTTTCAGGCCGCGTAGCGTTTGAACTTGGACTTCGAGATCGACGTTGCGGCGACGTGAACATGCTGAACGAGCTCGGCCTCGACACGCTCAGTGGTCCAACGCGTCGTGGGGACGGAGATGTTGACCGCGGCAATAGCCCGCCCGTGCTCGTCGATGATCGGCGCCGCGACGGAAATATCGCCCATCACGCTTTGGTTGATCTGGATCGAATAACCGCGCTTGGCGGCGAGGTGCACCTGCTTCATGAGCTTATCCGGATCCGTAATCGTGTAAGGCGTGAGTGGCTCAAGCCGCGTACGCTTCAAGAGGTCCTGTTGCTCTACTTCAGGAAGGGCCGCCAGGATGGCTATGCCGGAAGCCGTGAAATAGGCTGGAAGCCGGCTTCCGATCACGAAGTCGATATGGATCAGGTGCTGACCGGGAAAGCGCGCCACGAACACGACCTCGTGGCCATCGAGCTCATGCAGGTTGCAGGTCTCGCCGAGATTACGGCTCATGTCGAGCAGATAAGGCGAGGCCTTGTCGATGAGCTCGTTGGCCTTGAGATAGCTGTGCGAGAACTGGAGCACTTTCGAGCTGAGGCCGTAGTTGCGCGTACCCTCGATCCGCTTGAGATAGCCGAGCGTCTCCAGCGTATAGACCAGGCGCTGGGTGGCGCTGCGGTCGAGATCGGCGGCGCGCGCGATGTCGGCAAGCGTCATGTAGCGCCGCGGCCCGTCGAAGGCATGCAGAACCTGGAACGCCTTCTCGGTCGAGCCGACGAACAGAGACGAGCGCGGCTCGTCCGCCTTGTCCGTCGTCTTCGCGCCGGACTTCTCGCTGGTCTTATCACTGGTCCTGGCGGCCTTTGCCTTCGCAGGCCGGCCGCCGCTCACGCGGCTGCTACGCGCCATGCTGCCATCCTCTCATGCGATGCCCTCCGAGATCGCCAGCTGCCGGCCGAGCTCGGCGCGCAAGGAGGCGACCAGCGCCGGCGCCGGCTGCACCAGCGGCGCCAGCATCCGTGGCGCCTCGACGCCGACCATATCCATCACCGCCTTCATCGGCCCCGGATTGGTCTCGGCGAACGCCATGTTCATCAGTGGAATCAGGCGGCGGTGCAGGCTCAGGGCCTCTGCCGTCTTGCCTGCGGTTGCCGTCTCGAAGATCTGACGCCAGGCGCGCGGCAACAGGCACGCGGTCACGATGATGCCGCCCCTCGCGCCGGCGGCGAGGTGCAGCGGAAACAGGCTGTCTTCGCCGCTCAGCACCGTGAAGCTCTCGTCGACGCCGGCCACGACCTGGAGGAAATGGTACAGGTCGAGATTGCAGGCCTTCATGCCAATGATGTTGGGATGCCTGGAGAGCTCGTGCAGGATCTTGGGCTCGATCGCGATTCGGGTGCGATAGGGAATCTCGTAGATCAGGATGGGCACCGGCGAGGCATCGGCATAGCGCAGGAAATAGTCGCGAACGCCCGCCTGAGTCGGGTTGGTATAATATGGCGTAAGAACCAGTAGGCCGTCCACGCCCTCGGCTGCGAATTCACGGCCCGCCTGCAAGGCATCGTGGAAGCCGGTGTCAAGCACGCCGGCGATGACCGGGCCCTTGCCCGCCATCACCTTCGCCGACAGACCGGCCATCTTGATCCGCTCGGATCTAGCCAGCGCACCGTATTCGCCTGTGCCGCCGAGCGGCACCACGCCGTCGATGCCCTGCTTGTTGAGCCAGGTGAACATGGCAGAGACCGCGCCGGCATCGATGGTGTCGTCGGCCTTGACCGGGGTCGGAACGGCCGGGAACAAGCCGCGGAGACGATTGGCAGTGAGCATGATTTGAGAACCTCTGGTTGGACGGTGGCGCTTCTATCTCGCGGCGGCGCGCCGGCGCAGGCGTTCGGCCACGAAGATGAGAAGTCCCATGAAAACGAACAGACAGGTCGAGACGGCGGCGATCGAGGGGGAAACCTGAAGCGTCACCTCGTCCCAGAACTGCTTGGGCAGCGTCGCGTTAAGGCCGCCGGTGGCAAACAGCGCGATAGTCAGCTCGTCGAACGAGGTCGCAAACGCAAACAGGAAAGACGACATCATGCCGGCGCCGAGGATCGGGAAGGTGACGAAACGCAGTGTCGCGAACGGGCGCGCCCCGAGGCTCTGCGCAGCTTGATCTAGCCGCGTGTCGTAATTGCGCAGCACGGCCATCATGGTCATGACCACGTAAGGAACGGCGACGACGGTGTGGCCGAGAATGAGGCCGACGGCGCTGCCGACGAGACCCATGCGCGCGAACACGTAGAACAGGCCGACCGCGATGATCATGCGCGGCACCACGATCGGCGACAGGATGAAGGCGAGCCACGCCGCCTTGCCGCGGATATCGCTGCGCACCAGCAGGAACGCGGCCGGCGTGCCGATCAGCATGGCGAGCAGGCCGGTGCCGATGCCGACCAGCAGCGAGCGCAGCATGGCCTGGGTCCAGACCGACGAATTCAGCACCGTCTCGTACCAATGCAGGGTAAAGCCCTGCGGCGGCCAATTCAGGCCGCCGGTGCCGAATGACAGCGGGATCATCAATATCGTCGGGGCGCTGATGATGAGCAGCATGGTCCAGACGAAAGCCTGCAAGCCCATGCCGGCCTGATCGGAATTGCGGTCGCGACGGCGTGACGGCCATAGCAGAACGATACGGTCGGAAATCGCGCCGAGCAGCGTCAGCAGCGCATCGCCTGCCCGCACGACCGGGCCCGACAGACGCGACGGCTTCGCATTGCTCGGTGCCGATGCGCCCGTCATGGTCGACAGGCCGAGCAGCCGGTCATAGGCGGCAAAGACGATGAGGACGACGACCAGCAGCAGCACCGAGATCGCACCGGCGAAGCCCCAGTTCATGGTCTGCTGGACCTGGTCGATGATGAGCTGGGTGATCATGGTCTCGCGGCGCCCGCCGAGCAGCGCTGGCACGATGAAGAAGCCGATCGCCGTGACGAACACCATGATTCCGGCAGCGGCAACGCCGGGCAGCGACAGCGGAAAATAGATCTTCCAGAACGCCATGCCCGGACGCGCTCCGAGCGTGGCGGCAGCGCGCGGCAGGTTGCGGTCGATATTCTCCATCACCGAGAGCATCGTCAGCACGGCAAGCGGCAGCAGCGCATTGACCATGCCGACGAGGACGCTGCCGAAATTGTAGAGCAGGTTCGCCGGGCTCGAGATGATGCCGAGCGAGACCAGCGTCTTGTTGATGACGCCATTGCGGCCGAGCAGCACGATCCAGGCGAAGGCGCGGACCAGAAAACTGGTCCAGAACGACAGCAGCACCCAGAACAGCAGCGTCGCCTTGCGCTCCTTGCCGACGACCGAGATCAGATAGGCGATCGGATAACCGGTGACGACGCAGATCAGCGTCGTCACCAGCGAGATCTTCAGCGTGATCAGGAGAACGTCGAGATAAACCGAGGAGGCAAAGAGCTGGCGATATTGCGCCAGCGTGAAGCCATTGTCGCCGTAAACGCTGAGCAGCAGCAGCTGGCCGACAGGATAGACCAGGAACAGCACGAGCAGCAGCACCAGCGGCGCGCCCATTGCGGCCCGCGTCCAGGCCAGCCTCCGCGATATCGTGCGCAGGGCGGCCAAGCTCAGGTTTCCTTTCCGTCATGGATCGCGACGGCATCCGCCGCATGCCATCCGAGCGACAGGCGCTGCCCTATCTCGTAGGGCGCCGAGCCGCTGCGGGTCGGATGCGCAGCAACGAGCTGCGGCAGGCCCGCGGTCTCAGGCGCGATGTAGAGCCGCGTCAGGCTGCCGCTGATCATCACATCGGTGAGCCTGCCGGACAGCTGGCCACCCTCGCCGACCACGAGGTTCTGCGGACGCACCATGACCTTGACCGGCTCGCCGGTGGCGAAGCGAGAGCCATTGCCGACCGCGCGCGAGGCTGATGCCTGCTCGGTGAGGACGATGTCGAGCCCCTCGCCGTCGACGCCGCGCACGGTGGCGCTGAGCAGGTTGGACTCGCCGAGGAAGTCGGCGACGAACACCGAGCGCGGCCGGAAATAGAGATCCTGCGGCGTGCCGAGCTGCTCGATCGCGCCCGCATTCATCAGGCAGATGCGATCCGACATGGTCATCGCCTCTTCCTGGTCGTGGGTGACGTAGACGATCGTGGTGCCGAGCTCGCGATGGATACGCTTGATCTCGAGCTGCATCTGGTCGCGCAGCTTCTTGTCGAGCGCCCCCAGCGGCTCGTCCATCAGGATGATGGCGGGGCGATAGACGATGCAGCGCGCCAGCGCGATGCGCTGCTGCTGGCCACCGGACAATTCGCGCGGATAGCGCTTTGCGACGTGCGGCAGGCACACCGTCTCCAGCGCCTCGGCGGTACGCCGGCGCGCCTCCGCATCAGAGACCTTCCGCATCTTGAGGGGAAAGGCGATGTTGTCCTCGATCGTCATGTGAGGAAACAGCGCGTAGTTCTGGAACACGACACCGATGTCGCGCGCATAGGCCGGGCTGCGCGTGACGTCGGTGTCGTCGATGAGGATCTGCCCTTCGTCGGGATGGGCGAGCCCGGCGATCAGGCTGAGCAGCGTGGTCTTGCCCGATCCCGAAGGGCCGAGCAGGGTGAGGAATTCGCCCTTGGCGACCTCGAGGCTCGTCGGCGCCAGCGCAACGAAGTCGCCATAGCGCTTGCACAGTGCGTGAATGCGCAGGCTCGACGAGACCATGGGCCGCTCCGGTCCGTTGGCGCCTCCCTTGCCGATCAAGCCAGGATCCAGCTGTTGAAGCGCTCGATGACGGCAGCCTGGTTGTCGAGCCAGTATTTGGCGTTGATCTTCAGCCCGGCCTTGATGTTGTCAGGGTAGGTCGGGCAGTTCTTCGCAACTTCGGGCTTGACGTAGTTGAAGGCCTCCGGCTGCGTGAGACCGGCCGGGAAATATTCGACGAGCGCCGCCTGGCGCTTCGGATCAGAAGCGAACTTGATGAATTCGCGGCAGGCATCGGCGTTCGGCGTGCCTGATAGGATCGACCAATTGTCGCCGCCCCAGATGCCCTGATTCCAGACGATCTCGACCGGCGCGCCGGCTGCTTGGGCTGCCTGGGGACGCGACACCCAGGTCGGCAGCAGATCGATCTCGCCCGAAGTCAGCATCTGCTCGACCTGCGCGCCGCTGGTCCACCACACGGCGACCTGCGACTTGATCTTGTCGAGCGAGGCAAAGGCCTTGTCGAGATCGCAGGGGTAGACCTGCGCGGTCGGCACGCCCGCACCCATCAGCGCCTGCTCGATCGTGTCGAACGGATGCTTACGCACGGCGCGGCGTCCCGGAAACTCCGCCACGTTCCAGAAATCAGCCCAGGACTGCGGTGCCTTGCGTCCCTTGAAGGCGTCCGTGCGGTAGGCCAGCACGGTGGTGTAGACGTTGGTGGCAACACCATAGGGTGAAGCAAATTCAGCCGGGATCGACTTGACGACCGGCTCGGATTCGAGACCGTGCTTCTCCAGATATTGCTTGCCGCCGGTGGTCAGGATCTCGATCGCGGGCCAGGAGATCTTGGCCATGTCCCAGGTGTAGTTCTTGGTGTCGACCATGGTCTTGATCTGCGCGACCGGCTCGGCATTGGCCTGCACGCCGACGACTTCGATGCCGGTCGCTGCGGTGAACGGACGGTAGAACACCGCACCATAGGCCTTGGTGTAAATGCCGCCATCGTCGCGCACGACGATGCGCTTGCCCGCGGCGCGGGACGGCGACCAGACAGACGGCGCGGCCAGCGCGACGGCGCCGGCTCCTGCGCCAAGCAGCAGACGACGGCGGGAGGTGATGATCTTCGATGCGTTGGTCATGTCAGTCCCCTCTTTGCGATGTTGCATTGGTCGGCGAAGCAGCGGCCATATGGGCCGCGGATGACGGCGGCAGAACGCGGCCGGGATTGAACAGGCCAGACGGGTCGAACGCCTGCTTCACCGCCCGCATCAAGGCGAGCTCGACCGGCGGCTTGTAGCGGGTCATCTCACCGGTCAGCGTACGCCCGACGCCATGCTCGGCGCTGAAGGTGCCGCGCAGCGAGCTGGCGACATCGTTCATGGCGCGGCGGATCCGCTGCCCAACGGCATCGCGATCCGGCAGCGCGTCCCATTCGGCGAAGCTGAAGAAGGGGATGAGATGGATGTTGCCATCGCCCATGTGGCCGACGATGATGAAGGGCAGATCTGGCACGATCGCGCGCACAGCCGCCATGGCCTGATCGATGAAATCGGGCACGGTCGAGACCGGGACCGCGGTGTCCGACGTCAGCCCGACGCCGGCCCTCTTGTTGGCTTCGGAGACGCTGTGACGCACCAGCCACATGGCCTTGCGCTGCGCCTCGCTCGATGCAACGACGCCGTCGCTGACCAGCCCGGCCTCTAACGCCTGTTCGAGCACCGCCTGCATCGTCGCGGCGAGCGCTGTGGCATCGCCGGTATCGGACAGTTCGACGAGGACGTGCCAGGTATCGATCTCTGCGACCGGGCAGCGCCGGCCCGGCACCTGCTCCAGCACGAGCTCAATCTGCTTCGCATTCATCAGTTCGAAGGCGGAAAGCCGTGAATTGCAGGCAGCCTGGAACAGGCCCAGCACCTTGAGCGCCGCCTGCGGACTGTCGACCGCGAGCCAGGCGACAGCCTCCGCGGTCGGTAGCGGATGCAGCTTCAGCACCGCACCGGTGATGATGCCGAGCGTGCCTTCCGAGCCGATGAAGAGATGCTTGAGATCGTAGCCGGTGTTGTTCTTGCGCAGTGCATAGAGGCCGTCCCAGATCGAGCCGTCCGGCAGCACGACTTCGAGCCCGAGCACATTGTCGCGCGTATTGCCGTAGCGAAGCACGCCGGTGCCGCCGGCATTGGTGCCGATGTTGCCGCCGATCTGACATGAGCCTTCGGCGCCGAGACTGATCGGATAGAGCCGGCCGGCGGCAGCGGCGCTCTCCTGGATGGTCGCCAGCACGCAGCCGGCATCGACCACCATTGTGTTGTTGACCGGATCGAGCGAGCGGATCCGGCGCATGCGCGTCAGCGCGACGATCACGGGTGGCTTGCCCTGCCCCGACGGCGTCGCGCCGCCGCAGAGGCTGGTGTTGCCGCCCTGCGGCAGCACCGGCGTGTCCTGCGCGACGCAGAGACGGACGATGGAAGCGACCTGCTCCGTGGTCGATGGCAGCACCGCGCAGAGCGCCGGTGCATGAAACCGCCCGCGCCAATCCTCGGTGAATGCAGCGAGATCCTCCTCGCGCGTCAGCACGGCCGTGTCGCCCAGCAACCGCTTGAACGCCTCGATCAGAGCCATCGAACCTGCCTCTCGGGAGGGCCGACAGTGGCCCCGGTCGCGGATTGCAAATAATCGCAATGCGATTAGTTCAATTGCATTATAGTGACTATGAATTTCGCGAGACGGCGAGTCAAGCAAGTCCTGCGGAGCCAAGTGCTTGCCGATTTCAAACCGAGACGAGAGCTCCGCTTTCCGCCGCATTGACACAGGGAGGGACAGAGCAAAGTAGGTGCGTGACTTAGTCTCGACCACAGTGAGATCGATCGACCCAAGTTTCCAACGGAAGGCCGGCTCTGAAGCACAAACCTTCCAAGCGATTGAAATTGGTTGGTGGGCGCACCAGGGCTCGAACCTGGGACCCGCTGATTAAGAGTTCAAAATCGGCGCCTCTCTACGATTTCTGAATCTGCGCCAAACTACGACCGCGGCCAAGAAGCTCCTTCAATTGTAGGGACTTGTTGCATAGCTTCGCAGTCCAGCGAACCCAGACCTTCAAACACCTCGGCTCGCCAAAACCGTTTGAAAACCGTTTTAGCAGTTCACATCCGTCCCCATGACCGATATTCGCATTGCTCTCAGTGACAAGGCCATCGCTCAGCTACCCGCTCCTAAGGATGGGTGGTATTTGGCTCGCGACACCGAGTTGAAAGGTTTCTTCGTGGTCGTGGGGAAGCGGAAAAGGACCTTCACTGTTCAAGGTGATCTCAGACAACGCGGAAAGCGGGCCTCTTCTATAAGAGTGTCAATTGGAGATGCCACCGAATTAACGACTTGAGCCGCTCGCGCAATTGCCAAGGAATACCTTGCTCAGATCAGCAAGGGACAGCACCCGAAAGCGAGGCTAGACGCTAAGGCCGGACAGGCCGAGAGCGATGGGAATAGTGCCACGATGGGCGTTACGCTGAAGCAGGCTTGGCAACGCTATTTGGAAGCCCACCTAATCCGCAAAGGCCGTAGCGAGAAAACGATAAGTGGCTATCGGGATCACGTCGAACGTCTCTTTTCGGAATGGCTTGACACCCCTCTGCTCGATCTCGCGAACGATCCCGCTCGCGTCGCCAAAAAGCATGATCAGCTTACCAGGGAGAACGGTCCTTATATGGCGAATGGCAGCATGCGGACGCTGCGGGCCATCTACAATCATGCTCGGAAAACCAATCGATCGCTGCCGCGTGACAATCCCGCGGATGCTGTCGATTGGAATCAGGAGGAGCGCAGGAATACTGGTATGGGCACCGGCGATTTGAAAGGATGGTTCAGAGAGCTAGCCAATCTGGACAATCCAATCCGGCGCGAATTCCATCTTTTCACTTTGCTGTGTGGGTCTAGGCCAACCGCATTGCAGCAAGCTAAGCCCGAACACGTCAATTTTCGACGGCGAACGCTCCATATCCCTAAGCCCAAGGGAGGCAGCAAACGAGCGTTCGACATCCCGCTATCGCGACAAATGATCCTGAGTCTCACTCGAGTGCTTCGCTTCGGCAGACAAATGCATCCGACTCAGGCGCAAGAATGGCTATTCCCAGCTGACAGCGCCTCCGGACACTTGGCGGAAACAAAGGAGGATCGAGATATCTTGTCAAAATGGGGCAATGACCTTCGTCAAACATTTCGGACAGTTGCCACCGCTGCCGGCGTTTCCGAATTCGACCGAGTCGGGCCTAGCACATGAAACTTCGAGAGCCGCGCGCTGGCCATTTAGCCGGCAAGCATGCGGTTCGATATCGACGCGCTACTTGGTCGAGAGCACCTCGCCGAACCGCTCCCACTGCTTGCCGGTGAAGCGCATGAACTGCAGCTGCTCGACCGGCAGATGGTCACTCTCGCCGGTGTTGACCTTGATGCCGGGCAGTAGCATGGGCAATTCCAAGTCTTTGATCGACAGCGCCTGCCGCAGGATGTTCTCGCGACTGAGGTCGTTGGCGGCCGCCTTAAGCACGTGCTCCAGCACCATGCCATTGTTATAACTGTTGACGTAGTTGGAATCGCGGATGTCGCCGTCAGGAACGTATTTGGCCATGTAGTCGCGCCACCCCTTCACGCCGGGATCGTCCGCCCAGGCCGGATCGAGCGGATCCTTGACATAGGCGCTCGAAATGATGCCGGTGCCGGCGTCGAGCCCGGCGGGCTCCATCACCGAGGACATCCACACCGACACATTGGTCAGGAACATCATCGGACGCCAATTGATCTCGTAGGTCTTGCGGATAGCTTGCGCAGCAAATTTTGGCGTCGCGGCGATCACGAGCGCATCCGCACCGGTCGATTTGAGCTTCACGATCTGGGAATCGACCGTCGGCTCGGTCGTCTCGTAGGTCGCCGCCGTCACGGCGGTCTCGAACCGATCGCCGAGCACGTCCTTGAGCCCGGCGAGGTAGTCGCGGCCGAAATCGTCGTTCTGGGCCAGCACCGCGAAGGTCGCGTCGGCCTTCTTCTGCAGCGCATGGCGTGCATACATGCGGGCCTCGTTGCGGAACGGCGCCATCACGCCCATCAGCGTAAGGGGAAACTGCGCGGGATCACCGAACTTCGAGGCACCCGAGGCGACGAACAGCTGGGGCACCTTCTTGCCCTGCAGATATTTGGCGATCGCCGTGTTATGCGCGGTCCCCATCGTCGAGAAGATGAACGAGACGTCGTCGCTCTCGACCAGCCGGCGCGTCTGTTCCACGGTCTTGGGTGGCACGTAGCCGTCGTCGAGCGAGAGCAGGTTGACTTTGCGGCCGTTGATGCCGCCGCGGTCATTGACCATCTTGAAATATGCGACCTCGCCCTTGCCGAGGATGCCGAAGGCGGATACCGGCCCGCTATAGGGCATGGTCTGTCCGATGCGGATCTCGGTGGCGGTGATGCCGGGCTCGTCTTCGGCTGCAGCCGGCGCCGCGAGAACGGACCAGACCACGTACAGTCCTGCGGCTGCGATAGCGCTTCGCATCGACACCTCCCTGATAGGCCGCGATGAGAGCGGCTGTTTGTCCGGAGCATAGCTTCGCCCAGATTCTTGCGACGTCTTTCGAGTTACTCGGCTGCGAGCGGGCGTCCAATGGAGATGGGCGCGGTTCTCGAGCGCCAGATCGAAGTTCTAACCAATGCTTGCAGCCAAGCGTTTAGCCTCCGTCGTCGCTTGCCGGCGCATCGCTTCGAACTGTTGCCGTTTCGGATCGACGTCTCGATCGGTGGGGAACGACTGAAGTATCTCTCCGAACGAGTCTGCGACTTCGTCTTTGAATTCGCCGTGCGGAAGAATGTATGGCTCGTTCCCGACGATCCCCTCGACCACCCGTTCGCCTACGGCGAGAGGATCCATTCCGGCTTCCAAGGGCGAACCGCCGGCCGCGAACGGGCCGCCCGCCGGTTGAGCAGAACCGAACGTGTTGAGGTGAAGTGTCGTGTCGACGAGATTGCTGCGAACCAGGCCGGGGCAAAGGAGCGAAACGCCAATGTTGTGCGGTCCGAGCGCCATTCGCAACGACTCCGTCAGGCCGCGCACCGCGAATTTGGATGTCGAGTAGATGCCGCCGGGATTTGGAAGAGCGAGAATGCCGGCCATCGAGGAGGTGTCGACGATGTGACCACCTTCTCCATGCGCCCTAATCCGGGGAACGAACGTCGCGACGCCGTTGACGACGCCTCCGACGTTGATATTCATCACAAAATCCCAATCCGCGAAGCTCGCGTCTTCCATAGGCACCATGCTCGATACGCCTGCATTGTTGCAGAGTATGTGGACCTTGCTGAATACCTTCTCGGTCTCCGTCGCGGCCCGTGCCATTGACTCGCGGTCGGTAACGTCCAGACGGATCAGATGGTAGTTCTTGTTGGAGCGATCGAGGGCCGAAGCCGCCGCATCGAGATGCGATTGACGGACGTCCGCGATAACGACCTTAACCCCATGTTGCAGGAACGCGCAGGCCATTCCGAACCCGATCCCACTCGCGCCGCCCGTGATGAACGCGACCTTATCTTCGATATCTTTCATTTGATGGTGCTCCTAATCCTTGCGCACGCCCCCCGACGTCATCGCGCCTTCTCGAGCATGAGCGAGAAGATGGAGTGCAAGCCCCGCCGCTAGGGCTTCGGATACTGACCGGCATACTGTGGAACGAATGAGCGTCTCCACCTCCGCCTAGGCTCTTAATCGTAAGTTGCCGGACCCCGCCGCGGATCGCTGTTAGTCCTCGTGGCCCTCGATCATGACGAAATCGGAGGTGCTGGCTTCGTCGCGAATCTTGGCCGCCGCCTGATACTCGGGTGAGTCGTAGCAGGCGTTGGCTATTGCGTAGCTTTCGAACTCGATGACGACGTGGCGACGCCCTTGAAGTGCGTCGCCGTGCACTTCGCATGCACCGTTTCGAACAAGGAACCGCGCCCCGTACTTCTTCAATGGTACGGCGTTGGCCGCAATGTAGTCCTTGTAGCGCTCCGGGCTCGTGACGTTGATGTGACCAACCCAATATCCCTTCTTCGCCATCTCGCACTCCTCTTGCGCTAAAACCGGACCACCTCACTCGCACCTTCCAGCCGCTGCTTCACTACAAGTGCGGCGGCGCGAAAAATCGAATTTATGTTGGTCGTGACCCCACGTGTTCCGAGATCCACCTTTCCAGGAAGGCGGCGATGTCATCGCTGTTCCTTTCTTGCATCATCAGGTGGCCGTTGCCGCGCAGGCCATGCTCCTCGAGCCGCAGATGGACGGCTCGGACGCCTGCCTGAACGAGATAATCGACGGTGCCATGATCGTGCATGGACCAGGCCGACGCCTCCGATGTCACGACGGCAACGGGCATCGATGCGAGGTTGGGAAGACGCCTCGCCGGCTCTTTCTGAACGAAGCAGTCCGCCAGCCCCGGCTTCGGAGCCTTGCGGATCTCGCGCCGAAGTTCAGTTGGGGCTTTGAGGGGCGGATCGAACGTCATCGGGATCGCAGTGAGCCCATAAGAGAGGTCGCCCAGCCCCATCGGTAATTGGGCGAAAGGCGGGCCCATTGGCTCAACCGCGACGATGCCTTTTACCAAGTTCGGTCGACTATCTGCCACAAGCCAGCCGAAGGGCGCCCCCATGGAATGAGTGAGCAGGATCGCCGGACCGATACGATCCAGCAATTCGGTTCCGGCTCGCTGCATCAGCTGCTGCGTCTGTGCCAAAAAGACAAGGAATGGACCTTGAGTCGCGATGAATTGGTCCAGAACTGGATCGCCGACGACGCCGGAGCCAGGCCACTGATTATGCTTTTGCGCGTTCGGCCAGCTGTTCGGCTGCTTGCCGGGCGCGGTAAACAGCGTCATGGCAAATTCGTACGTCAGCGGAGGCGTCATGGGACCCAGAGCCTCCGGATGCAGCGGTGAGCGACCGTGCCCTGGGCGGTCGACGACATAGACCGCGTAACCCTGTTTCAGAAAGTAAGTGGCCCATCCAGGCCGTCCATCGGGAGTACCGAGAAAATCCGTTCCCTGCCCCCCACCTCCATGCACCATCACGATGGGATATGGATGCCGGATGTGCTCCGGGATCTGATACTGTACGAACATCTGGCCCGCAGCGATGGTGCCATTCGGTGTCTGCTGGCGGACCAAACCGGTCCAAAAGAATCCCTGATCTGCCAGCACCAACGGAGCAGGTTTTGCTTTAGTTTGGGTCACGTCCCCCTCCGACTTACTTCAGAGATCCAGAAAACCGGTCGGCAGCCCGAGATTGCTGCGACCAATGTACTTCGCGAAGGTCATGTATTGGGAGGACATGTGTCCTCGATACATCTGAGCGTCGCCAAAGTATCGAAGCATCCTTGAGCCCTTCCGCGCCGCGGTCGACCCGGCGGTCTGGAACAAGAGCTCGATGGCTTCACAGGCAAGACGTGCGCCGGTCTGCAGCATTGCCCAGAGTCGCAAGTTTTCTTCAACGGAGGCTTGCACACCCGTCTTCGCCCACCGCTGGCAGTACTCCATGTGCTTACGCAAACCCTGGAGCAGCACGCCTTCGGCCGCGTCAGTCAGCGCTATCGCGCGGCCATAGTTGACCTGGAAATCAGTCTCGAAGGCACGCTTGATGAAAGGTGGAACAAATGTGTTTTGCGAGAACAGGATATCGCGATATTCATCGATCGCCGCGCGCGCGGCCCCGATGATAGGCGATGTCAGAGACGAGTGATAAGGACCCATGAGAACCCCGAGATACATGGGGTTGCCATGCAATCGCGTTCCGGGTGTGCCATCGGAGAGATCCTGCTTTACACCCAGCGCGTCGAAAAACGCGGTCATGTACTCGGGCACAAAGACGTTGTCCAACTTGACGCTGTTCGAGCCGGACCCGCGCATGCCCAAGGTGCGGTCTCCACCCCAATCGTCCAGAATTGTGTATTGCCCCTGCGGCACAACGAAGTTCAGGATTCGTGGAGGAAATGAAGTTTGAAGCAACGTTGCGCCCAGGAAGTGTGTGCTGTGCGGTATTCCCGACGAATATGGCCACACACCATTGATGATATAGCCGCCCTCGACCGGCAGGCACGTGCCCCCGGGGGCAGCCCGGTGCGGTGACGCGAAATGTCCGGATGAACCGAAGATTTCGATCTGTGCAGCTTCCGACCAGTGCGACGCTATGACGGGCGCATGAGAAGCGGCCAACGTCAGGCACCACCCCGCGGACGGATGACCGCGCGATATCTCCACCATGACGCGAAAAAATGTTTCGTAATCGAACTCGTAGCCACCAAACATTTTGGGCTGCAAGATCCGATAGAATCCAGCATCGATGAACTTCTGCTGGATCTCGTCCGAATAATGTCCCCGCTCATCGGTTTCGTCTTGCGATTCCCGCAGCAGCGTTCTCATTGAGGTCGCGCGGTCAACCAGATCCTGCGGAGTGAGGTGAGGTTCCGGTACCGGCAGGCTCTTGCGCATGGCCTGAACGTTCATTTTCAAATCTCCTGATATTTCCGTTGAGCGTGGTTGCGGCTAACCGGTGATAGGGATTTATGCCGGCGAACTCACGATCATTCTTTTGTGGCGCTCGAGTACCCGCGGCGCAGTTTCGTCCAGCATCAGGCAAAGCAAGCCTGCACAAATACAAAGCGTAGCGGCGATCCACATCGAGCTGGACGGACCGAACACGTCGGAAGCGATCCCGGCGAGGGCCGGGCCCGCAAAGCCGCCCGCGAGCTCGCCCACCCCCATGATGAAGCCAAGCGCAGTAGCAACATGGGTCCGCGGGATCGTCTCAGACGGCACGGTGGCCATGAACAACGAGAAGCTGCCGACGGCGAGATGACCGAGGCCCATGAACAACACCAATAATGGCAACGGTCCGTCGAACATTACGATCGCCACGGGCGCTATCACGCCAACGAAGCCTGACAAGATGAGAATCGGACGGCGGCCAAATCGATCTGACAGCGCCGGTACGATGATCGAAGACGCGACCGTTGCGATGCCGGTCGCGGCCACGGCAACGCTCATCACGCTGGGCGACAGACCGCGGACCTGCACCAGGTAGATCGGAAGGAACGTTATCTGGATCAGGAGCCAAGACACCATCAGGCAGCTCACGACCGCGCAAACCCAGATGTTGCGATGTTTCAGCATCGTCGAGAGCGGGATCGTGTTGCGCGCAGACGTAGTCGATATCGGAGCGGCACCCGACGAAGGTTCACGGATAAATGCGACAATCAGGGCCGCCACCACGAAGCCCGGCACCGCCGCAATGTAGAAAGCACTTCTCCAGCCGTAGATCTGCCCAATTGCCACGAGCACCAGAGGAGCAGCAAAATTACTTAGGAGCGCGCTGAAGAAATTCTGCAGAACGCCCATGTTGAAGCCGCGACGATGCTCCGACGATTCCGCGGCCATGATCGATTGCGCGATCGGAAGTACAGGTCCTTCCGCAAATCCCATAACGAGACGCGCGGCAAGCAACGCCAGAAACGAATTGGCGAGACCGGATCCTACCGAGCAGATCGAGAAGATCACTATCGCGCAGACCAGGAGCGTTTTACGATTTTGAAAATAGTCAGAAAGAGTGCCGACGGCATAGCCGGCGATTGCCCATGTCAGCGCCAGGCCACCCGCGAGGGCACCCAGCTGGGTGTTGTTCAGATGGAGCTCAGGCACCAGAAATGGAGCTAGAAAATTCAGCGCCAGACGGTCGAAAAATACGAAACCAAACGCCGCTCCCATCAAGACGACAACGAGATTTTCATAACTAAAGATGCGATTCCTGCTCATTGAGCCCTCCCTAGTGTTTCCCGTTATGATTGTTTGCGGCCGCGTCCTAGGCGCATTGCGCCGGCGCGGCTTCTGATATTTGTTGCGGCGCCAGCCCATTGCGACGGCTCCGATATAGCTGCCGCATTCTCGCGAACTCGACGACCTGCTCGGCCACCAATGCAAGCTGTTGCGCTATGAGCGGATCACTGCACGCACCATCTGCGGAAAATGGCCTCTGCGCGGTGTTAATCACCGCTGAAAATGGAGTCGGCCAACCGCGCAGCGCGTGAACAATGGTCCGCAGAGTCCCCAGCGTCGCTCCCATGGCCTGGGCTCCGCCCGCGCATACGATGGCGCCGACAGCGCGTCCGGCAAGATAGCTGCGCGCGTCGCCGTGGAGATCCTCGGTGTAGTCTATTGCGTTCTTGACCAGGCCGGAGATCGAGCCATGATAGCTTGGAGTAGCAATGATGACTCCGTCTGCGGTGCGCAGTGCTTCGACCAACGACGCCGCACGCTCCGTACGTTCAATCGTGTCGTAGTGCGGGAGATTCAACGATTGCCCGGCGAAGATCTGCGTTTTCGCACCGAGCCGCGCGGCTTCCGTCAAAGCCAGGCGGAGCGCCCTCTCCGAGGTTGATCCGTCGCGCAGCGTTCCGCCGATCCCGACGACGAGCGGAGACCAGTCTTTCATCGCAGCGGCCCGCTTTCCTGCGCAGCACGATCACCCGAGGTCCAGGGCTCCTCAAGCGAATGCTGGCCAATTCGGATATGCGAGCACCCTCGCCCGGCATCGAACAATGCCATGCGCGTCTCTCCCTACCATCGGCGCCGTGATTGCGTCCGGCGCCTCTTCGTGAGGTGAAATTAGGACATGCCGGGTGGCTAAGCCTGCACAAATCGGACCGGTTTGCAGGAAACTGACACAAACTGTCCGCTTCGTTTACAGGAAACGAGCCAGCGTCCAGATCGAAAAGGCAGATCTTGGAGTTCTTAGTTCATTGCCCGTCGATAAGCGCCTGGCGACAAGCCGGTCATCCGACGGAACGTGTTCGTGAAATGCTGCTGGTGCGCAAAGCCGCATTGCCTCGCAACTTCCGCGAGGCCAATGTTTGGATCCATCAGGAGCAGTTTCGCATGATGAATTCGCACCCCCACAACATAGCGGTGAGGAGACACGCCCAGCGAAGACTTGAACACCCGTATGAAATACTCGGGACTTACGCCGCAGATCGCAGCCAAATCGTCCAGCTTGATGCAATCCGCGATATTAGCTTCGACAAAATCACGAATCGTGCGGACGCTACGTGTACTCAGCTGGCGTTCGACAGCACACGGCGCTTTCCGCTCCCGTGCATTGAGCACCACAAGGCGATTGGCTATTGCATGCGCAATCGAATCGGCCAGGAGGGAGCACGAGGTATCGCCCTCACGCACCATTTGTTCCACCACTGCCAGGAGATTGTCGGTTAGGGGCTCCGGCTCACCCAACAAAGGCAAGAGGCCACAATCGGAGTTCTGCGCTATACCTTCGGAGCCAGAAAACAGTTCAGGACGCAGGTACACGTGGATCGAATTCAACGGCGTATTTAGCGTCACCTCACAGTCGCGGCGCGGCGGCAGGAAAAAGATCCCCTTCTCCTGCAAGTGCCTGGATACAACACGCCCATCGATCCGATAGGTAACATCGACTGGTCCGCTCGCTGCAGTCACCAACAGGGCGTTGGCGTTGGCGTCAAAGCGGCCCCTGAACGGCTCTTCCCGCTGAATCGATGCGAACATAGTCGACCAGCCGAGCCCCGCACTGGATGCCTCGCGTTTCACGGCGAACTGTCGCAGCACGGGATGGACCTCGCCACCGTCGAAAGGCCGCGCGGTATGCTCATTTTGCGCTGCGGCTGGCGATGGTAGATCGGAGCGTTTCTGCATTGGCCCTGGCTGCTTGTCAGTTGACGCTGCGACGGTATCGACCGGGCGTTTGACCCGTCAGCCTGCGGAAGGCACGCGTCAAGTGTTCCTGATGGGCGAAGCCACACCGTAGTGCTATCTCAGCGAGGCCTCCCTGGTCTTGCTCGATCAATCGCTTGGCCCGTTCGACACGTGCCGCGATCACATATTGATATGGCGAATTGCCCGCCGTTGCTGCAAAAGCTCGAACAAAAGACTTTGTGCCGATGCCGCACGCGCTGGCCATCGCAGCAATGGTGATCTCACCCTCAAGATTGGCTTCTATGAAATCGTTAAGGCGCCGAAGTTCGTGGTCCGGCAGCCCAGCGGTCTGAACCTGCCACGGTTCGCTACTCCTGCTAATCGCGGAGACCCTGCCCGCGAGCGCTCGCGCTATCGGCTCGATGAAGAGATCTGAATTCGGGGCATTCTCGCAAACCGCCTGCTCAACCGCCTGCGCCAGATGCTGTATCACGACATCCCGTTCCACCAGCAGCGGTGTAACATTGTGGACAGAAACCAAGTTTGCGCGGAGATAAATATGGAGCGTATCCAGCGTTCCATGCAATCCCACCTCGCACGCATGACCTGCCGGCAAAAAAAAGATGCTTCCTTTTGGAATGCAACGTGACGTGACGTGCCCGCCTGATGCAAAGGTCGTCTGCACGGGGCCGCTACGGTGCAACACGATGAGGTCGTCAGCGATCGCTTCGAATCGCCCCTCGAAGGGATTCTCCCTTTGGATCGACGCGTAAATCGAAGACCATCCATGCCCCTCACTTGTTGCACGGATGTCGGCCCCGAACCGTTGCAGAACACCGTGGGTATCGGAGCCTCTAAACTCGCGCCTGGCTTCCATCTCGTGCTCCGCGTGTCGTCTGACGGGGCCCGCTGCAGCGCAATATGCGCCTCGTGGTGATGAAGAATAGTTCACTATAACAACAATGCTCTGAGCACGCTATGTCTTCATTTGGCCACCCAGAGGAAGCTGCCGTCGATCTGCTCGCCAACGAGCCGGGACGAGCCTGCCTCGAAGCCGAACCCGTTGAAGAGGCGCGTCATCTACACTTCAGTGCGTCGAACAGAGACTTGACCTTCAGACGCTACTGAGGTCTCGCCTCGCTGCGCATTTGCACCGTCAGCATAAGCCGGTCGAGCAGCACCTCCTTGTCCGTCAGACGGCGCAAACGGATGAGATTGGCCTCGTGCTGCTCCGGATCTGTCGTGTCGAAGATGATCCGCTTGTTGTCGACCGCCGCTGGCGAGACGACCTCGAGGAAGATGCGGCGGCGCTCCTCGGCGTAGCGATCGAGGATCGCGTCGTCGACATCGCCGCGAACCACAGCAGCCAGCGCCTCGTAGAGCGCAAATGCGTCGAACAATCCCGATGTAAGCCCGTAGGCGCCGCTGGGATTCGTTGCATGCGCTGCGTCGCCGGCCAGCAACACTCTGCCAACACGGAACCGCTCGGCTGCCCGCTGATGCATGCGATAAGGCGCAAAGGCAACGACCTCAATGTCGCGAGCTCCCGGAAGGATGACGTCGAAGTACGCGGTCATACGCTCGGCGATGCTTTCCTCGGGTAGATCGAGCGGCTCGCTGTAGGTGCAACGCCACAGATCTCCTTTATCCAGCTTTACGATGATTGCGCCATGGGTCGGGTGAATCAGAAAAGTGGTGCGCGCGTAGCCGTGCTTCGAAAAATCGTGCCGGACGTTGGCCGCGATAAACCGTTTCGGCCATGTGATACCCTCGAACTCCAGATGCAAGGCCCTTCGAACGTTGCTCGTCGCGCCGTCGGCGCCGATAACCCATCCGGCACGGAGTTCGGAAGGGCCCTCAGGACCGTCAACTGAGAGAGTGACCCCGCTGCCATCTTGCATCAAATGGCGCATTGTCACACCCCAGCGAACCTCGGCATGCGGAAACCGCTGGAGTTGGCGCAGCGCAATTCCGGCAAGTAGGTTTTGGCCGAGATGGAGATTGAAAGGGAAAGGTGTCCGTCCGTCGAGAACGTCCAGGCTGTAGTTGATTTTCTCGCCAGTCGCGAAATCCAAGTAGGTATAGTCCTGCTTGGCGAACCCGACGTAGCGCCTCTTCAAGCAAGCCAAGCCGGTCGAGGCCCTCAAGTACAGACCAGTGATAAGTTATAGCGCGCGGGGAGGCGACGATTTCCGATGCGCGCTCGATGACGATAACCGGGATGCCCGCCTGAGCGAGCCCGAGAGCGCTTAGCAAACCAACCGGGCCGGCGCCCACGATCGCGACTCTTTCTTCAACGGACATAAATCCCTCTTCTATTTCCTAGTCGCGAAACGAGTTTAGCCCCGAGCCGGTCACCGGAAAAATCCGCGCAAGGCAAGGAACTCTTTCTGTACCTGAACGGCACTTGCTTATGATGTGTTTCGATCAGGCCTGAGTTCCGCCATCGACCGGGATGATTGCCCCCGTCATATAACTCGAGGCCGGCGAAGCCAGGAGCAGCGCGAGGCCCTTGATTTCGTCGAGCTCAGCGAGCCGCCCGAGCGGCACCGTGCTCGCGAACAAGGCCGCCCCTTCCGCCGTGTGCATCCGGCCGTTGCCGATGTTGGTCTTGAACGGTCCCGGCGCGATCGCATTCACTCGCACATTGTGTGGTCCAAGTTCGAGCGCCGCCACGCGCACGACCTGCGCAATGCCGGCCTTGGCGGCGTGGTAGCCGTAGCTCGGCGCTGCGGAGGCGCGAAGCGCGGCGACGGACGACGTCACAACGATCGATCCACTTCGCCGCGGCTTCATGTGCTTCGCCGCGGCTTGCATGGTGTGAAATGCGCCATCGAGATTGACGCGCAGGCAGTTGTTCCAGAGCTCAAGGGAAGCCGTTTCGAGCACGCCGTCCGGCTTGCCGAAGCCGGGTCCGCCGCTGATGCCGGCGTTCGCGAACACACAGTCCAGCCTGCCGTACTTCGCGACACAATCGTCGATGGCGGCTGCGACCTGCCCGCCCTGGCGCACATCGACCTCAACCGTGTCGACGCCCGCGCCCGCAGGCCGCACGCTGTTTGCGGCCCCGACAAGCCGATCTCTGTCGACGTCGATCATGACGACGCAGGCCCCGTTGGCCGCGACAACCTGGGACGTCGCCAGACCGATCCCCGACGCAGCCCCCGTGACCACGACCACATGGCCGGTCAGATCGAACAGTGCATTTGCCTTCATTGATCTTGCGTCTCCACAGGGGCCGTCAATCGGCGCGGCCGAGCAGCGAGCCGCCGTCGATCACGATGTGCGTTCCGGTGATGTAGCTCGATGCCGCAGACGCCAGGAACAGCGCAAGTCCCTGGATCTCCTCGGGTCGGCCCACGCGATGCATGGGGCTTCCCGTCTCGAAACGTTTCTGCAGCTCCGGCGTCGTGAGCTCGGTCAGGAACGGGCCCGGCAGGATTGCATTGACGAGAATGTTGTATCGCGCCAGCTCGAGCGCCGATTGCTTGGCCAGGTGCGCGACGCCCGCCTTCGAGATTTGATAGGGCATGCCGACGATGGCTCCCGGCCGAACGCCCGCGATCGAAGACGTCAGAATGATGCGCCCGCCGTTCTGCCGCTTCATGTGAGGCGCAGCCGCCTTGATCGTGGCGAACATCGACGTCAGATTGGTGTCGATGACCTTGTCCCAGAGGGCGTCCGGAATCGCTTCGATCGCGCCCTTCGGGTCGCGTTCGCCGGACATCGAAAGGAAGCCAGGGCCCGCATCGATTCCGGCATTGGCGAAGACCACATCCAGCCGGCCGCGCTTCTCGACCATTTGGTTAACGGCCGATGCGATCGCGGCGCGATCGGTGACGTCGACCGCGCTGCCGTCGACATCGCCCCGCCTGCTCAACTCGGAAACCGTTCGGTTCAGCGTTTCCCGATCACGATCGAACAGCGTGACGCGCGCACCGTTGTCCACCATGGCTTCGGCGAACGCGCGGCCAAGGCCCTTGGCCCCGCCGGTGATCGCGACGGACAGCCCCGCAACGTCGAAGAGCTCCTGCGACTTCATTTCGAAGTTCCCGTCTTCAACGACCAACGCCGGATCGGATCCTTGCCGTCCCAATCCTGTGCCGCGGCGAAGTAGCCGTGATAGATTCCTTCAAGCGCCTCCGTGGTCTCAATAATCTCCAACATTCCCGGCAGGTCTCGTCGCGTATCGACATAGACGATCCGCACGCCACGCGGGGAAATGTCGGAGAAGACGACGGGATAGCCGGCCGCTTCATAGCGCGCGACGTCCGAATCGAAATCCTTGGAGCAAATTGCCCAGTGATGAAAGCCGTGTCCCTTGACCTTGATGGTCTCCTGATAGACGGACGGCTTGGTGTCGTGCTGCTCAATCAGCTCAACCATCATGTGGCCGGTGAACGCGACGGCGAGTGTGAGGCTCATGTCGGTTGGTTCGCCACGGTAGAAGCCCTTGGCGGGGACAAAAGGCCCGCTCACGAACCACGGTCCGATATTGAGCGCGTCGACGTAGTGCTGCATCGCGGCGTCGATGTTCTCGACCGTGTACGCGGCCTGAACAATCCCGCCGACGGGTTGACCGAAGGAAAGTAGTTTCATCGTGCAAAGAACTCCGTGCTACCTTTGAGCCGCTCCTTGGCAACTACGAAATCGAGAACGGCCGGCTTGCCCTCAGCGTTGGCCGTCATTGCGCGCTGCAAGGCCCCTTCGATGCCGTTCGGATCGGTGATGCGCTCGCCATGACAGCCCGACGCCCTGGCGAGGCCGGCATAGTCGAGATCGAGCATGAAATCGGTGGCGATGAAGCGCTGGTTGAACGCCTGGACCTGGATGTCGCGGATCGAGCCCAATGCGCTATCGTTGAAGATGCACCAGGTGACGCCGAGCTTCAGCTCGGCGGCGACCGGCAGGATGTTCATCACCATCTGGAATGAGCCGTCGCCAACGAAGCAAACCGCCGGCCGGTCCGGATAGACCAAGCGCGCTACAGGGAACGCCGAGGCCGAGAAACCCATGCCGTAGAAGCTCGACGGCACGATCGTTGCTCGCGGTTCGTAGATCTTGAAATAGGGATAGGCTCCGCCCATGCCCTGCGCGACGACGCCGACGTCGATCGCAACCGTGGCGTCGCGCGGGAACGCCCGCCGGATCCTGTTGAAAATCCGGATCGGATGGATCGGCTGCATGTCGGAGCCGGCCATAACCTCGATTTCAGTCTCAAGTTGCGCGCGACGTCGCGACAGCTCATCGAGCCACTCTCTCGTCTCCGCTCCCGGGTTGGACTTGGCGGGCCTGATTTCAGCGATCAAGTCCTGCAGGACCAGCCGGGCGTCACCAGTGATGCCAATTGCGGCGACCACCGAACGGCCGATCTCATTCGGGTCGATATCGATCTGGATGTATGTGGCGGATGGCGCCGGCAGATAATCCGGCTTCCAGTTGGTCTCCTGCTGCTCAAAGCGCGCGCCGACGCCGATGACGACGTCCGCGTTCGGAAGCAGGTATTTGGTCACATCCTGGCGGTGATGGCCGATGCCGCCGGCGGCTAATGGATGGTCGTCCGGAAGAATGCCACGACCGGCCAGCGTGGTGATCACGGGGCTTCCGAGCGTTTCGGCAAGCTGTCGAACTTCCGCCCAGGCACCAGCCGCGATCGCACCGCCTCCGGCAACGATCAGCGGCCTCTGCGCGGCAAGCAGGGCGGCGGCCGCGGCCTTGATGCGCTCGTTGTCGCCTCGGACGGCGGCAGGCTTGCCGACGGGGCAATACTCGGCAAGATCGATCTGCGCGGCGAGAACGTCCTGCGGGATATCGACCAGCACCGGCCCCGGCTTTCCGGAACGCGCGATCGTGAATGCCTGACGGAGGCTCTCGACGATGAGATCTGGCCGATCGACCCGAATGCCCCACTTCGTGATAGCGGCGAAGATCTTGACCTGATCAATCTCCTGGCTCGCGCCCCGGTGCGCGTTGCGGGTCGCGCCACGACCGGCGATGATGATCATCGGCAACGCGCCCACGAAGGCTTCCGCAACGCTCGTTACCAGGTTCGTCGCACCCGGCCCGGCGGTGACGCAGCACACGCCCGGCTCGCCGGTGAGCTGCGCGTATCCGGCAGCCATGCTCGCGGCATGCTGCTCGTGGCGCACGAGGATATGGGATATCTGCTGCTGGCCGTAGAGCGCGTCATAGATGCCGATGGTATGACCACCGGGCATGCCGAACACGAACTTGACTCCCTCGGCCTTGAGGACATCCACGACCGCCTGGCCGGCACTCATCATCGTCATTGCATTCATTACAAGTTCTTGGTCCCCTCACCCTGAGACACGGCGCGAGCTCGAGACGCGTCGACCGCTTTATTGCTTGCCTGAGGCCGCGTTCACCAAAGGACAGCCTCCTTGATCGAGCGGACGAAACGCCTGCTCTCCCGGCACCGTGGTAACCACGTTGTAAATGTCCCATTTGCTCTTGGATTCAGCGGGCTTCTTAACCTGCAACAGATAGAGGTTGCGCATGACACGCCCATCGAGGCGCACCTTGCCGTCCTTGGTCGCGAAGTCGTTGACGGGAATCTCGCGCATCTTCGCCGCAACCGCGTCGGCGTCGCGCGTGCCGGCGGCCTTCACCGCCTTGAGGTAATGGAAGACGGCGCTGTACGCCATGGCCGGATCCCAGTCCGGTGGGTGGCCGATCTTCTCCTCGAACCGCTTCGACCAAGCGCGCGTTTCGTCATTGAGATCCCAGTAGAACGGATTTGCCAGGAGCAGGCCCTGCGCCGCCTTCAACGTGATGCTTTGAACATGCTCGAGAAACAGCACATAGGCCGCGAAGGTGGCGCCATTGGACGTGAGACCGAACTCGACGGCCTGCTTGATCGAATTCACCGTGTCGTCGGACGAATTCGCAAGTCCGATCACATTCGGATTGGTCGGCTGCGCCTGCAGCAAGAACGACGAGAAGTCCGCCGTGTTCAGCGGCGCATAGACCGCGCCCAGCACTTTGCCGCCGTTCGCCTCGATCACCGCGCTGGTATCGCGAACGAGCGCTCGACCAAAGACGTAGTCGGCGCCAAGAAAGAACCAGCGATTGCCGCCTCGCTTGAGCACTGCCGTACCCATCACATTTGCGAGCGAATAAGTGTCGACGGCCCATTGCGTCGTATAGGCGTCGCACTTCGGGCCAGTGACGTCCGAGCTCAGTGCACCGACGAAGAGCGAGATCTTCTTCTTGTCCTTGGCCAGGGATTGCACCGCGAAGGCCACCGCCGAATTCGGCACGTCGACTATCGCGTCCACTCCGTCCACGTCGTACCACCGCCGCGCGATGGTCGATCCCACGTCAGGCTTGTTCTGATGGTCGGCGAAGACAAGCTCGATCTTCTTGCCGAGCACCGGGCCCGTGTCTTCGATGGCCATCCGCACCGCCTCGACGGTCTCGCGCCCGCCGGCAACGGCGTAGACCGAGGACATGTCGTTCATGACGCCGATCTTTATGGGGGCCTCGTCCGCATACGCGGCGGTCGCGCAAAATAACGCCGAGCCCAGCAACAAAGCAGGTGCAAACCTCATGGACTTTCGTTCCCTCAATCGGCAGCGGCGAAGCCTGACTTCGCTTCTTTTGTGATTTGTGATAACAAATCAAAAAGCTGATTACAAGCCGTCGGCGCAAGATTTGGCTTCTGCCGCCTCGGCCGCGCGCATCCGTTCCGGCGTTCAATGAACGCCGGCACTCGCTGCAAAGTGAGATCAGAGCTTTCAGCCCGCGGGCTGCTTGTCCTGAATGAGGGTCGCGATGACGCGATCTCCACCCTTCATGAGATCCTCGGTGAGCGCGGCCCGCGCCGCTTTGGCATCGCCGGAGCTCAGGGCCGTGATGATGCGGTGGTGCCCTCGGGCACCTTCCGATGTGAGATTGATCGGGATTTGGTTGAATACAGGCCCGATTTGAAGCCAGAGCGACTCGATCATCGAGAGCAACAATGGGCTCTTGGCCGCTTCATAGATGGTGAAGTGGAATTCCTGATTGAGCGCCCAAAACTGCCGCTGCTTGTTCGTGCCCAGCGACTTGATCTTCTCATGGAGTCGCTTGAGCTCGGCAATGCCACCGGTGCCGATGTGCGCGCAGGCGAGCGCGGCTGCCTCGCCTTCCAAGAGAATACGCACCCGGCGAATCTCCAGGAATTCGTCGATCGTTATTTCGGGCACGATCACCCTGTGATTGGGCAGCATCTTCAGCGCACGCTCGACCACCAAGCGGCCGATGGCATCGCGAACCGGCATGAGGCTGACGTGTAGGCTTTGCGCCAAGGTCCGAAGCTTCATCTCGGCTCCAGGAACGAAGCCGCCCGACATGATCATCGTCCGCAGCTCGCGGTAGACCCGGTCATTCAGCGTCTCCCGCTCGACCGCGCGTATCGAGCTCTCGAAATTGGTCTTATCGCCCCTCTTGGATATCAACCGAACCGCCCCCTCTTCGCCGATCTGCCGAGTGCTCATCTTAGCAAGAGACCCCCGCTAGGCAAAATGGGTTGCGTCCAATCGGGACGCCTTTCGCGTATCGCGATCCAACGAGCGATTCCGGTCGCGTCTTGCGCCGCCGACGCTACGTGATGGTGTTGACCGGGCAACTGACCCATCATCATCATCGATCCGCTCGGCTTTGAAGCCAGCCGGTCGCCAGCATGGACGCTTTTGGGAGTCGCGACCATCGCTTACGACGAGACGTCGAAGCGTGTCGCGATCGATGTGAATGCCGAACAACGACACTGCCATTCAATTGCCGGACATCCAAAAGGCGGCATCGTCCAGGGCGGGATCGTCACCGGCTGGCTCGACGTCGCGATGGCGACGGCCTGCCTGGTGGAAGGAGAAGACGCACTGGCCGTTGCGAGCCTCGAGGTCAAGGTGACGTTTCTACTGGCCGCTCATCCAGGGCCCTTTCCGCCGCGGACGCAGCATCGGCTTTATGGAAGCGGAGTTGCGGGACTCGAATGATGAGCTCGTCGCGACAGCAAGTTCAACGGCGGCACTGCGGGGTCAGAAGCGCCTCACCGCCAGCCGCGATTCGGAAGCCCGGTCCTCGGGAGTTTGAAGGGCTCGATTCTGCAATACGGGCTCCTTCCGATACAAACAAAGTGTCATTGAACAAAGACTAATCTGCAGCTCGCCGCGTTGAAAAATTGGCGGTTCCACAGTTCAAATAGTGGAAGCAGCCCAACCCGGCGGAGGCCGCCGGAATCGAAGACATGATGGGTTATATGGGGTTTGCGGCGTTTCGTGGCCGAGCACGGCACCGTGTGGTTAGCCCTCTCAATGAGACCTTGCCACTCCACGGCCGGGCATTGCCGGACTGTCGAGATCGCGTCCAGAAACAATCTGAAACAACATCCTTCGCCATTTGGCCCGAATCTTGGACAAACAAGTCGCATGGCCATTCCCAATCCCAACATCCTGGTCGTCGAGGACGACCGCGAAACCCGGACGTTGATTGCGAAGTACCTGCGCAACAACGCCTGCAACGTCACCGCCGTGAGCGACGGCCGCGAGATGTCGCGCGCCATGGCCGATCACCGCGTCGACCTCATCATCCTAGACGTCATGCTGCCGGGCGAGGACGGCCTCAGCCTCTGCCGCAAGGTGCGCTCCGAGGCGCAGACGCCGATCATCATGCTGACCGCGCGCGGCGAGGACGTCGACCGCATCGTCGGCCTCGAGATGGGCGCGGACGACTATCTGCCGAAACCCTTCAACCCGCGCGAACTGCTCGCCCGCATCAACGCGGTGCTGCGCCGCCAGGCGGCGGCGCAAGCGGCAAGCTCGATCGAGGGCGCGAGCACGCTCGCCTTCGAAGGCTGGCGCATCGACGTGCGACTGCGCGAGCTGCGCAATCCCGAAGGCGCGCGCGTCGCGGTAACCAGCGCCGAGTTTGACCTGCTGCGCACGTTCTGCGAGCGGCCCGGCCGCGTGCTGTCGCGCGACAGCCTGCTCGACCTCACGCAAGGGCGCAACGCCGGCTCGTTCGAACGCTCCATCGACGTGCTGGTCAGCCGCATCCGGCGAAAGATCGAGCCCAATCCGCAGGATCCGACCATCATCAAGACGGTGCGCTCCGGTGGCTATCTGTTCACGCCCAGAACCGAAGCAGTGGGCACGCAGGCGGCCGCGGCGGCCTTGAGCGGCTGACATGCGGCTTGTAGGATTTTTCATCTCAGGAGCATCAGCGGTCAGATCGCTGCGCTCGTAGTGATTTGCTGGAGCCATTCATGCGCGGCGACGCGGGCGCGCCACATGCTCATGTAGCGTGGCGTTCGACGGGGCGATCGGCAAGGCCCACCGGATTACTGGCCCCCCGACCCTCCCCGATGACCATCGATAAAGGAGGTCATGGCTTGGACTGCCGCCGCAGCTCTGCCACGCCAAATGAGCGCTTCGCTTGCGCAGGATCTCGTTGGCCTGCCAATGCTCGCGGCACTCTCCTAGATTGACGCCATCCTCTCCCGACAGACAGCGGCGGACCTCCAACTAGAACGAAGTGCCACCCCCAAACCTGAACTCCTGAACTGTGTCGTATTTGCCCTTCGTCAGCGGCACGGCATAATCGAAGCGCAGCGGCCCGAATGGTGAGGCCCAAATCAGGCCGACGCCGACGGACGACCGCACCACGCTGCTGTCGTCATATTGCAGTCCGCAGGTTGGGCACGCCTTGGTGTTGACTTCGCCGGTGGCCGACCATGAGGTCGGACCCTGGTAGCCCCAGAGCGATCCGGCATCGGCGTAGACTGCGCCCTTCAAGCCGACTTCCTTGGGCAGGAACCAGAACGGCATCTGCAACTCCATCGACGCGCCCCAGTATTTCGTGCCGCCCAGCGCATCGCCGGTGGCGCCATAGCTGGCATAGGTGATGTCGCGCGGACCAATGCCGTTGGAAGCGAAGCCGCGCACGAGGTTCGGGCCCATCTGGAAGTGATCCAGCATGCGCAGATCGTTGTTCCCGATTTTATTGAGGACTCCGCCCTGCAGATGGATAACGCTGATGATCTCAGACACCAGCGGCGTGTAGAATTTGGTGTCCAGCGCCGTCTTCAGATAGGTGACGTCGCCGCCGACCCCCGCAAAATCCTGCTTGAAATCGACCAGTAGGCCGTCGGTCGCGTTCTTGGTGTTGTCGAGCGTGTTGTAGGTCAGCGTGTAACCCAGCGCCGAGGTCAAGGTCCTGCCGTTCGCCAATTCCTTCCGGACCGGCAGGCTCGATTCGCCGTCAGCGTAGCAGCCATAGCCGTAGTAACCTGAGCTCGTCGAGTTGGTCGGATCGACCCCGCCCAGAACGCTTTGGATGTAGGCCGGCGTCGGGTTGAAGGCGAGCGACGTGTTTGCTGCGTTGTTGTTGCAATTGTTGTAGGCGCTCGCGAGCGTGATGCTCTGCTGATACAGCGAATAGCGCAGTTGGAGCGAGAGGTCCTCGCGCAGCGCGAAGCCAAGGCGCGGCGAGAAGCCCAGCGTCGTCACGCCGTAGCTCGTATAGCTATTCGATTTCTGCTCCTTCCAATAGGTGTCGAACCCGAGCGCCAGCCGGTAGTCGAGCAGATAGGGCTCGACGAAGGACAGTGAGACGCCACGCGAATACTGGCCGTAGCTCACCGACGCCTTGGCGTAGAGTCCCTTGCCGAGCAAATTGCGCTCGGAGACCGAGACCTCTGCCAGCGCGCCGTCGGAGGTGGAATAGCCGCCCGAGATCGAGAAGTCGCCGGTCGATTTCTCTTCCATGTCGACGATCAGAATGACGCGGTCGCTGGAGGACCCCGGCTCGGTGACGATCTTGACGCTCTTGAAATAGTCGAGGTTCTTCAGCCGCCGCTCGGCACGGTCGACCAGGGCGCGGTTGTAGGCATCTCCTTCCGAGATGTCGAACTCGCGGCGGATGACGTAGTCCCGCGTGCGGGTGTTGCCGCGCAGATTAATGCGCTCGATATAGGTGCGCGGGCCTTCGTCGATATTGAACACGACAGACACGGTATGCGCCTCGAAGTTACGGTCGCCGCTCGGCCGCACCACGGCGAAGGCGTAGCCGTGACGCGAGGCCTCGATCTGCATCTCCTCGGTCGACTTCTCGACCGATTCGACGTTGTAGAGCGAGCCGACACCGACGCGCGAATAGGAGCGCATCGAACTCGCGTCGAAATTGGCGATGCTGGAGCGGAAATCGACCGAACCGACGCGATATTGCTGGCCCTCCTCGATCTTGAAGGTGACGTTGAAGCCCTTCTTCTCCGGATCGTATTCGGTGAGCGCGGCCA
>Ga0209389_1000062_pt1 | contig 102842 bp, 103 predicted proteins | sample CowpearedBW_FD_187526 | JGI IMG/M metagenome (GOLD analysis project Ga0209389, IMG submission 187526) | Root nodule microbial communities of legume samples collected from California, USA - Cow pea red BW (SPAdes) (version 2) | ecosystem: Host-associated > Plants > Roots > Nodule | place: USA... | reverse complement strand
CCGTCTCGTAAAGGCATAGACCGCAGCAGCATACCGACGGCCTGACGCCGCCGGCTTCGACCTCAAGGGACGCTAACGCCCCTTGAGGTCCATGCCGAAACAAACGAATTGGCTCACAGGCTCTACGAGCTGTGGTGCAATGGAGACGACGTCTGCCCCGCGATGCAGCTCGCGCCGGTCAGTGTCGAATACGTACTCTGCAAAGAGATAGCAAAGATGCGAATCCCATTGGATGCTAACTGGGCAGCGTTTTGACCTCGCCGAAAATCGCGAGAATAAGCCGCCGGTACGGAAAATGTAAGCTGCCGGTTAAGCGCCCCAACCAATCCCGCGGCACTCTCCGGTCGGTGCAGAAACACCGTCCAGGAGACACCGCAATGACCACGACGCATGGCACGACACGGCTGGAATGGACATCCGTATCGACCCGGCATGTCACCAGCTTCATCCGGAAATGTTGGGATGCCTTTCAGGAGCGCCGCGAACGCCGGAAAGTGAGCGCCACCTTGTCCGACCTAAGTGATCGAGAACTGATGGATATCGCCACCACGCGCAGCGAGATCGACTACGTCGCCTCGCACCGAGGTATTGATCCTCGAGGCATCCGATCCGGTGAATGGCTGCGATATCTGCCAACTGTGGACGGCCAGGTAGGACCGACTGACTCTCGGTAGAGGCCACGAGCGATGGATTGCTGCGCCTGAAGTCCCTTCTGATCTTCCTCAGGCATCAGGCATTGGAACTGGGCGCGGTAAGGTCCAGAAGGGGCCATTTCCGGATGTAAGCACCGCAACAACAATGAGCGAGGCCTCTTGCTTTAACGAAACTGAGCAACCGATCCCAATGGTGGACCAGCCATCGATCTTGGATCATGCGCGGGGTTCACTAGACGTTGGTCGACGTGTCACGTCATGCTGCCCGGAATGAAACAGCGGACACGAGGATGTCCATCGATGTAGTGCTTCCAGACCATGGTCCGTCCGGCAAGATTGGGTTGCTTGATGACAGCGCCGTCTGGCACGAGCACCCATTCGTCGTCGATGCGAACTCGATATTGTCCGTGATCGGACTTCCAATTCGGTTCGGAGACCACGTAGGCGTCGGAGTCCTCACAGCACTTCCCGAATTCGCTTTGCAGGCTCTCGAACCAGGGCTTCAGCGGTGAATTCGCATAGCGCCCGTCATCTCGCGCAAATGTCGCGGTCGCAACCAGCAGCAGCAGGCAGATTTGAGTTGCCAAGCGCGTCTTCGCTCTGATCGCCAGCATCTCGTCACCTCGGCCATCTCGGAAAATCAGTTTCGATTCAGCGCAGCTGGCGTAATGGGCAAGGAGCGCAGGAACACGAAGCGGGAGGTCACTGGAATTTCCGCGTCGGCGCGACCGTCCTGGCCGATGAGAATGAGACCCGCTCCTCCATTTGCCACGGTCAGGATGACCTCTTCACCGGTCCATGTCCGGATCGGGTTCATCCCGATGACGAGAAACTCACCTACGGGCTGGTCCAGATATTGAAGTCTGAGCTGCGGAGCGATTTCGGGCGGTGCAAGCCCGAAGCCCAGTTGCTGCGCGAGTTCGTAGATTTGCCGCAATGGCACCGTCTCACCCCTGAAGCCTAGATCGGCCGCGGTCACTGTCAGAAGTGTTACCGCCGTTCTGGTACCGCTGAGCGTAAACGCAGGTCGGGCAAGAGCCTCCGCAGCCGAGTTACCGACGCCGCAACCAATCGCACTCAGAGCGGTGAGGAGAGCAAACGTATCCGGGAACGTCCCGATGCTGATCGTTTTCCATTCGGCAACATCCGAAACGGACGTTACTGGACCCATGCGCGTCGGGACAACGGGCGCCGCCTTAAGCACTAACTGCTTTTGCAACACATCGCGCGCCGAGCATTGAGCCTGAGCGCGGTTCGCAGAGGCGAGAACGCATACGACCCAGATCAAGAGCCTCGCTGCAGTGGCCGCCCACGTCAGTGCAAACATCCGCGTCATGACATCCTCCCTCGTAACGCGAGATCGGCAAGCAGTTCATACTGTTCAGCCGCGCGCGAGGATGCACCGAGGTCATGGGAAGCACTTTACAGGCGGCTTCCATTCTTCTTACCGTCTGCTTACATATCGGCTCCAGGGGAGTGCGTTCGTACCGCAGGAGGATGCATTTGCTTTACTCCTTTTCGGATTTCACGCTGGATACGGAACGGCGGGAGCTGCGGCAAGGAGCCGAGACAATCTCTGTCGCGCCGCAAGTATTCGACCTTCTGAACTATTTGATCCGGAACCGGGAACGCGTCGTCAGCAAGGACGAGCTCATCGCCGGCGTTTGGAATGGTCGTATCGTCTCGGATGCCGCGCTGACGACGCGCATCAATGGTGCCAGGTGTGCAATCGGCGACACTGGCGAGAAACAGGACCTGATCAAGACGCTCCCGCGCAAAGGTTTCCGATTCGTGGGTGCCGTGCAGGAAACCGGGAGCTCCGCAATAAAGGCGGCTGGCTCAGTCGAGCGAACCGGCGACATGCCGCCGCGCCTCTCCATCGTCGTGCTACCCTTCGCGAACCTGAGCGGCGACCGCGAGCAGGACTATTTCGTGGATGGCGTGACCGAGAGTTTGACCACAGACTTGTCGCGCATCGCTGGTACATTTGTGATCGCACGGAACAGCGCCGTCTCCTACAAGGGTAGAGCAGTCGATGTACGGCAAGTCGGCCGCGAATTAAACGTCCGCTACGTGCTCGAAGGTTCAGTGCAACGCAGCGGCAAGCGGCTTCGCATGAACGTGCAGTTGATTGATGCTATCAGCGGCCAGCATCTTTGGGCCGAGCGCTTCGAGAAGTCTGTCGTCGACCTGTTCGACATGCAGGACGAAATCGTATCGAGGCTCGCCAATACGTTAGGTCGCCAGCTCATCGAGGCGGAAGCGCGACGAGCCGAGCGTACGCTGCATCCCGATGCGATGGACTTATACTTCCAGGGCCGGGCCTGGCTGATGAAGGGGTTTAGCCTTGAATGCTTAACGCGAGCGCGGAACTTCTTCGAACGCTCTCTAGCGTACGACCCCGACAACGTCGAAGCAATGATTGGCCTGGCAAATGTTGATACGGCAATTGGATCCAGCTTTACGACGGATGATGGGCCTGCGCGGTTCGCAGCGGCCGAGGCGATGGCGAATAAGGCATTGTCGATCACGCCGAACCGCACTTCAGCCCACTTGGCTCGGGGTTGGGTCCAGATCTTTACGAACCGGGCCGCCCAAGGCATCCGTGAATTCGAGCATGCGTTGGCGCTGGATTCGAACGGGGCCCACGCTCATGCTGCCCTTGGTTTTGCCAAATTCTATATGGGACTCGCTGCCGAGACCGAAGGCCACATATTCGAGGCCTTACGTCTCTCCCCTCGCGACGTTGAGGCCTACCAATGGGCGTGTTTTGTAGGCGTGGCCAAGCTACAGCTTGGTTCGGACGTCGAAGCCGTCAGTTGGCTCCGACGAAGCATTGAGGCGAACCGCAACTTTCCTATCGCTCATTTGGCACTCGCCGCTGCGTTGGGCCTGACCGGCGCCCTCGATGAGGCGCGAACTGCTGCAAGAACGGGACTTGCGCTCAACTCGGGTTTCACCATCCGTCGCTTCCGCACTGCTCAACAAAGCGACAATCCGAATTTTCTTGTCGGGCTCGAGCGCGTCTGTGAAGGCTTCCGCCTCGCTGGCGTGCCGGAAGAGTGATGGACGTTTCCGGTCAAAAAAAGACAGATCGATGAGGCTCGGGGATAGTCTGCCTCAGGTCAAAATGCGAAGAACTCAGGTTGAGCAAGCCTGGACTGCTTTGACGCAGTGAGCGGCCCCCCGGGCAGACGAGACACAACTTCTCAGATGGGCCATCAGACGTAGCATTCGCAGGATTGGACAGGTAGGTTTGTCCGTTCGGCCGTGAGGCGGAGAGACTTCGATGTACCGATTTTTATGCTTGCTGATGGCGAGTATCGTATTTGGCACAGCGGCTGGACATTGTCAGACGCAGGCAGGCACATCCACAATCACGTTTCAATCGGCCACCTACGGCGACATGCGCCAACTTTTGGCGGGGGAGGCTACGACCGCAGCAGTGACGGTCAAGGCCACGCTTGAGTTTCCCGAGCAAGTGAAGGATCGCTATCCAACCGTCATCGTCGTTCACACGCTCGCTGGCTATCGTGACGCCAACGAAGGCTACGTCGCTGCGGAATTGCGCAAGGCAGGTTTCGTCACATTGACGTATGACAGCTTTTCCGCGCGCGGAACCACGGGGACAGCCCTGCAGGGATCACCGGGCTATCTGACGGTTGGCGTTGCGGACGCATACGCCGCGCTGCGGCTTCTCTCCCGCGATAGTCGCATCGACGCCGCGCATATTGCGCTCATCGGATTTTCGTATGGGGCTGAAGTGGCTCATCTTGCGGCATTCGAGGCGGTGAGATCGGCGCTCACTCCAGGCCCAGACCGATTTGCAGCTCACGTCTCGTTCTATCCCGGTGGGACTTTTGGCGCGGTCGCTGAACCCGGCGCCTATACCGGCTCCCCGGTCCTGCTGCTGCTCGGCGACAAGGACGACAATCTGCCGCTGACCAAGATCGAGAGATATCTGGCTTATGTGCGCGCCGCAGGGGCGCCGGCCCCGATCCAAACTGTCATCTACCCGGGCGCCTACCATGCATGGACCGTCCCCGATCTCACCACCGTCCGCTTCTACCCGGACCTCGTGAGCACGAAAAAATGTCCGCTTATCCTGCTCGGGCCGAAGCGGCCGGCCTTGCTCATCGACGGCGAGGCGAAGCCGTTCGACCCGACCGCCTTTGGTACCTGCCTCGCTACAGCACCGGGCTATTCGATGGGATTTGACACGACAGTTCGCGCCCAATCTATCGCTGATACGATCTCCTTTCTTCAACGAAGTATGCGACCGTAGAGCAAAGCAACGTCTTGCTGCACATTTGACTGTGCATCAGATGTTACCGAGCTGCTGAAGCAGATGGTCGAGAAATTGCGGATCCGGTGGAGCGGGCAGACTGGCTGGCCGCTCTGGCTGGTCGCTTGGCCCCACGCTTCCCATGATGCCATCCTACACCTGTTTTGCCCGACGCCTCAAGCGATTTTCGGTTTTTCTTAAATGTTGGACGCGAACGACCCGCTCAGGCGCGATCACGGCGCGACTCGACTTCCGCGCTTCAAGCCATTGATTTCGCTATTCCCGGCTACTGTGCATGGGGTTGTTTTCGACTTTTTGTTTCGGGGATGCAAAACTATCAGCCCGAGCCGGACCGGCCCGGCGTTCGCCTTTTCATCAATCCATTTTCGGGAGGCGCATCATGCAAGTCTATAACGTGGTGAAGTTCAGGGTGAAGCAGGGTGAGGAAGCCGCTTTCCTCGACGCGCACCGGAACGGCAAGGCGAAGTGGCCGGGCCTCGAACATGGCGTCATCATCAAGACCGGCGAGCAGTCCTTCTGCCTGATCGGCACCTGGGCCAGCCAGGAGGCGATGGTCGCGGCACGACCCGCGATGATCAAGACGCTCGACAGTTTCAGGTCGGTGCTCGAGGACCAGGGCGGCGGGCGCGGCGTCACCGATGCCGTGTCAGGAGCGGTCGTGCTCGATCTCTAGCGGGCGCGGCCCGCTACTTCATCACCCGCACGCCCTTGGTCGTGAACTTCTGCGTCTTGCCGCCCGATCGAACGGGACGCTTGGTGCCGGCAGCCTTGCCGGTGCCGGGTGGCTGGTGCGCCGGGACGAGCTGGTGGGGCTGCGAGCCGATCAGGTCGCGGCGGCCCATCTCGATCAAGGCCTCGCGCAGCACCGGCCAGTTGTCAGGGTCGTGATAGCGCAGGAACGCCTTGTGCAGCCTTCGCTGGCGCAGGCCCTTGATCGCATCGACCTTGTCGCTGCCGCCGTGGCGCACGCCGCGCAAGGGATTGACACCGGTGTGGTACATCGCGGTGGCGGTCGCCATCGGCGAGGGCAGGAAGGTCTGCACCTGATCCGCGCGATAGCGGTTCTTCTTCAGCCACAGCGCGAGGTTCATCATGTCCTCGTCGGTCGTGCCCGGATGCGCCGCGATGAAGTACGGGATCAGATAGTATTTCTTGCCGGCCTTTTCGGCCGCCTCGTCGAACATCCGCTTGAACTTGTTGTAGGCGCCGATGCCCGGCTTCATCATCTTGTCGAGCGGGCCACGCTCGGTGTGCTCGGGCGCGATCTTCAGGTAACCGCCGACGTGATGGGTGACGAGCTCCTTGATGTATTCGGGGCTCTCGACCGCGAGGTCGTAGCGCACGCCTGATGCGACCATCACCTTCTTGATGCCGCGGGTCTCGCGCACCTTGCGATAGAGCCGGATCAGATCGTCATGCGAGGTGTTGAGGTTCGGGCAGATCTCGGGGAAGACGCAGGACGGCCGCCGGCACGCCGCCTCGACCTTCGGGTCCTTGCACGCCATCCGGTACATGTTGGCGGTGGGGCCGCCGATGTCGGAGATCACACCGGTGAAGCCCGGCGTCTTGTCGCGGATCTTCTCGATCTCGCGCAGGATCGAGCCTTCCGAGCGGTTCTGGATGATGCGTCCTTCGTGCTCGGTGATCGAGCAGAAGGTGCAGCCGCCGAAGCAGCCGCGCATGATCGTCACCGAGAATTTGATCATCTCCCAGGCGGGAATTCGTGCTTCGCCATAGGAGGGGTGCGGCGCGCGTGCGTAAGGCAGATCGTAGACCGCGTCCATCTCCTCGGTGGTCAGCGGGATCGGCGGCGGGTTGAGCCAGAGATCGCGATCGCCATGACGCTGCACCAGCGGCCGCGCATTGCCGGGATTGCTCTCCCGGTGAAGCACGCGTGAGGCGCGCGCATAGGCCTCGCGGTCCTGTTCGACCTGCTCCAGCGCCGGTAGGCGGATCACCGTGGCGCCCGGCTTCCGCGATGCGCCTTCGTCAGCGGAATCGAGATCGTCGGCGTGCAGCTCGGAATAACCTTCCGGCACGCGGCGGAACAGCGCGACGCCCCTGATGTCGTCGAGCTCACGCGGCGCCTCGCCGGCAGCGAGCCGCTGCGCCACCTCGACCACGGCGCGCTCGGCATTGCCGTAGAGCAGCAAGTCCGCCTTGGCGTCGGCCAGCACCGAGCGGCGCACCTTGTCGGACCAGTAGTCGTAATGCGCGATCCGGCGCAGCGAGGCCTCGATGCCGCCGAGCACGATGGGGACGTCCTTGAACGCCTCGCGGCAGCGCTGCGCGTAGACGATGGTGCAGCGGTCTGGCCGCTTGCCGCCTTCGCCGCCAGCGGTATAGGCGTCATCATGGCGCAGACGGCGGTCCGCGGTGTAGCGGTTCACCATGGAGTCCATGTTGCCGCCGGTGACGCCGAAGAACACGCGCGGCTTGCCCAGAGCCTTGAACGGCTCGGCCGAATGCCAGTCCGGCTGCGCGATGATGCCGACGCGAAAGCCTTGCGCCTCGAGCAGGCGGCCGATGATCGCCATGCCGAAGCTCGGATGGTCGACATAGGCGTCCCCGGTCACCAGCACGATGTCGCAGGCATCCCAGCCGAGCGCATCCATCTCGGCGCGGCTCATCGGGAGGAACGGCGCCGGCTTGCGCGGGCGGGCCTGCGCCATCAGGGGTTTTTCGGCGGTGATGATCTGGGTGTCCATGGGGGCTTACGGATAAGACGCCGAGGCCCCGAATTCAACCGACGGGCGCGTGAAAGGTCGGGGTTCCCCGGGGTGCCAGCCAAGCTTCAGCCGAGCAACTGCCGGACCTCGGCGAGCGCGTCGTGGTTCACCTGCAGGAACCATCCGCCTCCGCGAACATTCTGATGGAGGGTTGATGCGGCCCGGGTCGCGCGCGCTCGCGTCCGGGTTTGACATTGCCCTGATCTTCGCCTCTGGCGATGGGGGAATTGTGAGCACGGTTATAGAGAACTTGCTGATGCGGAAGCAGAAGCTCGTGGAACAGCTCGAGACGACGCAGTCTGTCGAAGACCGCGACAGGCTCGAGCACCAGCTCGAACAGATCAACACCGCGCTGGATTTTCTGGACAGGCCAGGACCGAGGGAGGGACCGTGACGGCGCTCAATCCACCTTCGGCGCGTCCATCTGCGGCGCCTCCACTTTCAGTGCCTCTACTTTCAGCGCCTTGGCATAGACAACGCCCGAATTGGTGATGTGCGTCGTCATCAGCGCTTCGAAGGCCGCGAATTCGCCGCGGGCGAACAGATCGAGCAGCCTGCGATGCTCGTCGAAGGACGAGCGGGTGCGCACGTCGATCGGCGAGGTCAAATTGGTGCGGAGCGCGGCGACGCGGCCGGAGACGAGCTGATAGGATTCGGCGAGGTAACGGTTGCCGCAATGGGCGAACAGCGCCTCGTGAAAAGCGGCGTCGGCGCGGCCATAGGCGATGTTGTCTTTTACCGCGATCGCCGGCTCCATCGCGGCGATCGCTGCGTTCATTGTCGCGATTGCGCCGTCGCGATCGTGGCGGAAGGCGAGCTCGGCCGCTTTCGGCTCGAGTGCGATCCGGAAGGTGCAGAGCGCATGGATGTCCTCTGCGCTCGGCGTGAACACGAAGCTGCCGACCTGCGGCCGGATCGCCACGAGCCCCTGCGCCTGCAATAGGCCCATCGCCTCGCGCACCGGCGTGCGGCTGACGCCGAAGGAATTTGCCACCATCTCCTCGGAGATGGCGGCGCCGAGCGCGAATTCGCCGTCGACGATGGCCTGGCGCAGCCGCTGCATCACCCGCTGCGACAGCGATTTCGGCGTATCGAGCTTCAGCGACTTCATGGGCTCTCCGGTCAGATCACCTTGCCGGGATTGAGCAGATGCTCGGGATCGAGCGCGGCCTTCAGGGTTCGCATCAGCGCGATCTCGGCCTCGCTCCTGGCATGATCCAGCCACTTCTTCTTCAGCGTGCCGATGCCGTGCTCGGCGGAGACGCTGCCGCCCATCTCGCGCACCAGACCATAAATGATCGCGTCCATCTGTTCTTTCGGCTGCTGCGCGACGGAGAGACCCGTGACCCAGGAGACGAGATGCAGATTGCCGTCGCCGATATGGCCGTAATAGACGCTCTCGCAGCCTTTGATGCCTTTTGCGAGTGCTGCCTTGCAGCGCGTCGCGAACTCGTCCATCCGCGCCACCGCAAGCCCGATGTCGTAGGAGATGTGCGGCCCCAGCACCTGGCCGAATTCGGCGCAGATGTCGCGCACGCGCCAGAAGGCTTGCGTTTGCGCCAGCGATTGCGCCACGGCGGCGTCCGCCAGCAGTCCGCGCTCCATCAGCTCTTCCAGCCAGATTTGGAAGCGCGGTGCATCCAAGCTCTCGTCGGTGCCTTGCGCCTCGACCAGCACGTAGAGGCCGTGGCCTGCTGCGACCGGCGGTTTTACGCCGGCGCGCGTCGTGATCACGTCCCAATAGTCCGGCCACATCACCTCGAAGGCCGACAGCAGCGGTCCGAGCCCGCTGCGCGCGGCGCCGAGCAGTGCGATCACCGCGGCATAATCCTTCAGCGCGCAGAGCGCGGCCATGGTCGAGCGCGGTTTCGGGAACAGCCGCAGCACCACGCGGGTGATGATGCCGAGCGTGCCTTCAGAACCGATGAACAGATGCTTCAGATCGTAGCCGGCGTTGTTCTTCATCAGCTTGTTGAGGCCAGTGATGATGGTGCCGTCCGGCAGCACCACTTCGAGCCCGAGCACCAGCTCGCGCGTCATGCCGTAGCGGATCACGCGGTTGCCGCCGGCATTGGTCGAGAGATTGCCGCCGATGGCGCAGGAGCCGCGCGAGCCGAGATCGAGCGGAAAAAAGAAGCCGGCCTCATCCGCGGCCTTCTGAATCGTCTCCAGCGGCGTGCCGGCCTTCACCGTCATCGTCGCGGAGGCAGGATCGATCTCCTCGATCCCGGTCATGCGCTCCAGCGAGATCGCGACCCAGCCTGTCTCGGGCGAGGCGCCGCGGCACAGCCCGGTCAATCCGCCCTGCGGCACGAAGGGAAGTCGCGCCTTCCGGCAGGTCAGAATCGCATCGGCAACGCCCTGCGCATCGAGCGGACGGATCACCGCGAGCGGTGTCTGCGGCAAGCTCGCGCTCCAATCGTTGCAATTGCGCGCCGGCACGTCGCTGCCGGTCAGCACCGCGGCCGCGCCGAGCTTGTCGCGCAATGCGTCAAGCAGTTGGTCAGGACGCTCATTCGGGGTCACCATGTCCATGCGAGACCTCCTCACGATCTCCGGGATTTGCACTAGCCTTGTATGTAAGGTACAAGAATGGAAGTAAAGCAAAAACAATGCTTCGACAGGCGCTGAAGATCACGAGGGATCAGAGGCTTAGTGCGAAGCCGCAACAAAGGATGATGTGATGACGGAGGCAATTCGCGGGTTCTGGGTGGCGTCGGCGACGCCGCTGGCGACGGACGGCAGCGTGGACTCCGCAAAGCTCGCGGCGCATGCCAAGCAACTTTTCAGTAAGGGCGTCGACGGTGTCGTGCTGTTCGGCACCACCGGCGAGGGCACCTCCTTCAATGTCCCTGAGCGTGTTGCGACCATCGAAGCCATGCTCAAGGCCGGCGTCGCGCCGGAGCGTATCGGCATCGGCGGCGGCTTCCCCGCCATCACCGACAGCATCGCATTGACGCGCGCCGTGCTTGGCCTCGGCCTGCGTCACGTCCTGTTGCTGCCGCCTTACTTCGATCGCAGCGTCACGCCCGAAGGCATCGAGGATGCCTTCGCCGCCATCATCGACGGCGTCGCCGACGATCGCCTTCGCGCCTATCTCTATCACATCCCGCAGGTCTCGGGCGTCGCGATCCCGACGACAGTCGCCGCAAGCCTGCGCAAGCGCTACGGCAAGATTATCGCCGGCCTGAAGGACTCCAGTGGCGATTTCAAGCAATTCCAGGCGTTCCGCAAAGCCGCGCCCGAACTCGCCATCACCGTCGGCAACGAAGCCGACATCGCCCGTGCGATCGCCGCCGGCGGCGCCGGCACCATCTGCGGCATGGCCAATGTCGTGCCCGAACTGGTCAAGGGCATGGTTGACGGCAAAGACGTCGAAGCGCGCATGCAGGCGGCGATCGACGTCGTGGTGAAGACGCCATCGCTGGTTGCGACGCTGAAGGCGATCCTCGCGGCGCAGACGGGCGATGCCGGCTGGCTGCGTGTGCGTCCGCCGCTTCGCGCCTTGTCCGACGGCGCCGCGTTCCTGCGGAAGATCGACGCGCTGATGGCGCCTGCCGTCGCCTGAGATCGCGCAAGATCGCGACACGCCGCGGCAAATTCGCGTGCTGCGTGTCGCGCAGGGCGCACCGGCAATTCATGATGCTGTTCAGCGCCGGTCTGCTCTTAGAATGATTCAACACTGGAGCGATTCAAGCTCCGCTACGGTTCTCCTCGATCTCGACGGCTGTTACACGCGCACACTTCAATGCTCCTGACTTGAAGTGGAATGAAAGTGCGTGCCTTCGTGGATGGCCAACGCGTCAGCGGCCATCGTCTTCGTGCCGGCAAGAGCCGCGCAGGTCTTCTCATCGGAGCGGCCGTGCTGCTGGCGACGCGCGTCGCTACTCGCTGTCGGCGACCGGTGAAGTTCTAGTGATGGGGCCGCAGCGCGCCGAAGCCGATTTGCGGGTCGTCCCGACCAGAAGGGGCGGTGCCGATGCGTGAGTCCTGGCCCGCCTTCAAGTCCATCCTGCTTCAAGTCCATTCCATCGCGGGCCTGGTGCTCGCGCTGCTGCTCGCCTTGATCGCGCTGACCGGCGCGATCATGAGTTTTGAGGACGAGGTCGTCGATCATCTCGACGCGGGCATCATGCAGGTGGCGCCGCGCCCCGCGCCGGCGCTGATGCCGGACGAACTGGTTGCACGGCTGAAGGCAGCGCACGGCGTCGGCAAAGTCTCGGCCGTCATGCTGTCGAGCGATCCGTCCGCGGCGGTGCGTGTCCGCTTCGGGCGCGACGAGCAGGGCGGGAGGCCGGCCTCGCTCTATGTCGACCCCTATGACGCACGCGTGCTGGGCTCGCCGCGCGGCGAAGAATTTTTCACAACCGTGCGCAGGCTGCATCGCTGGCTGCTCATCCCTGGCGACGCCAAGGGCTGGGGGCGTCAGATCACCGGCGTGGCCGCGCTCGGCCTGATCGTGATGCTGGTCTCTGGCCTCGTGCTGCGCTGGCCGCGTCGTGCCGGCAGCGTGAAGATGTGGCTGAAGCCGAATCTCTCGCTTAGCGGTCGCGGCCTGCACCGGTCGCTGCATGCCATCATCGGCACCTGGGTCCTGCCGATCTATCTGGCGATGACGCTCACCGGGCTCTGGTACTCGTTCGACTGGTACAAGGATGGCGTCGTGTGGCTGTTGTCGCGGCCGCAAGGCCCGGCGGCGAAGATGATGCCCGCAAACCCGCCGCGCGCGGCCGGCCGTCCCGAGCCGGCGCAGCCGATCGGCTTCGATCAGGCATGGACGACGTTCCAGCGCGAGGAGGGCGGCCGCTTCGCCAGGGCTTTGCTGACGCTGCCGGCGAGCCCCGGCACGGTGATCCGGATCCGGTCGTGGGGGAAGGACATGACGCTCGAGGCCACGCGCGACGAGTTTCGTATCGACGCGGTCACCGGTCAGTTGGCTTCCGCGGAGCGCTATTCCGACAAGACGTTCGGCGAGAAGGTCATCGCGGCCATTTACGACATCCACCGTGGCGCGGTCCTGGGCTGGCCCGGTAAGCTCGCCTTCATGATTGCCGCGGCCTTGATGCCGCTGTTCGCCGTCACCGGCATTCTGCTCTATCTGTCACGCCGCAAGCTGCGGCGCCCGGCGCAGCCGCCGCTGGGGCGGCTCGTTCCCGGCGAGTGAGCACTGGGACTCAGTCGACCGCTCAAAGCCCATCGCAGGACGCCCATGTGAGCGGCAGACAAGAATCACTTGTCTGCGGTTTCACGAAATGGTTCGATCCGCAAGGTGCACGCAGATGTCGTGGGGCGATCCTGATGGCGCTATCCGAACGAGATGAGCTTGAAGAAACGGCGCTGCCCGCCGTGCTTGTCAGACGCAGTGACCTGCCCGTGCCGCTCACGCATCCGGCGCGGAGCTTTTTCGGTGGACTCCCCAAGTCGCCCCCGCAGCTTGAGTGGCCGACGGCAGAAGTCAGGGCGAACGAGACGTTGGAAACGGTTGCGCTCACATTCGTGGCTCAAATTGACCTGGCCGACGTGCCTGGCTCCGGCTGGTCGCCGCTTCCGAAGCGAGGCACACTCTATTTCTTCTGCAGTTCGGTGTTCGTTGGCGAAAGACATCCAGCTTGCCGCGTCCTCTATAGCGCTGCCGGGGGCGACGCGTATCCTGACCGTCCACCACCGCCGGATCTGATGCCGCTAGGAGGCACCGACGGTGATTATCAGGTCAAATGGCTCGATCCGAACCTCGATTTTCATTCCAAGATCGAGTTCAAATATCCTGTCTCCTTCCGGCTGTTCCGCGACTTCCACTTTCGGGACGATGCCGTCGGCGGCGAGCTTATGGTCGAAGAATTATGCAGGGCGCTGGGTCCGGGCGAGCCGCAGGAGTATGATCTGCTTCAATTCCGAAGCGCGGCCAAATACGGAAAGACGAGGATTGGCCCTTCAATTGGCTCCTGATCGTTTGCCTGGTTCGGTCGGTGTTGTCGCACATTCAGCGCGATCTGAAGCTTGGATACTATGGCAAGCCGCTCGCCGACGTAGCAACTGTGGAATTGAATCGTGTTCGCGCTGGCGCGATCGCGTGGCTCGAGCGCTGTCGGACGCTCACCCCAATGGATGACGTCGATCCTGACACAAAGGTGTCCTTCAGGAGCTGGTGGTTCGAGGTGGTGAAGACCTACGAGAAAATGGACGGGCAGGTACGCACATACACCAGCGAATTCGCGGCGGACCTAGGTAATGCCATCAATCACACGATCCGTTGCATGGCGACCGAGGATGTCGACGCTTCCGAAGACGCCCCTTTCAGCTACGTTACGAATCTCGCGCGGCAGAATCATTGGAAGACCCCGACCGTGGACGACGGGCGGCGGCGCCACTTCAGAACAGCGCTTCATCAGATGCTGGGATATGGCAGCGGCCCGCAAGATGCGACCGAGGAGCATCTGGAGGACATGTTGTTGCTCCAGATACAAGGAGATCTCGCGTTTTTCGATTGGCACTCCAATGTCGGTGGTGTGCTTCATTTTTGGATTGATCGGGATGCTCTTGCTCGACGTGACTTCTCGAAAGCCGTTGCCACATACGAATGCGACTAGTCTGATCTCTGCGCGGCGAACTTGCTTTCGTCCTGTTCTCCGATATGGCTAGCCAACAGCGCCGCAATGGTTCAAAAGCTTCTGGCTCTCTCGTCAGGGTTCACGCCATGAAGCTTCCCACCGTCACTCCCGCCGAGATCCGCCGCGCCCTGCTTCTGCGCGAAGAAATCGCGTTGCTCGATCTCAGATATGAGGCCGCGTTCGCGACCGGTCATCCGCTGTTCGCCGCCAACATGGCTGCCGACCGGATCGCGGTCGAAGCCGAGGTCAGGCTGCCGCGTAAGGACGTGGCGATCGTGCTCTATGATGAGGGCGAGGGGCTGGTCGCAACTGGTGCCGAACGGCTGGCCGCGTTCGGCTACAGCAACATCAGCGTGCTCGGCGGCGGGCTGACGGCCTGGCGCACGGCCGGCTATGAAGTGTTCGAGGACGTCAATTCCTATTCAAAAGCATTTGGTGAGCTGGTCGAGGCGCGCCGCCACACGCCTTCGCTCAGCGCCGACGAGGTAGCGAAACTCATTGCCGACAAGGCCAACATCGCCATCCTCGATGTCCGCCGCTTCGACGAATATGCCACCATGAACATTCCGGGCTCGGTCAGCGTGCCCGGCGCGGAGCTGGTGCTGCGGGCCGGGCAGGCCGCGCCCGATCCTGAAACCACCATCATCGTCAACTGCGCCGGCCGCACGCGCTCGATCATCGGCACCCAGTCGCTGATCAATGCCGGCGTGCCCAACAAGGTGCGCGCGCTGCGCAACGGCACCATCGGCTGGACGCTGTCGCGCCACACGCTCGATCACGGTGCCGACAGGCGCGGCGCGATCGGGCCGTTCGAAGGCGGTCCAGCCAATGCCCGCGACGTCGCCTATCGCGCCGGCGTTCGTCATATCGGCGCGAGCGAGGCGGCGGCGCTTGTCGTGCAGACCGATCGCACGCTCTATCGCTTCGACGTGCGCGACGCGGAGGAATATGTCGCGGGCCATCTGCCGGGTTTCCGTCATTATCCCGGTGGCCAGTTGGTCCAGGAGACCGACATGGCCGCGCCGGTGCGCGGGGCGCGTATCCTCCTGACCGACGACAAGTGCGTGCGTGCCGACATGACGGCGTCCTGGCTGGCGCAGATGGGCTGGGAGGTCTATGTGCTCAAAGGCGGCTATGACGGTGCGCTCGAAGTTGGTCCGCCGCGCCTGCTGCCCAAGCCCGACCCGGCGCATCGCTACCGCCGGCCCTATGAAGGCACCGACGTCGCGCAAGCCGCGATGCAGGCCTATCTGGATTGGGAATATGGTCTCGTCGAGCAGCTCCGCCGCGATGGAACGCACGGGTTTTATGTGATTTGACTCTGTTGCCGCGCAACAAATCTTCTTCGTCATCCTGGACAAGCGAGCGCTTGGCAACGCGTAGCGTTGTCCGATAGCGAGCGCTGATCCAGGACCCATTACCACCGCCCCGTGTTGTCTGGGGATCTCGTGGCCCCAGATTGCCGGACACCGGGCGCCTGGGATAATGGGTCCTGGCTTTCGCCAGGACAACCTTGAAGCTGAGAGCGGTGCCTCCCTGCTTACCGGCCGCCGCCATCTTCTCCCCGTATCCAATTCCTATTGTGCCGCGCACCGTCCGCGGTCTATGAGCTGCGGCAAAGCTGCTACTTACGGAGACACCATGCCAGCCCCCGGCCAAAGCCCCGAGCGGAATGCGAAGGCGCTGCTGCTCGAAGGCGTCAATGATAGCGCTGTCGACCTGTTCAAAAGCGCGGGCTTTACCAATGTCGAGCGCCTGACCAAGGCGCTGGACGGCGAAGATCTGCGGCGGGCTCTCAAGGGCGTGACGCTGCTCGGCATCCGCTCGCGCACCCAGATCACCGACGAGGTGCTTGGCGCCGCCGACCAGCTCCTCGCGGTCGGCTGCTTCAGCGTCGGAACCAACCAGGTCGATCTCACTGCGGCGCGTAAGCGCGGCATTCCCGTCTTCAACGCACCGTTCTCCAACACACGCAGCGTTGCCGAACTCGTGATCGGCGAGATCGTGATGCTGCTGCGGCGGATCTTTCCGCGCTCGGTGTCGGCGCATGGGGGCGGCTGGGACAAGTCGGCGACCGGCAGCCGCGAGGTGCGCGGCCGCACGCTCGGCATCGTCGGCTACGGCAATATCGGCTCGCAGCTTTCGACGCTCGCCGAAGCCATGGGCATGCGTGTGATCTATTTCGACCGCACCGACAAGCTCCGCCACGGCAACACCGAGCCGGTCGAGAAACTGGAAGAGCTGCTGGCGCAGAGCGACATCGTCAGCCTGCACGTGCCGGAGACGCCGGAGACTGCGGGCATGATCGGCGAGAAGGAACTGCGGGCGATGAAATCAGGCTCGTTCCTGATCAACAACAGCCGCGGCACCGTGGTCGATCTCGATGCGCTCGCGCGCGCCTTGCGCGATGGTCATCTCGCCGGCGCGGCCGTCGACGTGTTTCCGGTCGAGCCCTCCTCGAACGCGGACCGGTTCAAGAGTCCGGTGCAGGGCCTCGAGAACGTCATCCTCACGCCGCATATCGGCGGCTCGACCGAGGAGGCGCAGGAGCGCATCGGCGGCGAGGTCGCGCGCAAGCTGATCGACTATTTCATTACGGGATCGACCATGGGCGCGGTGAACTTTCCGGAGGTGCAGCTGCACTTACGCCCCTCCGGCGCGCGCTTCAGCCACGTCCATCGCAACGTGCCCGGCATGCTGCGCCGGCTCAACGAAGTCTTCCTCCAGCGCGACATCAACATCGCCGCGCAATATCTGGAGACCGCCGGCGACCTCGGCTACGTCGTGCTCGATGCCGACCTCGGCGGTCAGGATTCAGCCGCGCTGCTCCAGCAGATCCGCGCCCTCGATGGCACGGTCGGCGCGCGACTGGTGTTCGAACACTAGCGCGTCATTGACGGCCGGCCGGAGGTCGCCTTCAATGCGGCTTCCTGACGGATCGAACGAGAACAGAAATCGGGGGGAACGATGGCGCAAATGCGTGCGAAGCTCTGTGTTTTGCTCGTAGGGACCGCGGCTGCGTTGACTGCGGGCAGCGTGTCGGCGGCGACGCTGGCGGAAGATGCAGATGCCGTCTGCACGGCGCTCGTCGGCGGCACTGACGCCGTGAAGATTGATTCCGCGACCCTGCAGGCGCCGTCGCAGCTCGCGGTCGCCGAGCGCGGGCCGACGCCGTCGGGCCGCATCACGCCGGCCAATCCGCGCTTCTGCAAGGTGCTCGGCCATATCGATCCCACCGATCCCAAGGCGCCGCCGATCAAATTCCAGGTCAATCTTCCCGTCGAATGGAACGGGCGCTCGCTGCAATATGGCGGCGGCGGTTTTAATGGCGTGCTGATAACGGGACTTGCGCTGCCGCCGGCCTATCCGTTCGACAAGCCGTCGCCGCTCGCGCGCGGCTTCGTCACCTATGGCACCGATTCCGGCCACGAGACCAAGCAGGGCGAGCCACCGCAGCTGTTCGCGCTCAACGACGAGGCGTTCGAGAATTTCGCCCATCGCGCCTACAAGAAGGTGCGCGATGCAGCCGTCGCGCTGATGCAGCGCGCCTACGGCAGGAAGCCGGACAAGATGTATTTCATGGGCTCGTCCGAGGGTGGCCGCGAAGGCCTCACCATGGCCCAGCGCTACCCCGACGATTTCGACGGTATCTTCGCCCGCGTGCCCGTCATCAACTGGGTCGGCTTGCAGCATGCCGGCACCCGCTCTGGTCTCGCGACCATGGGCGAGGGCTGGATCAATCCGGCACAGGTCAAGCTCGTGGGTGACGCGGTGCGCGCGGCCTGCGACAAGGCCGATGGCTCCGACGATGCGCTGGTGCAGGATCCGGTCGCCTGCAAGGCGGCGTTCAAGGTCGAGACGCTGCGCTGCGCGGCGGGCCAGAGCGGCGATCAGTGCCTCACCGAGGCGCAGATCAAGGCCGTGAACACGCTGCACGGCACCTACAAATTCCCGTTCGCGCTCGCCAACGGTCTCGACGACTATCCGGGCTGGGGCATCTCCGGCGAGGACACGCCGGCAATCGGCCCGACCGGCGGCTGGGTGGCCTGGTGGCTCGGCACCGCGCCGCCCGCGCAGCCGCCTGCGCCCAACAACGGCATCGCCTGGATTTACGGTGCCGGCGGCATTCAATATGTGTTCGCGCGCGATCCCAAGCTCGACGTCACCACCTACAAGCTGGAGGAGTACAAGGCACGGCTGCTCGAAGTCTCCAAGCTGATGGATTCAACCGATCCCGATCTCAGCCGCTTCCGGATGCGCGGCGGCCGGCTGATCATGCTCGAGCACATGGCCGATTATGCGCAGAGCCCTTATGCCGGCATCCGCTATTTCGAGAGCGTCGAGCGCAAGCTCGGCAAGGCCGAGACGGCCGAGTTTGCGCGGCTCTACACCGCCCCCGGTGTCGACCATGTCGGCTCCGGCGCGCCGGCTAATGTCGACGTGCTGAGCGCGCTGGTCGACTGGGTCGAGAACGGCAAGGCGCCCGGCGATCTCGAAGTCACCGAGCAGAAGGTCGAGGCGCCGTCGTTTGCGGTGACCCGCGCGCTGCCGCTGTGCCGCTGGCCAGCCTGGCCGCACTACAAGAGCGGCCCGTTGACGGAGGCGTCGAGCTTTACCTGCGCGCCGTAGCGAAACCGCTCGTTTGACAACCGCCTCGCGCTCAGCTATATATTTCGCATGCGAAATAAAGGGGCCGGTGCGAGCCACCATCGGCTGATCTACCTCCTGAGCGTCGCGCAACGCCGGTTGCAGCGCTGGATGGCGGCTCGGCCCGAGAGCGAAGTGACGCCGGCGCAGGCCGGGCTGCTCTTCATCCTCGGCCGACAAGACGGCGTCCTGATGGGCGAGGCGGGCGCGGCGCTCGATCTTGGCCCGGCTGGCATTTCCGGCCTCGTCGACCGCACCGCGGCCGCCAAACTGATCGAGCGGCGGGCCGACCGCGAGGACGGACGCGCCTGGCGGATCTGGCTGACGCCGAAGGGGCGCACCGCGCTGGCGCAGGCGAAAGCAGGCGCCGCGGAGATCAACGCGGCGCTGACGGAGGGATTCACCAGTGCGGAGATCGACATCGTCGCGCGCTGGCTGACGAGCATTCAGGACAAGTTCCCAAGAAGTTCAGACGAATAGTAGGAGCAGACGAATGACCGAGTACGTCCGGATCGAGAGCAATGGCGGAATTCTCACGCTGACATTGGCGCGCCCCGACAAGAAGAACGCGCTCACGGACGCGATGTACGGCAAGCTCGCCGACAGCATCGAATCCGCCGAGTTCGATCCGTCGGCCCGCGTGATCCTGATCCGCGGCGAGGGCGACATGTTCACCGCCGGCAACGACGTCGGCGAATTCGCGGCGGTCGCTGCGGGCAAGTCGGAAGGCAGCCGCAACGTCGTGCGCTTCATCCAGTCGCTGGCGCGATGCACCCGGCCGCTGGTTGCGGCCGTGCAGGGCCGCGCCGTCGGTGTCGGCACCACGATGCTGTTGCATTGCGATCTCGTCGTGCTCGCCGACGATGCGCAATTGTCGACGCCCTTCGTCAGCCTGGCGCTGGTGCCGGAAGCCGCCTCCAGCCTGTTGATGCCGGCACGCATCGGCTATGCCCGGGCCTACGAGATGTTTGCGCTTGGCGAGACGGTGCCGGCGCATGCCGCGCTGGAATGGGGTCTCGCCAACCGGGTGGTGCCGCTCGACCGGCTCGATACCGAGGCGCTCGCACTCGCCCAGCGTCTGGCCCGTCAGCCGGCCGGCGCGCTCATCGCCACCAAGAAGCTGATGCGCAATGGCGAGGCGCTGGTCGCGCAGATGAACGCGGAGGGCGAGCAGTTCGCGCAGCGCCTGCGCACCGCCGAAGCGCGCGAGGCATTCACCGCCTTTGCGGAGCGCCGTCCGCCTGATTTCACCAAGGTTGGATGAGAGAGCGTGGCTGCTGGGGAGGCGCCGCAGGCACAACCGCAGGTGCTTGATTAAAGTTTTAACCAAACCTTGGCATGTCGCGATGCAAGGTGGCCTATTCGTACGAGTAGGCCCCGACCCATGGCAATGTTTAAGAAATCGGTAAGCACGCTTCTCCTGGTGTTGATGGCGCTGCTGGCGGTCGGTGCGCTGACCAGCACGGCGATCCAGATGTTCGGGGCCTTCGGCCGCTACAGCGACAGTCTGGAAACGGAACGGCTCGCGAACGCCGACAAGGCGATCTTCCATGGCGTGCTGTCCTTGCGCAACAATCGCGGCGATGCTCAGAGCGCGCTGCTCGGCGAGGACGATCCGCGCGCCAAGCTGGGCGCCGCCGAGAAGGCAGAGCAGGCCGGCTTTGACGCCATCATGGCCGCGCTCTCCACCGTCGAATTCGCCCGCCGGGACGAGCTTGCGAGCACGCTGAAGCAGCGTTGGAGCGAGGCCGCGCCGAAATTCCAGCTGTTCTACGACGAGGCCAAGCTGCCGCGCGGCGAGCGTAAGGTGGAGCGCACCGCCGCCTGGTACGATGCCGTCACCAGGGTGATCGAGACCGCCAATCTCGCGTCCACCGCGGTGTCGAACCGCGCCTGGATGAACGATCCTTTCATCGCCCGCATGATCCAGGCCCGCCGCCTCGCCTGGCAGGTGCGCGACCGCTACGGCATCCAGTGCTCGACCCTGCGCCCGAACGTCAACAGCTCCAAGCCGCTCGACGAGACTCAGAAGCAGACCGTGGCCGGCTGGAACGGCATCGTCACCGCCGGCTGGACCGGCATGGACGAGTTGCTGGCTGCGCCTGATGTGACCGCGGACCTCGCCAACGCGGCCAAGGAGGCGCGCGCCAAGACCAACGGTGTCCTCAAGCAGATCGGCGAGCTGACCAAAGGCTTCGACGGCAGCGGCCGTCCCGCGATGCCCGCCGCGGAATGGAACGCGCTGTGCCAGTCGCCGTTCGCGTCCATCGTCGCCATCGCCAACAAGGCCCTCGACCAGTCGATCGCACGCGCGGAGACGGTTCAGCAGAAAGCCCTCACCAATCTGATTGTGCAGTCGCTCGCGTTCCTGCTGGCGCTGGCCGTGACCCTGGCCGGCGTGTTCGTCGTGCGCAATCGCCTCATGCGCCCGGTGCGCGCCATTCTCGATGCCATCGCCCGCATCAGCGCGCGCGACTATGCGACTCCGGTGCCGCAATCCCGGCATCCCGACGAGTTCGGCACCATGGCCGCCGCGCTCGAAAGCCTGCGCGAAAGCGCGGCGACCGCCGAACGCCTGGGCCAGGAGCGCGACTCGCAGCAGGCGCTCCAGCTCGCCCGCTCCGGCACCGTCGATGCGGCCTGCCGCAGCTTCGACGATACGGTGCAGGCGGTCATCCAGAGCGTCGTAGCGTCGACGAAGGAGCTCGATGCCACTGCGACTGACGTGCGCTCGCTGGTTTCGGAATCGGGCAGCCAGACCGCGGCGGTCTCCTCCGCGGCCGAGCAGGCCACCAACAATCTCGAGACCATCGCGGCCGCGACCGAGGAACTCTCCGCATCGGTCGGCGAGATCTCCGCACAGGTGCAGTCCAGCGCCCGCGAGGCCCGCGAGGCCGTTGCGCAGGCCGAGCAGACCAATGCGACGGTGGAGATCCTCGACCAGACCGCAAGCCGCATCGGCGAGGTCGTGAAGATGATCAACGCCATTGCCGGCCAGACCAACCTCTTGGCCTTGAACGCCACCATCGAAGCGGCGCGCGCGGGCGAGGCCGGCCGCGGCTTTGCCGTGGTCGCCGGCGAGGTCAAGAGCCTTGCGGCGCAGACCGCAACCGCGACCGAAGAGATCTCGCGCCAGGTCGAGGAAATCCAGGGCGCCACCGGCCAGGCCGTGGCTGCCATCCGTTCAATCGGCGGCGCCATCAGCGGCATCGACGAGAAGATGACGGCGATTGCCGCCGCCGTCGAGCAGCAGCGCGCGGCGACCACCGAGATCTCGCGCAACTTCCAGCAGGCCGCACAAGGCACCCGCGAAGTCACCGATACCATCGGCAGCGTCGCCAGGCTGAACCAGGAGACCGGCAACGCCGGCACGGTGTTGTCGGATTCCGTCAAGAAGATGTCGGCCGATCTCCGCGTCGCGGTCGAGGGCTTCTTGGGCGCCGTAAAGACCGCGTAGTCGCCTCGTAGTCCCTCTCAGTTCTTCCATCCAACGGCGCGCGGGCATTGCCGCCGGTCCGCGCGGCGGCTACATCTGTGCCGCCTCGCTCCGCGAGCGCTTGAGACAGACGTAAGAGACATCAGGGATGGAGAGTTCGATGCCGGTCACGCCACAACACAAGGTCCAGCGCCCCTATCGCGGCGTGTTCCCGGTCGCGCCCACCATCTTCGACGAGCGCGGCGAGCTCGACCTCGAGGGCCAGCGTCGCTGCATCGATTTCATGATCGATGCCGGCTCGAACGGCCTCTGCATCCTCGCCAATTTCTCCGAGCAGTTCGTGCTCACCGATGCCGAGCGCGAAACGGTGATGCATACGGTGCTGGAACATGTGGCGGGCCGGGTTCCCGTGATCGTCACCACCACGCATTTCAGCTCGGCCGTCTGCGCCGCGCGCAGCCGGCAGGCCGAGGCGGCCGGCGCTGCCATGGTGATGGTCATGCCGCCCTATCACGGCGCGACCTTCCGCGTGCCCGAGAAAGGCATCGTCGAATTCTTCAAGGTGCTCTCGGACGCGATCAACATTCCCATCATGATCCAGGATGCGCCGGTGGCCGGCACGCCGCTCTCCGTCGATCTGCTCGCGCGGCTGGCACGCGAGCTCGCCAACATTCGCTATTTCAAGATCGAGGTGCCCTTCGCCGCCGCCAAGCTGCGCAGCCTGATCGAGGCGGGCGGCAAGGACATCGAGGGCCCCTGGGACGGCGAGGAGGCGATCACGCTGCTGGCCGATCTCGATGCCGGCGCCACTGGCGCGATGACCGGCGGCGGCTATCCCGACGGCATCCGCCAGATCATCGATCCCTATTTCGCCGGCAAGCGCGAAGAGGCGAAAGCCGCCTATGAGCGCTGGCTGCCGCTGATCAATTACGAGAACCGCCAATGCGGCCTGATCGCCTGCAAGGTGATGATGCAGGCCGGCGGCATCATCAAGTCGGACACCGTGCGCCATCCGCTCCAACCGCTGCATCCGGCGACGCGCGCGGGGCTGCTGGAGCTGGCCAAGGAGCGCGATGCGCTGGCGCTGCGGTGGGGGAAGTAGGGGCACTCTCTTGGCCCTCGTCATTGCAAATGTATCCGCGGAGGCAGCCTGGATTGCTTCGCTTCGCTCGCAATGACGGGGGCTGCCCATCTCGCCGGATGGCGTCGAATTAACGCGATTCCGCCCGTTTCCCGCAGCCCGGCGATGACATATTATACGTTCGCCAACCAGGGCCCTGCGGAGCAACCCCGAGACATCGCGTAACACCTCTTCATTATGCCGTTATCCCGAGCCAGGTTGGAGCGAGCCAACGAAACAGGGAGGCAGTGCCATGACGATGAGGCCGGATCCCACCTTTCACGCATCGCCCAAGCTTGCGATGGAAGCACCAGCGGAGAACTTTGCCTACACGCTGCTGCTCAGTCCAGATTTCTCAAAACCTGATGCTCTCGCGGTCATCGACGTCAAGCCGGGATCGCCGACCTACAGCCAAATCGTCCATACCGTGACGATGCCCAACAAGGGCGATGAGTTTCATCACTTCGGCTGGAATGCCTGTTCCTCCGCCTTGTCGCCGCTCGCCGGACATGCCTTCATCGAGCGGCGCTATCTCATCATCCCCGGACTGCGCTCGTCGCGGATCTACATCATCGACACCAAGCCGGATCCGACCAAAGCCAAGATCCACAAGATCATCGAGCCCGAGGAAGTCTTCAAAAAGACCGGTTACTCGCGGCCGCATACCATCCATTGCGGGCCGGACGGCATCTATGTGAGCACGCTGGGCGGTGGCGGCAAAGACGGCACCAACGGTCCTCCAGGCGTTTTCATCATGGATTGCGAGACGTTCGAGGTCCTGGGACGATGGGAGATCGACCGTGGTCCGCAGACGCTGCACTATGATTTCTGGTGGAACCTGCCGCGCGACTACATGGTGACGAGTGAATGGGCGTTGCCGCCGCAGTTCGAGAACGGGATCGTCCCGGAAGATCTGCTTGCGAATAAATATGGCCATCGTCTCCACTTCTGGGATCTTCGCGCTCGTCGCAACGTCCAGACCATCGACCTCGGCGCCAATCATCAGATGGCGCTGGAAGTACGACCGGCGCATGATCCGGTTCGCGAGTACGGCTTCGTCGGCGTCGTGGTCGACACCACGAATCTCGAAGCATCGATCTGGACCTGGTGGCGAGACGGCGGGACATTCCACGTGGAGAAGACGGCGACGATCCCGCCCGAGCCTGCGCCAAAGGAGAAGCTCCCGCCGCTGCTGCAGGGCTTTGGCGCTGTGCCGCCGCTGGTGACCGATATCGACCTGTCGATGGATGATCGCTTTCTCTATGTCTCGTGCTGGGGAACGGGTGAAATGCGCCAGTACGACGTCAGTGATCCGCGCAAGCCAAAGCATGCAGGCTCGGTCCACATCGGCGGCATCGCGCGCCGCACGCCGCATCCGAACGGCAAGGCATTCGCGGCCGGTCCGCAGATGGTCGAGATCAGCCGCGACGGCAGGCGCGTGTACTGGACCAATTCGCTCTATTCCACCTGGGATGACCAGTTCTATCCCGACGGAGTTCCGGGCGTGGAGGTCATGGCCAATGTCGGTCGCGACGGCGGCCTCGAGCTCGACAAGGATTACTTCGTGAGCTTCCCCGACGGATATCGTGCGCACCAGATCAGGCTGGAGGGCGGCGATTGTTCGACGGACTCCTTTTGCTACCCGTCGGCCTAGATTGGGGACACGCGAGCCCGGCGCTTGGCTGGCTCTGGCTCGCGCTTGTTGCGAGCGGTCTCTATCACGGGATCAATCCGGGGATGGGATGGCCGCTCGCCGTTTCGGCCGGGCTCCTGGACAAGAGCCCGCGCGCGCTCTTCCGTGCATTGTTGGCTCTGGCGGCCGGACATCTCCTGGCAACGCTTCTCGTTCTGCTGCCATTCGCGCTGCTGCTCGTGCTGGCCGAGTGGCAGCGCTCGATCCAGATCGGTGCGAGCCTTCTCGTCATCGGCTTTGGCGTCTATCGGCTGATCGAGCGGCGTCATCCGCGCGCGCTGGCCCGAATTCCGCCAACGCAATTGGCGCTCTGGTCATTTGCTGTTGCCATTGCTCACGGCGCCGCCTTGATGCTGGTGCCGATCTATCTCGGTCTCTGCCAGGCCTTCGAACTCGATGCCGGCCATGAGGCCGCCGGCGCGCTAATGAAGGCAAGTTTCGGGATGGCGGTGCTGGTGTCACTGGTGCACGTTGCCGCCATGATCGGCGCGGGCGGATGTCTGGCGTGGCTGGTCTACCGCTATCTCGGATTGAGGTTTGTCTCGCGAAGCTGGTTCAATCTGGATCTGATCTGGGCGGCCAGCCTCATCGTGGTTGGCGTCGTGGCGCTCGCCTTCAATCTGTCGAGCCGGCAGTGACTAAAGCGGAATGGCGTTAGGTTGAATCGATTGCCGCGGGTGGTTCACCTCTCCCGCTTGCGGGAGAGGTCGGCGCGAAGCGCCGGGTGAGGGCTTTCTCCTCTTGGGGATTGCCTCATCGCGGAGACACTCTCTCCCCAACCCTCTCCCGCAAGCGGGAGAGGGAGTGCACCTCGCTCGTTGCAACGATCAATGCCTCATCCCATCAAGCTTTATCGCGCCAAAGTCCACTCGCCGACGATGCGGAAGCGAGCCTTGGGATCATCCTGCTTGAACAGCGCGATCCGATCGATCGTCAGCGCATCAAGCTTCAACGTCGCAAACCTCCTCCGCAGCATCTCCAGAATCGGCCCGCGGCGCTCGGCGTCCAGCCGTCCCGTCAGCGTCATGTGGAAGCGGAATTCTTCCATGACGTAAGGGTAACCCCAGCGGTCGAGATAGTCGCGCTGCCGCTCGCTGAGCTTCTCGGGCCCCCGACGTGCGCGATCTTCCGCCGTCATCGCGGCGCGGAACGAGTCGAACTCGCGAGCGCAATCGGCGGCGAGCTGCTGGAGCGTGTGGACGGGCTCAGCCGGAATGACGGCAATGAAGCCGCTGATGGAATCGACGACCGGTCGGATCGCCGGGATCGGCCGCGGCTTGCTGGCGAATGCCGCACAGGCCGCCGCAAGCTCGGCCTCGGTTCTGCCGGCCGTCAGCGTCATCGGCGCCTTCAGCGTGCCGTGGAAGCCGTATTTGCGGGGATCGGCGGTGACGTCGCGCCAGTCGGCCGCGACATGCAGTGCCTCGCGCGGAAACGGCACCTCGTCGCTGGTGTAGGCATCGTAGCCGAGCAGCTCCGCGCCAAAGCGGGAGAGGGCGCTGTCGGCGCCGGCGGCAAAATAGATCGCGTAGCGGGGAAAACCTGTCATTGCCTCAGCATAGCCAATTCATGCCGCGACGACAGTCTCGCGTGGCATCGCCGCCGCTGTGAGCAGCCGCGTCGCATCGGTGAGATGCACGAGCTTGCCGCCTGATATCACGGCGATCAGCCGCGGCCGCAGCTGCACGCTATCGTCGACCAAAAGAATGTCGGCGCGGCGTCCTTCCGCGAGGATGCCGCGATCGGTAAGGCCGGTTGCACGGGCAGGCCCGGCAGAGACCAAATCCCAGGCCTTCTCCAGCGGCAGCACGCCGTCGGCGGCGAGCCGGAATGCGGCCAGCAGCTGTGCGGGATAGTAATAGTCCGACGCCAGCACCGAGCAGAGGCCCTTGGCGATCATGTCCGACGCCCTGGTCCAGCCGGTGTGGCTGCCGCCGCGCACGACGTTCGGCGCGCCATAGACGATGGCATCGCCGTGGCTTGCTGCCGCTCGCGCCGTCTCCACGTTGATCGGAAACTCGGCAATCATCGCACCGAGCTCGCGAAACTCGTGGCGCATCGCCGGCGTCGCGTCGTCATGCGAGAGCATCCGCACCCCGGCAGCGCGGGCCGTAGCGGCGAGCCGCGACACGGAGGCTGGAACGTCGGCGGCGCGCGCCACCACACGTTCGACCAGCCGGTCAAACTCCTCGCTCGATAGCCCGGTGCGCTCCACCATCCGGTTGCGCTTGCGAGGCTTGGCCATGTCGGCAACGGTGCCGTCCATGTGGTCATTGAAGGCGAACAGGTCGACGCGGCCTTCCGCGAGCCACTGTGCGATCTCGGCCTCGGCATCGAGATTGTAGGTCTCGTGTCGCAGGTGGAAGCGGGTGTCGGCGGCGAATTGCGGACGCTGCCTCTCGATCGCCTCCATCAGGCCGCGCGCATTGTCGGCGCTGCGCAGGCCCGGCTCCCACGAGCAGGTCGTGGCGTGGAACACCGTGGTAATGCCGTTGCTGATCGCCTGGCGGTCGCTGTCGGCGAGCGCGACGTCGATCGGAAAATCGACGCCGGCGCGCGGCATCATCTGGCGCTCGAAGGCATCGCCATGCAGATCGACGATGCCGGGCAACACCAGCAGGTTGCGGGCGTCGATCGCCAGCCGCGCGCGGCCGCGAGAGGCATCGACCTGCGCGATATCAGTTCCGGACACGAGCAGTGAGGTTTCGACGAGCTCGGCGCCGATCAGGGCCCGGCCGCCTTCAAGGAAAATGTCTGTCACGCGACCGCGCTTCGTTTGCTGGCAGGAGAACCGGTGAAAGAGCTCGCCCGTGCTTCGTATGTCGCGAGGAAATCTTCAATCCCGAGCCTGCGGAAATCGGGCAGCGCTTCACGCAATTTGTCGTGATCCCAGTCCCACCAGGCGAGCTTGGCGAGCCGTCCGGCGATCTCCTCCGAGAACCGTCGCCGCACGATGCGGGCCGGGTTGCCGACGACGATGGTGTAGGCCGGCACGTCCTTGGTGACGATCGCGCCGGCCGCGATCACCGCGCCGGTGCCGATGTTGCGGCCCGGCAGCACGATCGCGCCATGGCCGATCCAGACGTCGTGACCGATATGGACGTGATGCTGGCGCCGCCACTCGAAGAACTCGACATCGTCGCTCTCGCCTTCGAAGTAGGCGCTCGACCGATAAGTGAAGTGCGCCTGGGTCGCGCGGTGCATCGGATGATTGCCCGGATTGATCCGTGTCATCGCCGCGATCGAGCAGAATTTTCCGATGGTCGTGTAGGTGATCTGGGCGTCGTTGACGACATAGGAGTAATCGCCCATCGTCACTTCATGCAGGATCGTGCGCGCGCCGACCTCGGTGTAGGCGCCGAGCCTGGCCTCGTGCAGCTTGGCCGAGGGATCGATGGTCGGCTGAATCGAAAGAGCTTTGGCGGCCATGTCGTATCCGAAGCGCGAGGGCGGGGCGTTCCTCTTCGAGCGGCTTGATGACAATGTCATGACGCGGCGATGACAGGGGATGACGTGTGTTGGATCGCCGCACCGCAACGCGGATGTCACACAAGTGTTAAGCGCCGGCGTTAGCGGTGGGCTCCAGTTAATCTGGAGCGCTGCATGCTGGTGGTGGAAGGTCTGACGTGTCGCTTCGGCGCAAAAGCCGCGGTGGACGACGCTTCGTTTCAAGTCTCCCCCGGCGGCTTCGTCGGTGTGATCGGACGGTCCGGCGCCGGCAAGTCGACCCTGCTGCGGACCATCAACCGCCTGGTGACGCCGACTGAGGGGCGCATCCTGTTCGACGGCGTCGACGTCACCGCGCTGCGCGGTAAGGAGTTGCGGCAGTGGCGGGCGCGTTCGGCGATGATCTTCCAGCAGTTCAACCTGGTCGGCCGGCTCGATGTTCTCACCAACGTCCTGATGGGCCGCCTCGCGACGATGCCGGCCTGGCGCTCGCTGTCGCAGCTCTGGCCCGAGCAGGACAAGGCTCTGGCGATGTCTGCGCTGGAGCAGTTCGATATCGCCGCGCTCGCCGCCCAGCGCGCCGACCAGCTCTCCGGCGGCCAGCAGCAGCGCGTGGCGATCGCCCGCGCGCTGGTGCAGCAGCCCGATATCATCCTCGCCGACGAGCCGATCGCCTCGCTCGATCCGCGCAACACCAAGATCGTGATGGATGCGCTGCTGCGCATCAACAAGCATTTCGGCATTACGGTGCTTTGCAATCTGCATTCGCTCGATCTGGCGCGCAGCTATTGCGACCGCCTGATCGGCATGGCCGCGGGCCGCGTGGTGTTCGACGGCGCGCCGTCCGCGCTGACCGATCGCGTGGCGCGCGAGCTCTACGATCTCGAAGCCGCCGACGTCATGGGCGGCATACCCGTGCCGGCGCCCGAGGGCGTTCCGGCGCTCGGGACGGCCGCAGCGGCCTGAGCCTCGCCTATTTAGTTCAAGTCTTTGCGTCAACCGACCTCAACCGATGAAGAGGGTAACATGATCACTCGCAGATTAATCCTCGCCGGCGCCGCGGCGCTCGCGTTCACGACCTCCGCCTCCGCGGACGACTGGAAAACCAAATATCCCGAATTGACCTTCGCGGTCGTGCCGGCGGAGAACGCCTCCGGCGTCACCGAGCGCTGGGCGCCGTTCATGACCTATCTCTCCAAGGAATTGGGCGTGAAGGTCACGCTGCGCATCGCCAACGACTATGCCGCCGTCATCGAAGGCCAGCGCGCCGGCAACATCCATATCGCGAGCTACGGCTCGGCCTCGTTCGCGCGCGCACGTCTGACCGGCGTCAAGACCGATGCCTTCGCCAACGACATCAACGCCGACGGTTCGACCGGCTACTACTCCGTGTTCTTCGTCAAGGCGAGCAGCGCCTACAAGAAGATCGGCGACCTCAAGGGCAAGAATCTCGGCCTCGTCGATCCGAACTCGACCTCCGGCAACAACGTGCCGCGCTTCGAGCTCGACAAGATGGGCATCCACGATGCCGACAGCTATTTCAGCAAGGTCGTCTTCACCGGCAGCCACGAGAACGCGATGCTGGCGCTGGCGCAGGGCACGGTCGACGTTGCCGCCAACCAGTGGACCAGCGATGACGATTCGACGCTGGCGCAGATGCTGACCAAGGGCATGCTGAAGAGTGCCGATGGTTCGGCGATGAAGAAGGACGATTTCCGCATCATTCACAAGTCGGCGCCGATCATCAACGGCCCCTACGCCTACAACTCGGATCTCCCGGAAGATGCCAAGGCCGCCATCGCCAAGGCGTTCTTCGACGCGCCGAGCAAGGACAAGGCGGCATTCGACCGTCTCTCCGACGGCCAGAAGAAGGGTTTTCATCCCGCCACCACCAAGGACTGGGATGGCACGATCGAGCTGATCAAGTTCGTCGATGCGCTGCGTAAGAAGAAGGCGTCCTGATCTCAGGACGAGCTACTCGAGCCGGGTCGACGGACCCGGCTCTTTCTCTTTTTACAGGCTACTCTCTCTTACAGGCCATTCTCCCTGACAAGATGACCGTCGCGGTTTCGATCCTCCCCGAGCAGCAGCTTGCCGTGCTCAACGGCGCCTATCGCCAGGCGGTCGCGCGCAGGCGATGGCGTCTCCTGTTGGGAGCCGGTATCTTTGGCGCAGCGCTGGTTCTTGCCGCGATCGGCGCCGAAGTAAATTTGCGCACGCTGTTCACCTATTTCGGCAACTTCATCAGCTATTTCGACCGCATCCTCACACTCGACAGCGGCCAGCGGGTCTGGACCGACGTCGGCGAGTGGCTGTGGGGCTGGCGCAAATGGCTGAAGATGCTGGGCGAGACGCTGCTGATCTCCTATGTCGGCACGCTGATCGGCGCGACCTTCGCCTTTGCCCTGAATTTCTTCGCGGCGGAGAATACCTCGCCCGCGCCCTGGCTGCGCTTTGTCGTGCGTCGCCTGCTCGAATTCGCCCGCACCGTTCCCGGCATCGTGTTCGCGCTGGTGTTCGTCATCGCCTTCGGCCTAGGTCCGATGGCGGGCGTGCTCGCGATCGCGATCCATTCCACCGGCGCGCTCGGCAAGCTGTTCTCAGAGATCGTCGAGAATGCCGACATGAAGCCGGTCGAGGGAATCCGCTCGACCGGCGCGAGCTGGCTCTCCTGCATGCGCTTCGCCGTGGTGCCGCAGGTCACCGCGGGCTATGCCAGCTACGCGCTGCTGCGCTTCGAGATCAACGTCCGCGAAGCCTCTGTGATGGGTTTTGTCGGCGCCGGCGGCATCGGCCAGGAGCTGGTCGTCGCCATCCGCAAGTTCTACTACTCGGACGTCAGCGCCATCCTGCTCACCATCATCGTCACGGTCTTCATCATCGACATCACCACCGGCTGGCTGCGCGGCCGCCTGTTCGGCAAGGAGGCGCGGACGTGACGAAGCCGCACGAGGTCGACACGCGAGAGATCCGCGCGCGCTACCCCGATGTGTTCGACCGGCCGGCCTCGGCGCGGCTTGCAACGCCCGCGATGATCGTCGCGGCGTTTGCGATCCTCACTTACGGCCTGGTCGATCTCGACTTCGCGCCGTCGCGGTTCCTCGCCGGCCTCAGCCAGCTCGGCTGGATCAGCCTAATGATGATCCCGCCCGATCCCGGCTCCTCGCTGCCGGTCTATCTGAAAGCGCTGGGCGAGACGCTGTCGATCGCGCTGCTGGGCACGACGCTCGCCGCCCTGTTCGCGCTGCCGGTCAGCCTGCTGGCCGCGCGCAACGTGGTGCCGTCAATCATCCTGCGCTTCCCGGTTCGCCGCTTCCTCGATTCGATCCGCGGCGTCGACACGCTGATCTGGGCGCTGGTGTGGATCAATGTGGTCGGGCTCGGCCCGTTCGCCGGCGTGCTTGCCATCGCCGTGTCGGATTTCGGCGCCTTTGGAAAACTGTTCTCGGAGGCGATCGAGGGCGCCGACCAGAGGCAGGTCGAAGGCATCCGCGCCTCCGGCGGCAGCGCGCTGCACGAGATCCGCTTCGGGCTGCTGCCGCAGGTGTTGCCCGTGATCGCCGGCCAGGTGCTCTACTTCATCGAATCCAACACGCGCTCGGCCACCATCATCGGCATCGTCGGTGCCGGCGGCATCGGCCTCCAGCTCGCCGAGCAGATCCGCGTGCTGGAATGGCAGAAGGTGTCGTTCCTGATCCTGATGATTTTGATTGCGGTTGCTGCGATCGATTTCATTTCCGGCAAGCTACGCTTTGCGATTATTGGGCGAAGGGCTGTCGCTTAATCACCGCTGCCGTAGGGTGGGCAAAGCGAAGCGTGCCCACCGCTTCTCGCGAATCTTGGAAAGATGGTGGGCACGGCGCAAGTGCGCCTTTGCCCGCCCTACGGCTCCGGTTTCGCGGGGAGAGCTCCGCTGCTACGACTCCACCAGAAACTCCACCCGCTCCGCCGCGAACCGCGAATGCTTCGTCACCAGCGGCTTGCCGTCAAGAGCGTGGTCGGTCGCATCGACCACCAGGATCGGACGTCCCAGCGCAAGATCGAGCCGGGCGGCGTCGGTCGCGTCGACGATGCCGGCGGTGATCCGGGTCGCGCCGCGGCGGTAGTCGCGAATGCCATAGTGCTCGAGCAACTTCGTCATCGAGCGCGTCGTGGCGAACACGGCGCCTGCGCCCGGAAACAATTCCGCCGACAGCCAGGTGGTGGAGACGCAGATCGGCGTGCGGTCGGCGAGGCGGATCGCCTCGATCCGCACCAGCGGCGCACCGGTCTTCAAACCCAGTTCGCGCGCCAGCTCCCGGGTCGCGACGTCATCGGAAGCTTCGATCAGTTGGCCACGCGGCTCGCGGCCGCCGGCGCCGACGATCTCGGAGAAGCGCGTGCGCGAGCGCAGCGGATAGGCGAGCTTCTGCGCCTCGACATAGGTCCCGCTGCCGCGCTCGGCGCGCACGAGGCCGCGCTCGGCAAGCGCGGCCAGCGCGCGCCGCACGGTGTGGCGATTCACGCGGTAGGTTTCGGCGATCTCCATCTCGCCCGGTAACTTGTCGCCGGCGGCAAAGCGGCCGTCGGCGATGCCGCGCTCGATGCCGTCGGCGACGAGGCGCCACAGCGCGACGCCCGACGATGCAGTGTCTTGCATGCTCATATCGCCGGTCAGCCTAGCCCAGAAATCACGCCTTTGTCACGAAACAGTCATGGCGCTCCACTATGAAGTTGTCTAGTATCATAGACAACTTAGAATCGGCAAGATCGGTGAACCGGTGACCCAACACAACAACCAGCAAGCCCAGCGCAAGGCCGCGATGGCCGTGCTGGCGCACGCGGAGGCGGGCGAGATCGCCGCTCGCCTCCGCAACTTAGCCCTGCCGGCCCATCAGGATCTGCGCGAAGGCGAAAACGGTCTGGTCATGCTGCGCGGCCGGGTCGGCGGCGACGGTGCGCCGTTCAACCTCGGCGAAGCCACGGTGTCGCGCGCGGCGGTCCGGCTTGCCAGCGGCGAGGTCGGCTTCGGCTACACCCTTGGCCGCGATGGTGAGAAGGCGCGGCTGATCGCGCTGTGCGACGCGCTGGTGCAGTCCTGCGATTTCGGCGCAGCCGTCGAGCGCGACGTGATCGCGCCGTTGCGCGAGCAGCTTATGACGAGGCGCCAGCAGGTGGCGGCGAAGACTGCCGCAACGAAGGTTGATTTCTACACCATGGTGCGCGGTGAGGGGTGAGGTCATGACCACGATTGCGGAACTGCCGCCGGGGTTCGCCGATAAGGTGTTGTCGGCGCAATCGACCTTCCGCTCGGTGATGGACGCGATGGCGCGGCCGGGCTCGGTCCAGCGTATCGTGCCGACAGCCGGAACGCCCCATACGATGATGCGCGGCACCGCCGCGATCGCGCTGACGCTGTTCGATCACGACACGCCACTCTGGCTCGATGCGTGCATGGCGCAAAATTCCGACGTGGTGAAGTGGCTCAAGTTCCACACCGGTGCGCCGGTGGTGCAGGACACCTCGATTGCGAGCTTCGCGCTGATCGGCGATGGCGCACTGCTTCCGCCGCTCGAGCGCTTCGCGCTGGGCACCAACGAATATCCGGATCGTTCGACCACACTGATCCTGCAGGTCGAGAGTCTGGGCTCGGGACGCAGCTTCGAGCTGCGCGGGCCCGGCATCGACGGCGCCGCGACGCTCCAGGCGTCGGTCAAGCCGTTCGACCTGTTCGAGCGCCTGCGGTTCAACGAGCCGCTGTTTCCGCGCGGCCTCGATGTGGTGCTGGTCGCCGATGATGCCGTGGTCGCGATTCCCCGCACCACGCGCGTCGCGAACAAGGGAAGCTGAAGCATGTATGTCGCAGTCAAAGGCGGCGAACGCGCCATTGAGAACGCTCATCGCCTGCTCGCCAATGCGCGGCGCGGCGACCAAAGCGTTCCGGAAGTCACGCTCGACCAGATCTCGGAGCAGCTCGGCCTCGCCGTCGACCGCGTCATGAGCGAAGGCTCGCTCTACGACCGCGAGCTCGTGGCGCTTGCGATCAAGCAGGCGCGCGGCGATCTGATCGAGGCGATCTTCCTGGTCCGCGCCTTCCGCGCCACGCTGCCGCGCTTCGGCGCGAGCGAGCCGGTCGACACCGGCGCCATGCGCGTGCAGCGGCGGGTATCCTCGACCTTCAAGGACATTCCGGGCGGCCAGATCCTCGGGCCGACCTTCGATTATACCCACCGCCTGCTCGATCCCTCGCTCGCCGAAGGCTTTGTACCGGAAGCGCCGGCGACAGCCGAAGCCTCGACCGCGGCGACGCCGCGCGTGACGGATATTCTCGGCCGGGACGGGCTGATCGAATCTTCGCCACAGGCCGAGGACGGCGCCGGCGTCGGCGATCTCACCCGCGAGCCGCTGAATTTTCCGGCGGATCGCGACCTGCGCCTGCAAAATCTGGCGCGTGGCGACGAAGGCTTTCTGCTGGCGATGGGCTATTCAACCCAGCGCGGCTATGGCCGCAACCATCCCTTCGCCGGCGAGATCCGCTTCGGTGAGGTCGAAGTCGAATTCTTGGCCGAAGAGGTCGGCTTCGCCGTGCCGCTCGGCTCGATCGAGCTGACCGAGTGCCAGATGGTCAACCAGTTCAAGGGATCGGCGACGGAAGCGCCGTGCTTCACCCGCGGCTATGGCCTCGCCTTCGGCCAGAGCGAGCGCAAGACCATGTCGATGGCGCTGGTCGACCGTGCGCTGCGTGCCCGCGAGCTTGGCGAAGAGGCGCTCGCCCCGGCGCAAGATGAAGAATTCGTGCTGTCGCATTCGGACAATGTCCAGGCGACCGGCTTCGTCGAGCATCTCAAGCTGCCGCACTATGTCGACTTCCAGTCCGAACTCGGCCTGCTCCGCAAGCTGCGCCAAGAATTTGCCGAGGCCAATGCTGAGCCCATGAAGGAGGCCGCGGAATGAACGCGCCCGCCTACAATTTCGCCTATCTCGACGAGCAGACCAAGCGGATGATCCGCCGTGCGATCCTCAAGGCGATCGCGATCCCCGGCTATCAGGTGCCGTTCGCCAGCCGCGAAATGCCGATGCCCTATGGCTGGGGCACCGGCGGCGTGCAGGTGACGGCTGCGATCCTCGGTCCTCAGGACGTGCTGAAGGTGATCGATCAGGGTTCCGACGACACCACCAACGCGATCTCGATCCGCAAGTTCTTCGCCAAGACCGCGGGCGTCGCCACGACGACGGCGACGGATGAGGCGACCGTGATCCAGACCCGTCACCGCATCCCGGAGACGGCGCTGAATGAAAACCAGGTGCTGGTCTATCAGGTGCCGATTCCCGAGCCGCTGCGCTTTCTCGAGCCGCGCGAGACCGAGACGCGGCGCATGCATGCGCTCGCCGAATACGGCCTGATGCATGTGAAGCTCTATGAGGACATCGCCCGCTTCGGCCATATCGCGACCGCCTATGCCTATCCGGTGAAAGTGAACGCGCGCTATGTGATGGATCCCTCGCCGACGCCGAAATTCGACAATCCCAAGATGGACAATTGTCCCGCGCTGCAATTGTTCGGCGCCGGTCGCGAGAAGCGCATCTATGCGATCCCGCCCTATACGCAGGTGGTATCGCTCGATTTCGAGGACCACCCGTTCGAGCCTTACCGCTTCAACGCGCCCTGCGCGCTGTGTGGCGCCGAAAATTCCTATCTCGACGAGATCGTCACGGACGACAAGGGCGGACGCATGTTCGTCTGCTCGGATACCGATTATTGCGAGGGACGGCAGGCCGCCGGCCATCACGGCAGCCTGAGCGCCGCGCCGTACAAGGAGAAGGCGGGCTCACATGGTTGACCAAGACATGGCTGATCTCGATACGCTCGAAAACGACCAGCCGTTGCTGGTTGCGGAGTCGCTCAGCAAGTCCTTCGGCCGCATCGCTGCCTGCCGCGACGTTTCCTTCGCGCTCTACCCCGGCGAAGTGCTAGCGATCGTCGGCGAGTCCGGCTCGGGCAAGTCGACGCTGCTGCAAATGCTGTCGGGCCAGCTCGCGCCGAGCGCCGGCCAGGTCTCCTACCGGATGCGCGACGGCGTCACTCGCGATCTCACCACGCTGGGCGAAGCCGAGCGGCGATTCCTGTTCCGCACCGACTGGGGCTATGTGCACCAGGATCCCGCGCAGGGCCTGCGCATGGCGGTCTCGGCCGGCGCCAATGTCGGCGAGCGGCTGATGGCGGTCGGGTGGGATCATTACGGCCGCATCCGCGACACCGCGTCGGACTGGCTGACGCGGGTCGAGATCGACGTCGCCCGCATCGACGATGCGCCGCGCACTTATTCCGGCGGCATGCGCCAGCGCCTCCAGATCGCGCGCAACCTCGTCACCGGGCCGCGGCTGGTGTTCATGGACGAGCCGACCGGCGGTCTCGACGTCTCCGTGCAGGCCCGCCTGCTCGACCTCCTGCGCAGCCTGGTCGCCGAGCTGCACCTCGCCGTCATCATCGTGACCCACGATCTTGCGGTGGCGCGGCTGTTGTCGCACCGCGTGATGGTGATGAAGGGCGGCCGCGTTATCGAGACCGGTCTCACCGACCAGGTGCTCGACGATCCCCGTGAGCCCTATACCCAACTCCTCGTCTCCTCGATTCTCCCGCCATGAGCTTTTCGATGACCGCAATGATCGACGTTGCCGATGCCCAAAAGACCTTTACGATGCACCTGCAAGGCGGCATCGAGCTGCCTGTCGTGCGCGGCGTGACCTTCCACGTCAATCCCGGCGAATGCGTCGTGCTGTCGGGGCCATCAGGCGCCGGCAAATCGTCGATCCTGAAGATGATTTTTGGCAATTACCGTTGCGACTCCGGCCGCATCGGCATTCGCCATCGCGGCGCGCTGATCGATCTCGCCAGTGCCGAGCCGCGACAGGTGCTCAACGTCCGCCGCTCCACCATCGGCTATGTCAGCCAGTTCCTGCGGGCGGTGCCGCGGGTTGCCACCATCGACGTCGTGGCCGAGCCGCTGATCGTCAACGGTCTGGCGCGCGCTGAAGCACAGCAGCGCGCAGGCAGCCTGCTGCATCGTCTCAACATCCCCGAGCGGCTCTGGCAGCTTCCGCCTGCGACCTTCTCCGGCGGCGAGCAGCAGCGCGTCAACATCGCGCGCGGCTTCATCTCGGATTTGCCGATCCTGCTGCTGGACGAGCCGACCGCCTCGCTCGATGCCGCCAACCGCGCCGTCGTGGTCGAGCTGGTCACTGAAAAGAAGCGCCAGGGTGTCGCCATGGTGGCCATTGTCCATGACGACGAAATCCGTCATCTGATTGCCGACCGCATCGTCGATGTCACCAGCTTCGCCGCCGCGGCCTGAAGGGAATGGATATGAACGCCAAGGACACCGTCATCGCCAACGCCAGGATCGTGCTGGCCGACCGGGTGATCGAACAGGGCTGGCTTGCTCTCGCGGGCGGACGCATCGCCGAGATCGGCCAGGGCAGGGCGCCCGCCGGCGCCGAGGATGCCGGCGGCGACCTCATCATGCCCGGCCTGATCGAGCTTCACACCGACCATCTCGAAGCGCATTACGTGCCGCGGCCAAAAGTGTTCTGGAATCCGGTCGCCGCTGTCATCTCCTATGACGGCCAGCTGGCCACATCAGGCATCACCACCGTGTTCGATTCGCTCCGGGTCTGGCGCGAGGAAGGCGCCGAGGAAGTCGACGGCCGCGCCGGCGTGCTCGCCGCCGCAATCACGACCGCGCGCGATGCCAGCCTGTTGCGTGCCGATCACTTCCTGCATCTGCGCTGCGAAATCCCGATGCCGAGCGTGGTCGAGGAGGCCAAGGAGCTGATCGACCGTCCCGACGTCAAGCTGATGTCGCTGATGGATCACACGCCGGGCCAGCGCCAGTTTCGCGACGAGGTCAAGCTGCGCGACTATTATCGCGGCAAGGGCGGCGGCAAGACCGACGCCGAGCTCGACGAGCTGTTCGCAAAGCGCTTCGAGTACCAGAAGCAATATGCCGCGACCAACATGCGCGAGATCGTGGCGCTGGCGCATCAGTACAAGATTGCGCTGGCGAGTCATGACGACACCACCGAGGAGAACGTCGCGGACGCCGTGCGCGACGGCGTCGCCGTGGCGGAATTTCCCACCACGCTGGAGGCCGCGCGCGGCCTGCACCAGGCCGGCATCGACATCCTGATGGGCGCGCCTAACGTCGTGCGCGGCGGCTCGCACTCCGGGAACATCGCCGCGGTCGATCTCGCGCGTGAAGGCCTGCTCGATATCCTGTCGTCGGATTACATCCCGTCGAGCCTGCTGATGGGTGCGCTGCAGCTGCCCGAGCATGTGCCTGCGATCGATCTGCCGTCGGCGATTCGCACCGTGACCAAGGCGCCTGCCGATGCGGTCGGACTCACCGATCGCGGCGAGGTCGCGATCGGCAAGCGCGCCGACCTGATCCGCGTGCATGTTGCCGGCAGCGTTCCCGTCGTCCGCAGCGTCTGGCGCGAAGGGAGCCGTGTCGCATGAGCGAAACCACGGCCATGGCGCAGGGCTTGGCAGGCGGGACTGGTCCCGGGCGGCTGGTGCTCGTGGTTGGTCCCAGCGGCGCCGGTAAGGATACGCTGCTGCGCTTGGCGCAGGCAGCGTGTAGCGAGGATCACGATATCGTCTTTCCACGCCGCGTCGTGACGCGGGAATCCTCCGGTCACGAAGACAATGTCGCGCTCGGCCCCGACGAATTCCGCCGCGCGCAGCAGCATGGCGATTTCGCCGTACACTGGGAGGCACACGGGCATTCCTACGCGCTGCCGCTCGAGATCAACGACGATATCCGTGCCGGACGCACGGTCGTCGTCAACGTCTCGCGCACCGTGATCGGCGCGTTGCGCCAAACCTATGCAAATGTCGTGGTGGTCGCGATCACGGCGCCGCCGGACGTGCTGGCGCAACGGCTTGCCGCGCGGGCGCGACATAGCGACGGCAACATCGCGGAACGGCTGTCGCGCAGCGTCGATCATGCGCAGGCGCAGGCCGATGTCACCATCCTCAACGCCGGCAGCGCGGATTATCATGGCCGTCAGCTCCTGCGGGTGATTAGGAACGAAGGCTGGCAGGAATAACCAGCGCAACCAGGAGAGTAGAATGTCGGTGATCGAAACGGTCGAACAGCTGGAGGCCATCTATGGCGTCACCAACGATGCCTCGACCGTCAAAGTCGCCGACCATGTCACGCCGCTCTACCGCATCTACATCGAAAAGGCGCCGTTCGCGGCGCTCGCCACCATTGGACCGGAGGGTATCGACTGCTCGCCGCGCGGCGACCTGCCCGGCTTCGTCCGCATCCATGACCCCAAGACGCTGATGCTGCCGGATCGCCGCGGCAACAACCGGGTCGATTCCCTGCGCAACATCGTGCGCGATCCCAGGGTGTCGCTGATGTTCCTGATTCCCGGCTCCGGCAATGCGGTTCGTGCCAACGGCCGCGCCCATCTCTCGATTGATCCCGAGCTGCTGGCCTCGTTCAAGGTCGAAGGCAAGGCACCGCGCAGCGTCATGGTGATGAGCGTGGACGAGATCTATTTCCAGTGCGCCCGCGCCATCGTCCGCTCCGATCTCTGGAATCCAGACAAGCGCGTCGATCCGAAAACCCTGCCGACGCCCGGCCAGATCCTGGCCGAGATGAGCGAGAACAAGGTCGGCGGCGACGAATACGATCGCGCCTGGCCCGGGCGCGCCGCCGCGACGATGTGGTGAGTCTCCGTTCTCTCTCGTCTCCCTCGCCCCGCTCTTGCGGGGAGAGGGCGGCGTGAGGGGCTCGCTCCGCGTATGAGATCGTCGATAGACCTGTACCCCATCACCCGGATTGCATCTTCGATGCAATCCGACCTCTCCCCGCAAGCGGGGCGAGGTGAAGAGGGCGCCCCCTAATTAAACACCATGCCGCAGCACCGGAATCGTAGGGTGGGCAAAGGCGCACTTGCGCCGCGCCCACCGCCTATCCAACACCACGATAGAAATGGTGGGCACGCTCCGCTTTGCCCACCCTACGGCGTGCCCCGAGCTTGGAAGAGGGCGCCCGCCGCTCACCTCAATTAAACGCCATGCCGCCGCTCAGCGCGATGGTCTGCCCGGTCATGTAGGCGTTATCGACCAGCAGCATCACCGCCTTCGCTACCTCCTCCGCCGTACCGAAGCGGCCGAGCGGGATGCGGCTGACGAGTTGCGGCTGGCCGCTCATCATGTCGGTCTCGATCAATGACGGCGCCACCGCATTGACCGTGATGCCTTCCTTCACGAGGCGCGCCGCATAACCTCGCGTCAGGCCTTCCAGACCGGCCTTGGATGCATTGTAATGCGGCCCGATGGCGCCGGCACCGCGCGCAGCGCCCGAGGAGATGTTGACGATGCGCCCCCCACTTCCTCGCGCGCATCGACGGCAGCACCGCCTGCGTACACAGGAAGGCGGATTTCAGGTTGACCAGGATGGTGCGGTCGAAATCGTCTTCGGTGAGATCATCGACGCCGCGCGTGATGGCGATGCCGGCATTGTTGACGAGGATGTCGATCGGCCCGAGCCCACCAGTGACACGCTCGACCATTCCGGCTACGGGCCTCGCGCTGCGAGACGTCGGCGGCGATCACGATCGCGCGGCCGCCCTGCTTGCCGATCTCACCTGCGAGCTGCTCGGCCTGGCCGATCTGCTCGCGGCAGTTGATCGCCACCGCGGCGCCTGCTTCAGCTAACGCGCGACATACGGCGGCGCCAATTCCGCGCGAGCCGCCGGTGACGAGCGCCGTGCGCCCCTTCAGATCATCCGCCATCTCCGGATCTCCCAAATCGTCTGCTTTGCGGTTGCTGGGAGCGTATCATGCCGGCCGCGCGCGGGTGTTGAACTCATCGCGAGATGAATCCGCCTGCCAGCGCTTCCTGCGGGAGAAGCGCCCCGGCGTGCCGCTATCAAATATGGATAGCCATTTCATTGACCAATCGCGGCAATCGCTCGATATTCGCAACATCGAAACTGCTCCTCGAGCCGAAGCTGCGATATGAGAACCGATCACCAGCGAAATCCAGGCGACATGCACGCTTGCATGACGCGTCGCTGTTTCTCGGCGGCCACCGGCGCCTGTTGTTGTTGCTGACCGACTCCTAGCAGCATCCCGCAAATCTTTAAGACAGGAACGCCGAAAACTCGGCGAACGAGCAGTCATGTCCCAAACCCAGTCGAACGCCTACATCATCGAGATCCAAGACCGCGCCGCCGGGATCATCACCAGGGACGCGCGTGGCTTCCGCTTCTTCTCCTCGGAGCGCCTGTTCGACAGTCTCGAAGGCCGTCAGTTCCGTTCGGCGCGCGAGGCCGAGCGCGCCGCCCACGCGGTGCTCTCCGAGCGGAGCCGGCGTCTGAGCTGATCAGCGCCGGCGCGTCCTGGTGCGTGCCGCCTTCTTGGCGGCAGCGGAGCGGGCCTTGGCGCCCTTGGTGCGGCTCGCTTTCCGCGCAGCGGCCGAACGCGACGCCGCGGTTCGCCCGCTCGCGGCGCGCTTGGCCTGCTTCGACAGCGCGCTGCGCGACGCTGTGGAGCGCGGCTCCTTCTTCAGGACGTTCTCGACGGCGCGCGATACGCGCGGCCGGCGCTTCGGGGTGCGTTTGCCCTGACCGGCCTCATAGGCATATTTGGCGCTGCGGCGCGTCGACTTCTTGGTACGCCCCTTGCGCGGCGGCGGCAGATCGACGCCGGCACGGCGCGCCTCGGACAGGCCGATGGCGATGGCTTGCTTTGTCGACCGCGCGCCATGCTTGCCTTTCCTGATCTTGTCGATTTCGTCCTTGACGAATTCGCCGGCCTGCGTGCTTGCCGATTTGCCGGCGCGCTTGTCCTGCTTGGCTTTGCGGATGATTTCCTGTCTTGGCATGGGTCGAGTTCCCTTTGAAATCACAGGGATGCAACGCGCAAGGCCGCCGATTGATCCTTTTTCAGTTCCTCAGCGCCGCCAGCAATTCATCCGGACGCTCGGCCATGATCATGTGTCCTGCGCCCGGCACGATGACGGTCTTCGCCTGCGGGATCGCCGCCGCCAGCGCCTTGCCGGCTTTCGCCGGAGTCATCATGTCCCGCTCGCCGAGAATGAGCGTGGTCGGCACCTTCACGCTCGCGGCGGCTTGAAGAGCATTCGCATAGGCATTGCAGGCCGACAGATCCCTGAACAGCACGCCCGGCTCGCAATGCTTCAACACGGCCTGTGCGCCGCCATGCATCCAAAGGCCCGGTGCCAGGCTGCCGCCGAGCTCGGCCTTGAAGCCGAGGCCCCAGATCGAGACCATGTCGACGGCATCCTGGTCGTTGGCTTCGGCGGCCCTGAGCAGATCCGGGCCGACCGTCATGGTCGCGGCGGTGCCGATCAGGCTCAGCGCGGAGACCTTGTCCGGATGCCGCGCCGCCGCCTCCAGCGAGATCAGCGAGCCCATGGAATGGCCGATCAGGTGCGCCTTCGCGGCTTCTGCCGCATCCAGCAGCGCCGCCGTCCAGTCGGCCATCTCAGCGATGGTCGACAGCGACGGCCCGGCCGAGCGGCCGTGGCCGGGCAGGTCAGGCGCCAGCACCGAAAAGCCGTGATGGGCGAACCAGCGCGTGTGCAGCGCCCAGGTCGAATGGTCGAAGCCGGCGCCGTGGATGAAGACGACCGCTGGCAGCGACTTGTCGAAGTCGCGGCCGCCGGTTGCGACAAACACATCAGTGCCGTTGACGGAGAGCTTCATGGCGTCAGACCTTTTGCGAGATGCGCAGCGCTTGATTGAGATCGTCGACGATGTCGCTTGCCGTCTCGATGCCGACCGAGAGCCGCACCAGCTCCTCGCCGATGCCGGCGGCCTTGAGCTGTTCGGCGTCCATCTGCTGATGCGTGGTCGAGGCGGGGTGGATCACCAAGGTCTTGGCGTCGCCGACATTGGCGAGATGGCTGATCATGCGCAGGGATTCGATGAACTTGCGCCCGGCGGGCCGCCCGCCCTTGATGCCGAAGGAGACGATGGAGCCGGCGCCGCGCGGCAGCAGCGTCTTTGCAAGCTGATAGTCTGGATGGTTCTCCAGCGAGGGATGTAGCACCCAGTCGACCGCCTTGCTGGCCTTCAGCGCATCCAGCACGAGGTGCGTGTTCTGCATATGCCGGTCCATGCGCACGCCGAGCGTCTCCACGCCCTGCAATAGCTGGAACGCGTTGGTCGGGGAAAGGCAGGCACCGAAATCGCGCAGGCCCTCGGTGCGCGCGCGCATGATGAAGGCGGCGGTGCCGAACTGCTCGTCGAAGACGATGCCGTGATAGCCGCCATAGGGCTCGGTCAGCACGCCGAATTTGCCGGAGCCACGCCAGTCGAAGCGGCCGCCGTCGACGATGGCGCCGCCGATCGCGATGCCGTGGCCGCCGATCCACTTGGTCGCCGAATGCATGACGATGTCGGCCCCGAGTTCGATGGGGCGGCTGAGATAGGGCGTGGCGAAGGTGTTGTCGATCAGCAGCGGAATTTTCGCATCATGTGCGATCGCCGCGACCTCAGGGATGTCGAGCACTTCCAGCCCGGGATTGCCGATGGTCTCGCCGATCACGAGCTTCGTGTTCGGCCTGATCGCCGCGCGGAACGCGTCGAGATCGCGCGGCTTGACGAAGGTGGTGGTGATGCCGAAGCGCGGCAGCGTGTGTGCCAGCAGGTTGATGGTGCCGCCATAGAGCGAGCTCGACGCCACGATGTGGTCGCCGGCGTTCAAAAGCGTCGCGATGGCCAGATGCAGCGCGGCCATGCCGCTGGCGGTGCAGATCGCGCCGACGCCGCCTTCGAGCGCCGCCAGCCGCTCCTCCAGCACGCCGGTGGTCGGATTGGAGATGCGGGTGTAGATGTGGCCGGCGCGCTCCAGGTTGAACAGCGCGGCGGCATGGTCGGAATCCTGGAACACGTAGGACGTGGTCTGGTAGATCGGCACGGCGCGGGCGCCGGTTATGGGATCCGGATGCTGGCCCGCATGCAGGCTCAGGGTCTCGAAGGCAGGCGGTTTCGGCGCGGGCATGCGTGGCCTCGTTGGTCGATCGGCGGAGGCGGCTCTTGTGCCACAAAACGAAGCGCGGCGTCAGCCCATTGACAGTGATGGTTGCCTGCATGCAGCGACGACACGTGATGCGAGCCGCGGCCGCGACGGCAGTGCGCTCCCTCGCCCCGTTCTTACGGGGAGAGGCGAAGTCGCGCCGCCGGCGCCTTAGCCGCGAATGGCCTGCTCGATGATCCCAGTCTCGCGCAGCAGAATCTCCGCGACTTCCTGCTCGCGGCGGGGGCCGAGCCTCGTCCGCACGGCGGAGACCGTCATCGCAGCAGCCGGCTGTCCGTCCGGGCTCTTGATCCAGGTCGAGATCGATTTCGTGCCCTGCACGAGGCCAATCTCCCGCATGTAGTAGCCGCGCCGCCGCGCCGCGGTGATCTCGCCCATCACGGTTGCGACGTCGGTCTGGTAGGCCTCGAACCTCTTCTCGTTGGCCGCGACGATTTTGCGCGCGTCCTGCGCCGGCATAGCGGCGAGGATGGCGACGCCGGCGCTGGAGACGCCGAGCGGCCGGCGCGCGCCGACCTCGATCGACAGCACCTGAATCGGATAGACGCCGATCCTGCGATCGACGCACAGCGTGTCGTTGCCGGTCCGCACCGTCAGGAACAGTGTGTCGCCGATTTCAGCGGAGGCGCGCCGCAGCGATGGATTGGCGGCGACCAAGAGCCGTGACGGCCGCGGCCGCGCGAGCGCCAGCTCCGGCACCTGGTTGCCGATCGCATAGCGGCCGGTCCGCTCGTGCCGCTCGACGATGCCTTCCTCGATCAGCACGTGGACGATGCGATGCACGGTCGGGCGGGTGAGCCCGGTTGCACGGATCACCTCGGCCAATGGCACACCGTCTTCGCGGCCTGCGGCCAGAATGCGCAGCACCGCGAGCGCGCGCCGGATTGCCTGCGCGCCCTGTCGCGGTTCCCCGACGTTGCGGGCGAATCTGGTCCTGTCCATAATATGGACAAGAACGCCACAATTCACTCGACAGGACAAGCGCGCATCTGGAGATTTCGCTCCGATCGAGATGCTTTTCGAATTGCCATGCGCAACGTCGCGGCATCCGAAGTGAGTTGAAGCGCCGCCGGGAGGTTAACATGAGATTAATCTGGATTGCCATCGCTGCTGCAGTCGCGATGCTGGCAGGCCCCGCATCAAGCCAGGAATGGCCGGCGCGCAACGTCAAGCTGATCGTGCCCTATCCGGCCGGCGGCAATGTTGACAGCGCGGCGCGCATCATCGCCGACAAGCTCCAGGAAAAGCTCGGCCAGCCCTTCATCATCGAGAACAAGGCCGGCGCCGGCGGCATGATCGCGGGCGAAGCCTTCGCGAAATCCGCGCCCGACGGCTACACGCTGTTCGTCGGCGCCAATGGCCCGGTGCTGTTCGCGACCGAGATCAACAAGCGCGAGGCCTATAATTGGAAAAAGGACTTCTTGCCGATCTCGACCATTTCGATGACGCCGCTGGTGCTCGAGGTGCATCCGTCCGTGCAGGCCAATACGTTCAAGGAATTCATTGATCTCGCCAAGCGCGAGCCCGGCAAGCTGACCATGGCCTCGCCGGGGCCTGGCACCACCAACCATCTGCTCAGCGAACTGATGCAGTCCAACCTCGGCCTGCAATGGGTTACCGCGCACTATCGCGGCAACGCGCCGGCGATCAACGATCTGCTCGGCGGCCAAGTGCAGTTCGCGTTCGACCAGCTCACGGTCAGCCTCCAGCACATCAAGGCCGGCCTGTTCCGCGCGCTCGCCGTCACCAGCCCGCACCGCCTGAAGTCGCTGCCTGACGTCCCGACCTTTGCCGAGCTCGGCTACAAGGACTTTGACGGCCAGACCTTCACCGGCCTGTTCGCCCCCGCGGGCACGCCGGCGCCCATCGTCGACAAGCTGCACGAGACGCTGGTCGCGATCCTGAAGGATCCGGCCGTGGTGGACAAGTTCGAGAAGCTCGGTGGGGAAGCTACAGTGATGACGCCTGATGAGTTCAAGGCCTATCTCGCGCGCGAGGACGCCAAGTGGATTCCGGTGGTGCGCAAGGCCAACATCAGGGCGGATTGATCGATGCGAATCGATCCTACCGAGCTCGGCGCCGAGCGCATCTACCGCCTGATGACCGGCATCGTGGTGCCGCGCCCGATCGCCTGGGTCACGAGCCTGTCGCGCTCCGGTGTGCTCAACCTCGCGCCCTTCAGCGCCTTCACTTTCGTCTCGCAGAAGCCGCCGATGCTCGCCATCAGCATCGGCCGCAAGGGAAGTGACGACAAGGACACCGCGCACAACATCCTCGATACCGAGGAATATGTGATCCACATCGCCGATACCCCGCTGATGTCCGCGGTGCACGACAGCTCGATCGAGCATCCACCTGAAATCAGCGAGGTCGAGCATCTCGGGCTCGAAACGCTACCCTGCGAGCTCATCAAGGTGCGTCGGCTCGCCGCCGCGCCGGTTGCAATGGAATGCCGCTTTCGACAGTGCCTGGAATTCGGCGAGGCCCGCAGCCGGCTCATCGTCGGCGAGGTCGTCATGTTCCACATTCGCGACGGCCTCGTGAAGGACGGCAAGGTCGAGACAAAGGCGCTCGACCCGATCGCGCGCATCGGCGGGCCGCGCTACGCCCGGCTCGGCGAGATCGTGACGCTGAACACCGTCTTCCAGACGCCCAAATCGACCGACTGAGCGCGCTGCCCTCGGCCGCGCCCGCGACATCATTGGAGAACGACGATGCGACTCGTAAGCTATCTCGTGGACGGAGAGCCGCGCTACGGTGCGGCCGTCGAAGGCGGCGTCGTCGATCTGACCAAGCGGATCGGCCGTGATTTCTCCGACGTGAAGGCGCTGATCGCTGCCAACGCGCTCGCCGATGCGCAGGAGGCGGTCGCCGGGCAACAGCCCGACTACGCGCTGGAAAAACTCGTCCTGCTTCCGCCGGTGCTGGCGCCGGAAAAGCTCTGGTGCATCGGCGTCAACTACGCCGAGCGCAACGCCGAATACAAGGACAATTCGGACCTGCCCAAATATCCGAGCCTGTTCGTGCGCAGCATGTCCTCGATGACTGGCTCCGGCCAGCCGATCGAGAAGCCCAAGATTTCGGACCAGCTCGACTATGAAGGCGAGCTCGTCATCGTGATCGGGCAGGGCGGCCGTCACATCCCGCGCGAGAAGGCCTGGGGCCACATCTTCGGCATGACCCTATGCAATGAAGGCACGATCCGCGACTGGCTGCGCCACGGCAAGTTCAACGTCACGCAAGGCAAGAATTTCGACCGTTCCGGCAGCATCGGCCCGTGGATCGTCACCGCCGACCAGCTCGACCCGCGCGGGCCTCACGACATCGTCACGCGCGTCAACGGCGAGGTGCGGCAGCAGGACACCACCGAGCGGCTGATGTTCCCGTTCGACTTCCTGATCTCCTATCTCTCGACCTTTGCCACATTGAAGCCTGGCGACATGATCGTGACCGGCACGCCGACCGGGGCGGGCGCCCGCTTCGATCCGCCGCGCTGGTTGAAGGTGGGCGACGTCGTCGAGGTCGAGTCGAGCCGCATCGGCGTGCTGCGCAACACCGTGGCCGCGGAGAGCTAAGTCATGCTGGATGCTGCGACGATCGAACGCCTCGCCGCGCGGCTCGATGAAGCCGAGCGCACCAAGGCGCTGATCCCGATGTTCACGAAAGAATATCCGGACTTCAGCATCGAGGATGCCTACGCGGTCCAGCGCGCCTGGACCAAGCTCCAGCTCGGCCGCGGCCGCGTCATCAAGGGTCACAAGATCGGCCTGACCTCGAAGGCGATGCAAAACGCGGTCGGCATCAATGAGCCCGATTACGGAGTGCTGTTCGCCGACATGTTCTATGCCGACGCCACGCCGATTCCGTTCGACCGCTTCCACGCGCCGCGCATCGAGGTCGAGCTCGCCTTCGTGCTGAAGGCCCCGCTGCGCGGGCCCGATTGCACCATCTTCGACGTGCTTAATGCCACCGACTATGTGACGTCAGCGCTCGAGATCCTGGAGACGCGCATGCACCGCGTCGATCCCGAGACCGGCAAGACCCGCAAGGTGATGGATACGATCTCGGACAATGCGGCCAACGCGGCGCTGGTGCTCGGCGGCCGGCCGTTCCGCCCTCTCGATGCGGATCTGCGCTGGATCGGCGCGCTCCTGTTCCGCAACGGCGAGGTCGAGGAGACCGGGCTCGCGGCCGGCGTGCTCAATCATCCCGCAAACGGCATCGCCTGGCTCGCCAACCGCCTCACGCCGCATGACGAACATCTCGCCGCCGGCGAGGTGGTGCTGGCGGGATCGTTCACGCGTCCCGTCGACATCCGCCGCGGCGACACCTTCCATGCCGATTACGGCACCTTCGGCTCGGTGTCGTGCCAGTTCGTCTGAACCAACAACAAGCAGGGAGCGCATCATGAGTGGTCAATCGCGGCGCAAGAGCATCCATATCGGCGGCTTCAAGCATGCCAACCCGATTCCGAATGCCTGCCGCATCGGCAATCTCGTGATGTCGGGTGTCATCCTCGGCCGCGATGCGGCTGGCGTCATGCCCGAGAGCCTCGATGCGCAATGCGCCAACATGTTCGCACATATGAAGGCGACGGTGGAGGCGGCCGGCGGTACCACGGATGACATCATCAAGATGACGGTGTGGCTGAAGGACCGCTCGCAGCGCGGTCCCGTCAATGTCGAGTGGCTCAAGATGTTTCCGGACGAGCATTCGCGCCCGGCGCGCCACGCGCTGCCGATGGACAACATGGACGGCGGCGCGCTGGTGCAGTGCGACTTCACCGCCGTGATCGACTGAAGGAGTCTTGCGCATGCCGACCTATCTGCCGTTCGATCCCAATCCGCGCCGCCCGGTGAAGGCGCCGCCACCGAAGACCGTGGACAGTCAGTTTCACGTGCTCGGGCCGATCGACAAATATCCGGAACGCCCCGGTGCGGCCTATCGGATGCCGACCGCGACCTGGGAGGCGGCGCTGCGCATGCACAAGGCGCTCGGCATCGAGCGCGGCATCATCGTGCAGACCACCACTTACGGTGCTGACCATGCCGTCGTGCTCGACGGCCTCGCGGCGATGGGCCCGAACTATCGCGGCTGCGCCAACGCGCTGGTGTTCGCCGAGGCGAGCGACTCTTATTTGGCCAAGCTGCATGACGCCGGCGTGCGCGGCGCGCGCTTCAGCTTCCGCCAGGAGCTCGGCGCCGTGCTGTCGGATGCCGATTTCGCCCGCGCCATCGCGCGCATCCGCGAGCTCGGCTGGTACGTCAAGATCCAGCCCGAGAAGGACGGCATCATGTCCAGCGTCGCCAAATACGAGAATCTCGACGTGCCCGTGCTGATCGACCACATGGCGCGCCCCGATCCCGCAGCCGGCAAGGACGATCCGAATTTGCGCAAGATGCTGGAGCTGCTCGGCAAGGGCAATTTCTGGGTCATGCTGTCGCTCGGCGAGAAGACCTCGAAAACTGGGGCTCCATACGACGACGTGATCCCGATCGCGCGCGCCTATATCGAGGCCGCAAGCGACCGCTGCGTCTGGGCCAGCGACTGGCCGCACCCGGTCTCCGTGAAGCAGCCGCCGAACGACGCCGACCTGCTCGAGCTGATGTACCGCTACGCGCCTGACCAGGCGGAGCTGGAAAAAATCCTCGTCCACAATCCGGCGAAGCTGTTCGGGTTTGCGGACTAGCGCATGATCCGGAAAAGCGCGAAGCGGTTTTCCGAAAAGGTCATGCGCAAACAACAAGCCGTAGCGCGACGCATCAGGGCGAGATGATCCGGTCGCGCATGGCGATCATCACCGCCTGCGTGCGGGTGGTCGCGCCGAGCTTCTTACAGCAGCTCTTGACGTGGGCCTTCACGGTGCGCGGCGTGATCGTCAGCGCGTCGGCGATCTCGTCGGTGGATCGTCCGATCGCGGCCAGTGTCAGCACCTCGCACTCGCGCAGGGACAGCGCGAGTGTCCGAGGCTCGGGCCGGCCGCGCAGCGCCAGCGCGCGGTCGAAGGCATAGAGCGCCATGAGATGCAGGGCCGGCAAGTCACGCTCCGGCAGATCGATCTCGCGGCCGCCGAAGAACACATGACCGACGCGGTTCGAAGGTGAAGCGATCGGGACCATGACGCCGTCGAGCAGCCCGAAGTCGCGGGCGCGGTGGACCAGTTCGACCGCGCGCGGCTCGCGGGCCGGATCGAATGGCGCTTCCCTGAACCATCGGAACGGGCGCAGCGTCGTCTTGCAGTGGCGCAGCGCCGGATCGTCCCAGACGAACTGCTCGGCGGAATACATGTCCAGAAAGCCGGGCGGCAGCCGATGGGCGAGAACGGCCTCGCGCGGGGCTTCGGTCGAGAGCGGGGCGACATAGGCGCAACAGAACTGGTCGGGGCCGTACTGGCCGAGCATGCGTCCCATGGCGTCCAGGACACTCGCCGTGTCGGAAAGCTCTTGCACCGTCTCGATGAACTCGAATGCGCGGCTGCGGATCACATCCATCGTCGATCCTACGATCAGGCCTTGAGGGATCGGCGCTACGCTACCCCGAGTTTAGGACAGCATTGCGGGGCCTGCAATCTCACGCCTGTTTGTCAGCCAGGATGGCGCGCCGGTGCCTGGTTCAGCGATCGGGCGAGGCCGCCAGCCGGTCGCGCACCTCGGCTGAGATTTCGAACGAGCGCAGACGCGCGGCGTGGTCGTAGATCTGCCCCGTCGTCATCAATTCGTCCGCGCCGGTCTCAAGGATCAGCGCTTTCAGCTTCTCTTCGACCACTTCGGGCGAGCCGACCGCGGAGCAGGACAGCGCCTGGCCGACGCCGGCCTTCTCCGCCGGCGACCACAGCGCGTCCATGTCATTGACCGGTGGCGGCAGCGGCCCCGGCGTGCCGCGGCGCAGATTGATGAACTGCTGCTGCAGCGATGAGAACATCCGCTGCGCCTCCGCATCGCTGTCGGCGGCGAACACATTGACGCCGATCATCGCATAGGGCTTGTCGAGCTGCACTGATGGCTCGAAGCGCGCGCGATATTCGCGCAGCGCCGGCAGCATCATCTGCGGCGCGAAATGCGAGGCGAACGCGAACGGTAGCCCGAGCATCGCCGCCAGCTGCGCGCCAAAGGTGCTCGATCCCAGGATCCACAGCGGCACCTTGGTCCCGATGCCGGGCACGGCGCGGATCGCCTGGTTCGGCTGCACATCGCCGAGCAGCGCCTGCAATTCCAGCACGTCGTGCGGAAAATTCTCGGCAGCCGTGGCGAGATCGCGCCGCAGCGCCCGCGCCGTGAACTGGTCGGTGCCCGGCGCGCGGCCGAGCCCGAGATCGATCCGCCCGGGATAAAGCGACTCCAGCGTGCCGAATTGCTCGGCGATGACCAGCGGCGAATGGTTCGGCAGCATGATCCCGCCGGAGCCGACCCGGATCGTCCTGGTCCCGCCCGCGACATGGGCGATCACCACCGACGTCGCCGCGCTCGCGATGCCCGTCATGTTGTGATGCTCGGCCAGCCAGAACCGCTTGTAACCCCAGGCCTCCGCATGCTGGGCGAGATCGAGCGAATTGCGAAACGCCTGCGCTGCGTCGCCACCTTGGCGGATGGGCGCGAGGTCGAGGATGGAGAAGGGGATCATGTGCGGGGTACCGGTGTGGAGGGGCGCGCGATCATGCGCGTCTGCAAGAAGCACATGTAGTGGCGGCGCGTAGGATGGGTAGAGCAGTTGCGAAACCACCCATCATGTTTCGCCATCGAACTGCTGATGGGTTTCGCGTCCGCTCATCCTACGAGCTCTGCTTGCTGCAGATGGCGATGGAGGGTATCCTCGCGTGATGGCTGTCAGCGCTCCCGATCTGAAGGCGTTCTTGCTCGCGACGCCGTTCTTCGGCGGTCTTCCGGACCCAAGCCTCGACCTCCTGATTTCGATGCTGGTCGAGCGCCGCTTCGATGCCGGAGCAACCGTCGTGGCGGAGGGTGAGCCGGGACGCTCGATGTTCATCGTCGAATCCGGTCGGCTCTCGGTGAGCAAACGGACGAATAAGGGGAGCGTCATCCCGATTTCCGGTCTGGAGCGTGGCGACTTCTTCGGCGAGATGACGCTGATCGAAATGCAAAATCGCTCCGCCACTGTGGTCGCGGAGAGTCCGACCGTGTTGTACGAGCTGACCGCCCAAAAGCTCTACGCTTGCTACAAGGCCGACATCCACGCCTATGTGATCGTCCTGCAGAACATCAATCGCGAGCTCTGCCGACGGCTACGCCGTGCCGACGATCGCTTCGCCGCACAGCAGGTGGGCGAAGAGCAAACCCCTGCGAGATGAAACTCTATCTGCGATGCGGGCTACGCACTCATCTCATCGCGCTTTAGACGTCACGACTTATCGTGCGCGTATTTCTCCAGAAGCAGCCGATTATATTCATCTCTCACGGCTCTCCGCGAGACATGCCCTTTTCGGTCTTTGGCAATCTTCAGAAGATCAGGATCAGTCGCTGCCCGTGATTTCCGCCTAAATCTCGCAAGGAGTGGGGTCGCAGGCGCCAACGTCCTTCCAAACAGCCGGTCAAACCATCCCATTGTGTCCTCCCGGACAGACCGCGGACTGTGACACTATCACCACGAATTTGGGAGGCAAACGGACAGTGCGACGCAGTTCAAATGTCGGTTAGGGGGACCAGATGCGGACATAAACGCGCGATGCGCGCCGGGTGCTCCGGATTGCGCCGTATGAAGTTCTCAACGTCCCGCAGTCACTGTGGCAATGGCGGTGCGCTGGCGTAGTGCCAAAAGCGGAAGCCTGCTGACCAGAGGACCTGCACCGTCGGGCAACACACCCGCCTCCCGCAAAATCCCGTCAATCCCCCACCGCAAAAATATTCCACTTTACCGAAATTCGGAATTGCGGCATTCTCCCTGCCATCCCGGTCCGGGGAGAGGGACGATCGTACGTCGTAACGAAACGTGGGCCGGGGTGCGGTGGACGCGGCAGCGTCGGGCACGCGAAGGTGGGACCAGGGCGAGATGAACCTCGTGAGGTCGTGCTGCGTGCGGACGGACGGCGCCCGTGTCCGGCGGAGCCTTTGGGCGAAGCCGGATCGCTGCGTACGGCAAAACCATGTGGTCCTGACCGTCGTTGCTACGGTCAAGCCTTGCGGAGATGCTTCTGGGCTCAACCGGGTCGCGACGCATCGTCAATTCGCGAGGTGACGGAGGCCAGAAGGAACTCGGCTCCGGGGAGAGCAGGCATAAGCCGTCAAACCATCGCGCAGGGAAGGCCGGGTGTTTTCCGGCCCACCTGTTCTCCGCCTGCGCATTTGCGTGTGCAAATTCTTCGCGCAGCGGACCATGGGTGCCAGCCGGCACCCGGCCTTCCCTGCGCCCTCTTCACCGAAGAGGGGCACGGAATAGAGCAAAACTCGGGCACTTCAGCCGCGAGAACGCCTTGTCATGTGTGGAACACTGGTGCTGCCGGACAGGATTGAACTGTGGCGGTAAGCAGCTTGTTCACTGAAAACGTTGAGGATTTTCGCCTCGCCGCTCCCTTATGTGTATCAGTAGCGAGAGCAGTTGCCAAGTGTGCGTAGCTGGTCGAGCCTCGGCCTGATACTTGGGGCTAGGCGATGGCATGGAGATGCTCGTGGCGAACGAGGCGGCAGACGGAGCAGACAAGGTCGTTCAGCTATCCGCAGACGGCGGAAGCGTCCAATGGGGCGCGTTTGTGTTGGACCGACTCGTCGCGCCGAAGTGCTCAGAACTGACCGAGTGTCTCGCACCCGAATTGCCAGAGACATCTGACTTCTTCGCCTCATTCTACCTCAACAACGCCTTGGTTTTGAGCGTGCCGGACAGGGTGCGAACGCCTATCACCGTATTCCTTCGCAGGCTCGTCAACGCTGGCCGGGACTATCGAGCTGGGCGCGGTCGGATGCTGGAATGCGTTGCAGCCCTTCAACACTCGAATAAAATGCTTCGGGGATACTTAGCCGCGCTCTCCCACTTTGAGAGCGCGATTGTGAATGCATATCTCGCACTGATGATGCATGAGGCGATCGGTAAGCTAATCGATCCAAATATGCCGCGGCCGTTCCAGTCCCGCGATGGCTCCCCAGCGCAGCGACTTAACGTCGCCTACAATGCCCTCAAGCACTTCAACAACAACATTGAACAGGGGATAATCCCGGAAGGCGCCACGCCCGTTTGGCTAGTCAATGATGGCATCGAGTGCGTGGGCTCTGAAGGGCAAGCCACGCTTCGATTTGCCGAGTTAGTCGAATTGATCGGTGAACTCGAAGTAGATGCTCGCTACTTGTCAGAGGATGTCTACCGCTTGGCTCATGAGCGGCGAAAAGGGGGCGGTTGAGAACGGAAAGGACGCGGCCCTTTTAGCCAAAAGGGGCAAGCGGGCAGCGTCGCGCGAGACTTCCAAAGCCGGCCTACTCAAGGTAGCATGCTCTTGGGGGAATCAATGGCTATCAGCGTTCATAATCCTGATCAGTATATGGCCAGCCTTAGGCAGATTATCGCACAAGGCCGTAAGCGTTTGGGGCTGCTTGTTGGAGCGGGCGCTCCTGCAGGCATCACTGCGCCGGGGTCAAGTGGGCCACTCATTCCCGCGGTTGCCGGCTTGACTGAGAAGGTGCTCAAGATTCTAGAAGCATCGCATGGGCCGACCCTAGAACTTGTGCAAAAGGACCTCGTAAGCCCCAACATTGAAACAATCCTCACGCACGTGCGTGGTCTCTCAGGCGTGATTGGTACAACAAAGGTTCACGGCCTAGATGGTGCGGGTTTTAAGAATCTTAGCGAGCTAATCTGTAGCGAGATCGGAAAGATCGTCAGCGCCGAGCTGCCCGCCGGAGTGTCTCCCTATTCGGAGCTGACTAGCTGGATATCCGGTACTGATCGAGAGCACGCGATCGAAATTTTTACAACGAATTACGATTTACTTTTCGAACAAGCTCTTGAGCGCGGGAGAACTCCATACTTTGATGGGTTTTCAGGATCGAGGCAGCCGTTCTTTGATCCTGCGTCAGTCGCAAATAGTGATCAGCTGCCCTCTCGCTGGGCGCGGGTTTGGAAGCTGCATGGATCCCTTGGCTGGGAAGCGAATAGCGACGGTGATGTTATTCGGACAGGTAGCTCGAAGGCGGCTCACCTTGTTTATCCAGAGCATCTGAAATACGCGCAGACGCAAAAAGCGCCCTATGCCGCGTTGTTCGATAGGCTTCGACGCTTCCTCATGACCGAGGATACTTTACTTATAACTACGGGGTTTTCGTTCGCTGATGCTCATGTTTCCGCGCTGCTTGACGAGTGTCTGTCAGCCAACCCGTCGTCGACCGTTTTCGCGTTTCAATTTAAGCCACTTGCTGACGAGAAATTCGCTAGTGAGATCGCGGGCCGGCGAGCGAACATGTCCGTGTATTCGCCGGACATGGCAATGATCAACGGCATTTCCGCGAAGTGGCTGCCCGGCGATCCTCCAACAAGAGATTGGAGCGCAATCCGCGCTACCTACTGGAGTGCTGATCCCTCCGCAGGGGGTAATCGCTTCTCGCTTGGACGTTTCGATCAACTTTGCAAATTCTTCGCGTCAAGCAAATCAAACCAAGTTTTGGCTCCAATCGTTCCCAGCGTCGCAGGCACGACGGCGGCTCCCGCGTGACAAAGGGACCTACATTTCTCGGTTACATCGGCGCAGTAGCGGGTGGATCGCTGAGCGTAAAGCTCGCTCCCGGCGTTGCATCGGGTATCGCAATAATAGGGGGGACTAGCTATCGTGTCGGTCAGGTTGGTAGCTTTGTAAGAATACCTCAAGGCTATCACGATCTGTACGGCATCATTGCAGACGTAGGTGCTAACTCCACACCACAAACCCTTTCTGAAGCCGGCGACAGAGGTGAGCGATGGATGACCGTTCAATTGGTTGGCGAGGTCGTCGGCAGCTCGTTTGAGCGGGGCATCGCACAACAGCCGAGCATCAATGACGAAGTCCATTTAGTCGTTGAAGCCGACCTTGCTCGCATCTACGGCACGCCTGACGCTGGCCAGGTTGCTATTGGGCGGCTCGCCAACGCGGAGGGTATCCCGGTTAGGATTGATCTCGATAAATTGGTCACGAGGCACTGCGCCGTACTCGGCTCGACCGGCTCGGGAAAGTCCACCACGGTTTCCAGTCTCATTCGGTCTATCGTCTCGGGGGCCGCCGGCGATGATGAGGATGCATTTCCAAATTCTCGAATCATTTTGCTCGATATTCATGGCGAGTACGGCCGAGCGCTGCAATCGGTGGCCACAATCTTCCGCGTAGGGCCGACTGGTTCTGAGCAGGCATTGAACATTCCGTATTGGGCGCTCGACCCGGCTGAGTTGCTAACCTTCCTGATGGGGAAAGTTGAAGACAAAGCATTTGCGCAAGTGCTGGATCGTATCTTTCAGGAGAAAGTGAAGCGCGTTACCGCGGATCCAATCCCGGGCATATCTCTCGACTCGATGACCATCGAAAGCCCGGTTCCATTCAGCCTGAAGCAATTGTGGTTCGATCTCTATGACCCTGAAATCAAAACATGGGACGATAAAGATCGAACCGTCCCAGCTAAAATTGCTGAAGGCGATGCAGAAACGCTTAAGCCGCGACAGTACAAGCCCCACAGTACGAACAATACAGCCCCATACCAAAATCAAATGGGCGTCTTGGGGATACGGCGGCAACTTGAGCACATGAGGTCGCGGCTGCTGGATCGTCAGTACGACTTTCTACTTCATCCGGGGTTATGGGAGGCCGATCTCGCTGGAAAAGCTCAGAGGGATTTGCCGGACCTTCTGAAGAGTTGGCTGGGCCACGACAAGCCAGTGACTGTGCTCGATCTTTCCGGCGTGCCAAGCACGGTGCTTGTTCGGTTGATCGGTGCAATTCTGAAGGTCATTTTCGACGGCTTGTTCTGGGCGCGAGAGAAAAGCGAAGGTGGCGTTCGACGGCCTCTCTTGGTCGTGATGGAAGAGGCGCATCGTTATCTGTCAAGGGAGACGGACAGTCCTGCGAGGGAGATGGTCCAGCGAATCGTCAAGGAAGGAAGAAAGTTTGGCATAGGCGCGATGGTCGTTAGTCAGCGGCCCACAGAGGTTGATGAAACGATCCTGTCGCAGTGCGGAACTTTCATTGCTTTGCGGCTTTCGAACGCTGGCGATCGCGCAAAAGTGCAGGCTGCATTGCCGGATAGCTTGGCGGGTATAGTCGATAGTCTCCCGGTATTGCGCACAGGCGAGGCGATTATTACCGGCGAAGCGGCGCGCCTGCCCATCCGATGCCGGATCACATTACCCGCAGAGGAAAATCGTCCCGCAAGCGAAGACCCGGAGGTCGCGAAGCATTGGCGAAACAAGCGGCTCGATGAGAGTTACGCCCGGGTCGCATCGTCCTGGAGGGCTCAGAATCCAAAGTGGGCTGAGTGCAAGATAGACAGAAAGGCGCTGGCAGCAGAGGAGATCGCAGCAATGGAAAGAGAGCTAGTTTCGTCTTCCACAATCGTTTCGATAGGATACGAGGGCGAAACTCTAGAGGTCGAGTTCAAGAACGGTACGGTCTATCAATATTACAACGTTCCCGAAGTTATTCATTCGCAACTGATGGAATCAAACTCCAAGGGGGCCTATCTGAATGAAAATATTCGAAATGCGTTCGCTTACTCGCGTGTGTAGAAGCAAAGCTAGGTGTTCTGAGTCCAGTCGTCGGTGAATCAGACACAACAGCAGTCTGCGAAGTCGAAAACGAAGGTCCCGAAGTGGACCATTGAAGACCCGGCGTACTGGCGAGCCGTGAAGGGGAAGTGATGAATTTCCGGCGGGGCTTTTTCAGGCTGTGGGTGCTCGGATCAATCCTGTTTGTGATCGGCGTCGCGGTTGTCTCGTACGATGTGGTCGCCAGCGAATTTCGGCGTGCCGCCGAGTACAAAGCCTGGGACGAGGTCGGCCTGATACTGCTTCCGGTGCATTGCAAGGACGCGAGAGGCACGAGCGGGGCCGATTACACGGGCCGTGACGGGCCGTGGAGTGATTATTCGACTGAGCCTAAGTGCATGTACAAGATGGCCGACTTCAGGCGGCTGTACCCCGAATATCGAGACCTTTCGGACAACGACCTAGCTAACAAAATGTACGAGAAGGCGGGCCGGCCGCTGAAAGAAGAGCCCCAGCCGTGGCGCATGGTCGGTCAGGCTGCGGCTGTTGCTGTGATCGTGCCGCTGACGATCTTTCTGCTGGGCTGGGCCGTTGCGTGGGCTTTGTCGGGTTTTAGGCGCCGAGAGGCTTAGGAGTATCCGAGATAGGGCACGTGGATGCCTTGTGTGCGCAGTGCCATTTCGGTGCCGTGCCAGAGCACGTAAAAGACCGCACCGAGGATCAAAAATCGGAATTGCCACACACCCCACCGCCCGGTCTTGTCAGCCAGTTCGCGAACGGCCTCCGTGATAATTTCGACCACTTGGGGGTGATTTGGGAACTGTGGGTGTAGCCCCTCCTCGACCCGTAGCAGATCGTAGTTTGCCTGCATCACGTTGGTTACGTCCCGGAGCTGCCGGCACCCGGCGAAGAAACTGAACGCCCAAGAGAGGACGGCAAGCGCCAGCGGCAGTTTCGACCAGGTGAGCGTTGCCGTCTGCGATTGTGTGACCGCAAATGCGATGGCCGCGCCAGCACCCGCGAGCAGGAAGTACGTGTACTTGTCCTGCCCGTCGCGTGTGGCCTTATAGATGTCCTGTCGAGCGCTCATCAGAATGGGATGTCGTCGTCCATATCAGCGCGAGAAGTGCCGTTCCGCCTCGCCGCAGGGGGCGGAATTTGCTGTTGCTTCGGTCGCTCTATCCGCTTAGGCGGGGGCGGCAATTTGGCGTTCTCGGCGTCTTGCCGAACACCAAAGATAGCGGCGATAAGTCGAACCCATTTCCATGCCGGCTCCAGTTCGTCAGTTGCATCGGCCGTCGTCTTGGCCACGGACACGACAAAGTCTTGGAAGCGCTGCTTTGAAGTACGGTCCTTATCGACTTCGGCAAGAAAGGCGTTGAGGCGATTCATTAGCGCCTCTTTCTTTCCGATCTCTAGAGCCGATGCATCCACGATTTCCTTGATCTTCAGGACGTAGGCGCGGATGTGCTTCTTTTCGTGTTCGTCGAGCGGCAGAGATGTTGCCGGCCCGACGCGGATATTCCGAATGTGGACCCTTACCGTGTAGCCATCGACCACTTGGCGGAAGTGGTTGTAGGTGTCGGTCAAATTGGAGGTGTCGTTGGGGTCGGGGACCGTGAAGAACTGGAGAATATCTAGACCGAGCGCATTGGCCGCCGCCAGCGTGTGGTTCATGTATTCAATTAGGTAGTGATTGTAGGTATTGCCGTTATCGGAGCGCTCGAGATTGCTTTCAAGCATTTCTCGGAATTTGCGCTCTAAACGAACGAAAGCCAAATCAGGCGGGCAATCCGCCACGGCCAAGAAATCTTCCTCAGTAATCATTCCCCCGGCCCTCCTGGGCAGTTTGGCGGGAATCTGGGGCTTAGGCAGATCAGCACAAGGGCTACAGGCTGCAATATACAGGCGGATAGCAGCGAAAAGTGCCTTTACAGGGCGCGAATCGACTACTGGGAAAGTCGGTCGTTGTCTTCCAGTTCTTGGATGGGCCGCTTCTGCAAGGAATGCGGGCCTGACGATTGGGCGCTTTAGGCAACAAAAACACTGATAGGCCCGCATAAAAATGAATATGCGTAGGGTCGATGCCGCGTTCCACTAGGGGCCGTTGCGTGCCGAGGCGATCTAAAGCCTCGCTACCGTCCGCGCCACCTGTACAGCAATCCAGTTCGTTGCACCGCGAGGGGTGGGAACGCGCCGCTCGGTGAGTGCCCTCGCGATGCCGCTGAGCGAGGTAATGCCGCTGGATTGCAGGTCCCGAATGATGTGTGCAAGGTCCGCAGCCCGCTCATTGGCGCGAACTACTTGTGCATCTCTGCCTGCCTTTCTTGCGGCGCGTGAGAGCTTGACCCCCCTATCACCGCCCAGCGCCACACCCCGCCTCTTAGCCGCTGCGAGGGCCGCCTTGGTGCGATCTGAGATCGCGCGTCGCTCTTCATCGGCAACCATTGCCATGATGCCCACCGTCAGCCGGTTTGCATGCGGCATGTCTGTGCAGACGAAGTCCACACGGGCCTTCTCCAATCCGAGCAGGAAATGAGCGTCGCGAGACAAGCGATCAAGTTTGGCGATGACGAGCTTTGCGCCGTAGACGCGACATGTCTGTAGGGCCCTAGCGAGTTGCGGGCGGTCGTCATCTCTCTTGCCGCTCTCCACTTCGGTGAATGCTTCTACTAGCGACGACTGCCCGTCATTGAGATAGCGGCGCACTGCTTCCTGCTGAGCTTCTAGCCCGAGGCCAGACTTCTTTTGTCCCTTCGTGGAGACCCTGTAGTACGCGACGAACAAACCCTCGGCCATGCTTTACATCCCAATCAACGAACGTTGACTAAGTTGTAAAGGCGCTCGCGACGGTGAAGCAAGCGGAGCGGAGGGCCTGGGCATGAGTCATGCTGACGCAGAGCGCATCCGTGAGGGAAGGCAGAGCCCCCTTGCTCATGCTGAGCTGATCGCCAGCGCGATTAGCTGAAGTCGATACACGGGAGACAGCCCGACCCTGACGCAAGCCACTCACGCGAAAGGCGCGACTAGAAACGTTTTCGGAGCGAACCCCACCCCCCATGGGGGAATAAGCCGACGCTATCCCTTCGAGCCCTGCTTCACAGATTTCCACCAACTATCCGGGAAATTAGGACGTGTTCAAACCAGTCGTCGCGTCCTCCTACCCTCAGAAGCAGACCTGCAGCTTACATGGCGACACAGCGGCTTTGGGCCAAGAGCGGTCTAAAACTCGCGTCCTTCCACTCTATCCCCGTAACCCCAGAGTCGCCCGTACTAGCTCGCGCAACGACGAGTAGGCCAGTTGCGATTATTTCAGATTGGCGGCCAGGAAGGCTTTGACCCTAAGGATTGCATCCGCCCGGGCCTCTGGATTGCTCCCAACCGTCGGGGAATGCCCATCGGGAGGAAGCTTAACATTCGTGCGCACGGTCAAAGGGAGGTTGGGATGGTCGAAGGCGTGGTAGACGCCTGGATACCAATGCGCTTCGATTGGCGGCCCGCCGCTTGCGGCCACCGCGGCGAGTAGCTCCTTGCAGGGCGCAGCGGGCGTGAAGTTGTCAGCCTCGCCCATCAAGAGGAGGAGCCGCTGGCGAGGCTTCCACTTGGGTTCTCGTGCAAGGAACGGCTGGCAGCCCGGATAGAAGGCGATCGCGGCGCGGAAGTCTTGCTCGGCTGAAAGTTCTTTTGGTCGCGCACCTTCCGCGATCGTATAGAACATCGAGGCCGCACCGACTGATTGGCCGAGAATGGCAATGCTGTTCGGTTTCACATCTGGACGTGTTCGCAAGTACGCCAAGGCACCGTAATTGTCGCGCGGGATCTCGCGGTCGGCCTGCACTGGGCGTGCGCTAGGCGGTTGCACCGCGCAGAGGTTACCATGACCGCGAGAGCCAAAACCGTCCGGCAAGAGAACTAGATATCCTTCCTTCGAGAGTGTTTCTCCCCACGTGCCGTACAGCGGATGCACCTTGCCGTCCTGGTCGACAAGCCCATCGCAGCCGTGCATTCCGATAACCGCCGGAAATGGTCCCGGGCCCTCAGGCTTGTACAGATAGCCTGTGATGGTGGTGGGCGTCCCACCCTTCAGGTCGGCATCCGTCGATGGGAAAGAAACCTTGTCCTGCGCTTGTGCAGGCAGCCCCCCAGCAAGCACAATAGACAGGGCACTCGCGAACCAGAGCCACATCATGGGTGCCTCCCGCGTTCTCCCAACCCGAGCTAAGCACGTCCCAAGACGCGCGGCAAATGGGCATCTGATAGGGCCATTGGTTAGTTGCCGAAGGTCAGCAAGGGGTCACAAGCGGCCGGTCCGACCGAATGGCGGTACTTCCGCTTTGCCCGCAAAAGCTGACGATTGTCTGCATCACCGAATTTGGGCCGCGACGACTTCAGGTTCAGCCTTCAGTGCATTGAAGAGCAGCGTTCGGGCCAGCGGGTCACGGGCCGCCTTGGCTGACACGACGATGACGTTGCCCTTCACATAGCCCAATTGAGGTTCAAGCCGCAGGACAGACGGCGAAGCCTCTCCAGCCACACCGTTCGACCGCTCCAGTGGGATGTCGAAGGCCGGGCAGCGGGCCGGGATCACGATGTCATCCACGGTGATGTCGATGGGAACATTGAAGCGGCGGGCGGCTCGCCGTGCGTTGAGTAGCATCGCTTTCCGAGGTTCGGTTTGGAGGGTGCGCCAATAGTGCTCTTTGGCGTTCTTGCGATTACGCTCGCGCCGTTCCTCCAGCTTCGCGGCTTTGGCGGCCATGATCGCCGAGGCGAGGTGAGTAGTGAAAGTAGAATCCATGATCTTCCTTACAAGGACGAGTTGATGAATATGTCGGGCGGCAGGGCTGGGCCGTTATCGTCGAGGCTGCGCCTTGCCATGGCGCGAAGCATGGTCCTGATGTTGCTGCGGTGGTAGCCGGGAGGTAACTTCCCGGCCCCCTTCACAACAGCGTCAACAAGCCAGTCGAGGTGCTTCGTCAGTGCCTCCGGCAGTTCGGCCGAAGTGCTCGGTACGGGCCTCCGGGCGGGCTTGCTCATTGGTCGTTAGCCCGGAGTGATCAAGCGCTGCTTCACTGCGGCAGACCACGACATGGCTTTGGGCCATCCGGGGGCTCTGACGAGGGTGTCCCCGTCCTTGCCCCGTATGATCTGAATGTCGTGCCAGTCGGCCGTCATGGCCTTGAACAGGGCCGGGTCGTTAGGCAGCTTCGTCAGTCGGTCCATCGCCTTGTTGCCGAGGTCCCGCAGTTCTCGATCATTGCCCCGGTAGGTGGCGAGACGGGCCGCACGAAGCTCACTCTCAGTGAGCATGTCATTGAGGAGCGACACAGAGGCACCTGTCTCGGATAGCACCGCGTTGGCTTGAGCCTCGAAGCCCGCGACAACTGCCGACACCTGCTCAGCGCTGACGCCCCTAGGCGGCGTGGTCGGGATGTCACCCGACACAACGGCATCTTCAAGCAACGACGATACGGCGAAGTTGCCGATGGCTTCGTTGGCCTGCTCAATCGCGGCAGTGGAGGCGGTGATAGCCTTCGCTTGCTCGGCCGTGGCTTTGATCTTGTTCTCGTCGTTGCTCTGAGGCTGCTGCTGCTGAACTTGAGGCTGCTGCTGGTTGGACTGCGGGGCAGCAGCGACCCCAGTGTTAAAACCCGGCTGGTAGTCCTGGGAGATGAGACCGGCGGCCTTGGCGGCTTCGACGGTCGTTGTCATCCCATTGACGGTGACCATTCCCGAACGCGGCGAGGACACGGCAGTGGCGCGGTGTGTGCTGCCAGAGACGATTGACGCTTTGCCGTGTGACATGGTGACAGAGGCGTTGGTCGAGGTGTTGGTTCGCACCAATGAGGGTGAGGATGCACGGGCGGCCTGCTCGGAGGCAAGCTGGGCGGCGGCGAGGTCCTTCAAGGACTGTTGATGAGCCGCAAGGGCATCGAGCGTAGCCCGCTCACGGGACGCCGGAGTGCCGGGAAGGTTGTTGTTGGTGTAGACTGACGCCTGCTGAAGGTCGTCACGGTCGGAAGCAATGGACATGTGGTCTGTTCTTTCAGGTCTTAGTGTTTGGGATTGGTAGTCACAGCACCGACAACAGCGGCTGTGTCGATAGCGCGGTGATCAGGATCAACACGGCAAGGTGTTCTGCCATGGCGGTCACTTCGGTATGGCCTCGGTGATGATCTGCACCGAGCCGTCAGGTTGATCGACTGCCACAAGACGCTTGGTCTGCCTCGTATCGTCAGCGGTGAGCTTTCCGGTATCGTCTGCAACGGCCGGTTCGATGGTGATCGGGATGATCTGGACTTCGTCGGGTTTCATGGTGCTTTCTTGGTTGGGTCTAGTTTGCTGAAGGTGTTTGAGGTCGGACACCGTCACGCTATTCGTCCTCGTGAAGGACTTCAGTGTGGTCCAGAACTCGACCGATGGCCTTGCGAGCGACGCTGATCTGCTTGGCTCGCAACTTAGTGAACCTCGATACCAACTGAGCTGTGACACCGAGGATGTCCGCAGTCTGACAATGGAGCAGGCGCGGGTGGTTGTCGGAGAGCCAACACACCGACTCTTGCGTGGTCAGCTCACAGACGCGCTTCTTGCGAAATAGTTCGAGCGCTTCCTTGGCGCGACGGACAGTCGGAGTGATCTCGGTTTCGAGGTCGGCAACCGTGTCGTCCCATGCTTCGGCAATGAGCGCTTGACACTTAGGGGACAGAACATCGAATGGATGGCCTGATCTTGGCCGGTCGTGTCGGACGCCGAGGTCGCGTTCAACGAAAGCTTGAGGCAATCGGTAGCGTCCACCCTCGGCGGCGAGAACACCCATGTGGTGCAGGATCACGCGGACACGTTTCGGCCCAACTTGGTATTTGTTGCCTAGTTCAGTGACGGTGATGAACTCGCCGATGGGCTTGCTGATGAGCTGCCCGGTCTGGCGGTCGAGAGTTTCGCGGACGTAGAGCATGCGTTTGCGATCCTATGCGGTCTTGGAAGTTGATGAGGGAAACTCGAAGGTGCTCGGCTTGGGTGTGCTGAGGGGCAGCTGAAGTGGTCAGCTTCAGTGGCCTGGCAGCTCCGCGCGGAGTGGTCCAAAGCATTACTCATGACCTAAACACCTCAGCATTACTCATGACCTAAACACCTCGAAAACGAATGATGATCGTTGGCTTACAAGCTTGGGGTGTAGGTCAGACAGTGGCCAATCCAGCCAAGCCCTTCACAATGCCCCGTTGCCTCGGGCAATGCACAACGTGTCGGAGCACGCTTGGCGCGTCGCGCGCGGCGTTTCGTGGAGGGCTTGGCGAGATTGGAGTAAGTAGGGAGAAGGTCGTTCCGCCGAGGATGTCATCTGCCGGAGCAGACCAGAACCGGCGAGAGCTGTCCTCGGCGGAAACGACCACGCACCGTCACTCGCTGCGCGGTGATGTCGATCAGCCGGAAGACCTTATCGGCCGCGAGCTGTCACCTGCGAGAGTGGGGCGTTCTGTAGGGCTTGGGTGCAACCTATTTGACCGACCCGCTTGAGGGCGTTCTGTAGGGCGATACTGCAACCTATTCGTTCTGAGGGGGCGGCGTTCTATATCTCTAACCTGCAACCTATTCGGACCACCATAATGTGGGCGTTCCGTAGGGCTGGCTTGCAACCTATTTAACCTGAGGGGGTGGACGTTCGTATGGCTAGACTGCAACCTAATCGATCAGCCTCAAGAGTGAACGTTCCGTAGGGCTGGACTGCAACCTAATTGATCAGCCCTCTGTGACGAGTGTTCTCACTGGCGGCGGTCCAACGATCAAGTCGAGAGCAGCCACCTCCAGATGACTCAGGGAGAGTCACTGATGCGCCTTGGTGTGACCGCCGGTACTTTCCTTATCTCTCCAGTGAACGCGCCAGTGCCCCCTAATCCGCCCCCTACGGGCTCTGATAGAACATCGCTAGACGCCAAGCACGGAAGGCGGTGGGCAGCCTGTGCTCCGGCCCCGGGAGGGCAATAACACGGCCCAGGTCATTTCAGTTTGCTCCGTTGCTCTTGCTGAGAGCGCAGTATCCTGTAGGCATTTTGTAGACGCCACGTGGGAAAGCGTTGCGTCAAAAGTCCCGCCGACGAACAACACGAGACATTGGAGAGGCAAGGACGTGGCAACCAAGGAACGAAGACGCAGGCGCAAAACGCTGCCAGAGCCCGAGCACACGCTGCTCGCGACTGTGAAATCGATCGCGGTGAGTTACTATGTGCGAAACCGCGGCGATGGTATTTCGGACGAAGCCATCACCGATGTGCTTTGCGACATCGTTGCGATGACGCCCCCCGTGCCCAAGCGCCTTGGCAAGGAAGTGACGTGCTCGCTCATGTGCTCACGCGAATATGGTCGCGTCGACGATCCTCACGAAAAGCACTGGCCTCGCATTGGCCAGGGTCACACCGTCCCGGAAAGGCCTTTCCTACTCAACATGCGGCTCGGCAGGGGTGGAGCATTCTTTTCCGCCTACCTGCCTGAGGCCGCATACTGGGCATTGCAGGGCGACTTAAAGAACGGGCGGTTAAAGTTCATCGAGGCGAGCTTCATCAAGCCACACCATGGCGGTGGTGATCTGACTAGCATCTACTTCTCGGAAACCCCGCCGCAAGAACCGTGAACAGCAAACGCGAGTATCGCCCGGCCATCATCTATGCCGAGCCCCCGCTCTGGCGGTTTGCAAGCGGAGGCGGACGGTGGGCGCAATGACGCGCGGTGGGCTATTCCGCCGCATCTTCGACTGCCACGGCTCCGCTGCTCTTGGTTAGGACGTAGCGAGGAAACTTCCGCATTGCATTGGCGCGGGTCTTTAGGGTGACTTTGGTGTAAGCCTCGCCCTGCGTTCGTGGGGCGTGGTTTGAAATGGCGTTAAGCGTTAGTAGTTCGATGCCAGCTTCCAATCCGTAGGTCTTGAACGTGTATCGCCAAGCGTGATTGGGCTGGCGCATTTCTTTCGGCACAAATTTGCGGACCATTTCGTAAACGCGCTTGTAAACGCCCTCGGCCGTACCATCGATTGTACCGTCCTTGCCGGGATCGCAGAACAGATGGCCAGTCTTGGAGTGGTTCACGAAGTCGATGAAGCCGGTGGCGATCAAGTGCTCGTGCACGGGCACATCGCAGAACTTGTTGTTCTTGATGCTGCCTGCCTCTGGCGTCAGTCGAATGACCCAACCTTGAGCGGGGTCTTTGCGAACATCCTGCTTCCGAAGTTGGATCATCTCGGCAACGCGAGCACCCGAATATGCACAAAGCCACGGCACCCAGCGCTTGGCCGCGGTTGTCTTTGGGTCTTCCTTCTTGGTGCCCACGACGGCGGCTGCATGCTGCAGTATCTTGGCAGCTTCGTCGGGCAAGAAGTATTTCTCCCGCGTTTCCGCCGTCTTCCGCTTTGATTTGATCCGCGTCCCATCAGTGGGATTCAAGGAAAGCCATTCGCGTTCAACACCCCAGTTGAACACATTGCTGAAAGAGGCGATGTCGGTATCGTTTATGAGCTTGACTGAGCGCTTGTCGGCCAAGCGCTTATCCTTCCAGCGTATGATATCTTGCTTGGTGACACGGCTAGCGTCATCGTGTCCAAGGAACTCGATAAGTATCTCAAAACGCCGTTTGATGCGGTCAGCGTCGCGTCGGAGCACTCCACGATCCCGTGCTGCTTTGTGCCACGCCTGCACCAATGCAGTCAGGGAGCGCTGTGGCTTGTCCTGCGCTGAATGCTCCGTGAATTTCGGGAACCTCTTGGGATACTCGTCGGGTGTGAAGTCGCCTTCAGCATTGCGTGCCAACCTAAGAGCCATCACCGTAAGATCGCGGGAAGCCATGTCGATCAGCTTCCAGCGGCTGTCGGCATCGGTCACGATGCCACGTGCCCGAAGGAAAGTGTCTGCGATCTTGCCGAACCGTTGCTCGATACAGGCGCGGATACGATCCGCTTGAGTTTTATGGATGCCTAACTTCGCGAGGTGACCGTATTCGCCGCGACGAACTCGTTCGTTTACGTCGGCTACGCGCGACCACTGTCCAGCGGTCACAACAGATTTCCCCTCAAGGGCCTCTGCAAGGCCCATGTAGAGTTCACCGGACAGGGCACTGATCTGTTTGACGTTGAGCGGCTTGGGGCCAGCACGGAGCGCCGCCATGGTGCGCTCGACCTGTGCAGCGACGTCGGGACATCTGGCTTTTGCGATGGACCGGTCTGCTGTCCCGAGCGAGATGCTGATCTGGTCTTTGTACCAGTGCGCCGGGCGTTGGGTCTTCGGCAAGTCTGCCAAGATCGCCTGAACGTCAGCAGGGATGCGTTTGCGAAAGTACCAGTTGTCGGAGCCGGGGCGTTTAGTGGGGCAGGCCATTCTCAGAACCATCGTGTAGCACCTGTGTGTATCAGGCGCAGCGCGAAAGCCTCAACATGTTCAGTAAGTTGCTGATGTCACAAGGACATTGATGGTGCTGCCGGACAGGATTGAACTGTCGACCTCTCCCTTACCAAGGGAGTGCTCTACCACTGAGCTACGGCAGCAAATGCTGGCACAGAATCGGGCCGCGACTGGGCCCGCCAAGCGGGGCGATGGATGCCACAAGGCCCCCTCATGTGCAAGCTTGCCGGCCCTGCCAAATCGAGAAAATCGGCGCCGTTGCCGACCGGAGATGATCTTTTTGCCCCGAAATGACCGATTTTGGACGATTTTGGTCCCAGTGATGCCCCTCAGCCAATTGGCCAGTTGGCTGTGCGGTCGGATTCGGCCCATTTTGAAGTTCGCACGATCGGATCGCGCGGGGGCTCTTGAGCTGTCGTATTCCTTGGGCATGCTGAAGCGCGACGCGGCCCCTTGTTGATGAGCCCGGAGATGACCGACGAGACAGATAAGACCGCAGGACGCGGCCAGGACGGGCGACAGGACCGGCTGAAATCCGCCCTGCGCGAAAACCTGAAGCGGCGGAAGGTGCAGGCGCGCGAACGCGCCGCAATGGCCGAGCCCTCGCACAACGACGATGAGTCCCTAAATGAGGGGCCCACCGGCAAGGCCGACGACTAACATTTTGGAGTGCATGACAGTGGCAATGGGGCAGGACGAACAGCAACGAACCGATCGCGACGCGCTGATGTCGCGGTTCACCCGCCCCGAGCAGACCTTTCCGGCGCTGACGCCTGCCGAGATCGAACGCATCAGGCATTTCGGCGAGGTCCGCCGCTATGCCGACGGCGAGTTCCTGTTCGAGACCGGCAAGCCGGGACCCGGCATGTTCGTCGTGCTGAAGGGCCATGTCGCCATCACCCAGCGCGATGGTCTTGGCCATGTCACCCCGGTGATCGACCAGGGGCCGGGGCAATTTCTGGCCGAGCTCAGCCAGCTCTCGGGACAGCCGGCGCTGGTCGACGGCCGCGCCGAGGGCGATGTCGAGACGCTGCTGCTGGCGCCGGACCGGCTGCGCGCGCTGCTGGTCGCCGAGGCCGAGCTTGGCGAGCGCATCATGCGCGCGTTGATCCTGCGCCGGGTCAATCTGATCCAGGGCGGCATCGGCGGTCCCGTGCTGATCGGTCCGTCGCATTCGGCTGGCGTGGTGCGCTTGCAGGGCTTTCTCACCCGCAACGGCCAGCCGCATCATCTGCTCGATCCCGAAAATGATCGCGATGCGGCCGAATTGATCGCGCGCTATTCGCCCAAGCCGGAAGACTGGCCGCTGGTCGTCGCCGCGAGCGGCGCCGTGCTGCGCAACCCCAATGAGACCGAGCTTGCGCGCGCCATCGGCATGATCGGCGGGGCGAAGGGTGATCGCATCTACGACGTTGCGGTCGTCGGCTGCGGACCGGCCGGGCTCGCCACGGCGGTGTATGCGGCGTCCGAAGGGCTGTCCGTCGCCGTGCTCGACACCCGCGCCTTCGGCGGCCAGGCCGGCGCCAGTGCGCGCATCGAAAACTATCTGGGCTTTCCGACCGGCATTTCCGGCCAGGCGCTGACCGCGCGCGCCTTCACCCAGGCCCAAAAGTTCGGCGCCGACATCATGATCCCTGTGACGGTGAAGTCGCTCGACTGCACCCGCAAGGACGGCGCATTTTCGGTGGCGCTCGACGGCGCCGATCCCTTGCGCTCACGCGCGGTGGTGGTCGCGAGCGGCGCGCGTTATCGCCGGCCGGAGATCGACAACCTCGACAAGTTCGAGGGACGCGGCGTCTGGTACTGGGCCTCGCCGGTCGAGGCGCGGCTCTGCGCCGGCGAGGAGGTGGCGCTGGTCGGCGCCGGCAATTCGGCAGGCCAGGCCGCCGTGTTCCTGTCGGGTCATGCGAAGAAAGTCTTGATGATCATCCGTGGCGGCGGTTTGGGCGCCAGCATGTCGCGCTATCTCATCGAGCGCATCGAAGCGACGCCGAACATCGAATTGATGTTCAACACCGAGATCACGGCGCTCGAAGGCGATGAGGCCACGCTGCTGCGGCGGATCCGCTGGAAGAGCCGCTTGTCGAGCGACGAGGATTCTGCCGACATCCGCAATCTCTTTTTGTTCGTCGGCGCCGATCCCGCGACCTCCTGGCTCGACGGTTGCGGCGTCACGCTCGATCGCGGCGGCTTCGTCGTGACAGGTGCGCAGTCCGAGCAGAACCAGGGCAAGCTGGTGGCGCCGCTCGAGACCTCGGTGCCGGGTGTCTACGCCGTCGGCGACGTCCGCTCCGGCTCGGTCAAGCGCGTCGGCGGCGCCATCGGCGAAGGCGCGCAGGTCGTGGCCTCCCTGCACGGCTATCTCGGCGACGCCGCAAAACCGGCGCTTTAGGCAAGGACAAGACAAGGGAATGGCAAGCCGAATGTGGCTTGCCATCGCGCCGCTTGGTGCAGACTACCCCCTCGTCGCGAAGCGTATCGCCCGTGGAACGAACAAAAGATTCATTGGGAGGACTAAATGGCTGAAATCGTCGTGCTCTACAAAACGCCCAAGGATGCTGCCGCCTTCGATAAGTACTATGCCGAGACGCACATTCCACTCGCCAAGAAACTTCCCGGCCTGAAGAAATACGCCGTCAGCAAGGGACCGGTCAGCTCCCCCACTGGGCCTTCCGGAATCCATCTCGTCGCCATTCTCACCTTTGACAGCGTGGCCGACATCCAGGCCGCATTCAGCAGCCCGGAAGGCAAGGCGACCGGCGCTGACGTGCCGAAATTCGCCAGTGGCGGTGCCGACCTGCTGATCTTCGACACCAAGGAAGTGTGAGCCGCGTCGCATCGGCCCGCCGATCGCGGGCCGATGTTGCAACGATCGATTGAAAGCTCGTAGCCCGGAGGGAGCGAAGCGTAATCCGGGACAGCAGTATCTACAAGCGAGATCCCCGGATTTCGCTGCGCTCCATCCGGGCTACAAACTGCCGTCGTTCGTGACAGCGCTGCAAGAAATCCGAGCATGCGTTTGTCGATTCGCACGATGACGCATGGCTGCGCGCACATGTAGGACACCAACGCAGGTGACAATCCCATGAGGACCGTCATACTACTCTGATCGTCTCAATGCGGAGAGTAGGAGAGCTGCCATGGTGCTTGGATTGAGCCTGCCCGCCCTGACGCTGATCCATGTCATCATCAGCCTGATCGCCATCGCCGCCGGTCTCATCGTGATGTTCGGCCTGCTCGGCTCGAAGTCGATGCCGGGCCTCACCGCGATCTTCCTGCTGTTCACGATCCTCACCAGCGCAACCGGCTTCCTGTTTCCCTTCAAAGAGCTGCTGCCCTCGCACATCATCGGCATCATCTCGCTGGTGCTGCTGGCGATCGCCTGCATCGCGCTCTACGGCATGAAGCTCAAAGGCGTCTGGCGCCCGGTCTACATCGTGACCGCGATGGTCTCGCTCTACTTCAACGTCTTCGTGCTGGTGATCCAGTCGTTCCTGAAGGTGCCGGCGCTCGCCGCGCTTGCACCCGCCGTGCCGCCGGCGCCGCCGTCGGGACCGGTGTTCGCCGTGGTGCAGGGCATCGTGCTGGTGTTCTTCGTGCTACTGACCATCGGCGCCTGGCGCCGCTTCAGGCCAATGGCATTTGCCTGATCACACGATTCTCAACGTTCCCAGTGGACGCGATGCATCGCATTCGGGGTCTCGCGCAACTATCTGCGGATCATCGGCGCGTGCTGGTTCGCGCGTCGCGCAGATGATTTCACCGAAAGAGAGCAATCCATGCCCACCATCACCACCAAAGACGGCGTCGAGATTTTCTACAAGGATTGGGGCTCGGGCCAGCCGATCGTGTTCAGCCATGGCTGGCCGCTCTCGGCCGACGACTGGGACGCGCAGATGTTGTTCTTCGTCACGCACGGCTATCGGGTCATCGCCCATGACCGCCGCGGCCACGGTCGCTCGACGCAGGTCGCCGACGGCCACGACATGGATCACTACGCCGACGACCTTGCCGCGCTCACCGCACATCTCGACCTCAAGAACGCCATCCATGTCGGCCACTCCACCGGCGGCGGCGAGGTCGTGCACTACATCGCGCGTCACGGCGAGAGCCGCGTCGCGAAGGCGGCGATCCTGTCCGCCGTGCCGCCGCTGATGGTGCAGACCCCTGCCAATCCCGGCGGCCTGCCGAAGAGCGTGTTCGACGGTCTCCAGGCGCAACTCGCCGCCAGCCGTACGCAATTCTATCGCGACCTCCCCGCGGGTCCCTTCTATGGCTACAACCGTCCCGGCGCCAAGCCGTCGGAGGCGGTGATCCAGAACTGGTGGCGCCAGGGCATGATGGGCGGCGCGAAAGCACATTACGACGGCATCGTCGCGTTCTCGCAGACCGACTTCACCGAGGATTTGAAGAAGATCACCGTGCCGGTGCTGGTGATGCACGGCGATGACGATCAGATCGTGCCTTACGCCGATTCCGCACCGCTGTCGGCCAAGCTGCTGAAGAAGGGCATCCTGAAAACCTACAAGGGCTTCCCGCACGGCATGCCGACCACGCACGCCGAGACCATCAACGCGGACCTCCTGGCGTTCTTCAAGGAGTGAGCTTCACGATTACCCTCTCCCCTTGCGGGAGAGGGTGGCATAGGCGGCCTTCGGCCACCGGCCTTAGAACGTCGATGCTTCGCATCGGCTATGGCGCGGCGGCGAGACGGGTGAGGGGTTGCGTCGCCCGGGATGGGTATCCGCGGAACGTGCTGGAGATGGAGGATATCAATAGCCTCAAGTGTACGGGACAGTTAGCTTGCCGCGGAAATTTCGGCGCCCGCGCGCGTTGAGTCCTGTCCGCCCTGAAGGAGAAGCGCCGGCGATGTGTCCCCAACTCAAGCTGATCGCACTCGATGCTGACGATCTCGCGGTGATCTCGACCCATGTCCAGGACGCCCGTGTCCAGGCCTCTGACATCATCTGGCGGCAGAGCGAGAAGCGGCTTGTCATCGGCATGAGCCGGCTGGACTGGGAGCAGACGCTGGAAGGCGCGGCCGAGCCGCGCCGGCTGGTTGCTGCGCTCCGCTTCGACCGCGTGCTTGCCTGCAAATCGCGCAACATCGACCTCGCCGCGCCGGACGAGATCCTGGACCTCATCGGCATCGAGTTTCACCCCCAGGATGGCCGCAGCGAGGAGCCGGGTGGCAGCGCCCTGCTTTTGTTCGCCCAGGGCGGCGCCATCCGCCTCGACGTCGAATGCCTGGAATGCGAGCTGACCGACCTCGGGGCGGACGCGCTGGGAACGGGACCGGGGATCGCGAGGGAGGGGTGAGGTGGCATGCCAAGGCCACGCATTCCGCTGTCGTCCTGGCGAAAGCCAGGACCCATAAGGCTTCGTTGTTGAAACGAGATGTGGCCCAATTGCGCCTCCACGCATCCGCTGGTGGTAATGGGTCCTGGCCGTCGCCAGGACGGCGCTGGAGGGGAACGGCCGGGCCCAAGGGTTGACGCCGCTTCCCGGCCGCGCCATTGAGCAGGGGGTCGGGTGAGCCAATCCGCCCCAAAAGACCAGCCAGAAGCCAAGCCAATATGCCCGTTCGTCTCGACCGCAGCAGCGCCGATTTTGACCAGCGATTCGCGGCCTTCCTCGCCGCCAAGCGCGAGGTCTCGGCCGACGTCGAGGCCGCCGCGCGCGCGATCGTCGACGATGTTGCCAAGCGGGGCGATGCGGCCCTGCTCGAGGCCACCGCAAAGTTCGACCGGCTGACGCTGGATGCATCGGGGCTGCGCGTCACCGCCGCCGAGATCGAAGCCGCGACAAAGGCCTGCGATGCCGCGACGCTGGACGCGCTGAAGCTCGCGCGCGACCGCATCGAGACCTATCACAGCCGCCAGCTCCCGACGGACGAGCGTTTCACCGACCCGCTCGGCGTCGAGCTCGGCTGGCGCTACACCGCGATCGAATCCGCCGGCCTCTACGTGCCCGGCGGCACCGCGGCCTATCCGTCCTCGGTGTTGATGAATGCGGTGCCCGCGAAGGTCGCCGGCGTTGCGCGTCTCGTCATGGTGGTGCCCTCGCCCGACGGCAAGCTCAATCCGCTGGTGCTGGCGGCGGCTTCGCTCGGCGGCGTCACCGAGATCTACCGGGTTGGCGGCGCCCAGGCCGTGGCCGCGCTCGCGCACGGCACCGCGACGATCGCGCCGGTCGCCAAGATCGTCGGCCCCGGCAACGCCTATGTCGCCGCCGCCAAGCGGCTGGTGTTCGGCAAGGTCGGCATCGACATGATCGCCGGTCCCTCCGAGGTGCTGGTGATCGCCGACGACACCGGCAATGCCGACTGGATCGCCGCGGACCTGCTGGCGCAGGCCGAGCACGATGCCAGCGCGCAATCGATCCTGATCACCAATTCCGCGCGGCTTGCCGCCGACGTCGAGAAGGCGGTCGCGGCGCAGCTGAAGACGCTGCCGCGCGCCGCGATCGCAGGCGCCTCGTGGGCCGATTTCGGCGCCATCATCACGGTGAAGGATCTTGCTGACGCCATCCCGCTCGCGGACGCGATCGCGGCCGAACATCTCGAGATCATGACTGTTGATCCCGATGCGCTCGCCGCGAAGATCCGCAACGCCGGCGCGGTGTTCCTGGGGGCGCATACGCCGGAGGCGATCGGCGACTATGTCGGTGGCTCCAACCACGTGCTGCCGACCGCGCGCTCGGCGCGATTCTCCTCAGGGCTGTCGGTGCACGACTTCATGAAGCGCACCTCGATCCTGAAATGCGGCCCGGATCAGCTGCGTGCGCTGGGCCCGGCCGCGATGACGCTCGGACAGGCGGAGGGGCTGGACGCCCATTCGCGCTCGATTGGATTGCGCCTCAATCTGTCATGACAAAGCCGCCCGAACAGGACGACTCCAACAATCGCATCGTCGGCGTCACGCTCGACGAGGACTCGATCGGCCGTTCCGGGCCGGACATCGAGCATGAGCGCGCGATCGCGATCTACGACCTGATCGAGCAGAATTTGTTCGCGCCCGACGGCGCCGACGGGCAGGGCCCGTTCACGCTGCATATCGGCATCACCGGCAACCGGTTGATGTTCGACATCCGCCGCGAGGACGGCACGCCAGTCGTTGCGCATCTGTTGTCGCTGACGCCGTTCCGGCGGATCGTGAAGGACTATTTCATGATCTGCGACAGCTACTATCAGGCGATCCGGACCGCGACGCCGGACAAGATCGAGGCCATCGACATGGGCCGCCGCGGCATCCACGACGAGGGATCGCGCACGCTCCAGGAGCGGCTGAAGGGCAAGGTGCGGGTCGACTTCGAGACCTCGCGCCGGCTGTTCACGCTCATTACCGTCCTGCATTGGAAAGGATAAAAGCGGATGGCTGCGCCCCCACGCGCACGCGATCCGCAATCGGTGCTATTCGCCTGCGCGATGAACAGCGTGCGCTCGCCGATGGCTGAGAGCCTGTTGCAGCACATGTTTCCGCAGGGCCTCTACGTGAGGTCGGCGGGCACGAGGAAGGGCGACCTCGATCCGTTTGCGGTGTCCGTGATGGCCGAGCTCGGCCAGGATATCTCCGCCCACAGGCCGCAGACCTTCGAGGAGCTGGAGGACTGGGAGGGACTGAACTTCGACCTCATCATCACGCTGTCGCCGGAGGCGCACCACAGGGCGCTGGAGCTGACCCGCACGCTCGCCGCCGACGTCGAATACTGGCCGACGCAGGATCCCACCACCATCGAAGGCAGCCGTGACCAGAAGCTCGCTGCCTATCGCGAGGTCTGCGATCAGCTCTTGATGCGCATCCGCCGGCGATTCGCGAAGGCGGGTGCGGCGAGCGGGTAGCATGCGGCGACCGTAACACCCGCGTCACAGAGCGCAGGCACACGCGTGTTGGCAACTTCGAATCAGCAAACCTCCGGTTCCCGGGTTGTGAAACCGGCCCCCTTCCGATAGGTTCCGCGCGCAATTCACTCCTGCTTCATCCCCCAAATCACCTGATGCTCGGCCGCCCCAAATTCGTACTTGCCTCCGGTTCGCCGCGACGCCTGTCGCTGCTCAACCAGGCCGGCATCGAGCCGGATGCACTCCGGCCGGCCGACGTCGACGAGACGCCGAAGCGAGGCGAGCTGCCGCGCGCCTGCGCCAACCGCCTCGCCCGGGCCAAGGCCGATGCGGCGCTGAAATCGGTGCAGCTGGATGACGAGCTGCGCGGCGCCTTCATCCTCTCTGCCGACACCGTGGTGGCGGTCGGCCGCCGCATCCTGCCCAAGGCCAACCTCGTCGACGAAGCCGCGCAGTGCCTGCGGCTGCTGTCGGGCCGCAACCACCGGGTCTACACCGCGATCTGCCTCGTGACGCCGCGCGAGGCCTTCCGCCAGCGCCTGGTCGAGACCCGCGTCCGCTTCAAGCGCCTGTCGGAAGACGACATCCAGGCCTATATCGGCTCCGGCGAATGGCGCGGCAAAGCCGGTGGCTATGCCGTGCAGGGCATCGCCGGCTCGTTCGTGGTCAAGATGGTCGGCTCCTACACCAATGTGGTCGGCCTGCCGCTGTACGAGACCACGGCCCTGCTCGGCGGCGAGGGCTTTCCGACCCGCTTCGGCTGGCTCAACGCCATCGCGGTGTGAGCCTGACAGCGCCGCCGACAAAAAACGCGAAAACAACCCCATGCACAGTAGAATTGGCCCGCGGGCCCTGGGCAGGGCGCCTGCGCCCTCGCCCGAGGAACTCGTTTGCTGGCAGGCGCTTGACCTGCCTCACCTCGTGTAAGCTGTCTCGACCATGAACGATCACGTCAAAACGCCCGCTGCCCCCCTCAAGACCTGCCCGATCTGCGGCAAGCCGCAGTCAGAGGCCACCCGCCCGTTCTGCTCCTCGCGCTGCCGCGACGTCGACCTGAACCGTTGGCTGAAAGGCTCCTACGTCATCCCCGGCCGCGACGACGACACCGATGACGTGGAATAACTAGCGATATCAATGATTTGGTGAGCTCAAGAAGCGCCGCGCGCCAGCCGCGGGGAGCCCGCCCCACCTTGTGCACAGCCGCGCCGCGCCCGGCGCAGCCTTCAGGCGAAGCCGGGTGGACAGGCCGCTTCTAGCCCACTATAAACCGCCCGCTCGATGGGCTTTGGCCCCTCTCTTGGAGCACGCCCAGGTAGCTCAGTTGGTAGAGCATGCGACTGAAAATCGCAGTGTCGGTGGTTCGATTCCGCCCCTGGGCACCAAAACTACGCTTTTCCATGCTGCAGCACGATCTTGCACGATTGCGTTCGCTAGATGATCGGCGGAACGTTCGCGGATTTCTCTCCCTAGGGGTCGCCAAGTTCACGTACGTTCAAGTCGAGCCCCCGCAACCAATCCGCCGACATCAAGTAAAGCAAGCCCGCCTTTGGCGGGCTTTTTCATTTTGACGGCTTTACCTTAGTTGGCCGCCGGTTCGCGTGATCCTCGAACAAGGCGGCGAGTTGCTTTGCGCAGCTCTTGAGCGGCAGTGAATCCTGCCGGGCTTTCGCGATCGCCATCGCACCCGAGTAAGAAGCCACGACAAAGGTAGCAAGCTCGTCGGGGCTGCCATGCCTCAGTTCGCCAGATTTGTGATCGGCCCTGAATTTGTCGGCGATTGCCCGCTGCCAGCTGTCAAAGACGTCCTGGAGCGCTCTACGGAAATCAGGGTCCGCCAGCGACAGCTCGATGGCCAAGTTGCCAAGCGGGCATCCGAGCACGCTCCCGCGCCTGTCCAGTGTGTTCGCGATCGCGGCGAATGCCTGCCTGACGCCTTCCGCCCCGCTTCGAGCCAACCGCACGGGCTCGATCCAGGTTTGCTCTACCGCGAGCGACACTCGTTTGGGCGCGTTACGGCGAGAAGGCCCGGTCGAGCATGATAGACAGTACCGATGCGCTGATGCTGAAGCCGGTAAGCGAAGAGCGCGGTTTCCGCTTGCACGATCCGGCGCTGCGCCCGGCGCTCGAATCGCCGCCTCCCTGCGGCCTGATCGTGGTGACGCTGTATTACCTCCCGGATCGTCCAGAGCCGGATTTCTTCGAGTTCTTCTTCAATGCCGTAGAGCCGCTGCAGGCGCGGGCCGGCGCCAGATCCTTCGGCCTTTTCACGCGCGAATACAGCGCCAACAATTTCCCGCGGTTGCCATTGCGTGAGAACGAGCATGTGGTGGTGTCATTCGCCGCCCTCGATAGCATCGATGCGTATCATCGATATCTGACGGCCATCGGCCATGATGGGGGCTGGCGGTCGGACGTCTACCCCGATTTGGTCCGCAGGCTGTACGGGAGGCCGCAAGTTTTGCGGCTGTCGCCGACCTCGCGCTCACTACTGCGGCCGTAGCCGAGAGCGGAAGTCACCCGCAGCATTCACGCTCTCCCAAAGTGAAGGCAGACTGCGATGACCAGCGTCGAGCCGACCATGCGCATCTATTCCGGCCCGCTCAGCATGTTTGGAGCCAAGGCCGAAATCGCGGCCCGGGAGAAGGGGCTCAATTTCGAGCTAATCATGGTCCCTTTCGTTTCGGACTACGAGCCCAAGCATCCCGAGGTCGTGAGAATCAATCCAAAGCAGCAAGTGCCGGTGCTGGTGCACGGTGATCTCGAAATCTTCGATTCGACCCAAATCTTCGAATATCTCGAAGATCTCAAGCCGGTGCCGGCGCTCTGGCCGTCGGGACCTGCGGCGCGAGCGTGGGCGAGGATTCTCGAGTTGAAATCGGACGAGGTTTTTTGCGCACATTATCCGGCTGATGAATTTGCGAAAGAACCCGGATGCAGCTGCCGCCGCCGCAGCGAAGCAAGTTGCTTGGCGTATTACAGGGAAATGGAAGCGATCCTCTCCGACCGCCGGTTCCTCGCGGGAAGCTTCTCCTACGCCGATATCGCTTTCTACATGGCGCAGCTGTTCGCTGAACGAATGGGTGCGCCGCTGGATGCGACGACGCCGGCCCTGCTTCGCTGGCGCGACGCGATGAGCGCCCGACCGGCGGTACGCAGCGTAGTCAGGCCAATGGTGAAATTTCTCTATTCAAGCAAGCGACCGGTTCCGGATTTCCTTGCCGACCTTGCCGGCGACGCGGCGGCGAGCCGCGAAGGGCAACGTCCGGTTTGATCGACAGGAGAATGACATGCAGCTTCTTGAGCCAACCGACAACGCCGTCCAGGCCGCATTGCGACAATATGAAAAGCTGTTCGCGGCCGGTGACGTCGATGGAATCCTGCAAGGATTTGCCGACGATGTGTGCGTTCGCTACGGCGCCAATCCCCCGTTTGCAGGCAAGGACGCGCTGCGAGAACTGCTGCTCCGGAGATTCTCGGCGATGCGCGACTACCGGCTTTCCAAGAAGCTGGAATTCATCCGAGATTCCCAAATCGCTTCGTCATGGACGGGAACGCGGATCGACAGCGTTTCCGGGATACGGATGGAGGTGTTTGGGATCGAAATCCTGCGGGTGCGCGATGGGCTATTCGTCGAATGGTCGGCCGCGGTATCGACATGGCAATCGAAACGCTTGGAGCAGGAAGGTTAGCGATCAATTGTTTTGGCGGAGCCGCTGCAGCTGAGACGAGGTTTCGCATCCGTCCTGCAGCGATGGTTATGCAGCCAGCTTTGGAATGGCCCGCTCGATCAATCGCAGGAATCGGGTGTTGCGAGCCCCCGCAACCACCGATTCTTGCGATATCGGCGCAGGCGACCCGGAAGGATCACTTTTCGCTTTTTGGGAAACATTTCGCAGAGATCGGTTGTTGCGCCTGCAGGATTTGAACCTGGCCAGGGGTCGAACAAGCGGCGGGTTCCGGCGGGCAAGGATGCTTCCAGCGAGCTAAGTAGGCTGCTAGCCAATAACAAAGCGGGGCTTCCGCGATTGTGGGGTTTCGCGATGTAGCGAACCGCCGCCACTGTGGCCACGTGCTCACGCACAGCGATTCCTTGTGTCGGTGGTTGCGTATGATTCCCTCCCTGGGCCGCACAAAAGCGCAGTTTGGTTCCGGTCCATATCGGCGAGCACGCATCGTCCCTCCATCGCTTGAACCATGGGACGCAGCCACCAGCTTAACCCGGCGTCCATCAAACCGGCAGCTGCTCAATAGACAGCTCTATGGAGGATTTCGAACGCGGATGTGGCCGATTGGCTTCAAGAGAGGCCATCGGATCAGTGATCCTGCGCTTGTAAATCGTGGGCGGAAATACACATTCGCGGGCCTCCATCGGTGGATAGCTTGGACATCCGTGGGGGATTGACTAGATCGATTTCGGGGAATATCAATTTCGGACCAATCGGTCCAAAAAATGGCGCGACCTAGAGAATTCGATTACGAGAAGGTCTTGGACAGCGGGCTCCAGCAGTTCTGGCGCGCCGGTTACGAGGCGACGTCACTCGACGACCTGCTCGAAAAAACTGGTTTGAGCAAAAGCAGCCTCTACGGAGTATTCGGTAGCAAGCACGAAATGCTGCTGGCATCACTTGACCGTTACATTGATACCGTGCTGCAGGCGAACATCGAGGACTTGCAACGCGGACCTGCGCGAGTGGCGATCATGCGCAGCTTCGAGAAGATCCTGGGCTTTGTGCCTTCCTCCAAGATTTGTTTCCTGCAAGTTTGCGCGACGGAGCTGGCAGGGCACGACCAACTCGTCCGCACGCGCGTTCGTCGCGGACTCGAGCGGCTGCAGCGGGCGTACCGTGACGCCATCCTGCGGGGGCAGGCGAGAGGAGAGTTCGCATCCGGGGTCGATGCAGATGCGCTCTCGGGCTTTCTCATCACTAATCTTTACGGCCTTCAGGTGCTGGGACGTGCCGGTTTCGAAACCGACGGCCGGAGGAAGACGCTCGCGCTGGTGCTGAATGCACTGACATAAAAATTTTTGATCTAATGCGGACCGATCAGTCCATAATGATGAGGAGCAGACGTGAGTGTCGAAAGATTCACCGGCCAGCAGCGCTGGGTGCTGGGCTTGATCGCGGCGGCCTCGTTCATCGCCGTGATGGACGGCATGGTCGTCACCACGGCACTGGATGCCATCCGCCGCGACCTGAAGCCGCCGCTGTCAGATCTGCACTGGACGATGACGGCCTATAGCCTGAGCTTCGCCGCGCTCTTGATGGCGGGCGCAGCGCTTGGCGATCGGATCGGGCGCCGTACGATGTTTATTCTTGGTCTGTCCGCTTTCGCCGTTGCGTCAGCAGGCTGCGCAGCCGCGACTTCGATTGGATGGCTTATTGCAGCCCGGGCGCTGCAGGGCGCGGCTTCCGCGCTGCTTGTACCGGTCGCGATGACCATGCTCGGAACGGCGGTGACGCCGGCGCAACGGCCGCGCGCGATGGGCCTGTTCAGCAGCATCACGGGCCTTGCCGTATTGTCCGGACCAGTCATTGGTGGCCTGCTGGTCGACGCTCTCGGCTGGCGCTGGGTGTTCTGGATCAATCTGCCGCTCTGCGCTGTGACGGCGCTCCTCGCGGGCTGGCGCATCGAGCGCAACGATCGTGTCGCCGCTCAAATCGATTGGCTCGGCGTCACCCTGCTGACGACGGCGATGACGGCTACCGTTTGGGGCGTGTCGGAAGGCAATGTATCTGGCTGGTCCGAGGTGACGGTCGTCACGGCGCTGACGGCCGGGACCGCGGCAACGCTTGCCTTCTTCGCTTGGCAGCGCAGGGCTTTGCATCCGCTGGTGCCGAGCCGACTGCTCGCCTCGGTTCAGTTCAGGGCCGGCAATCTCGCGTGTCTGCTGATGTTCATGAGCATGATGGGTACGTTGATGTTCATGGCGCAGTATTTTTCGATTGCCCAGCAGGCGACCGCGTCGGGCGCCGGTGAAAGGATGCTGCCTTGGACGATATCGCTGTTCGCCGTTGCGCCCCTTGGCGGCATCGCCGCTGGTCGCTTCGGAGAGAAGGCCCCGGCCGTGGCGGGTCTGCTGCTGCAGAGCGCTGCGCTGCTGTGGATGTCAGCCCTTTGCGCTGGCGCCTATGACTATGGCGCCTGGGTCGCGCCACTGGTGTTGGCGGGCGTTGGAATAGCCCTAGCGATGCCCGCGGTGCAGAGCGCGGTACTCGGCTCCGTTGCGCCCGCCGACATGGGCAAAGCGTCCGGCATCTACAATACGATGCGGCAATTGGGATGGGCCTGCGGCGCGGCCGCGGCCGTCGCCGTGTTCAGCGGCTTTGGAAATCTCGCGACGGCAAAGACCATGGCGGCCGGCTACTCCGCGGTCTTGCTGTTGACGGCCGGACTCTCGGCGACCGCCGCGCTGGTGTCGTCGCGATTGCCAAGCGCCGCCCGATCGCATCAGCCGGTTGCCAAGCCGGGCAACAACGCTCCGAGTAAGGTCATTGAGACCGTATGATCCCGGCTGGCAAGCCCCCCGCATTCCAGGAGAAGCCAGATGATTGACAGGCGAACATTCGGACTCACTTTGGCTTCGGCCGGCGCTGTGCCGGCTCATGCCGGAACATCCCAGGCCCGAGACGACATCCGCGAAGCCAACAAGCAGACCGTGCTGGCATTTTACGATGCCGCACTAAGGCAGTCGGATTTTGATGCCGCCGCCACCCACTTCGGACCGCGCTACATCCAGCACAATCCGATGATCAAGGACGGCATCGACGGCTTTCGCTCTTTCGTCCATGACCTCAAGAAGCAATTTCCCGAGCTGCGCAGCGACATCAAGCGCGTCTTCGCCGATGGCGATTTCGTCATCCTTCACGTTCACGCGCAGCGCCAACCGAGCGAATTGGGATTGGCGATCGTGGACATCTTCCGGCTCGAGAACGGCAAGATCGTCGAGCATTGGGACGTGCGCCAGCCCCTCACCGAAGCAACGGCGGCTAACGCCAACGGCATGTTCTAGTCCAGAGCATGTCCGCAAAAGAATGCAGCAGGTTTCCGGAAAGATCGTGCTCAATCAAGGAGCTGGCGCGCGATGGCGATTCAGCCAAATACCAGCGCGCGTTAGTGGCGAGTTCAGGCAGGAAGATTGAGAGGAGAACTACGTGGAACAACGCGTTGCCTCATCCAGTATCGGCAAACCGGACAGCCCATCGCTGCAACATGCCACCGCGGATATCGAACCTGGCGTCAGCATCCATTATGTGGTCGCCGGAAGCGGGCCGCGGACGGTTGTGCTGCTGCACGGGTTTCCGCAGACGTGGCGAGCCTGGCGTCACATCATTCCGCGATTGGCCAATGCGGGCTTTCGCGTCATTGCCCCTGACTATCGGGGCGCTGGCAATTCGTCGAAGCCGCTTTCCGGCTACGACAAGCGCACGATGGCCACTGACATCTATCGGCTGCTCTACGAGCACCTGAAGCTGTCGTGCCCGGTGGCGATGGTCGGCCACGATATCGGACTCATGGTGGCCTACGCGTTCGCGCAGACCTATCACGAGGACGTCACTCATCTCGTCGCAGTCGATGCTCCGCTACCGGGAACGGCGATCTTCGACCAACTGTCCGGCAATTCGCGCAACTGGCAGTTTTCGTTCCACAAAGTCCGGGACTTGCCCGAGCTACTGGTGTCGGGTCGCGAACGAGAATACTTGCAATGGTTCTTCAACTTCCGGATATCGAATCCGGCAGCCATCACCGAAGCGGATTTCCGGGATTATCTGACGGCCTACACGGCGCCGGGCGCCATGCGCGCGGCGTTCGAACTCTATCGATCGTTTGACCAGGATTCGAAAGACAATCGCGATCTTCTCGCCAGCAAGGGCAAGCTGAGAATTCCGGTGCTGGTTGCGGTCGGCGCGACGAGCCCGACCGCCTCCCCTGTGCGCGGCATGATGGAGGAGGTCAGCATCGATCCGAGGGTCCTCCCGCTCCCCGGTGCAGGCCATTGGATCGCCGAGGAGAATCCTGAAGGCTTTGCAGCCGGATTGATTGATTTCATGGGGCCGCACCGTTGAGCAACGCTCTCGCTCGTTGCTCAGGGAGCGCGCCTCTCGGGCGCCCGGTGCGCCCCGCTGCGCCTCAACTCGCGTACAGATAGTTCGGCAGCCACAGCGTCATGCCGGGCCAGAGATACATGATCACCATGCACAGGATCACGATCAGCATGTAGGGCATCATGCCGGCGAAGATCTGGTTCAGCGTAACGTGCTTCGGGGCGACGCCCTTGAGATAGAACGCCGACATCGCGACCGGCGGCGACAGGAACGCGGCCTGCAAGTTCACGAACACCAGCGTGCCCCAAAGGATCGGATCGATGTTGAAGTGCTTCAGCATCGGCAGGAAGATCGGCACGAAGATGATGATAATCTCGGTCCATTCGAGCGGCCAGCCCAGCACGAAGATGATCGCCTGCGACAAGATCATGAACTGCACGGACGTCATGTTGAGCGACAGCACCCAGCTTTCCAGCAGCGCCTGACCGCCGAGAATGGCGAATACCGCCGAGAACAGCGCCGAGCCGACGAACAGCCAGCACACCATCGCGGTCGTCTTTGCGGTCAGGAACACTGCTTCCTTGGTGCGCTTCCAGTCGAGCGTCCGGGCGTGGATAGCGAGGATGAAGGCGCCGGCGGCGCCGACTCCGGCGGACTCGGTCGCGGTCGTGATGCCGAACAGGATCACCCCCAGCACCACGACGGTGAGGATGCCGAGCGGCATCACCGACGACGTCAAGAGCTTCAACACTTCGAAGCGCTCGCCGTCCATGCGCAAGTAGGAGCGCGCCGTCCACGCTGCCAGCACGGCGGCTGATAGCGCGAACCAGATGTAGAATTGGGTGTCCGGTCCCTTTTCGGCGGGCGACAGCTCCCTCGGTTCGACCGGGCTGCCGAGCTGCTGCAGGCCCTCGACGGCTTCGCTCGCGGCGCCGGCCTGCTGGTGGATCACGACGTACCACCAGACCGTGCCGAGCGCGGCTGCGGTCATCAGGAACGGCACCAGCGAAATGACGAAGTTCTGCACGATCGCGCCATAGCCCATCGGCTTGCCGTCGATCTGGAGCATCTTCGCCTTTGCGGGCGAGAGCAGCGCCTTGAACAGGCCGACGAACAGGTTCGGCGAATACAGCGTCGCGAAATTCCTGATCCATTCCGGCACCTTGACGCGGGTCTGTTCCTCCGGCAGCGCCGGGGCGATCTTGGGGTTGATCATCGCCCAGGCCACGATATAGACGAGGTAGAGGAAGGCCAGGAAGAAGCCGGGAAGCATCGCCGCCGCATAGAGCTTGACCACGGACTGGCCGGCGACCGCGGCATAGACGATGATCATCACCGAAGGCGGGATCAGGATGCCGAGCGTGCCGCCCGCGGTGATGACGCCGGAGGCGAGCTTCACGTCATAACCGGCGCGCAGCATCGGGTTGAAGGCGATCACGCCCATCAGCACCACCACCGCGCCGACGAGCCCGGAGGCGATGCCCCAGAACGTGCACACGATCAGGGTCGTGACCGCGAGCGAGGCGGGCAGGCGGCGGAAGGCGAGCTGGATCGAATAGAACATCTTGTCGACCAGCGCGCCGCGCTCCATCACGTAGCCCATCAGCACGAACAACGGGATGGAGATCAGCACGTCGTTGGTCATCGCGCCGTAGCTGCGCTGGACCATCAGCTCGAAGACCTTGTTGTGCGTCCAGTTCTGCGACGGGTCGTAGAAGGCGATGAAGCCGAAGAACATGCCAAGGCCCATCAGAGTGAAGGCCGTGGCGAAGCCCATCATGATGACGACGACGATGAGCGTCAGCATCAACAGGCCGAGTGCCGGATCGCTCATGTGTTCAGGTCCCCGCCCATGCCGCGCTGCCGCGCCATTTCATCGATGCGCTGCGCGCCCTCGATGGCGAGCTTGCGTGATTCCTCGTCCACGAATTCAGAGTGCGCGAGCTGCTCCTCGATGACGTCGGTCTCGGCGACGTCGGCAAGTCGGCTCGGCCATTCGCCGGTCTTCAGGCACACGATGCAGCGGATGATCTCGGCGATCCCCTGCAGCATGATCAGCGCGCCCGCGATCGGGATGACGGTCTTGAAATGGTAGACCGGCGGCCCCTCGGCCGTGACGTTGGAATGCTCGTTGATGGCCCAGGAATCCGCGGCGTAGAAGTAGCCGGCATAGATCAGCGCGGCGATGCCCGGGATGAAGAACACGAAGTAGAGAACGAGGTCGAGCGCGGCCTGCGTGCGCGGACGCATCGAGGAGTACAGGAAGTCACCGCGGACATGGGCGTTCTGCGCCAGCGTATAGGCGCCGGCCAGCATGAACAGCGACCCGTACATCATGTTCTCGGCGTCGAAGATCCACGCCGTCGGCATGTTCACGGCGTAGCGCTTGAACACTTCGATGCAGACCACGCTCATCAGCAGGATCATCAGCCAGGCTGTCGCCTTGCCGACCCAGGTGGAGATGCCGTCGATCGTGTGCAGTAAGCGCCGTACACTCATGTGATAAGGTTCGGCATTAAATATGACCCCCAATATAGCACAAGGCACCGTCCGGCGGGTGGTCCGGACGGCGCCTTGCCGGCTTTATTTCGTCATCAGATCTTCTTGGCCGCGGCGTTCGGCCCGAAATAATGATCGTAGGCCATGCGGCGGTTCACTACGGTATCCTGCTCCCACTGCGTGGCACGCTTGGCGAATTCGATCTGCGACTGCACGATCTCCTTGAACAACGGGTTCTCCGCCGCCTTCTTCTTCGCCACATCGTCATAGATCTCGAGTTGCCGCTTCAGGATGGCGTCGGGGGTCTTGTAGAACTTGACGTTGTCCTTGGTCTGCAGCTCGACATAGTCCTTGGAGTAGCGGTCGATCGCCTTCCACGACATGTCGGCCGAAGCCGCGTCCACCGCATTGGCGATGATCGCCTTCATCTTGTCCGGCAGCGCGTTGTACTTGTCCTTGTTGAACATGATCTCGAGCTGTTCGGCGTTCTGGTGGAAGCTCTGCAGCATGCAGACCTTCGAGACGTCGGGGAAGCCGAGCACGCGGTCGGAGGTAGCGTTGTTGAACTCGGCCGCGTCCAGGAGGCCGCGGTCCATGGCAGCTACGATTTCGCCGCCGGGCAGCGCGTTGACGGCTGCACCCATTCCCGAATACACGTCGATCGAGATGCCGACGGTGCGGAATTTCAGGCCCTTGACGTCCTCGACCTTGGCGACCGGCTTCTTGAACCAGCCGAAGGGCTGGGTCGGCATCGGACCGTAGGGGAACGAGACGACGTTGGCGTTGATCGACGCGTAGAGCTTTTCCAGGAGCTCCTTGCCGCCGCCATAGCGGTGCCAGGCCAGCAGCATGTTGGCGTCCATCGCAAAGCCCGGTCCCGAGCCCCAGAGCGCCAGCGCGGTCTGCTTGCCGTAGTGATAGACCAGCACGCCATGGCCGCCGTCGAGCACGCCCTTGGACACGGCATCGAGCAGGCCGAAGGCGGGCACGACAGCGCCTGCCGGCAGCACTTCGATCTTGAGATCGCCGCCGGTCATGTCGTTGACCTTCTTGGCGTAGTCGAGGGCGTATTCGTGGAAAATGTCCTTTGACGGCCAGGTGCTTTGCCAGCGCATGCTGATCGGCCCCTGGGCGCTGACGACGCTCGGCGCGGCGACCGTCGCGGCGGCCCCCGCAGCAGCGACCTTGAGAAAGCTGCGACGACTCGAAGTGCTGCCCTTCTTTGATTTGGTCATGGTTGCCTCCTCCCCTTTGGAAATAGCGATCCCTTGCGGATCGGCTGCTTTTTTATTGGAACAAGTCAAAGTCTTGCGCAGGGGTTTGGCAAGAATGTTCGGATTGATGCGACGCTACGACGCGGACTGCGGTGATGACGCGCCGCAGCGCTCGCTGCCGAGCGCGGCGAAGCCGAACTGCGGTGAACAGTGCGCTCAATGCACGCTCAAGAGCACTCCGCGCCCGCGGCGGGCTGCGGGCGATCCGACGAAGGTTCGGAATCGAGCCGGCCTTGCCTCAATGATGATGGGCCGACACGCTCTTGACGCATTGCGTCAACAGATCAGGGGTGGCGGATTGGCCGATATCACCGAGACTGATCATGCCGACCATCCGCTTGCTCTTGTTGATCACGGGTAGCCTGCGGATTTTCAGCGTCTCCATGTGATGCACGGCTTTCGCCAGATCATCGTCTTCCCGGCAGCAATGGATACCTTCGGTCATCACGTCCCGCGCCGTCATGCGCGCGGCGTTGAAGTCCCTGCTCGCAAGACCTTTGCAGACAATGTCGCGATCGGTCACCATCCCGACCAAATGGTCGCCTTCGCCGATCGGAATGCAGCCGATGTCGTGCCCTTGCATCAACTTCGCGATCTCGATGATCGGGGTGTCGGGGCTGACCCAATCGACGCCCTTGTGCATCACGTCTTTGACTTTCATGGAGGACCTCCGTTGCGAACGCAGCCCCCGCTGAATTGACTATACATCGAACCGAGCGCGGCCGCACGCACGCCGTGACGGTGCGTACCGGGATCATCTCGCCGCCATGTCGCGTCAGTCATGCATGCTGAAGCGTCCATGCGGTGCACTGGCCGTCAGGCGCTCGAACTGCGCATGGGTGAGCTGGAGCAGCGTCTCGTGATCGCCGGCTTCGATATAGACCTCGGGCTGGGCCCGGATGCTGTCATCGACGATGAGATCGAGCCCGTAGCACCGGCCGACCGCCGGAATGGCTCCGTGCGCGCAGTCCATGAACAGCTGGTTGATCTCGGTTTCGTTGGCCATGGCGAGATCCTCGCCAAGCCTCTCCTTCAAGTCCGGCAGGTTGAGATGGTGCGAGGCCGGCACGACCGCGAGCATATAGCCGCCGTCGTGCCGCAGCACGACGGCCTTGGCGAGACGATCGCCAGAGACGTGGCAAGCCTGCGCCGTGCGCGTGGATGACATGGTGAGATCGTGCGGGATCTCGGCATACTGGATGTTCTCGGCAGCCAGATACCGATGCAGTGTGGGGGCGATGGACATGGCTTCGCCTTTCGGATGGATACAACCATCCACCGTGAGGCTGCCCCCGCCGCACGATGGGCGGCTGCGTGATTGCCGGCCTTCAGCATAGGCCTTGCCCTCGAATCCCGCAACTGAGTCGGACGTTTGGAGCGCGCCGCGCTCACCTGATCCGTGATCCCAGGCGCGGAGGCCGCAACGCACGCGCTAGGCTAGCGCTATCGATGCACGCCGGCGCTGCACGGACTTTTTTGCGAGGGACGGTTCGGTATGATGCAAGACGAGGCCAATCCCGCCTTCATGGAAAGCACTCGCCGTCGCTGCGGCCATGAGCGGGAAAGCGGCTGGTTGGAATTATATAGATATTTCAATCGTATAGGAGTCCGCAGCTTTATTTTAAATGGAGCTCCATTCCTCTGATTTCGGACGTCCTGAAAGCCCGGCTGCTCTGCCGCGTCCGTTCGCTGTACGCGCCCGGCTGCCGCTGATATGCTCTTGGCCATAGGGACAGTGAATGGCAGCTGGCCACAGACTTTCCCGCGATGCCGGCCTTCTGATCGGACTCGATCCCGCTCGCGCTTTTTCGCATTGCCTCGACATAACGCTGAACAAACTCGTCTACGGCTGCCGCGTTCCCCGCTCACATTGGGAGATGTGCCATGGCTGCACCGGACTGGCGTCTCGAAGGCGAATGGATGAAGAATTGCAACTGCGCGTTTGGCTGCCCCTGCGATTTCAATGCTCCCCCCACCCACGGATACTGCAAGGGCATGGTCGGCATGCGGATCACCGCGGGACATTTTGAGGGCGTCAAGCTCGATGGCCTCTGTTTCGCCGTGGTCGTGGATTTCCCCGGCGCGCTGCATGAAGGCAACGGCAAGATGCAGCCCATCGTCGACGAGCGCGCCACACCGGAGCAACAGCAGGCGCTGTTCAACATTCTGTCGGGCAAGCATTCGGCCGAGGGCACGCTATTCCACATCTTCAGCCTGATCGTGACCACCATTCACGATCCGATTTTTGCGCCCTTCGAATTTTCCTTCGACAAGGACGGACGCGTCGCAAAACTCGTCGTCAGGGGCGTGCTCGAAACCGACGTCGAGCCGATCAAGAATCCGGTGACGGGTCAGCCGCACCGCATCCAGGTGGTGATGCCCGAGGGGTTCGAGCACAGGGGTGCCGAGGTCGCGTCCGCCAACATCCGCTCGACCGGTGCGATCCCGTTCGAGACCAAGGGCACGCACAGCTCGCTCGCCAATGTCGTGCAGACGCCCGAGGGCGTTGCGGCATGATGTGGCGCTGACATCGAGACAAGATCTCGGTGTCAGCTCCTCATCGCTAGGCTGGACAAGTCCATGCAGGGGCGCTCGATGCTGGAACACCTGCTCCACCGCGACCGGCTGATCGTCGCGATCGGGACCGCCGCAGTGGTAGCACTCGCCTGGGCCTATCTCGCCGGCGGCGCCGGCATGGACACCGAGATGATGGCCGACATGCCGGACATGGCGCCAATGCCGTGGACGCCGCTCTATGCCGCGCTGTTGTTCGTGATGTGGTGGGTGATGATGATCGCGATGATGGCGCCGAGCGCGGCGCCGACCGTTCTTCTGTATGCGACCGTCAAGCGCAAGCAGGAGACTGCGTCCCGGGCGGCAATCGATGCCTGGATCTTTCTCGCCGGCTATCTCGTGACATGGGCCGCGTTCAGTGTCGTCGCGGTCCTGGCGCAATGGGCGCTCGAATATTTCGGGTTGTTGTCGATGGCGATGGCCAGCACCAGCGCGGTTTTGGGCGGCATCATCCTGCTTGCCGCCGGCCTCTATCAGTTCACGCCGCTCAAACATGCCTGCCTGCGCTACTGCGAGAGCCCGCTGCTGTTTCTCAGCCGGCATTGGCGGCCCGGCACGCGCGGAGCATTCTGGATGGGACTTCGCCATGGCAGCTACTGCGTCGGCTGCTGCTGGTTTCTGATGGTATTGCTGTTCGTCGGCGGCGTGATGAATCTGGCCTGGATCATCGGCATCGCGCTCTATGTCGCCGCCGAGAAGCTGCTGCCGTTCGGCCAACGATTGAGTCATGCGGCAGGCGCGGTCCTGATCCTGTCCGGCACGATCGTTCTTGCGCGCGCGATCTGAGCGGCCGGTACAGACGACCAAAGGTATCGCCCTGCCAATACCGCGTGGTTGCTCAAAAACAGCCGACATCCGTGGTCATACGGATGTTGTAAGCTAAAGAATTGAGCATTATCCAAACAGAAACTTAAGGCTGTCCCGCCTAGCTTCGGGTTATGAACAGCACCCGCGCCACTTTCGGCCGCGGCGGTCTCAATCGAGGCGGAGACAGGCGATGCCATCACTGGCGGCGAGCGCAGTTCTGCCCTGGCGGCTGAGGCGAGGGCGCGTGTCGTGATTCCCGCAAGTTCCGTCCGCAAAGCCGGAAGAACGATCCTGCGGAATGCTCCGCTGCAGATCGCATTGTTCTTCCTGCCCCTGGTCTGGATCGGCTATTTCGCGATCACGTCATCGGAACGGACCGATGCGGTCGAGCAGGCGCGGTCGCACGGCAACAGCGTCGCCGAATTGTTCGAGGAGAACACCGAGCGCATCTTCGAGCGCGTGGATCAGTCGCTGCTGGTGGTGCGAGCGCTCTACGCCCAGGATCCGTTGACCTTCAGCCTGAAGTTCTGGTCCGAGAAGGCTCGCATCGCCACCGGCGACGTGGTCCAGTTCGCCCTGATCGGGTCGGATGGCTACATGACGGATACGACGACGGGCTATTCCGGTCCGCCGCTCTATCTCGGCGATCGCGAGCACTTCATTCAAACCATGTCGCAGGCCGACGATCGCCTCTACGTGGCGAAACCGGTTCTGGGCCGCGCGTCCAACAAATGGACCATACAGCTCGCAAGAAAGGTCTTCGATCTTGCCAGGAATCCCGTGGGCGTGGTCGTCGGCTCGATCAGCGTCGATGTCGTCGGTCGATTCTACGACACCGCAAAGCTCGGCGCAGGAGGAACGCTGGTCCTCAGAAATGCAAACCAGGTCGTGCTCGCCGCGCGGGGCATAAACCAGGACGCGGTGTTGGGGCAGCGTGCGCCGAATCGCGTCGAAGGCGAGCTTCGGGACGGCTTCTATGCCCAGTATTGGAACGAGAACCATCCCAACCGCGATGACCGGCTGGTGACCGCGCGCAGATCGCGGCTCTTTCCACTCATCTTCACCGTAGGAATCTCGGAGCGCGAGATCTATTCGCGCGCGGATACCAGGCAGAAGGTCTATCTCGGCGGCGCGCTGCTGCTCACGTTCATCATTCTGACTGCGACCATGTTCCACTGGCGACGCCGACAGGCGCTGGATCGCGCCCAGCGCGAGCTGCGCGAATTCGCCAGCAAGTTCGAAGACGCGCTCAGAAACCTTCCCCAGGGCTTGAGCATGTTCGACGGCAGCGACCGCCTGATCGCATTCAATCAACAATGGCTCGAACTCTATGGTCTCGTGCCGGAGGAGATTCGGATCGGCATGGACTTCCGCGAGGTGTTTGCAAAACAGACCGCCGTTCTCGACGTCGAGGCTTACCTGGTCGATCTGAAGAATCGGCTCGCCAAGTCGGAGCACACCTCGAACACCGTGCAGTTTCCGGATGGGCGGGTTGTCTATGTCTCCTACGGACGGCGCGAGGGCGGTGGCTGGGTCGCCACCCATGAGGACATCACCGAACGCAAGGCATCCGAGGACCGGATCGAAAGACTCGCGCATTACGACAGTCTGACCGGATTGGCCAATCGCAATCTGTTCAAGGAGCGCATCGACGAGGCACTCGCGACGTCCGGTGCCTCGGGAGCTCCCTTCGCCGTACTCCTGCTGGATCTCGACAAGTTCAAGTCCGTCAACGACGTGCTTGGTCACCAATGTGGCGATGCCTTGCTGAAGCAGGTCGCGGGCCGGATCAAGGCGCAGATCCGTGACGCCGACACGGCGGCGCGGATCGGCGGCGACGAGTTTGCCGTGATCGTTGCGCCGGGCCGGGGCGCGATGCACGACGGCGCCGCCAGCCTCGCCGCGCGACTGGTTCAGGCCATTGCCGAGCCTTATCAGATCGACGATCATCCCATCGTGATCGGCTGCAGCATCGGCATCGCCGTGGCTCCCGAGCATGGCAGCCGCGTCGATGAGATCCTTCGTAACGCCGACCTTGCACTCTACAAGTCGAAGAACGCCGGCCGGAACTGCTTCCATACCTACTCGGTGGAGCTCAAGGCCGAAGCGGATCAGCGCAACGTGCTCGAGATCGAGCTTCGTGAGGCGATCTGGCGCGAGGAAATCGAAGTGTTCTATCAGCCTGTGACCGAGCTCGGCACCGGCCGTGTGAAATCGGTCGAGGCTCTCGCGCGTTGGCATCACGGCACCAGGGGCTTCATTTCCCCCGCCGAGTTCATTGCGGTTGCAGAGGCGGGTGGACTGATCGTTGAACTCGGCAATCAGGTGCTGACCAAGGCGTGCCGGGATGCGATGACCATGCCGGACGACGTCAAGGTCGCGATCAACCTGTCCGCCCTGCAGTTCGCCAGCACCAACCTCGTCGACACCGTGACGTTCGCACTGGCGCAGAGTGGACTTCCGCAAACCCGGCTCGAGCTCGAGATCACCGAGAGCGTTTTCCTCGCCGATACCCAGGAAAATCTCAAGACGCTCCAGCGCCTCAAGGCGCTCGGCGTCTCCATTGCGCTTGACGACTTCGGTGTCGGTTACTCGTCATTGTCCTATCTGACGGCTTTTCCGTTCGACAAGGTCAAGATCGACAAATCCTTCATCGACAGGATTGACCGCCGCGAGACCGTCGCCGTGCTGAAATCCATCGTACAGCTTGCCGAGACCCTGAAGCTCTCGATCGTCGCCGAGGGTGTCGAGACCTCCGAACAGCTCAGACAGCTCCATTCGCTCGGAATTCCGCTAGGACAAGGCTACTACTTCAGCAAGCCCGTGCCGCTCGCCGGCTTGTCGTGGCAAGCTCCCGCCACGCGGCGGAGGCGGCGGGCGGCGGCGTGAGGAGAAGGGCAGGGCGCGGATCTTAAATTCGCGCGTGCTATCCTCCCCGTCGGGGGTGGAATTGACCATCCCGGCTTCGCTCCCTTGGCAAGCTCCTTCCCACAACCGTCTGCGCGTGGCGCCTATGTCCATTCGCAATTGTGAGACTTGAGCACGAGCCGCGTTCTCGCCTCCGTGCTATTGCTGCCCTCGCAATCTGCGCGAGGACACCCATGCTTCCCCTTCCTGCCGACATCTTCACCGAGCCCGAGGACGTCTCGCCCGACGGTCTTGCCAATCTCGGTCCGCTCCGCCGTCTCGCCGGCAGCTGGCAGGCGGACAAGGGCATCGACGTCAATCCGAAGGCGGAGGGGCCGGAGCGGCGCACCTTCATCGAGCGCATCCGCATGGATCCCATCGATCCGCAGGCCAACGGGCCGCAGCTGTTCTACGGGCTGCGCTATCACATCCACATCAACACGCCCGAGGAGGACATCACCTTCCACGACCAGGTCGGCTACTGGCTGTGGGAGCCCGCGACCGGGTTGATCATGCAGACGCTGGCGATCCCGCGCGGGCAGGTGCTGCTCGCCTCAGGCAAGGCCGGGCCGGACGACAGCAAGATCTCCGTCACGGCAAAGCGCGGCGATACCGCTTACGGGATCTGCTCGACCGACTTCCTGGAGCAGGCCTTCCGCACCGATTCCTATCGCTGCGACATCAGCTTCAACGACGACGGCAGCTGGACCTATCTGATCCAGACCGAGTTGTTCGTGCGCGGCGCGCCGTTCAATCACCACGACACCAACACGCTCAGGCTCGTCGCGCCGCCAAAGCTCAATCCGCTCGCGGTGATCGTGAACGATCGCGCCAAGGGCGGCGGATCGGCGGCCTGAGACCGGAGAATCACATGAAGCCTTATGTCATCTGCCTGATGCACGCCAGCCTGGATGGCCGCACGCATCCCAGCCGCTGGCGCCCGAAGGGCGCGGGCACGGACTGGTTCGAGAAAATCCATGACGAGCTCGGCGGCGATGCCTGGGTGATCGGCCGCGTCACCGGCTCGGAATTCGCCAAGGGCAAGTCGTACCCGACCGGGACGAGCGAGAAATTTACGCGCGAGAACTGGTTCGCACGACGCGATGCAAAAACCTACGGTGTCGTGCTCGACGCGCAGGGCAAGATCGGCTGGGGCCGCTCCGATATCGGCGGCGATCCAATTGTCGTCGTGCTGACCGAGAGCGTGCCGGATTCGCATCTCGCAGGGCTGCGCGGCGAAGGCGTGTCCTACATCTTCGCCGGCAAGTCCGAGATCGATCTGGCGCTGACGCTGGACATTCTCAGCCGTGAGCTCGGCGTGAAGCGTCTGCTGGTTGAGGGCGGCGGCGTCGCCAATGGCGCGTTCCTGCGCGCCGGCTCATCGACGAATTCAACCTGATCCTCAGCCCCGCGGTGGATGGCGCGAGCGGCGCACCGTTCGTATTCGATTCGACGGCAGCGGACAGCGACAAGCGCGCGCCGATCACGGCGATGACGCTGGAGAGCACGCGGGAGCTCGGCGGCGGCGTCCTGCTGCTGCGCTATCTGATCAAGAACGATCCGCAGGCCGCGGTAAAGTAGCGCGCCGGCATGTCGGGACCATCGGAGCACATCGTCATCGTCGGTGCCGGCGCCGCCGGCCTGATGGCGGCGCGGGAGCTGGCGCGTGCGGGTAGACGCGTGACCATCCTGGAGGCGCGCGAGCGCTGCGGCGGGCGGATCCATCCGCTGCCGGCGGCGCAGTTCGGCTACCCCGCCGATGGCGGCGCCGAGTTCGTCCATGGCGAGGCGCCGGTCACGCGGGCTTTGCTGCGCGAGGCCGGGCTGTCGCTTCAGGCGATCGGAGGCACGCAATGGAGCTTTGACGGTGCAAGCCTCTCGCGCGAGGACGGCCACGATGCGCACGAGGCGGAGCTGCAAGCTGCGCTGCGGGACTTGAAGGACGATCTCGCCGTCGCCGACTTCCTGCGCCGTCATTTTGCCGGAGCGGACTATGCGCGGCTGCGCCATTCCATCGAGCGAATGGTCGAGGGCTATGATGCGGCGGACCCCGCGCGCGCCTCGACGCTGGCGCTGCGTGAGGAGTGGATGGATGGCCGCCACTCTCCGCAGGCGCGCATCAATGGTGGCTATGGCGCGCTGATCGATTGTCTAGCGGCCGAGTGCCGCGCCCGCGGCGTTGCGATCCGGCTCGGTTGCGCCGTATCGGCGATCGAGGAGGAGGGCGGCGCCGTGGTGGTTCGCTGCGCCAGCGGCGATGGACTTGCCTGCGACCGGGCGATCCTCACCGTGCCGCTGCCGCTGCTGCGCAAGATCGCGCTGCCAGCACACGTCGGCGCGAGGCTTGCTGCCGCGGACGACATCGGCTTCGGCAACGTCATCAAGATCCTGCTCCGCTTCGCGCGGCCATGGTGGCGCGACCGACAGGAAGACCTCGCCGAGATGACCTTCCTGCTGTCGAACGAAGCGATTCCAGTATGGTGGACGCGATATCCGGACCAGCATCCGCTGCTCACCGGCTGGTTCGGCGGTCCGCGGACGGCGGAGCTATCGCATCTCGAGCCGCAAGGACTGATCGAGGCCGGGCTCGATTCGCTCGCCGCCATCTTCAAGCGGTCGCGCGATGATATCGCGCGCGATCTCGTGGCGGCGGCTGCAACCAATTGGGCGCACGACCCCTTCGCCCGCGGGGCCTATTCCTGGGCGACGCCGCGGACGCGCGAGGCGCAAGCGATTCTCGCCCGCGCCGATGGCTTGGTGCTGTTGTCCGGCGAAGCGCTCTATCGCGGCCGCGATATGGGCACGGTCGAAGCGGCGCTGGCGAGCGGCCTGGAAACGGCAGAGATGATCTTGCGGAGCTAAGAAGAAGGCCCGCATCTCTGCGGGCCTTTTGTCTCACCAGCGTCCGCCGCCGAAGCTGAATGTCACGCCGGGACCGCCGCCGTAATATCCGTAGGGGCTACCACCATAATAGCTGTGCCGGGGGTAATAGCCGTAGCTTCCATAGTAGGGCCGATAGTAGCCGTGATGCCGCCAATGATGGTGACCATGCCAGCGGTGGTACCTGCGGTGCGCGCTAATGTCGGTGGACTGGCTTTCTTGCGCGGTCTGCCCCGCGCTTGAACCACCGGCCGCGTTCGCCGCCGATCCGCCGGCAAGTGCCGCAGCACTAACGGCCATCGCGACAATGAGATACTTCATGTCATCACTCCAGTTGAACGTCGGTGACAACAGATGAGCATCCGGCGCGTTCCGGCCAGCGCAGGCGTCGAAACGACGCAGCATGCGACGTCAGGTTCGCGCGAATGATCGCATGTCGTGAGATTTATCGCCGCAGCACCGGCCTCGATCGCGATGCTGCCATCACCTCGCCTCGATTGACGCATTGGCGACATCTTTGATGACGATGCGCGGGCGGCAAGGCTGCCGCTACTTGAACGGATCCTGGATCGACGGCGCTGACTGCCGGATGCGGCGCACGCTGACCGGCGTGCCGTCGGAGACGAACAGGAGCTCGTATTTGCGGCCTTCGCTGTCGGTGGCGGAGCAGGTGACGTCGTTCACCTTCCTGGCGGCGAAATTGCCGGTCTGGCGGCAGACCCCGGTGGAGGTCTGCTCGGCCGGCACCGGCAGGCCATCGACCTTCGGGCGGTCCTTGGAGTTGAGCAGCATGCGATCGATTGGCAACTCGTAGGAATTGTCGTCGGCGCGCTTGCCGTTCTCGCCGGAGAACGACACCACGTGATTTGCGTCGGCGGGATCGTCGACCGCGACCGCGAAATTGACCCGGCCCTTGTCGCCATGGGCGTAGGCCACCGTCTTGCAGGCATAGGTGCGCCCGGCGACCTTGAGCGTCTTGCACTTGCCCGACATCAGCGCCAGCAGGTCGATAAAGGAATTCTGCTGCACCAGCGGATTGTTGACCGGGACGGGGGCGGAAGTCTCAGCAAAACAAGGGCTTGCCAGGGCAATGAGAGCGGCACCGAGGGCAGGTCGGCGGAGGCGCATCGGAAGGCTCACATGCCGGGGAACCACGGAGAAGTTCCGTCCGATAACCATCGAACCGCAAATTGGTTGCGATCCCGTTTGTCTTGCCGAACCCGACCGGAATACCACCGCGCCACCCCAACGGCGATTCGCGAGATCGCCCCAAATCCATCCTGTGGCACTTGCCGTCAGGCCGGTGTTTTTTTCGTGGCAGCGCTAGCCCATCGCCGCCTGCCAGGCCCTGTCGCGCAGGGACGGGCGGCGGTGCAGGCGAGCCTCGAGCAGGGCGCGGGCACGCGGCAGCTCTCCGCTGCGCATGAGCGCGACAATATAGGTGTCCTCGATCAATTCGCGCTGGGCGTGACTGCCGCCGATGCGCACGACATCGGCGAGAACCGGCGCGAGCGTTTGCACGCAGGCCCTGTAATTCTCATCCGCAAAGGCCAGAAGCGCGCGGCAGATCGCGGGCACCACCGGGCCGGCCGGCAGCTTGCCGTCCGCGAGCCGCTGCTCGATCACCGCAAGGCGCGCGGCAAGCGCCTCGCGGTTCTGCGTTGCGGCGGCGAACAGCGCCATGTGGACGTCGGCGAACGGCAGGCCGGATTTCGGGAATAGTTTTTGCGCGGCCGCGTCGGCATCGCGCCAGAGCGCCTCGGGCACGGCATGGCCGTAGGCCGACAGGCGCCACAGCAGCGAGGCGCCGTCGGTGACGGCGTTGAGCGGAGGCGCCTGCGCGACTGACGGCTGAAGCACGTCGGCATAGATCGACAGCGCCCGCGCTGCATCGCCGTGCTCGAGCGCGCCGAGGGCCTGGTGCCAGCGGATGTGGCCGTGCAAAATTCCGGCGCGGTCGTAAGCGGGGATCCAGTCGTCGACGAGGCGATCGGCCTCCTCGATCGAGCCGTCCTCGAACATCGCATGCAGCACGGCATGCGCGGCATGGGCATTGGCGCGGCGCAGATTGAATCCGCGCTCGGTGACGCCGCGGCCGTGGGGGACATCGCCGTTCTCCGTCATCGCCCAGCCATACATGGTGAGGAACCACCAATCCTCGCCATAGTGCTGCGCGACGCGCTCGCAGAGCTCATGCCGGGCGCGATCGTGATCGGCCATGCCGGAGAATGCGAACAGACCGAACGCGCCGAGCGGCAGCGACAGCACCAATGCATCGCGCGGCCATGTCTCGATGTGCTTGCGCATCGCTGCGATCGCCTCGGGCAGCCGGCCCTCGATCGCCAGCGCCAGCGTCTCGACATGGGAGCGCTCGCGCTCCGTGCCGCGCTTCGCAATGCGTTCGCGCGCGACCGCCGCCTTGCTGCGCGCGAGATCGCCCTGCTGATAGAAGGCATGCACACGAGCGCGGGCGATATGGGCCAGCGCAAAATCCGGGTCGGCCGCAATCGCGCGCTCCAGCGCCTCCGCCGTGCCGGTCCACCCCGCGAGCATGAGGTCGACGCCCTCGCGATAAGCGGATGCTGCCGCATCGGATGTGGTTGAGAGCGGCAGGCCGTAGCGGTCTTCAAGCGCCATGGTCGTCTCCGGAGTTCAAGCCGTCCGCGCGCGGCATCCTTCGATCGGATAGGCCGGATCGTTGTATCCGGGCGTCGAGGGATGGCCCGGCACGACCAGCCGGTCGATCAGCGCCTCGTCCTCCGCGGTGAAGCGATAGTCGAGTGCGCGGATATAGTCGTCCCATTGCTGCTCGGTGCGGGGGCCGGCGATGATGGAGGTCACGAAAGCGGAGTTCAGCACCCAGGCGACCGCGAACTGGCCGGCGGTGATGCCTTTCTTCTCGGCATGGGCTTTGATCTCCTGCGCGAGCTGGAGTGATTCCGGCCGCCATTCGGTCTGCATCATGCGGGTGTCGTTGCGGCCCGCGCGCGTCTCCTCGTCCGGCGCAGCATCGGGCTGGTACTTGCCGGTGAGGACGCCGCGCGCGAGCGGGCTGTAGGGCACGATGCCGAGGCCGTAATAGGCGCAGGCCGGAAAATGCTCGACCTCCGGCATGCGGTTCATGGCGTTGTAATAGGGCTGGCTCACCGCGGGCCGGTCGATGCCAAGCCGGTCGCAGATGTTGCAGATCTCGGCGACGCGCCAGGCGCGGTAGTTCGAGACGCCGAAATAGCGCACCTTGCCCGCGCGGATCAGGTCGCCCATCGCGCGTACCGTCTCCTCCAGCGGCGTCGCATGATCTTCCTTGTGCAGGTAGTAGATGTCGATGTGATCGGTGCCGAGCCGCGTCAAGCTTTCGTCGGCGGCCTGCAGCACCCAGCGCCGCGACAGGCCGCCGCGATTGGGATCGTCGCCCATTTCGTTGTTCATGGGGTTAGCGAGCTTCGTGGCGAGCACCCAGGCGTGACGATTGCCGGCGATGGCGCGGCCAACGACCTCTTCGGACGCGCCCTTCGAATAGGCATCCGCCGTGTCGATGAAGTTGATCCCGGCATCGAACGCTTTCGCGATGATCCGTTCGGATGCGGCTTCATCCGTCGGCCCGCCGAACATCATGGTGCCGAGACAAATCGGCGACACTTTCAGGCCGCTGCGGCCGAGCTGGCGGTATTGCATGGGCTGCTTCCTCAACGCTTGCGTTGGTGCCAGCATAGCCAGCTACGTCAGTCATTGCGAGCGCAGCGAAGCAATCCAGAACTGCGTCCGCGGAAAACATGCTGGATTGCTTCGCTGCGCTCGCAATGACGGTGTGGGGTACGCTCATGCCTCACAATCGGTGTCATCGCCCGCGAAGGCGGGCGATCCAGTACGCCGAGACGCCTGCAATTGATCGAGACGCCGCGGCGTACTGGATTCCCCGCTTTCGCGGGGAATGACAGCGGTGGGTGTGGTGCGCAGCGGCGGTCCGACGGGGCGAATCTACCCCGGCCCCTTCAAGATCTTGAACACGCCATTGGCCATCACGATGCAGCGATCATCTACCGTGACCTCGGTGCTCATGAAGATAAGGCTGCGGGTCGAACGCACCACGCGCGGGCGGGAGATCAGGATGTCGCCGATCTGGCCGGCCTCGACGAAATGGGTGTCGAGCTGCACCGTCGCCATGAACTCCTTGCCGGAGAGGTAGCGGGCGGTCATGCCGCAGGTGCGGTCGGCGAAGGTCATCATCACGCCGCCCTGGACCATGCCGCGGCGGTTGTGGTGCTTGTCTTCGGTCGCGAGCGCGAACTCGTAATGGCCGTCGATCTTGCGCTCCCACAACGGGCCGATCAGGTGCATGAAGCCCGTGGTCTCGAGGATGGTCCAGCCGTCTGATTTCAGCCTTGCGGCGGCCTTGTTGGTCATGTCGTCGTCCATTCCTGTGCGGACCTTCGATCTCATTTCATCGAGGCCGGACGTGGTGTAGTCAAGCATCATGAGACCGTTCGACGATGCCACACGGCGGAATATCGCGGATGCCTGCGCGGCCTTCGCGCGCCTGCCTGAGGAAGAAGCGCAGCCGGCATTGAAGCGTGCCGCAGTGGCGGTTGCGCTGACCGCAGCAGGCGAGGGCGACGAGACTGCGCTGCTGCTCACGCTGCGCGCATCGCACTTACGCGCCCATCGAAGCCAATGGGCTTTGCCGGGCGGACGCTGCGACGCCGGCGAGACGCCGGTCGAGGCGGCGCTGCGCGAGCTCGACGAGGAGCTTGGCCTCCGCCTCACCGGCGCGGACGTGCTCGGCACGCTCGACGACTATCCGACACGCTCCGGCTATCTGATCACGCCGGTCGTGGTCTGGGCCGCCGAGAGCGCCGCGATCAGGCCGAACCCGGACGAGGTCGCGTCCGTCCATCGCATAACGCTCACCACGATCGAGCGCGATGACGCCTTCGATTTCATCGCGATCCCCGAAAGCGCGCGCCGCGTGATCCGCTTCCATCATCAGATGAGCCTGATCCACGCGCCGACGGCGGCGCTGATCTACCAGTTCCGAGAGGTGCTGGCGGGGCGGCACACCCGCGTGACCGAGCTGGAACAGCCGGTGTTCGCCTGGAAGTGACGATGGTAAACGGCGCGTTAACGTGACGGTTACCGGATGCCTGCTAAGAGCAACTGTGGCGAAGTAGCCCGGCGAGCGGGCGGCCTCAAGGCTGGCGCTGGCGCGCCCCCGCCTACGGCGGCTGGCGGCCTTGACCCCGCCCGCTCACCGGTCTGTTGGCTTGGCAAGCGCT